>SKEV01000194.1_pt1 | contig 45565 bp, 46 predicted proteins | sample 4819531 | NCBI WGS metagenome assembly SKEV01 (sample SAMN11008800, study PRJNA524170) | human gut metagenome | biome: Human fecal sample; material: Feces; isolation source: fecal sample from pouch patient p9, p28 | host: Homo sapiens | place: Israel: Tel-Aviv | collected 2016-08-01 | reverse complement strand
ATATAAAAAGTACAAAAACAAATAATAATTTTTCATCTGTTTTTGTACCATATTTAATATAATATATATCAAAATTAAGCAGTTACAATCTGCCAAACATGAACCTCTTCTCCATTAATATAGAGAATAGCTTCTTCATTATCGCAGTGTGATGATTTCATCCATTCCGAATCAATACCGTTTGAAAACATTTCTTGATACTCAATCTTTCGTTCATATTCAAAATTAAGTTGCTTACAGGCTTCTTCTTTGGTGTTGTATTTTCCAACAACATCAATAGAATATCCGTCTGTATGAATTAATAAAACTTTCATTAATTCATCTCCTTTCCTGATGAGTTTACATATTCTTTATAAAATTTCATCAATTCTTCTTCTGGCATCTGTTCAAGAGTTTCTTCAACTTTTGCATATAAATCCTCTTGATCATCATCTGGGCGATTCTCACCAAAAAAATCAAAATAAACATAGTCACTGTTCATGCACTCCTGAATCAGAGTGCATTTCAGACTAATTAACATTTTATCAGTGAATTTTGATTTACACATTTTGTATTTCCTCCTTTCTTTTGTAAAAATAAAAATGGACATAAAAAGAAGCAGATACAAAATATCTACTTAAATTTATGCCCAAATGATTGGTTATGAAATTTCTATTGATTTTTTATCCTAAAAAAAGTTCAGAGTTTTTCCGTTAAAACTCCAAAGTCTAATAAAAATACATTAGTATTATATCATATTCAGAAAAAATTATAAAGATTTTGTCGCAAAAAAAGAAGCAGACACATAAAATATGTATCTGCTCCAAAAATTAATTTCTAGCTATTCTCATTCAAGACAAAATCTTCTCCATATAATGGTAGCATTACTTTCGAGTTAGAATCTGACTGCTCCCACGGGCAAGCCCATGAGGTTCTGATTGTCAAGTGCAGCTTATAATCGTACATCATTTTCAGACTTTGGAGTTATAAGCATAAATCTATTTGAATCAGGACTTTCATTACCAAGCAGTCCGACGACCACATTAGCGGTAAATTTCTGCTTTTTAGCAAGGAAGTACAGTCAATCTCCCTAGTATTAAGTTGTTAAGTCGTTTTAATTCCACTGTTTAATATTTTAATCTTGCGAGCCTTAATCCATGTGATTAGTGCTTCTTCTTTTTTATAGCAATCATCAAATTCTACAATACATTTATCTTTATCTATATCCTGCGTCTTATAATTGTAGCAATAGAGTAGGAACGATGAATACCAGTCCCTTTGCACCTCAGTACCATCTTGTAGCTTATACAATCGGTCAGATAGTTTCTTTTTGATATAGTCATCAACCGTATGGTCGTACTGTGAGGCTCTATAATTGTTTGGTACTTCTATATATGTGCCATTCGTTGCCTTGAATTTCTTTTCCACTGTAGTCTGAAATCCAGAAGGACATCTGTTCTTTATAGATTTACCAAAACGCTTTTTCTTATTGAACTTACCTTTATCGTTTTTAGTTGTTTCTTTGACACGTCTCATAAGCTTACTTGCGTTTTTGGGTTCTGTGACAAATATGTCTCCGAGACTTCGTAAATGATTAGCATCTTCGTTTATTGCAAGCTGTCTATTTACTGCATTGATACGACACAACTCGGTATGTTTTGCTTTTAGCTTCTTATAATGATTTGAATAATTCCAAATTTTACGCCCTTTTTTAATAGTACCGTCATAATTATAATTATAAGGATTTGTTGCTCGTCTTGACCTGTCCATAGCACGATAGAGCAATCGCTCTTTTCTTTCAGAAGTCTGAATACTTTTACCACGTTCTGAAAGATTCTTTAGACCGACTTCCGTATCGGAGGTATAAGCAACTGTCTGCGTACCAATGTCAGCACCTATCATACCTTTACCATATTTGTGACGAAGATTGCCATGCTTATCATATTTTGGTTTTGCTTTACCCTCGATAATAAGGTGCAGATATACTCTGTATTTACCTCGTATTCTCTTGGGAACGAGCGTAGCATAGCAAGGTCTGTATGCATCTATGCAATAAGCGTCTTCTATGAGAGTATTTACCGCTTTGTTATCCACAATCTCTGGTTCGGCGAGATATGATAGAACTGCATCTACTTCATCTTGTTGGAATCTATCGTTTATTTGTATTCCAAATACCGTCTTGCCAAGTTTAAACTGCAACTTATCGTCTGTAACAGATATAGGAATCCCACGATTTATCTGTTTTGCACGAATACAAGGTAGCTCTCCATATTTTGAGAAATGAATGGTGTTGCCGTTACCATATAAACATTTCTCAATACCTCGCCAAACATCTTCGGCTTTGGTTAATGCAAATACAGCAGCTATACCATATTTTTTGCCTATTGGAATCATAGATTTCCTGCAATAATTCCATGTGATATTATAAGATTTCTGCATTTCATTAAGCTGATCAGCAATTAGCTTACGTTTAACTTTATTTTCTGTACTGCTATACAAAGACAGTAGTTTGCGGCATCTTTTTGTACGTAGGAGCTGGTCATAATTCTTTCTCATAAGACTAACAAGTTCATTACCCGCCTTGCGTATCCTATCAGAAAGAGCAACGACTTTAAGTACATCAGAATAAGGCATATCAGTCTCGACGACTAAAATATGTCTGTCAGAAAGTTTATGATATTGTTTCAGAATCTTGTTGTATTCTTCATTGATCATGGTTCTTCTGTTCCTCAATGTATTTGATTACTGTAGCTTCGCTTATGTGACCTACTGTTGATATAAAATATCCTCGTGACCATAAAACACCACATCTTGCATAGAACTGTTTTAATTGCGGAAATGCTTTAAATAGTTCAATGGCACTGATGCTTTTTAAAGTTCTTACAACGTCACATGGAGCGACTGTTTGCGGAACGTCTATAAAAATATGTATATGGTCAGGCATCACTTCAAGTGCCTTAATGTGATAATTATAATCATCACAGATTTTCTGTAATATCTGTTTCAATGTCTCCTCTACATTGCCTTTTAATACCGAAAATCTAAATTTCGGACACCAGATGATGTGATACTGTATCAGATATTTACAATGCGAAGCACTATGATATTGTTCGTTATTATTCATGGCGTTAATAAATAATCCTATCTTCTTGAATTTGAGCATCCTTATATGCTTTATCGTAATTATCTAATGAATAGCATCCAAACCCATCAAAACATTTGAAAATTTCGCTTGTATCTTCTCTTTTCGCAAATATAGTAGCTGGATATCCTAATTCTACTTTCAAAATCATACATTTAACAGGTTTCTTTATATTTCTATCTGCATAATAAAACTCTGTTCCACTTATTAATGAAATTCTATTTTGTTCTATTTCTTTTAAAATTTCTTTTATATTACTCATCATCATTTTCTCCTAATTGATATTTTTCTCGAATACCTCTACGCATCAAATCAAGAAATGTGATAGTCTCACCTTCCTCAACAGAATAGATACGTGCAAGGTTTTCAAGTTCCTTTTTCCACTCAGACGGGATGGAAATATTAATTTGTACGTTATCGCTTTTAGGTCGTGCCATCAGAATCCTCCTGTAACATCATTAACCCAATGTCTCTTAATTCTCTCGCTTTTATAATTTCTTTGCAATCTTCAATGGTTGGATTTACTATTTTGCTCCAACTACCATAATTCTGGTGAGGTTGAACATATGCAGCATCCTTTTCAGTAAGTAAACAATCCCATTCGCCCAACACCCATCCGTGTTTAACCATTTCTTTTTCTATTTGTTTTAGCCTTGGATATTCTTCTTTACATTTATTGCAAGGATACCATAAGTGTTTATAATGTGTTAATTAATTCGTGATATGTAGATTTACCTATTCGCTTTTTGATTACTTGTTCAGACCCACAATATTCACATTTTAAGGTAAACATATATATCCTTTCTACGCGTTTTATACATAGATCATATATCTATTCTATGCCATTGTCAAGTCAAAGAAAAAAACGGCTTTTATCCCACACGCAAGCATGTGGGTTTTCGCCGCAAATTTATAACCAGATTTTTCTCCTTTTTTGTTGTAATATAAATCTGCTGCCTCATTCATCATCTTGTCTTTCCGATCATATTTTTCTACTTTATCTATAGAATACATGTCGGAATCTGGATATAATCTATCATATTTTCCCGGCGTAATCAGACTCTCTCCCTTTACTTTTCCATATGTATTTGTTTCATTGTTCTTTATTAAGAAATTGGTACAAACTTTCTGTTTCTTCCAGTCATGATAAATGACATGATTATGTGAATCTGTTCCATATTCATTCACAAAGATTTTATTTTTACACTTTTCCCAAATATCTATTTTCATCTTCTTCAATTCTTCTTTTGAAAAACTTACTGGATAAAAATGAATCTGATTACCTGTCATTGTTGCATTAATCTTCCCTTTATCAGATTGATAAGAATATTGACAATCCTTTGCATACATAGTTACTTCATCACAATTAGCCACATATTTTTTGTAATCTTTTATACTTGCATAAATCTTATTTCCGTTATGTGTTATATAGTAAAATACGTTTCCCTTTGCCTTCCCCTTCCTAAATTTCTTTGAAGAATAAACAATTTGTTTTGAACCATTTTTATCTATTTCAATATCATCCAATTTAATATTCTTTGCATAAAAATTTCGATCAGTTTCCCAATCATTTCTTTTGTAATTGATGTACACTCCCAAGAAATATCTGCTCAAATACAAAACATTGAAAGCTATAATCAGGATTGCAGCTATAATGTATGCTATGACTTTTTTCATTCGTTTTTTTCGTTTCTTTTCTTTTTTATCTTTACTCATCAGATCACCTCCTACCTTCATATCTCTCAAGCTTAACATCGATTGCATAATTGAAATCAGATTCAGAAAGGTCCAAATATAATTGCAGTGTATTCAAACAAATTTGAACATCTGCCATTTCCTCAATGCATCCTGCATTATTTCTCATTGACTCTTTTCCTCGCATGATCTTTGTTAAATGTTTCGTTAATTCGCTCATTTCCTCGATACACACAGCAAATAGTTCATTTTGACTATGGTTCTTGGCATAATCTATATGTATCTTTTTCCGTTTTTCATCCGACATGATTTTCGCATGACCTTGAATCTTTTTATCTAATCGTCTTTCAAATTCTTTTTCTTTCATACGAAATGCACCTCCGCCTGTTCATCTGGCCATATGATTCTCCAAAATTTATCATATCGTTTCTCCAAATTAACTATTTCTTCAAAAATCCATTGATTGATATGTTCTTCTCGTCCATCTTCTGTTGGCTTAAAGGTCTTAATTTCAATTCCAAAGTCTTCCTGTTCTAGTCCATCTGCCCGATCATCCGGAGATAATGCCAATACTTTACTAATCGGCCTGATGTTAAATGACTCTCCTAATCCTGCTAATAAATGAGAAGATCTTGCATTATTATAATAAGCTTCTAACTGTCCTCTACTTGATCGTGTGGAATCCTCACTCCAAAATGAATGAAGTTTTCTGTATTTACATTCCAGAATAATACTGCCAAGATAAACATTTCGCTCTTTGTCATATACATTAAGTACAATATCCGGGCGGTTATGATTCCTGTGATCCCCATGCTGCTTTGCAATGTATAATGGGTGATTGATATCCGTAGCTTCTTTCTCTAATGGCAAACATTGATCATAAACCACATCAACCCTGATTACCGGGTTTGAAAAGCGGACCATAGTACCTTCTTTTAAAAACGGAAAAAATACTTCACCTTTTAGATCAAAATTCCAATCAGAATATTCCAGATCTAATTTTTCAAAGCAAAAATGACATACTTTGAAAAAACACCACATTTCATACAGATAGCTGCTTCTCTTCCATGTATAATCAAATTCTGGATTCAAATGAATCTGTACTTCATTCTGCTTTAATTCCATATGCATCTGATAAATGGTATTGTAGCGTGTATCAAGAATAAATGAATGTGGAATATAAGGTCCGGATAGTTTCCCAACTTTTCCAAACCATTCCTGAGCTTTTAAGATTGCAGTTACCTTTTTTAATTTTTCTGCTGTTTCTCGAAATTCTAAAAGCATTTCTTTGTTACTTTCTTCTTCCATATTAAAAGATTCCGCATTATCAAGAATAGCAATAAATTCTACCAGTTTATCATCGTATTCCTGGAGCATATTTTTTAATAAGCGATTTTCCTGAATGTCATAACATGTCCTTTTGACTGGAATCTTCCATCTGGCATCGCATCCAGATCTTGTTGCGTATCTTCTCATGGTTGCTGCATCAAAATTACGTTCATTGTTCTTCTGTAAAGATACATTTTCATATTCCGTAACAATCTCGCATTTTGGATTTTCAGCAATATTCATTAAAGCCATGATCACACGTTTTGAATACTTTTTCAGAATCATGAAATCATATAGAATTCGTGGAGGAATTTTTATGTTTTTATTACCAATTCCAATATTTTTCTGAATAATGTCCTGAGCTAGTCCACGAACTTCTTTTTCCAGATCATCTTTCATCATTTTCCATTCTTTTTTAGACATTGCTTTGGGCAGGATGTTTAGCACCCCATAATACCATTTTTCATTGCAGTAAATTGACATTTTAAAAGAGTCAACTCTTAATGTATCTGTTGTGCTGTCGCTGGAACATAATAAAAAGCTTTCTGGTGATACGGTACGATATAACCGTCCCTCTTCATCTTCAAACAGGTTCTTATCATCATATGGCATGACATCCAATGCTTCCAGATATAACCTTGCGTTTTTATCTGCTGAATCAAATAATACTTCTAATGTCTCATTTTCTTCTGCTGCCAAAGTATAAAATCCATTTTCCCATATATCACGTTCATTCATACTGAACTTAGAACCAACACTTTCCTTATAACCAGGAAAGCGTTGGATAAGTTTTAAGGTAAATGGAGTCCTAGATACAATATCCATATGCCCCTAACTCCTTTTGTTTTTCGCTGATTACTTTTCTACATTTCTTAAAATCTGATAGCTCGCTATATTTATCAAAGATTTGATTAAATCCTGTATTACTTTTTCCATTCAGCAGTCGCCCAATCTGAATTTCTGGTCCGCGAACCTTTGTTAATATTCTCTGTGCAATCTGATAATCTAATGCTACACCTTTATTAAATCCATTAATCTCTGTCTTAGGAAGATTATTGATGTACATTTTAATAGCTTTTACAATTCGTGGTCCGACTCCATATTTAGCACTGGCTGACTGTAAAAGCTGGTGAATTTCCCACAATAATTCTTGCACCTTATCTGCTTTAATATCAACATCTTTATTGATTAACGCATCATATTCATCTTTAGACCATGTTGGTGTGATCAGACTTGCATATTGCTTCTTTGTCCATTCTTTCGAATAATCCAGAACATCTAATTCAATTACATTAGCACGATCCAGTACCTTATCAGAAAAATGATATGTAGATTCATCGATGTTAACTGTTCCAATAAATCGGATATTATCCCCGATGATAATCTTGCTTGGATATGTTGCTGAATTATATAACTGTCCGGCATACTGACTATCATATAATTGTAATTCTCTCTGATTTTCTGGACGTTCTAATAATGATAAGAACTGGCTGAAATAATGTTCAACTCTTGCAAGATTCATTTCATCAAAGCAGACAATAAATAATTTTCCTTTATTTTCTTCCTTTTGTGCATTGACCAGAAAATCAACGAATCCGGTATCTGATGGACGATAAACATTATGAACCAGATCAACATATCCAAGCAGATCGGCATCATCATTCCAAGATGGTCGCACTGGAACAAACAGTAATCGATCATCTTCCAGGTTATTTCTGATTCCTAATGCCCTTGCATAAATTTCAACTAAAGCAGATTTCCCAGTACCACTAAGTCCGGATAGAATTACAAGATTGCTGCACTTGATTGCTGTATGTACATTGACAAAATCTTTCATGTTATAGAACAAGTTTCTCTTCTGACTGTGATAATCCATCATCTGAATTAGTAACTCATCACTGTATTCTTTTGTATTAACCTCTTTTAATTCTTCCTGAGCATCATTAACTGTCTCTGTAAAACTCTCTGCCTTTTCCTGATTCTGTTTTGTTACTGGTTCTTTTTTCTTTGCCTCTAATTTTTTTGTTCTTTCAACTTCTGCTTTCAAAATTTGATCTTCAATCTGTTTATAAATCGTTTCCGGAACAAAAGCTAATGTTGGATTAGCATCCACATCATAGACAATCTTTTCTGCCTGATCACTGATATCAATTTTCAATAGTTCCTGTCCTTCTTTTTCTAAGATCAATCCTCGCTGCGAATTATATCGGCAATTTGCAATCTTCCCGATCACATACAATTTCTGATTCTGATTTTTCCAGATTACAAATGATGGCTGACTCTCTGTTGCATCGTATCCATAGGTACTTCCTAATGGCTGTTTTGCTTTGATACAATCACAAAATTCATCTAATGTATTATAGTTTCTGTATAAGCTCCACTGACTTTCCAGTTCCCATTCTCTTACGATCTCATCTGTAGCAGCAGAAAACACCGGAACTCCTTTAAAATATTCATCTTCATTAAATTTTACTGGCTTATTAACAAGATGAACTTTTGTCATTCTTTCAAATTCGCCATCATTTGCTTTGAAATTATAGATAAACAATTTGTCATAGATATGATCCCAGAACTTTTCTACCCTTTCTTCATCTGAACGATATTCATCATCAAATTTCTGATCATTCTCAAATGAATTCATATATCCAGTAAATAATTTATCTGATTTATAGTCGCTCATCATTGACTTAACAACATACTGTATTGCTGACTTTGTATTGATAAACACACCTTTTCTTTTTGTATCTTTTTCAAGTGCCAGTGTCCCTATAATCTGCATATCTTCCTGATTCATAGCCTGTCCCCTCCTTGTAATTTCTTTTGTAATGCTTTCCAGTCCCTAGCCTGTAATATTTTCTGGTTAGCATACTTTTCTGCAACCTTGATTAAATCTGCATGTGTAAGCCCGCTTCTGATGTACCAGATTTGATCAAACACTGTTTCTGTATAAATCTTTTTATTTAACTCTTCAAGATCCGTTAGAAAATAGATATTATATCCTTTGATCAAAACATCTGCCGGATTCTTTGTAACACATAATACTTTCGGATCTGAAACTCCTGATGTTTTTGATAAAACAATGTTCTTCTTAGGCTTATATTTTCCTCTTATTTTCTCTTTTAATTTGCTGTTTTCAACACTTAATGCAATGATTCTGTCATTATATTCTTTTACTGCAGTATCTTTCCCTTGTTTTGTCTTTTCGTTTTCTCTGATCAATCTTCCATTTTCTTTCTTAACTCTGTTATTTTCTTGTTCCAGGTTACTGCATTTAATTTTTAAATTCTGAATGTTTTCTTTATATTTCTTTCCACGATTTTTCCAATTATCTATTTCCGCTTTTAACTTCTCATTTTCTTTTTTTAATAAATCATCCTGAATAGAAGCATTCTTATTTTTAGAAGTTTCTTTTATTTCTTCTGAATCGTTTTTTGTATCGTCTTTTGGTTGATTTTCTAATTGGTTGAAATATTCCTCAATTTCTTCATGGGAATCTGGATCTGTTATCCATTTCACTACGTTATATAATAAATATGTTTCATCATTCCGATCCTCTGCCATTTTTATCATTGCTTCAATCAATAGCTCATAATTATGTTTGCCACCTTTTCGGATTTTTCTATTTAAAACGACATCGTTATTAATAAATTCAACTTTGGGCCTCCATTTCTTATCGCTCCGCTGATTAGCGATTCCAGGAACCCAAAAGCCACGAAACCACACTTTATTAATAAGGATTTTATAATCTTCTGCATTCATGTGGTTCAGGATCTTTTTTACAAGTTCGCATTCATTCACGTCACATCACGTCCTTTTCCTTGTTTTCTTTTGTCAGCTTATTTCAAGAACATCTATTCTTCTCTAACATCTGATCAACTTCTTTTGTCACATCTGCACAACTGAATTTTTTAGGCCATGTTTTTAAGATAATGCAAGAAATATCTATCTGTGCAATACAACTTCCATCGTTCAGTTCTAAATATTTATAAACAAAATAATCTCCGAGACCTTTATCAATAGATGCCCGCTCAATTTTTAATATACATGGCATATCAGTGCTATATCCGACTCCAAATCCAGTAACATACACTCTTTCACCATATTTTTCATAGAACTTCTTTAATGGTTTCATTGTTTTGATCCATTTTCCGCTTCTTTTCTTTTCTACTTCATTGGTCTTATTTTTTGATTCATCTCTTATAATCGTTTTATGTTCTTGATTTTGAATATGAAAGACAGTTTTTAATACTTCCGCTGCTTCTTTGCAAAGACTTGTCTTTGCAATTTTTCTTCCGTCCTGAATTGCCTGATCTAACTGACATAATTCATCGATCATCTTTTCTATTTCTTTTTTTGTTTTCACAATAAGCACCTCCGTTCCTTATATTTTTAATTAGGATCAATTAATTTTCTGCTACCAGCAGATTTCGCCTTTGCGAATTATTTCGATGCTTTCTTATTTTTACACAAACTGCTTATTTGACCATTGACGATGGTTCTGTTTTACAGTCTTCTAAAACGGCAGTAGAGAGCTGGGGTTTGCCGCCTTTCATTGACAATGATTCCGTTTCTTTAATCGTATAGACCATTTTTCAGTAATTATACTTACAATCAATAATATTCTTAGAAAAACCTAAATTTATCCTTTTGATCACTCGGTACCGCATAAATACGTTTGATTTTCTGTCCAATATATAATTTGTCTAAAATATCCGTAATTTTCTTGCCTTCATCTGTTTTCTCTTCATCTTGACTTTCATGCGTATAAGCAATATCATACTCTGGTTCTGGATTTGTAACATGAAACATTAACATTCTTTTATCCTTATCAATATAGTTATTTGAAAAATTCATTGGAAATTCGCCAATATATTCTCCAACATAAGATAATGGACGAATATTATCTGGAAGATATATACTCATATCAGTAATTGTATTGTCATACAGCTGCCATTCTTTTATTTTTCCACTTAATGTTGCCTGATTTTCAAATTCTACAATAATTTTTATGTTCTTATACTGACTTATTCTGATAATATTAAGATCATTAATAGCTTCCTGAAATTTTAATCCATTGTTTAGTTCGAAAGCAATGGACCGTAAACAGTCATAGTTAAGATTCATTCGTACACTAAAAGCAATCACATTTTCAATTTCATCATAATATTGCTTGTCTAACTTATCTTCCATATAATCACGAATTTCATCTGCTGTTGGATATAAAAATCTAAAATGATAATGAAATCTTCCAGGACGATTTATCAAATATTGACTTAAACTTTGAATCTCATTACATGTAATCACAAACAGTTTCTTTCCTGCACTTACTCCATCAAATAAAGATAACATCTCCGCTTGACAATTATGTTTCTTTTCATCAAAAGTTTTATCGTATTCATCAAACAGTATCATAACTGTTTGCTCAATTTCTTCAAGAAAGTTTGCAATTCCCTCATGATATTCATTAACCAATATAACAGGTATCCCTTTTTTTCTTGCTTTCAATCCTAAACACTTAGAAAAAAGTGACTTTCCAATTCCTTTATCTCCACTTAGAATTACTCCAAGATTTCGATTCATCTTATCCATGGAATTCAACACTTTCTTGACTTTATCTAAATGCTGACCATAAATTTTTGTTTCTGGAATCTCAAAATCGTGTGCTTCTAGTAAAGAAAAAATTCTTGTTTCTGGATCATAATCCACCCGATAAGTTTTTGGTGGTAGTTGATCGTACGTGGTAATCGCATTATTAAAAATTCTATATCTTTTACCTGATTCTACAATATGCATCAAACATTCCTCTTTTCTTATGATATTTTATATTGTTTGCTTTTTGCGATCTTGCAAATCTCGTAACGACGAGCGGTTTCAATATATTTTTACTTCTACTTTTCCTATTTTGATAAAATTATTGAAGTTATTGTAATATTTTGATACATTTTTTGTCATAAACATTAACGTTTATAAGAGATATCCGAATTAACTTATCTTGCAAATTCTTTGGCAAATTTCTTCGCTCTTGTTTCAGTCAACTCATGATAATGATGTTCTAATCTCCATCTTGATACATCTACCTGCCAGTTTTCATATAAGTCCATATGCAGTCTTAATAATGCTGCTTCTGTCTTTTCTCTTTCTTCTAAAAATTCAAGTGCTTTATTCAAATAAGGAATAATATCTGCAAACTGAATCTTCGTACCTCCAATATATACATTTCCAACCTTTTTGGTTCGAATCACGTATCGGATTAAGACACTGTTTAAATATGTCATATCAAGGTATTCTCCCTCCCTAATTTCCATATTGGCAGTAGAATTTACCGTATATTTTTTACGTTCAGAAATAAAATACTGATATTCTGTAGCACTATTTGCGACATGATCCAAAGATTGATGATATCCTTTCATAGAATCACTTCGGGAATCATAATATGTCTCATCTTTTGTCTCAAATCTATAGTTTTTGGGTAGAAATTTTTTTAATGCTTCTGTATCTGATGCAGCATTTTCTCTCTCCATTACCTGTTTTATTGTTGGATCATGCTCATCATCTAATGTGAATCCAATAAGTCGATTATTTAATACTCGAATTTCTTTTTTTTCTAATTCCATTTCATCCCATAAACAGGTAGACTTTTTGATAACATGCCCTATGTTTGTAATATTCGGTCTAATTGGCGTTTCAATGGTTTCAAACTCGATATCAAGAGGATATTTTCTCATAAATACATCATAATATTCGGTTTTATCCACTTTATTTATCTTATAAAATTTGAAATCTTTCAATGATACATCACGAGTACGATTAGCTTCTCCACGTCCACGATTATTGTTCCAGACACCACCTCTCCATCCATATCCATAGCCGTTATCATCTCTTGTAATCCTCATTAAAGTTAAAATGGTATCTCCCTTTTTCATAACTTCATGATTTGTTCTTTTTAGGATATCTTCTAGTGTTCCGAACCGATCATCTTCTAACCATCCATCTGCCATACTATAGATCACATAAGGATTTGACTTCATAATAGAACCTATCTTTGGAAGCTTTAAGATTTTTCCTTGATCGACTATTCCCTGCAATATCGCAAAAATAAAGTATCTTCCGGCGATCTCTTCTTTTTGGGAATTGTGAATGTTTTTTTCGTCTTCATTTGCAATTTCTTTCGTTTCTGGCTTCAAAAACATATTTTCATCTTTCACCTGGACTTTATCATCATCTGTCCATCCAATATAAAGATTCTCACCATCCCTGATTAAAATTGCTATTGTGTTTCCGTGAAGTAATTCATATTCTGATAACATGTTATTTCGGATATCGGACTGGCAGCGGATTGTTCCATCCTTGCTGATTTTTACTAAAGAAATAGATTTAGGACCTGGTGCAAACATATTCATAAAATCATCTCGAACTTTTAATAATTCCTCAAATGTATGTTTACTATATTTTGATCCATCCAAATCATAAATTGCTGCATATCTTCCCAATTCTTCGTTCAAAAATCGGATTTTTTGATATAGGACAACAGAATCTTCAACATCCGCATGTTTTCCTTTTCTTAGTGGCACAAAAGTTACAGTTTCTCCCCAATAGCAACGAATGGCATATAACTCTGTATCATATATAAATAATTGTCCTTCCAACTCTGCTTTTTTTGATTCTAATTCTTCTTTCTTCTTATTTATTAATGAGATGGTATCTGCATATTTTGCTTCAATTTCCTGTTTCATTCGCTCAATCTCTGCTGCTTTTTCTTTTTGCAGATTTTTAAGTTCATCCTGTTTATTTTGAATCTCTTGTTTTTTTGTATCAATGATTGATGTAAGATCGTTTCTACATAAATCTTCATTTTGAAAGATTGCCGGCAGCGTTGTTTGAGCTGTTCCTCCCTTGCCTGCTTTTAAAGATATTAAGGACTGATCATCTAAGTTTTTAAATAATGTTGAAGTAATATAGTCTTTTGGAGTGACAAAACAGAATGAGCCATAATGAAGGACTGCTAAAATATCGTCTTGATATAAAAGATTCCATGGCAATTTCATCTGGTCTAAATAATTCTGAATTTTAACAATTTCTCCATTTACGTCTACTAACGGTTCATGTGTGTATCGACCCGCACATCCCATAGAATATCCTTTATTCAAATATTCTTTGATTTCGTTGTTTATTTCTTTTGACTGATTATTTTTTCCCCAATAATCTTTGTCATATAACTGATCAATCCAACAATTTCCTTTTGTTTCTTGTAATCTAAAATTTATGAAACCTACAATATCAAAAATTGCGGTGCCAATTTTTTTTAATCTTCTGCTCATCTTATTGTCCTCCTATTCCTTTGTTTTTTCTGTTTCATAACAGATTCATCTATATGAATATATTCGGCAAAATCTTATTTTTACTTAATCTGTAACCTATAAAATGTATTCCACTTTCTATTTTTCCTTATTTTTACTTTATATCTCTTTTTCGTGATATTTTATCTCCTTTTCTAAACATTATGTCTTATTTAGAAGATATTTTGTTTTGGACTACAATTTATCCAAAAACAAAAATTTCAGAAATATCAAATTGATGTAAAACCATATCTTTATCAATTTTCTGCCACATAGCAGATTTCGCTATAGCGATTCTTTTCGATGTTTTCTTATTTTTACAAACTGCCAAAATATTTTGGTCCTTTGGAATCCACATATTTAACACAGCTCTAAAACTGTACAGTAGTACTTGTATTGGAATCCACATATTTAACACTGCTCTAAAACCTCTTATCTATACGTAGTACGGCAGTTTATCCTTTGGAATCCATAATAAACACAAACCATTTATCTGTATTCCGAAAAATGTATTTGCAAGTATTCCAAAATCCGATAAACTTGAAATAAACGTTCTGGATCATTCTTATATCTTTCCTTGATACTCTCATATCTTTTTTGATATCCGATATAGTCTCCATCACGATTCACGCATAGATCTGCAAGCCATAAAAGTGCTTGCTTTCTACTTGGGTTCTCTATAAATCTTCCATGACAACTAATTAATTCGCAAATTTCTGCATTAAGTCCATTTCTCTTCAAGATTTCTGCACCTAATCTTCCGTGATCCGTACCTTTGGGATTGTCAATATATCCTATATCATGTAATAAGCCAGTCAAATAAAGATCTTCTGTCTCTTCCTTACTCCAGTCATGAGATTTCGCATAGGCAAATAAGAAGTTTGCAACTCCCATACTATGCCTAATTCTGGATTCTTTTAAACACCCTTCTGCTGCTCCGTACTTTGCTACAAGGATATTTTTCATATGATTACAAAATGCTACGTTTTCCCCAGTACATTCATATTTCCTATTACATTCTTTACATGAATCCTTTATAAAATCACATGCTTCTGATTTATCTGAAATGGTTATTTCCCTCATATCTGGTGTTGTAAATTGCATATCTTCTTATCTCCTTTCATATATTTTAAAATTACTTAATAATTAGATTGAACATCCAATTGATTATTATTCCCAATATTCCAATCGTAAAATAGGGTAAAAATATTGAATTTCTTTTATTTGGGTTGAGATAAGTACAAAAAGATAAGAACCTATTTCTCTTTTTGGCTTCTTCTGGATACCAACTGCTGTCTGAAAACATCCAATCATACTGCCCTGGTCTTTTGTTACTTTCACCTATAATCTCTCCCTCTAGTGTTGATGTTCTTATTGGTAATGAATGTATGACTTCTTGTCCTTTGTAATCTTTATATTTGCTTTCTGTACCTACATTAGCAAATATTTTATTGCTGCATTCTTCATAAATAAGCTTTTTTATTTCTTCAACATCTTTATCGTTATATGTTTTTTCTATTATCGGTTTTGTAAGAGTAATTTTTGCTTTTATTTTTCCATGATCAGTCTCATACGAAAACTCAAAAATTATATAATACGCAACCGTAGTCTTTACAAATTTGTCTGGGAAACATTTTTGATATTCTTTTTCAGATAATAACAAACGTTCATCTTCAAAATCGTAGCTACGATCATATGCATATTTAATTTCTCCCATTTCTGTATACTTTTTAATATTATTTCTTGCAATTTCAAACTTTTTATAACTTACATTCGTAAGTTCTATCTTTTGAATATCTATAGTTTTTCCATAAAAATTTCTGTCTGTTTCTAGCTTCTTTCGTAAACCGCTTATTACAATAGTGACTATATAGGGGATTGTATAAATAATTCCAATTATAATATAATACTTAACCATCGAATTTCTCCTTTCATAATCTGCTGCACCTAGCAGCTCTCGCTTTTGCGAGCAGTATCGATAAAATTCTTATTTTTACACAGTCTGTTTATTATTTGATCATCGACAATGATTCTGTTTTATAGACTTCTAAAACTATGTTCGTAATATGCAACAAATGGCTAATCATCGACAATGATTCTGTTTTACAGACTTCTAAAACCCAATCAAACGATCATCGTCATCTAACAATCATTTACAACGATATTTTTTACAGACTTTTAAAACAATAGATGTATTTATTGTACCGTTATATTAACAATGATTTTTTCAACTCTTCTTGCAATTTAACTCATAATCATTGATGCAAATCTCATAAATGCTTTTGCAATAAAATATATTGTAAATAGCATAGAAACACTTGAAATTAATACATCCCCACTAAATATTTTTCCAATAATATATTTCATCGTCACTGATAAATAAATTACAATAATCAAACAAAGACAAGCTGCTATCATATAAAGTAAAATAAATTTCATGTCCATCGTTAACATAGAATTTTGATTAACGATCATTTCTGTAATCAATCGAATAGTGAAAATAAGACCTATTGTAAAATACAATGTAAAAATATTGTCTGCTCTACGCATATCGAGTCTGGAACAAAATGATAAAAACCTATTCTTTTTTCTTTGCGTTTGTGGATACCAACTTTCATCATAGAAAAGGTAATCCCATTTTCCAGATTCTTTATTACTCTCTCCTGTGATCGTTCCATGCATTGTTTTTGTATCAATATCAATGTTATGTACAACTGTTTGACCTTTACAATCTTTGTATTCAAAATGACTTCCAGGCACTTTAGCAAACACCTGTTTCTCGCATCTCTTAGCAATTAGTTTCTTGTATTGTTCTATATCTTTCGGATTATAATATCTTTCTATTGTAGGTTTATAAGATTCGATGGTTGCTTTCATTAATCCATTAGTTGACTGATAAGAAAAAATAAACTCTGGATAATATGCTGTAATTGATTCAACCGTTGATTCTAAAAAATATCTATCGTATTCCTGTTTTGATATAGCATATACAACATCTTGACTCTTTCCTTTTTTGTAGAAATATTGAAGCTCTCCATCTTTGTTATATTCACTAAAATCAGAAGCTTTCATATCAATTGGTTTATATCTGACTTTTACTAATTCAATATCTTTAGGAGAAATCTCCTTTCCATAAAAATTTCGATCCGATTCTAATTTCTTTCGTAAACCGGAAATTACAAATGAAATTAAAATAGGAATACACCATAATATGCTGACAATAATTAAAATTAAATCTTTCATAATACCCCTCTAATCTCTTTCTGATGGCCAATAATTTTCGGAAATTCTAGGAATCCAATCCTCTTTAACTGCCTTGATCATTCCTTTAGGAACGCAGGATTGCAATGCAGAATCTTTCGCTAATGCCATATCAATAATGTAAAAATCTTCTCCATTCTGCATAATATCCATGGACCATTGTCCTCTTAAATTAAGAAATAGCAGCAGATTTTCAACTTTCTTATAAACGGTTTCCTTATTTTCCTGATATCGCTTCATCAATGTTCCTTCATGTGCTGAATAGATTACATAATCATGCACCATATCCGGATCATTCGCATCTGCTTCTTTTCCAAACCGTTGTTTCATAACAGCTGGACCCCAATATGGATTCATTCCAAGAATTTCTTTTGTATCAATATCTACAAATACACGATATTCTGTATGTAAAGGTAATCCCTTGTAGATGCATGGATTGTTTTCCTTGTCTTTAATAAATTCCCTTACCACCCATTCATTGGTAGTAGCTGCTCCATATATGATCGGTTGTTTTCTCTTTCTGTTTGAAAGATCATAGTGTGCAAAACAACTTGCCTGAAAGCTGATAAATAACAAATACTGGCCGATTTCTTTCACTGATATATCTTTTTTCACATATTTCCCAGTTAAATCCGGCTGTAAGTGTTCTGGAAGTTTATTTACATCATCTGGTGTTACCTGTAATAATTCGTCCAAATTCCCTCTATAATCTTCAATTACTCCCTTATTTCCATCATAAGAATACATAACTACTTGTGCTAAAAGTTCTTTTACAATCTGGTCAATCAATTCTTGGACAATATCTTTTTACGATAAATCTAATTTTGGATTCATACCTGCTGCCTGTTTTGCATTCACTTTAAAAAGATTATCACTAATTGTGGAATCATTCATGGAATGAAGTTGATACGATCTTTCAAAAGCTTCTAATGCCTCCGGTGTTACTTTAAGCATCTCCGCTAGTTGTTCTTTTGATAAAATTGCTTTTTTTATATCTTTGTTAAAAATATTCGATAAATCTAACATAGAACGCCCTCCTTTTCGCTGCCTTTCTTTTACCAGCAGATCGTATCGTTTATCAAAATTCCCTTATAGGTAATCTTCCATCCTAATTTTTTAAATATCTCCAAGGCTGCATCTGCTTTTTCCTTTAACTGTTTTGCTTCTTCTTGTTGTATATAAAACAATTCTGTATCTTTTTCTATTTTTCTTTTCCTTTCTTCTCCTGTCTCTATTGCTATCATTGTCTTTCTAAGTAAACCATCATGAATGGAATGATAAACTTTGAAATACCTTTTTATATGTGTAATTGGATTTTTTGTGTGATAAGGTTTTTCATATAATAAATGAGCCAAATCAATAAAAGCCTTTAGATTCTTTTTATCAATAACCTTTTGGGTTAGCTCTTTTACTTTATAAAGTCGTTTTAAATAATCTTTTTCTGCATCAGCCATGAAAGGTTTTATGATTCCATGATACCGAACAGTAATTCCCTGCCAATCCACAGGACTATGAAATTCAATACTGTATTTTCCTTTGGAATATATGACACATCCATGTGTAATTTCCTTTGTTGTATTCTGAAACAATTCATTATCCTGATACATTTCATCAACAATGCATGAAAAAATATCAAGAATCTCTTTTATATTATGATCGTAAGATTTTCCATAAATGGAAAGCAACATTTCTCGATCACCCATCAATGAGATCAGGCTTTCGAAACCCTTCGACAAATTGATTCTTTCCAATGTTCTGTCATATTGATCAATAATTTTTTGTTTTCTTTTTTCTACATACTGATATAATTGATCTTTTGCTCTCATTGACGTTCCCACTTTCTCTATTAATCAAAAAATAAGCCATATCCTAATTGTGCATTTAGCTCGCCATTCCAATATCCATTGATTGGTTCAATTTCCGATTCTGTTAACTTATATGTGAAATCCTCTGGCATAGATAACGCGATAAAATTCATAATAAGTTTTGCACAATCTTGAGTTTCATTTATATAATAATCACAACCAACTCGACGCCACTCAATATCTTTTAAACATCCTGCATTATCTAAAATTTCAAATACTGTTCTGCACATAGATGATTCTTCATATGTTGTCCAAATCTGTCTACCATCTTTATAATCAAGACCTAAATCTGTATAGTCTCTGCCGTCATTAAAAGTAATCCCTAATTTTTTGCAGCTGTCTTTATATGCTTGTCTGATTTTGTGTACATCGTAATTACAATCAAATAAAAAGTCTTCTGACTGTTTATGCCCATCCTTTGACCAATCGCCTAATACTAACTTATAAACCATCTTAATCTCCTTTTCTTTGTTATCTAATCTATTATTTTGATATTCGTCTGGAAAAGCTAATCAATAGAAAATATAAAAAACATAAAACGAGAATGATAATAAATTGATTGTTATTTGATCAGCTGATCCAGATTTTTACTGTCCCTGACAGTTCCTACTTTAGTAGACACATTCGATAAACTCTTATTTCAACACACCATGTAATCTTTTTGACCATTCGGAATCACCCAATTTTACATGGTTACAAAACTATGTTGCTTCTGGACCATCTCCCATTCCTCATTCGGAATCACCCAATTTTACATGGTTACAAAACGAATGCTGTGTGTACATATAATAGGAATAACATTTGAAATTGTCCAATTTTAACGTTATATAATTCTATCTTACATTCATAATTTATTGAAACCTCACACAAATAAACTAACAAGTGTACGGTGTAAAATTCATTAACTTAATTTCTGCACCAGCAGATTTTGCCTGAGCAAATCAATTCGATAATTTCTTATTTTTACACACTATGTATCATTTGACCTATTGGAATTATCTGATTCAACATAGTTCTAAAGCCCTCATCGTCATCATGTTACATTAAGAATACTATTGGAATTATCTAATTTTACATAACAAATCATTTGATTAAACATAGTTTCAAAACGGCATGGCTAACAGTATTAACAATGCATTATTTTTAATATTTTTCCTTTTTATCCTAATTTTTACTTAGAATTATTTTAAAAAGACCCACCCACCATAAAAAATTCGATGGGTGGGATAAAAATTGATTATTCTTTTAAAATTTCTTTCATGAATTCCTTTTTAACTCTAACGACCATTTCTGCAAATAATGGATAAGCATCCAGTCGATACTGTGTAACCGGATCCATGTTACCATATGCTTTCAGATACTCATTTCTCTTTAATGCTTCCAAATCTTGCAGATGTTTTCTCCATTCTTTATCAATAGATTTTAACAAAACTTTTTTCTGTTCCTGCAGAATGGTTACTGTATCTTTTCCTTCGTCTTTTTTTCTTTTCATTGCTTCATGAAATTCTTTTTTCATGTTCATTTCTTTTGCGATACGCTCTACAGTTTCTCGATCCATATCATCATTTAGAATCTTTTCTCTTTCATTGTAAATGACTCGCATTTGCACCTGATTTACTTTGTCATAATCAAACAGGTCTTTTCGGTTAGAATAGTATTGTAATCCGATTCTTTTGTGTACTCTTCTAATAATGTTGCCAGAAAAAGGATCTTTTTTTTCAATTTCTTTTACTTTTTTCATTTCTTCATAATAAGATTTTGATAAATATGGATTAATTAAGCGATCTTCTAAAGAAACAAAAAACTGTGTGCTTCCAGGATCCCCTTGTCTTCCGCAACGTCCTCTTAACTGATTGTCAATACGCTTGGCTTCATTATGCTCTGCTCCAATGACAAGTAATCCTCCTGCTGCCCTTGTTTTTTCATCAATCTTAATGTCTGTACCTCTTCCAGCCATATTGGTTGCAATAACTACGTTTCCACTACTTCCTGCTTCCGCAATAATTTCTGCTTCTCTTCGGTGCAGCTTTGCATTTAACAAATCATGTCCAATGTCATTTTCATCAAAAATATCACTTAATTCTTCTGATGTTAAGACACTGGCAGTACCAACTAATACAGCTCTACCCTTATCAATAGCTTTTCTTGTTTCCTCCAAAATTGCCTGATATTTTTCTTCTTTTCGAGCAAAGATTCTATCTGGCAGGTCTTGACGAATTACAGGACGGTTTGTAGGAATTACAGAAATCTTCTTTTTGTAAATTTTTCTGAACTCTCTTCTTTCGGTTTTGACCGTTCCTGTCATGCCGCAAAAATCTTTATATTGACGGAATAGACATTGATATGTAATAGATGCCGCAGTTTCTGATGCTGCATCTATTTCTACTCCTTCTTTCGCTTGTACTGCCTGATGCAATCCATCGGACCATGTGCGTCCTTCTGTGAGTCTCCCTGTAGCATTGTCTACGATAATTATTTCATTTCTTCTGACGATGTAATCAATACCTTTTTTCTTTATAAATCTGGCAATCAAAGCATTGTTTAAGCTGTGTAATATAAACTTATCTAAATGATCCACATTAAAATAATCTTCTGCTTTTTTTACTCCGTTTTCAGTCAGATACACCTGTCCATATTTTAAGTTAAGGATAGCATCGCCATCTACATTAGGGAACTCTCCGACATAAACTGTGTCTTCTAATTCTTCTGTTTCTTTTGAAAGTTCTAATGTTTTTACAAATTTGGCACAACTGATACAAAAACCACTAATAAGTTCTGTATCTGCTGAAATAATAAGAGGTGTCCTTGCCTCATCAATTAAAATTGAATCTGCTTCATCAATAATTGCAAAATCATATTTTCCATTACAAACAACTGAATCTGGATGCATTGCCAAATGATCCTTTAAGTAATCAAAACCAACCTCAGAATTTGTAATGTAGCACACATCACATTTGTATGCTTTTTTTCTTTCTTCTATTGGTGTCTCTGTCGTAATATATCCAACACTTAATCCCAGCATTTCATATACCGGTAATAAAAGTGTGTAATCACGTTCTACAAGATAATCATTTACCGTTAAAACATGTACCTTCTGTCCATCCAATACTTTTGCAAAGGCCGTCATCGGAGAAACAAATGTTTTACCTTCCCCTGTTTTCATTTCAATGACATGTCCCTGGTACATCTTAATCGAAGCTAAAATCTGCACTGGATAAGGTTCAATATTGATTGTACGTCTGGATGCTTCGCTTGCTAATGCAACACTTTTGATTAACCGTTCTTTTTTATTCTTTATATCTCTAACATGTTCAAGCTCATCTGTAAGATCATCTTTTTCTTTAAGCTTTTGACATTCTCTTAATACAGCCTGAACAATCCTATTTTTAACTTGTCTTGCTTCTGCCATTTTTAATCCTCCAATTTATAAAAATTTATTTGCTAAAGTTGCAACTAGAATATCAATTCCATACACAACTGCCATGATTAACATTAAACTGAACAATAAGACAATATATGACACAATACAACTGATGGGTTTTGGATATGTCATCCTAACATTTTTTGCCATATTTTCACTTTTATTTTTTTTCTTCTTTAAATCCATTGTTTTTCCTCCTGACGAACGCCATATACTTCTGCTTTAATCTGATATGCTGTTTCTACTAATACACCAATCACAATAACCAATGATGTACCAAACATTGTTAAGGAAGATAATCCTAAAATAGATGTAATTGCAATCGGTACAATAGAAATTAACGTCAATAAAATAGAATCTAAAAGCATCATTCCTGTCTTTGCACTATGTAAAAATTTTGATGTGTCATTTCCTAAACGCACTCCAGGAATATAGCTTGCTTTTTTCTTCAAATCAATTGCAATTGTGAAAGGATTAAAGGCAATATCTGAATACATAACTCCAAATAAGAAAATTCCGGCACAATATACGATGATTCCAATAATATAAATCGGTTTTGTACTAACAAACCATTTTGAAGTATTAAAAATCTGTGTTTTAATGCCTATAAGAGATAACATCTGTACTAACTGTAGAATTGTACTCATAAAAATGATTGGCATTACATTTAACATATTAAGTCGAACTGGAATAAAGAAATGTTTAATAACTTCTTCATTCTGATCTACTCGGGCACTTTCTCTCACAATGATTTCCTTACGAATTAACTCCATGATCAATAAAACAAATAATGTAATTAAAATTACTGCAATTAAGATTGCCGTTTCCCATTTTTTTAAAGAGATGATTGTTAATACATCATTCGGCATTGAAGCAATAATATTAATGAATAAAACTAAAGAAATACCATTTTTAAAATATCGAAGTTCAATCCATTTCCCGATACCGATTAAAATCAAGGTTCCAATCATTAACGTTAACCCAGCAAAAAGAATATAAATTTTTCCATTTAAATATCCCTGTGCATAAAGTGTATAAGATGCAGTAAAAGAAATAATTACAGACGTAATACAGCTGATTAACAATGTCATTTTCTGCATATGTCTCCGACCGTACTCTCCTTCATGATACATTTGATTTAGCCTTTTAGACGTATATCCAAGTAACTGAACAACAATACTTGCTGTGATATAAGGCGTAATACCAGCACCAAAGATTGTCATATTTGAAAAACTTCCACCTGTCAGGCGATCATATAACTGAAAATAACCATTTCCTTTCCCTGCAACAGCAAGCTTGAACATACTGTGTTTCACACCTGGCACTGGAATATGTGACATGAATCGAATTAAAAGTAATAATAAAATCGTCATTCCGATTTTTTGTGCAAATTGTAATCGTTTATTTTCTTTCTTCATTTTTTCATTCCCTTCCTATTCTTTCTTTTCATCTGGCATCTTGTTACGAAAATCATCCGGAATTCGATTATTATTTGAAATTTTCTTATATATCTTACAAAATTCCGGATCACTCATTGCCATCATATAGTCATTCATAATCAAATATTGATTGAATCGCTCAAATTCTTCTTTCGTCAGCGAAGTTTTGCTCGCTCTTTCTATCGTATATGGTTGGATCATCCCATCTTTTACCATGTCTCTTACAAAAGAAATTTTCTGCTCAACTTCTTTATAAGCTTTTGAGTCAAAAGAATCTTTCAACAGCTCTAAATTAGATACTAATTCGTACATTCCATTTGCAAGAGCAGTAATTTCACCATAACTCATATGCACAACCGCATAAGAATTTGGATGATTTACATGTAATTCTTTAATATACATAAAGCACTCTCCCTTCTCAGCTATTTGAAAATATTTCCTGCCACACGGCAGTTCTCGTTTTAACGAGTCTATTCGATTATTCCATTCTTATTTTTACGCACTGTGCAAAATAATTTGACCATTTAGACATGTTCCTATTACACAGTTACAAAACGCCTTTCTTTTTCAGAAATTTTATTTTGTCTTTAGACATATCTCTGTTGTACGGTTACTATTCTCTTTTATAAATAATAAACTTTTTGTCCTTCACCATAACACTTTAATATCTCTAAAATTTTTGATACAGCGTTTTCTTTACAAGCAAAACATCCGAGACTGCATGTCGTTGTTCCAAAACCAGATACAGAGGACATTTCACATTTTATTTCCCATCCATATCTTGATTTTTCGATATGCATATCTCCTACACATTGTAAATTGATAACCGTCGATCTATTGTCAGCTAAGTAAATTAACATAAAAACATCCCCTTTCTCTAATTTGCTTTACTTTAACTTGTATGACTCAATATTGTTGATCGCAAGTGAGGTAGTTCCCTCCATCTGGCTCTCTCTAATTTCGATATTAGCTTCATTAAATGTTTCCATTGGAATTTTAATGATGATTCCTGTATCTGTTTCCATTTCCAGATAATTCAACTTACTAACGGTACTTTCTTTGATAACAGCGAACTTATCATACTGCATATCATATCTTTCCATCTTCTGATCATAGATAGAAAGATTTTCTCCGTTGTCTTTGAATAATTCATCACCAATCTTATTGATATCAAACATTCCATCTTCTACAAAGCAATCATACAATGCCTTTTTCGTATGAAATTGTGCCTTTAATCCATCCTGTCTGCTCTGATTGATAAGATCCATTACTGTTCTATTTAAAATCTGAAATTTTTTCTTTGGTGGAAGACCTGCCATGCACATTAAAAATCGTTCGGATAAGTAATTGCATTTTTCTCCATTTAACATTTCATATTTTTTCTGAACCAGATAAACATCTTTCTTACTTGAAAGATCAAAAATCACTGCTTCTGTCAACTTTCCAGACTGGATAACATTTTGTTTTACAATATCAGTCACATCATCTTTATTCTGATAATGAACAAATGTTGAGTGATAATTCATTTTTAGCAATGCCAGATAAATATTGCCATCTACCTGAAAACTAGCACAAAGCAAATCTGCTGACGGAATCTGAACACTGTCACACATGATATCAAACAACTGCTCAGCCAGATTTCTTGTCGTATCGATAAAGCTCTGATCATTTGTTTCTTTGAGATTTTCAATAGCCTTTGCAACCGATGTATTTTTATCCAGCTTGCAGCTGATTCTTTCATCATTATCCAAGACTTTAAATACATTATCTCTGATCATATCAAACAAATCTGGTCCCATATCAATCAGATTAGTTGCTAATCCAATCTGTCCACTTCCACTGTTTAATATATGTAAAATAGATTTTCTGACGATGATATCATCTTTCACAATCTTATTTCTTATCATTTTCTATAATTCCTCCTCATATTTCTTATTAACTGCACCTAGCAGCTCTTGTTTACACAAGCCAATTCGATAAATATAATTCTTATTTTTACTCTCTATGTAGCCATTTTGACCCTTTGGAATCATTCTTATTTACACAGTTCTAAAATAATCAAGCCACGGGAAGACTAAATCAATTGCCTTTGGAATCATTCTTATTTACACAGTTCTAAAATACATTGCGTAGAACAATAATAAAACTTAATCCTTGGGAATCATCCTTATCTACAAAATTCTAAAATGGATTCCAATAGTTTCCACAAGACTCTGTTCCTTTGAAATCAGTCTAGTCACGCAGCCTTAAAACTTAAATTATTAATTACCTCTTTATACCTTCTTGTCATTCGGTTCTAAGCCGTTCTTTGTAATCTTGACATCTTTTTTCGCAATGACAATTTTCCCTTCATTTCTTTTTGGAAGTATGATCATTCCTTCATCTTCCATCATTCTTAAAATCCGATGTGTTGAAGATTTGGAAGCATATCCAAGATACTTTGTAATGTCCATTACTGATGGAGCATATCCACGTTCTTTAATAACTTCATCAATATATTGATACGCTTTATTCATATGTTCGATCGTTATATCTTTCGTTCTTGGTGTCAGCACTTCATTCTCACTCCTTTCTTCTCCATGAATGACATCAGGCTAATCTTGTTGTTTTGATTTCGAAAGATAACACTTACACCCTGTTGAACCATATCATCAAAGTTCTCTTTTTCTTCATTACAAAGTTCTGCCTCGCAAGTCATTTCTTTTATTCCATTCGACATTCTGACATATAATTTACTTTTATTACGATATACTGCAATATCCTTAACTTCACTTGTCCGGAAAAAATGGACCATTCGTCTTTTTTGATACTCTCCCCGAATCACCCTTGATTTACCCTTCAATTTCAACCAATCTCTTAAGATAATTCCAAGAGCAATCAAAACAATAATCAAGTATGTAATCTCATGTACATATCCAACCGTGAATATCATGATAAAAAAACTGATTCCAATATACATTGCAGCAAATATCAACTGATTGATAAATGTCTGTTTTAGATCAATTCTTAGATTTTCAACCCGGTTCATTGAATCACTGAATTTGAAATCGTCATAGACTGTCACATTTCCAATCTTCCTAACAATCATGAAGCTCTCCTTTCTTGTTTTACTTATTCTCCTCGTCTAAAAGTGTTTTTATATCACCTAAATGTTGAATGCCTATTCGTTTCGTTGTTTGATCCAATATCACTCCATAAAGACAGCTTTTTGATTCATCTAATCCAATCTCTACTTTTCCAGAAGGCATCTTCAAATTTGCTGTTCTCACATATTTTTTTCTTGCAATTTTTGACAAGTTTTCATCATGACCTAAAATTTTTAATTGTAACATATCCTGCATGTTCTTCTGTGCAATATTACCTTGCACCCTCCTTTCAATTGTATAGATTAGTACGAACGTTCGTTGTAATTTCATTATACACTTATGTTCAGATATTTCAAGCTATTTTGTGTAATGCACCCATGTTTTTTTCGTATTTATACTGTTTTTTTTTGTTTTTTTAATCAATATATGTTAGTGCGTTCCATATTTTTGCACCTTAATTTCCATTTTATCCCATTTTATTTACAGTAAAAATTATATATTTTAATATATTTTATATTTACAAAACACAAAAAATCCTAAAATGAATATGTAATTAATCTTACAGGAGACAGGTCTGTTTCTAGGTATTTTACCAATTAGGGTAACTATTCACTTACAAAGCAAACAAAGTTAGTATTGAAAATGATCAATTAAACAAATTTATGTCCTGACTTTCAAGTTTTTACTTTGAAACTTTTAGAACCATAGCCGCTATAATTGCTTTGTTCTGAAATATTTAAACAGATATAAAGCATAACAAAAAAGAGTAGATTTATTCATCTGCTCTTCTTTGTTATGCCTTATGAAAATTATAGTATTAAAGCTCCTATAAATGATTAAAAATTCCTTATTTAGATTACAATTTTTCCCTTTTTCAAATTTGGTGTAAAAAAGGTGTATTTTTTATTTTTGTTATAACTCAAATCACGTATTTAAGCGGTTTGTAGCACATATATTATTAATGTATACCAATTTCGGTACAATAAGTATCATTCTCTACCATCTTTTTTATTCCACGAACTTGTCCTTCAATACGGCTTAGACGATTAATAAGATCTTTATATTCTTTGTCTGAACGTTCTTTTGTCTTGTGGTGACAACAACATTCTTTTTTTTCTTCCATGCGGTTCCCTCCTTTACGTTTGATATTATATACCCTGTTAGGGTATATTTCAAGATGTTTATTTGAGAAAATGTTGCAGTTATATAGACAATCTTGTTTTATATAACTTATAAAATGAATCAATTTTTCTAATATCATTGATAAAATCCCTAAAATAGCATATAATAATTTTAGGTACTAACTATTAAAATAGGAGGTGATACTATGATTACAACAACAGCAACTGATATTCAAAATAACTTTGGTAAATATTTAAAAGCTGTCCAAGAAGGTAATGAAATTATTATTTTAAAGAAAGGAAAAGAAGTCGCCAGATTAATTTCAAAAGACACAGGTATTTCTTTCTTGACTGATTCTTTAACTGGAATTCTAAAAAAAGATTATAACGAAAAGGATATCCGCGCAGAAAGGATTGCAGAAAAATATGAAAATATTGATTGATACAAATGTAATCCTGAATGTATTATGTGACAGAACTGATTTTGTAGAAAGCTCTTCAAAAATCTGGAAGTTATGTGAAGTAGAAAAAATTGATGGATATATTTCAGCATTATCTATTCCAAATATTGTTTATATTTTGAGAAAAGAATTAACACCAGAAAAAACTCAGCAAATTATTGAACAGCTGTTTATGATTTTTCATATTGCTGATCTAAAGTCTTCTGATATAAGAAAAGCGGCGAATATGAAAACTTCTGATTATGAAGATGCGATTCAAATGGTATGCGCACAGCGAATGAAAGTAGATTTTATTGTAACTCGTAATATCAAGGATTTTATCGAAAGTAAAGTACCTGCTATGAAACCTGATGAATTATTAGAACGGATATGATATAAAGGAAGGAGGCATTCCACAAATGTGGTGCCTCCTTTTCATTTGACAATTAATCTTCTTTTTCAACCTTACGGTTTTCTCTATTAGCAATCTCTTCTTTGATTGCAGCTAAGAAGTCATCTAACTTCATCTGTCCTTCATCACCTTTGAATCGGCTTCTTACTGATACAGCTTCGTTTTCTTCTTCTTTTCCACCAACAACTAACATATATGGAATCTTCTGAAGCTGCGCTTCACGGATCTTGTATCCCATTTTCTCAGCTCTTGTATCGATGTCTGCACGGATTCCTGCTGCCTTTAATGTATCAAGTACTTTATTAGCATAATCTAAATGCTTATCAGAGATAGGAATCACTTCAACCTGTACTGGAGCTAACCATGTAGGGAAAGCACCTGCAAAATGCTCGATCAAAATACCGATAAAACGCTCGATAGATCCAAATGCAACACGGTGGATCATGATTGGACGATGTTTCTCTCCATCTGCTCCTGTGTAGTGAAGGTCAAAACGTAATGGGAGCTGGAAGTCAAGCTGGATCGTTCCACACTGCCATGTTCTTCCGATAGAATCCTCTAAGTGGAAATCAATCTTAGGTCCGTAGAATGCTCCGTCTCCTTCATTTACCACATAATCAAGTCCAAGATCATCTAAAGCTGCACGAAGAGAATCTGTTGCAAGTTCCCAATCTTCGTCACTTCCCATGCTGTCATCTGGACGAGTAGAAAGTTCTACATGATACTTAAATCCAAATAAATTGTAAACCTGATCGATCAATCCTGCAACACCTTTGATCTCATCTTTGATCTGATCTGGTGTCATAAAGATATGTGCATCATCCTGTGTGAAACAACGAACACGCATTAATCCATGTAACTGACCAGATTTTTCATGACGATGTACTAAACCTAATTCTCCCATTCTTAATGGAAGATCTCTATATGAACGTGGTTCAGAATCATAAACAAGAACTCCACCTGGGCAGTTCATAGGTTTGATTGCAAAATCCTGATCATCAATAACTGTTGTATACATATTTTCTTTGTAATGATCCCAATGTCCTGATGTTTCCCATAAATGACGACTTAACATGATAGGTGTTGAGATTTCAACGTATCCTGCTTTCTGATGAATTTCACGCCAGTAGTCTAATAATGTGTTTTTAAGAACCATACCTTTTGGAAGGAAGAATGGGAATCCAGGTCCTTCTTCTCTCATCATAAATAAACCAAGTTCTTTTCCAAGTTTACGATGGTCACGCTTTCTAGCCTCTTCCATCATTGTAAGGTATGCATCTAATTCTGCTTTCTTTGTAAATGCAGTACCATAGATTCTTGTAAGCATCTGATTATGCTCATCTCCACGCCAGTAAGCACCTGCAATACTTGTAAGTTTGAATGCTTTCACTGGTTTTGTAGTCATTAAGTGAGGTCCTGCACAAAGATCAACAAATTCACCCTGCTGATAGAAGCTGATCACAGAATCTTCTGGAAGATCTTCAATCAATTCTACTTTGTAAGGTTCGTTTCTTTCTTTCATAAATGCAATCGCTTCATCTCTAGGTTTTGTAAAGCTTGTGATTTCAAGATTTTCTTTGACGATCTTCTTCATTTCTTTTTCAATCTTCTCAAGGTCTTCCTGTGTAAATGGAGTATCTTTCTCCATATCATAGTAGAAACCATTGTCGATAGAAGGTCCGATCGCAAGTTTTGTTTCTGGATATAAACGTTTTACTGCCTGAGCTAAAATATGGGATGCTGTATGACGGAATGCGTGTTTTCCTTCATCAGAATCAAATGTTAAGATATTTAATTCGCAGTCTTTGTCAATGACAGTTCTAAGGTCAACAACTTCTCCATCAACCTCACCCGCACAGGCAACTCTTGCCAGTCCTTCACTGATATCTTTTGCAATATCAATGACAGACATATTGTTTTCATACTCTTTTACAGATCCATCTTTTAATGTAATCTTCATCTTCTTATTCATCCTTTCTTGATATATAACGTTTTATTTATCCTGTCACAATTCTCTATAGATTTCTTCTATAATAAATCTATAACAGAAATAAAAAATCCCATGGACTAATAAAAATCCATGGGACGAGTTATCGCGGTTCCACCCTGGTTATCTGTTTCATATCCTTTGATTATAAACTCCAGAAACAGATCACTTGATCGACGATTAACGGTGTCAGCCGGGCTGGTTTACAGCCACTCCGAGGTGGTCTTCCTTTGTTTGTCTGCTTAGGATACTTTCAGCAAATGTATCCCTCTCTGGAAGCTTTCCACAAAGTACTCTTCTCATCAACGTTTTCTTCTTTTTGATTTCTTGTAAATTATAGCATTGTGATTCTATAAAATCAATACAAAAATAGAAAATTATAAACGATTCATTAATAAATAAGCATTCTTTACAACTGCTGCCGCCCATTCTCCGCCAACACAGTAATGTTTGTTCACTGCTGCCGCAGAAGTTCCAACATAGTAACTTCCACCTGATGTCAGGTATTTTTCATGTAAAGTTTCTGCAGTTGCTAAAAGTCCTGCTTCTTTCGTTGATTTGTTAATTCCTTTTGCATGATCCGATGTTACACCATATCCAGTCAGATTATTATCTTCCCTCGCACGGCGGCTCGTGCCCCATGCACTTTCATGCGCAGCGATTCCCATCAAAAAGACTGCATTCACATGATATTTCTCTTCCGCCTTGACATAAGCTTTCGCATCATCATACAAAGCAGTTCCTTCCAAGATATGTTTGGCGTCTGAAACTGTGATATGACTTAGAGCACTGACATCATTTGGATTAAAATATCTTGTCTGTTCCTCTTTTTTGATCTCTCCTTTGAACTTCTTGATCTGCTTCTTGATCGTCTGAACCTTTTCTTCCATTGGTTTGATCGGAAGTATCTGTTCGTTCTTTAAATACTGATCAAGCTGAATCGTTTCATTCTTATCAAGCAAAGTCTCAAAATCCGGATGATTGATTCCAAAAACATATTTGCTTGCGATCGTTCTCAGATTCTCATCTCTAAATAAATCTGCAAGCTCATATAAATCTTCTCTTAACTGCTCATCTTTTTTAGAAATCTTCATAGAAGGAGTGATCTCCTGCCCATATAAAGCAATCTCCACCTTGGAATTTGCTGTATACTTTTTGTAAAATTCATTTATAGATCGTGCTTTTTGCTGTTCCAGGCGAATCTCTTCCTCAATCTTTGCTTTTTGTTTTTTCAGCTGTTTCACTTTCGCCTGTTTATCCTTGATCCTTCCTTCGATCGTATCCGAAGAACTCTTACTGATCACTTGTGTTGGCATTGGAATGACTTTGTTTTCTTCCTTTTTCTTTGATTTTGTCTTCTTTGTCTTAGTATGTTTCTTGCTTGTTGTCTTTTTCTTCTGTTGTTCTTTACTTTGCGTTCTTTTTGTTTCTTGTACCGTTGCTGCTGTTTCGGTAGAAACTTCTGTTGTCACTGCCTGATCGGTCTGTGTATCATCTGCATAAACCGGTATTACAGAGATTGTCATAATCGCGCATACAAATGCTGTCATAATCTTACGTCTCATGCTCGCTTCCTCCCTTTGTTTGAACATTGTTATGACATGATCATCTTTCTAATACTCAATTTTATCTGGTAATTTCTACCTTACTCCTTTTTGTATAAAAATTCAAGTACGCAGTGTTATGTACTTGTAAATTTTTTATTCTTTATGATGCAGGAAACAACCTTCCTCATGTGACTCGACCACTCCCACTGCCTGCAGATAGGAATAAATGATCGTTGTACCGACAAATTTCATTCCACGTTTCTTTAAATCCTTTGAAACCTGGTCGGATAATTCTGAGGATGTTTTTTCCGTCTCATGAATGATCTTATGATCTGTAAACTTCCATAAATATTCAGAAAAGGTTCCGTATTCTTCCTGAATTTTCATAAAAATAGTCGCATTTGATACGGCAGCAGATATTTTTCTTTGGTTTCTTATAATTCCTTTATTTTCTTTTAATTGCGCTTGTTTCTCCTCATCATATGCACTCACTTTATATACATCAAAATCATCAAACGCTTCTCTGAACGCTTCTCGTTTATTTAACACACACTCCCACGATAATCCTGCCTGAAACGATTCCAAGATCAGCATTTCAAACAATTTATGGTCGTCATAGACAGGCACTCCCCATTCTTTATCGTGATAATCAATATATATCGGATTCTTTGGATTAGCCCAACTGCATCTGTCTTTTCCATCGTTATATTTCATAAAAATGTCTTCCTCCATTATGTTTATTATAGTATAACTGACATCTTTGTCAGATCATCTAAAATCCACATTCACAACCACAATCTCCGCTTTCGTTCCGACCCTCATATTCGGGCCAAATAAACCGACACCTGAAGTTACGATCTGATGCGCATTTCCAACCTTACGATATCCATACGGATTCTTCCAAAACAAATGAATTGTAATATTCCCAGGGAACAGCTGTCCATCATGCGTATGCCCGCAAAGATCAATGTCTACTCCTGCCTGATTTAACTCTTCCAACTGCCTTGGCTCATGATCCAGTACGATCACAGGCTTTTTAAGATCCATTCCATTTACCAGTTCTTTTGGAGTCTTACGTCTGCTGATCCCACGGCCTACTTTCTCAGCATCTGGTCTTCCATAGAGATAGAAGCTTTGATCAATACAGACAGATTCATCTCTTAATAACTTCATTCCTGCCCTTTTTACAAATTCATCCATTCTTGGATCGCTGACCTTTTTCTCCCGACCGCTTCCAAATGCAAATCCTGCAAGAATCTTTTCATCAATATCATGATTTCCATAAACTGCATAAACACCGTATTGACACTTTAGCTGTCGAAATATCTTAACCAACTGATCTGGATCATCTAATGCATCATATTCATTATCAAAAATGTCTCCTGCGACCACGATCAGATCTGGACTTTGCTGATTTACTTTCATTACCATCTGTTTCATCTGAGAACATCCAATATTGTATCCAAGATGAAGATCTGCAAGTAAAATGATCTTTAGCTTTTTATGATTTCCTGCTTTTTTATGTATCGTTACATGGTAACTTGTTGTCCTGATATTCCTTGCATTACACACTCCGTAAAAACTGATCAATAAGATCAAGATCATACAAATGCTTCCAACAATCCTAAAAACTTTTGGTGTCCGAAACTTTTTCTGATCTGCTTTCACAAAATAGATTAAGATTAGGCGGATCAGATCCGCAATAAGGATCGTAAGCGCCAAATACATCAAAACACCCAGCCAGTAATTACTGATCAGTTTCATAGCTCGCCGTATCGTTCCTTGTGGAAACAAAAATGCGATCAGAATACTGAATGCAAGAAATACATAGATCATGACCAAAACTGCTTTGATCCATTTCTTTTTAAAATAAACATGACAAGTCTCTAACCATTTCAATATTCGGAATAAAAAATAGACATTTAACAGCAGATAAAGTGGTGCTAAATATATTGCGATCATCTTATTTTCTGCACCCTCTTTCTTACTATATTTTTATTGATTTTTTATCAAATTCATTGTAATCGGATAAACTGTCGCCTGATTTGTCAATGGATCTCGGTTCTGATAATCAAACAATAGGATGGTTTTTGTTTCTTTAAAATCTTCATTTACCGCATGATCGAATTGTTCCATATGGGAAAATTTCCGCATATTCTTTTGTCCAAAATATGCAAGTCGTTCATCTTTTAATAAAATCTCTTCGTTGATATAACGAAGCTCGTCCTTTTGTAATGTATAATCTCCTGCAAAATCCGGACGTTTCTTTACATTTTCACGAAGATATAAGTCATACGTTAACAACTCTTTATATAATACAAGATTCTCTTCTGCTGTAATGGTTTGTATAAATTCATATAAGATTTCAAATCGGGCAATCCGGCTGTGGCTGACCTTGTCATAACCTTTCTCCTCATAAAATCTGGCAAGTGTATCATATAAAGCAAATGCAGTGTCAAATTCTTTTTCCAACAACCGCAAGGTGTTCGAAAACTGGCTGCTATTATAATAAACTTCCACCATTTCTTCCACTTTCTTTAAAACCAGTACATCTTCATAAGGCAGCCATTTTGTATAAAGGACTTCATAAGGCGGTGTATCTTTGTAAACAAGCCCATAGTTCTCTTTTTGTTTTTCCATATAAGAACCTTTTAATACTTTTAAAAAGCCTAACTGTAATTGTTCTGGATGTACTTCATAGACATCCTGAAATGACTGTTTAAAACTTTCAAGATCTTCATAGGGCAGTCCTGCGATCAGATCCAAATGTTGATGTATATTATGTCCAGCATTGATCCTTGTTACGATATCTGCAACTTTCTTAAAATCCATTTTCCTGTGAATCTCAGTGATCGTATCGATGTTCGTTGACTGAACGCCAATCTCTAACTGAATCAGTCCCGGACGCATATCAGAGATCAATTCAATTTCATCATCCTTTAAGACATCTGCTGCCACTTCAAAATGAAAATTGGTAATGCCGTTATCATGTTCCTTTATATAACGCCAGATTTCCATTGCATGATCATGTCGACAGTTAAAGGTACGATCGACAAATTTGACCTGTGGCACTTTATGATCTAAGAAAAACTGTAATTCCTTTTTGACAAGAGAAAGATTTCGGAAGCGCAGGCATTTATCGATCGAAGATAAACAATAACTACATGAAAATGGACAGCCCCTGCTTGATTCATAGTAGATGATCTTATGTTCAAAATCTTCAATATGTTCATATACAAATGGAACTTTACTTAAGTCCATCACTGGACGCCATGGTGTTTCTACGATCTCATCTTCATTTCTATAAGTTAGTCCAGGAATCTTGCTAAGATCATCTCTCTTTCCATGATAATAATCAAGCACTTCAAGGAATGTAACTTCTCCTTCCCCTTTCATCACACCCGTTACCTGTGGAAGTCGTCTTAAAACTTCTCTGGAATCATAGGAAACTTCTGGTCCTCCAAGCCAGATTGGAACATCCGGCAGTAGTTTATGGATTTCCCTGATCACACGTTCTATGTATTCAATATTCCAGATATAACAGGAAAAACAAAGGATATCTGGATGTTTCTGATACAGACTCATCAGGATATCATCCACCTGCTGATTGATCGTATATTCTGCAATCTCGACTTCATCGATATATGGCTTTGCGTAGGCACGAAGGCAGTAAACTGCAAGGTTCGAATGAATGTATTTCGAATTGATCGCTGTTAATATTGTGTGTTTCTTTGTCATATTATTTATCTCGCACTTTCTTTATTTTGTTTCATTCTGAATATCTTTTTGTTTTGTCTTACTCTGAAAATAGATAAACGAATCCGCCGCATCAAGAATATCACTAAATTCATCTCTTGGTGCGATTTCAATATATTTCTTTAATAAATCTTTCTCTTCTTTTTTATATCTTCCATAAAAAATGTCAAACAGATTATGACCCCGCATATAGGTTTTGATCTCTTCCATATGTTCTTTCATATCTTGCGGTGATGTAAAATCACGTCCCATCATCTGTATCAAATGAACTCCACTTTTGATCCTATGCAGATATTCTCTCCATTTATCATATAAAATCTCATAAAAAGCATCTTCAGATTCTATAACTCCAAGTTTTGACATGATCTCTGGATTTAAAAAATAATTTTCAAAAGAATAATATTTTAAGATCAATACATTTTTCCTTGTCACTTTTGGTAAATGATCAACATCCACAAGATTTCTCTCATCATAATATTTACAAAGCTGTCTTCCAAGCATATCTCGATCCTTACCATCACTATCACGGATCATTAAAAAACGATCCTTCATATAAAGCTGATTTATATATTTTAAGTTGGCATACGTCTTGATATTGGTACAGCTGTTTGTTGTCAAGATCGCTACACGATTTAATCTGCCGTCTTCATCATAAATTTCAGAATAATAATGATTTAACAACAATGGCAAACGGTATTTATCTTGTTTTCCTTCTACGATAAAAACAAAATCAACATTCATAAGATCGGAAGCATTATATCCAAGATCGTCTAATACCGAACTAATGTTCGTTTTCTTCTTTGCAACAGAATATGAATCTTCATCCAATATGATCTGACATAATTGTCTACTGCTAAAATTGGCTAATAAATGTGGAGAATGTGTTGTAAAGATCACCTGATTCTTCTGTGCCAGACGATAAAGGATCTCACTGGCTGTCTTTTGCAGTTGTGGATGCAAAAACATCTCTGGTTCCTCTACCAGAATGATCGATGAAAGACTATTCTCATCCATTACATAAGCTTCCAGAAGAGAAAGCATATAAATACTTTTCATTCCACGCCCCAATCGTTCCACAGAAATTGAAATATCACGTTCTTTGTTATAAGCCTCTGCATTAACTTGAAGCATCTGATCAACATCATAATTCATAGAGAAAATGATATCCTCAAATCCGCCGTTCTTATGGAAACTCTCATTAATACGTTTCTCAAACTGATCAATGTTCATCTCATACAATTTATATTCAAATAACTTTGCAGCCTCAAATGCATTCAGTTCCTTCGGACTCTTCTGATTGATCAGACCGATACACTGAAAACAATGAGTACATGGTTTCACAGGATCAAACATACAGCAGTTTGTACGCATGATCTTAAGCAAACTGTCTTCCTGTAACATAAAAAGATCATCCTGTATCTGTTTTAAATTACGGTTCGTTCCAATGAAATAAATAGTTGGGAAAATTTCCCGAATATACTTATTATGTTTCCTTTTTCCATCGTAAAACCGCTGTTTGCCTTCTTTATTGGCAATGAATGTAAAGGTGATCTCTTCATTTTTGTAAGATGGAAGTTTGCTCTCAAAATCCTTTTTCCAAAGATCGTATTTTTTATACTGGCTCACTATACCATTTTTATGAAAAATATGAAGATCTTCTTCTGTAATGGATAATATAAATCCAATCTCTATATTTTGCATTGTCTCGTTAAAATCATCCAATGAGATTTCATAAGATCCTTCGACTGCACGCAAGGCATGAAGGATGGATGATTTTCCTGTATTATTCTTTCCAACAAGAATCAGAGCATTCTGGATATCTGATATTTCCATATGCCGGATTGATTTAAAATTCTTAATTGATAAATATTTAATTTCCATAAGATGCTCCTTTCTTTTTTTATCTTTATTATCTCATTTTTTATATTTAAAATCCAGTCACAAACAGACATATGTTAAGAAATGTTACGATCAGTGCAATCATAAAAAGTATGATCTTTAATCGTTTCGAATTCGCATATTTCCCCATGACTTTCTTTGAGGATGTCAGATAGATCTGAGTAAAGATTGTGATAGGAAGTTGAACTGCCAAAAACATCTGGGAATAGATCAATCCATCGAATGGAGATTTTATCAGTAAAATAATCAATGTTGCTGGAATCATCGTAATAAGAACTCCTAATTTCGTATCTTTATGATGAATATCATAAGGATGATCAAAAATTCCAGAAAAAATCGTTCCACCGGCCATTCCTGCTGTAATACTTGATGAAATTCCAGCAAGTAATAATGCAAGTGCAAAAATAATTGATGCTGCATTTCCAAGAAGTGGTGTTAACATGGAACCTGCTAAATGAATATCATCAATAGAATGACCATTTCCTTGATACAGGATAGCTGCTGCCATTAAGATCATTGCACTGTTAATTGCCCATCCTATGATCATGGAAAATAAGGTATCCTTAAACTCGTATTTTAACTGCTGTTCTATCACATTTTCATCTTTTAGATTCCATTCTCTGCTCTGAATGATCTCTGAATGTAAAAACAGGTTATGTGGCATCACGACTGCTCCTAGAACACTCATGACAACTGGAAGTGAACCTTTGGGAATTTCTGGCTTTACCCATCCGATCAGCGCCTGTTTCCATTCAATATCTGCAATACAGATTTCAAACAGAAAAGAGAATCCGATCAGTGATACAAATAAGATGATCAGTTTCTCGATTCTGCTGTATGCATTCGTAAACTGACAGATCAGTACGATCCCTAAAATGATAAATGTACCAATCTTTACTGGAATATGAAACAGCATTTCTAATGCCATTGCACCACCTAAAAGTTCTGCCATTGCGGTTGCGATCGATGCTGCAACTGCTGTTAATAAAATGATGTTCTTAAACCCTTTATTAATATACAGACTTGTTGCTTCTGATAAACATTTTCCTGTGACAATTCCTAGATGTGCTGCATTATGCTGTAAGATAATGAGCATGATCGTTGATAATGTGACCATCCATAACAATGTATATCCATATCCGGAACCTGCAGCGATATTACTTGCCCAGTTTCCAGGATCTATAAAACCTACAGTGACTAATAAACCTGGGCCGATATACCTTAAGAAGTTCATTGTTTCTTTTGTTGATGATTTAAAAAATTGCATCATACACGAAAGTTCCTTTCTTTTTATTTTTGTTCTAGTTAGTCTTAGCTAACTATTATTATACATAGAAGGGGAAAGTTTGCAAGCTTTGTGAAAAATTGATAGAATAAGTCATGTATTATTTTCATTTACTACTACTGAATAGCCGTAAATGGTATGCTAAATAAATAAGAAACAGGTGAATTTTATGAAATCATTACCATATTATGACGATCTGACTGCAAGACAGACGATCAAATTACGCGAACTTATTAAAACACTCCCGCCTTTTGCGAAAGAATTCTTCCGTGCAATTGATTCTACCACACAAGTAAGAACTCGAATTGCTTATGCATATGATCTGAGAGTGTTCTTTCATTTTCTGATCGATGAAAATCCTGCTTACCGTAATTACTCTGTGCTGGATTTTAAAGTAAGTGATCTTGATAAGATTGAATCCGTTGATTTGGAAGAATATATGGAATATTTAAAGGTTTACATTTCGGAAGAACAACATAAGCATATGCAGAATACTGAACAAGGTGTTTTTCGTAAGATGTCTGCACTCCGTTCTTTTTACGGATATTTTTACAAACGACAGTTGATTGAGAAAAATCCAACATTGCTTGTTGATATGCCAAAGATCCGTGAGAAGGAAATTATCCGTTTAGAAGCCGATGAAGTTGCTTCTTTGCTTGATTTTGTAGAACACGGTGGTGACCATTTGACTGGACAGAAACTTGCTTATTATGAAAAGACCAAGGAACGTGATCTTGCGATCATTACACTTCTTCTTGGAACTGGAATCCGTGTGTCTGAATTAGTAGGCTTAAACGTTGATGATGTTGATTTCCGCAATAACGGTCTTCATCTGATCCGAAAAGGACGAAAAGAAATGACCGTCTATTTTGGAAATGAAGTTGCGGATGCTTTGGAGCAGTATATGGAAGGCAGCAGAAAACTCATCATTCCAAAGGAAGGGCATGAAGATGCTTTATTTTATTCTATGCAAAGACGAAGAATTGGTGTGCAGGCGGTCCAGAATCTTGTGAAAAAATATGCGAAGGAAGTCACTCCACTAAAGAAGATCACACCTCATAAACTGCGTAGTACTTATGGTACTGCTCTTTATCAGGAGACCGATGATATTTATCTTGTGGCGGAGGTTCTTGGACACTCTGATGTTAATACGACTCGAAAACATTATGCGGCAATGTCTGATACGAGACGGCGTCAGGCAGCAGGGAAAGTTGTATTGAGGGAATCTGCTTCGCAGGATGTGGATGGTCAGAAACATTAAATAAAAAGCAGAAATATTCAAGAATTTAAGTATTTATAGCTCTGATTCATAGAATATTTCTGCTTTCTTAATCTGCTTATTTTTTAATTTTTACTTTTTTCACTGAACTCCATTTAGAATAAATTGTTTTCTTTCCAGACTTTTTCATACATCTGATTCTTACATAGTAAGTCTTTTTCTTTTTCAGCTTTTTGATCGTTGCTGATACTGTTTTATTTTTTTTGATATTAACTGTTTTCACTCCGGATTTGAAGTTCTTCTTCATAGAATACTGAATCTGGTAACCTGCTGCCTTGGTGTTTTTCTTCCACCTAATCTTTGCTTTCTTTCCTTTGATATTCTGAACTTTCAAGATGTTTGTTCCAGAAACTGTGATTGCTGTTGTGGTAGAAGGTTTCTTTGTTGCTGGAGTGGATGGTTTGATCTGTCCACCAACCTGATCTTGCTGTTTGTCTCCTGCGTTGTCTTTGTTTCCCTGATCAGGTTTCTGGTTACTTCCATGATCTCCATCGTCGATATCCCCAGAATCTGGTTCTCCTGAATCAGTGATTCCTGAGTTATTGTCATCTTTTACTGTTAGCGATGGGGATTTCCCTTTTAGCGTGATGAGAATCGGATTTCTGTAAAATTCATTTTGTGTAACATCTTCATCTCTTTGTTCCCCTAGTACACCGTATCTTGCATTTCCACTTGCCCAAAGTGATCCATCTGTTTTCAGATAAAAACTACTTTCATAGAAGTAATAGCTTGCATTCTTTACCTGATCTGCAATCTGTACTGGATTGGCTTCAACCATATAAAAATTCTTTGAATCATACGCCCCGGTGTTCGGTCCCTTGCCATTTCCAAAGATTCCATAGAAATTTGATCCCCACATATATAGCTTTTTATCATTTGTGATTGCTGCATACGCTCCTGAAATTCCTTTAAAATTTTCTGTTTTTACAATTTCATTTACATTGCTAATGTTCATTTTGGTTGGTGTTAATACATAGGAATCTTCCCAAGAACTATTTCCATAAGTTCCAAGACCAGCTTCACCTTTGCTATTAAGTCCCCAACTATATACTTCTCCAGATTTTGTAACTGCAAATGAAGTTGTTCCGCTTTCATATGATTTTATATTTGATAAAATCATTTTTGGTATCGTTTTGTCTTCTGAATCATTTCTTCCTGCATAATTTTCATCCATATCAGAATAATACCATGCATATAAATCTCCATTTTCAGTTAATGCTGTATATCCTGCCTGACTAAATTGAATTTTTGTGATCTGCCCTGAAATATGTTCTATATTCTTGACTTCTTCTGGTGTATAATGTGTCATCTGATCCATATATTCGTAAATATTTCCCCACGCATAAACTTTTCCAGAAGATGTTATTGCTGTTGTTGTCGATCCGCATATACTTACATCGGAAACATCTGAAATTCCATTTACCTTCTGTGGTGTATTATAGCTTTTCGAGTTATCAGAATTTTCACCGATTCCAAGCCCATAGGCACTATTATCACCCCACATGTAAAGATCTCCATCCTCTGTAATGGCTGCTGTTTTATTCCAGCCTTTATTCGATAGAATTACTTTTTTCACCCGTTTTGGTATGTTTACTTGTCTTGGGAAAAAATTATTAAGTTCACAATCACCGATTCCTAATTCACCGTTCGTGTCACATCCCCACATCCATAATGTTCCATCATTTTTAATCGCCGCATAATAAGTATCTGTAAGTACAAATTCTTTTACATTTGTCATAAATACTGATGGAGTTTTTGGTGTATACAGACTTGAATCAATCGCATGATATTTGTCCATTGCCGCCATAGATCCCCAAGTCCACAAATCTCCGTTCTTCATCAATGCTGCAGAATAGTACCCGGCTGTCTGAATATCTTTGATATTTTTTGTAATCTCAATATCTTCCTGTGTCGGTACATATTGTTGTTGTGCTGCCTTTACTGGTGTCACAATTGTCAATGCCATCACTAGCGAAAGAGCAAATGACAGACATTGTTTGATCATCCTTTTTCTTCTTTTTTCCATACGCATTCTCCTTGTTTCTTACTTGATTGACAACTCCCCTTTGTCTCTTTTATTATACACGAAAGAAAATATGTCTGGAATACGAATCAAAAATTTTCTTTGATAGCTTTTTCATAAATGAGGAATAAAATCATTCGCACTTCATTGCTATTTTTTCTTAATTATAGTAAAATTGGTATAGTTTGATTCCATAGGAATCGTATTAAAAATGAATGAAAATAAAGGAAGTGCAAAAAATGGAAACTATCGGAAGAAATGATGCATGCTGGTGTGGCAGTGGAAAAAAATACAAGAAATGTCACTGTCAGTTTGATGAGAAATTAAAAGAATTACAGCAAGAAGGACATATCATCCCATCTCACGATATGATCAAAACTCCAGAACAGATTGAGAAGATCAAAGAAAGCGGAAAAATCAATATCGCTGTTTTGGATTATGTTGCAGAGCATATTAAAGCTGGAGTTACAACACAGCAGATTGATGACTGGGTATATGAACAGACAACATCCCGTGGTGCAATCCCTGCTCCATTAAATTATGAGGGATTTCCTAAGAGCGTTTGTACTTCAGTAAATGATCAAGTATGCCACGGAATTCCTTCAGAAGATGTCGTTTTACAGGAAGGTGATATCATCAACGTCGATGTTTCTACGATCTATCATGGATATTTTTCAGATTCTTCTCGTATGTTCTGTATTGGTGAAGTTTCTAAAGAAAAGAAAAAATTAGTTGATGTTACAAAAGAATGTGTTGAGATTGGTCTTAAGAATGTAAAACCTTGGGGACTTCTCGGCGATATGGGACATGCAGTGCATATGCACGCTGTAGAAAATGGTTACACTGTTGTCAAAGAAATCGGTGGGCATGGTGTTGGTCTTCAGTTCCATGAAGATCCTTATGTAAGCTATGTTTCTGAACCTGGTACTGGTATGGTTATGGCTCCCGGTATGATGTTTACGATCGAACCAATGGTTAATATGGGTACCGACGAGTTTTATGTTGATGAAGTTGACGAATGGCAGATTTATACTGATGATGGACAGCCTTCTGCACAGTGGGAAGTTCAGGTTCTTGTAACAGAAGATGGTTATGAACTGATCGCTTATTAATATTTTGATATAAGCCCAAATACTATTTAAAAAATGAAGTATTATGAATAAATAACTTTCATAATACTTCATTTTTGCTATTTTAATATCTTTATATTACTCCATGCACTATAATGTAATTGCTTTCCATCTACTTTATAAGCACGAATTCTTACATAATACGATTTTTTCTTTTTCATTCCATAAATCTTAGGATTGAACTTATAAGTTGAAATTTCTTTTATCTTAGACTTGTTATTCTTAAATTTCTTAGATGTAGAGATTTGAATCTTATAACCATCTGCTTTTTTATTTTTCTTCCATACAATTTTGTATCTTGTATTTTGAGATTTCTTTATATTACTGATCACTGGAGCCTTCAAATATAAAATCTTTTTTGTAATACTTTTTGTTCCAGTTGACTCTATAAAATCAATGGAATTAGAAGCATATGCATAAATCTTATATTGATATTTCTTACCATTCTCTACTGTTTTATCCGTATATTGATTTTCTTTTAGTATTTTCAGATCTTTCCACTTACTATTTCCTAATTTTCTCTGAATACGATATCCATGCGCATTATTTACTTTCTTCCATTGAACTTTAATTCCTTTGTTCGTATTCAATATATTCATGATTTTTGGAGCAGAAAGATATTGGGGTAATGCTGGTCCTGGATCTATGATATCTTCTGGCCAATTGCATATTATATCAGTTTCTGTATTTTGTTCTTCATTCTTTTCTTCTGCAAATACATCACAATCATACGAATTTACGTTACAACTTATTAATATAACTAATGAAATAACCACGATACTTCCATATTTTATGAATTTTTTCATCTTTTTACCCCTTCTTTTCATCTATCTGATAATATATATTATACCACAAAGAAAGAATACCGCATAGAAGGATTTTTTCTCTGTGCCGGAACATTCTAATGAAACGAAAAAAAACATCCTTATCTCTAAGAATGCTTAAATCTTCATATTAAATCTATATATAAAGGATATACCTTCAAAACAACATACAAGAATCTTTTTACATCTCTTACACTTCAGCCTTCTTTGGTTAAAGCCTCGACCGATTAGTAACAGTCAGCTCCATACGTTACCGTACTTCCACCTCTGCCCTATCTACCTCGTCGTCTTCAAGGGGTCTTACTACCT
>SKEV01000166.1_pt1 | contig 49983 bp, 57 predicted proteins | sample 4819531 | NCBI WGS metagenome assembly SKEV01 (sample SAMN11008800, study PRJNA524170) | human gut metagenome | biome: Human fecal sample; material: Feces; isolation source: fecal sample from pouch patient p9, p28 | host: Homo sapiens | place: Israel: Tel-Aviv | collected 2016-08-01 | reverse complement strand
CTGCCATAACCTATCCTCCATCATTGTAGTGAAATAGTCCAAGTATCTAACAGCTACAATTATAGAGGAATCCTGTGGATTAGGAAATCCGTAGGAATATTTGGCGCTTACTTTTGTCGGCCTTGAACCGGAATTTCTTCTGGACATAGATATATTGGATAATCTAACAATATGTTTATCACTACATGCTCCAGCCTGGAACGCATCATTTCCCCATTCAGACAGCAGTTCATAGAATCGCTGGTTTACTTCTTCATTCACTAAAAGTTTACCATATACCCTCTGATGCGCTTCCCTTACGATTTCGGGCGTGAAAACAAAATCCTCGGTTGAATACTCCATACCCATCTTATAAATATTGTTTAACACCCTTGCCATCTGCCCTAAAAACGTCTTTGACAATTCATTTATTCTGGCAGTTTTGGCCATCTCCATAAGCATTTCTATATTAATTGGATAGTGCATCTACTTTGCCCTCCTTGCCCGTTCAGTCCTTTTACCCATGATAACGCCGTACTGGAATATATAAAAAAACTGCTCCTTCTGCATCAAGTGATTATATGTACGCCAATCCATCAAGTGATATTCCGTCCCAGGCTTCTGATGGGAAAGCATCTCCATATTGTCTTTAAAGTCCATCATTGCCATTGCTTCCAGCAGCACACGACAAACTGGCTCCCATGTGTTTCCTTCAAGGTTGTCCTTTTCAACATCTTCCAATGTTTCTGCATCTGCATCCAAAAAGCCCCGGCATAACATAACGATGCTATTAAAATCCTTGCAATTCTCATTTATAACAACTGCGTTCTGTGTCACGGAATAGAATACCACTACCTCTGATAGCGAATGCTTACCGCCCCATGACTGTAATATACAATACGCATCCTCCAGTGTAATTTCTGCCACATTGCAAGCGTACAATCTTGTTTTTTCGTCAATTAAATGATACATTTTCATTTTACCTCTTTCTTTTTATTAGGGGCCGTGCTAATATACCTATGTGATTAGGAACGGCCCCGGCTGTTTCGTTGGCCCCTGTCAGTGTTGGTAGCACTGGCAGAGGCTTTTTCTTATGCTATTGCAATCTCATGTACCTGTGAGCGTCCAAAAAATCGGGCCTTATAAGCTTTCCCATCTCCCCGGCTTCCCCATATCAGTTCTATACCAAACAGGGCCTTGCTCCCATGAATGACTTCATATCCTAACTGTTTCCAGCCGTTCCAGGTATTTGTTTCTTCCTCAACTCCTGCCGTGGCCTTTGCTTCTTCAATTCTCTTTGCGTTGATTGCCTCTGCCTTTGCAGATAACCATGCCCTGTGTAAACACTCTGCAAAAGAAAGTTCTTTTTTCTCCCGGTAAAGCCTCCATGCTCTCAGCATGATTTTTTGAAGATTGTACTTCATGATTTCTGTCTCCTTTACTTCCTTGATAAATGGTTGATTCTCACCGGGCTATTGTTCGCCATCCTTGGTACATCCTCACCGGGATTGAATCCGCAGCCCCTATCAGTCTTGCGTGTCTATTGCTTTCGGCTCACAGGTACGATTGATAGGTTTGTGGGGATTGTCTGCCCCGGCTGCTTTGTTTTCTTAACCTTGTAACTACATTATACACCATATTCAAGTGTATGTATATGTATATTATACACATATTTCAAGTGTATAATTTAGGTATTTTGTACACTTGTTGTTTGTGTATATTAGTGTTATAATATGGATATACTGAAATAGGTGTATCCATATCTGGATGCTCCAGTTTATACAGGAGGGAAAATATTTTATGCCGATACGATATAAGGTTAATATTATTGCTGCACTTAAAGAAGCTGGTTACTCAACATACAAATTAAGAAAAGAAAAGCTATTAGGGGAAGCTACTTTACAAAAATTCCGAAATGAAGAACTTGTGTCTTGGGATAATATTGCTACAGTATGTCAGCTTCTATGTTGTCAGCCCGGGGACCTAATGGAGTATATACCAGAACAACCACATCCACAGGAAGGAGTGTGACCCTATGCCATTACCACAAGAAAGAATCCATACCATTGACGATATTTACAATCTGCCAGAAGGTGAACGGGCTGAACTAATTAACGGACAGATTTATTACATGGCCCCACCCAGCACAGCCCATCAAAGAACATTGTCATTCCTGCACCTGGAGATAGGAAACCACATCCGCAACAATAATGGTTCCTGCGAGGTATTCCCGGCTCCGTTTGCCGTGTTCCTCCAGGCAGAGGATGAAAAGAGTAATACAAACTACCTGGAGCCAGATATATCCGTTATTTGCGACAAAGACAAATTAAACAGTAAAGGCTGCAACGGTGCGCCGGATTGGATTATAGAAATTGTATCCCCTTCCAGCCGCCAGATGGACTATTATAAAAAGCTGGCCCTCTATCAGGGCGCGGGGGTACGGGAATACTGGATTGTAGACCCAGCTAGGGAAATTATTGTGGTCTATGATTTTCCGAATGAAACTCCCCCCACCATTTACCGATTCAACGATTCTGTTAAGGTCAACATATATGAGGATTTTTCCATTGACTTTAGCCAATTAAAACTTTGATACCATTGCAGAATGGAGCGTAAAAGTACTGGGGACCTTATAAACGAACTGATGGAGGACTGACCATCTTAGAGGTACGTTATTAATTCCATCCCTCTAATTTCATTGGAGATAAGCAAATGTTGAGTTTAGAAGAATATATAGAGAAAAGGAAAACCGAAGATGGTATTAATGAATTTGATGTTAGCCAAAAAATAAATAATATTCGTACATGCATAAACTATATCTTTGAGTATTTCGACCAATATCTCTCTATTCAAGGGGCGGAACGACATACTATAACCGAAAATGAAAAAATAAGAAAATATGAAAAGTCTTTAAGAAATTATAGCCATGCCGTTCAAAATTGGCTAGTGTCCATATACGATGCTTATGGTCGCCAGATAAATAGAACTATCGGATATCATTTAATTCAGTCCGAAGCTTTCCCTTTTATGTATGAGGAATCAGAATTTCGCGCAATATCTTACGACTGTTATGCAAAAATCATTAAGGACCACGCATATCTTAAAAATGAAACGGAATTGCTTTGTCAATTTATAAAAGAATATCATCGGAGAGAGTCGGAGCGGTTTCCTGATTATATACCAAATTTTTCACAACAAATAACTGATTGGTTAAATAGTACACTTGAACAATATCATGTTAATATTGTCATGGGACTTTTTGGTTATCTATCTTATTTTTGGGATACCCCCGAGACATGGCCTAAACAATGCCGAATAAAAACAGATGAATGTGTTTATCCCGATGGTTTTAAATATAACTTCAAAACCTCAACTAATATTTTTAATATTAACAGTTTTTATCTCAGGTATGCTCATAAACCCTTTATTAAAGGTCATAAAAAACAAATTGAGGTAGTAATGATGTATTTATGGCTTCACCAGATTGAAGAGGACAAGGAAAATTATTGGGATAAATATTTAGAAACATGTAATGATTAAGTTAAAATATCTACTAATAATAGCTATCCCTATCCCCATCATGTGTTATCATTTTTAAGCCTTAAATTGGCTGCCGGATTTTCAGTCGTGAAACTCCCCAGGTATGCCCGGAAATAAGGTATACCTGGACATAGGCAAAGCTGCATTGTCCTAACTCATTCCAGTATTGTCCAGACCTAACAAATCGCTTCCCACCTACTCTAGCCCCTTGACCCACACATGTAATCGTGTTAACAAACTCTTTTTTATTCGGGTTTTCTTGACCTCATTTTTTGACCTGCGCTTTTTTGTATGCATTTTAGTGCATTTTGTGCATTCGTCAACGTATATGTGCCTATAGTTGATACCGGCAGAGGGATAGCGTTTAGTTTAGTCTATTCTGTTTTTTGTGCGCACTTTTGCGCAGTTTCAAACTATGATATCATAAAGCATTATCTGATTGTCCTGGGGCAGAAAAATACTGACCCGGTATTTCACCGCCCCAGGCTAGTACCATTATCTTAATCAGCTTTGCATAACCATGTTCCGATAATATGCAGATGTGTTCGGCCTGGGTGATGGACTGCTTTGCATAGCCCAACGATAAGAGCAGTTCCAACGTATCGCCCTCACCGATACGTCCGTTTTCTGACGTGCTTATGGCACAAGCACATTGCACTAAGTCAACAACGTCAACATTTTCTTTAAAACGATTGATTTTCGTTCTGCTATAAACATAATACTAAGGTTTTCTAAGGTTTTATTGAACGACAACCATTTGGTGGTCGGTGAACCGTATACATAATGTTTATGGATTTAGGGTTATTTAGGGGGATATTGTAAAAATGGCAGGTTTTAGCAGGTTCCTATACTGTGCAAGCGTAAGTTTCCGTAAGCAGACATTAGCCATCCATACCCTATAGAACGCATCAGAATGCCCTTTCCTGCCATTTTAACTAGCTATGCGTGAATTTCTCTGTATCCTCCTGTCCCTCGGTATTATAGGCGTTTTCCCTTCCAGAAGTAGACTAAACAATGCTAATGCTTTCCTGCGGTATGCGTAAAAATCATCACGTTTAGCGGGAATATACGATTTAATATAAATACGGTCATACCCTCTTTTTTGTGTGAGAGATTCAATAATAAATGTAGAAAGTCCTGGATTACTTAAATCAGCCGCCTTGCATATTAAGCCTTTATTTTCTTCCCGTCTGGCAAGTTCCATTAATTCAGCCGCCCGGCTGCAATCTATTCCGTAATCGCTTAAGCTCTTGTCCCTTGTCCTCATTGCTTATACACCATCCTTCTGATATAATTAAAGCAATGTGACTTTCCCACTGCCATCACCCATTTAAAAACGACAGCGGGATTTTTTATATACTTCCTTCCGTAACCATTCTTACACCCACACGATTCTTTTCGTTGTTTCCGAATTTGACTACAAGCTGACCAAATCTTGTACCATCAAGTATTAGCTCCGCTTTAGCAATCTGGTTTCCGCTTGATATATTGCTTTCTGCCAACGCTTCCTTAAGAGCTTGCTTCATAGTTGATAAAGGGGATACCACTTCCGGTTCCTTTGGGTTATCTCCCAAGATAGCTGCAAACATTCCTGCCCGCGGTGGTACTACTGTTCCCGTTGCAAGCATTGGCATTTTATAGGGGACTGCTGCATAGGCAGAGGCAGGATAACTGGTTTTGCCTGATAGGTTTAAATTAGGGATGGTAGGGATTGCAATTCCCACCTTATCCATTACCCTATTGATTGCTTCGATAATTTTGTTTATTCCGGATATCACCGAATTTACCATGCCCTCGATACCTGAAACAATCTTCGCTATCGTATTCTTGATTACCGTCACGATACTGTCCCATATTTCAGTAGTCTTATTCATTACAGAATCCCACACTGATTCTATAGCCCGTCCGATTCCTTCAAATATGTTCTGTGCATCTCCTTTTAAAGCATTCCATAATCCCTTGACAGTACTGGAAATACGCTTCCATGCTTCCTCTACCGCCCCTAAAAGGCCATTTAGCGCCGTTTCTATGATTGAGCCAATACTTTCTAACCCTCCACTAATAAAATCGCCTAGTGACGTTATCAGACCTTCCACAAGGCCCATTATGGCATCAATAACGCCTCCAAATATTTCCTTGATACCTTCCCATGCTTTTTCCCAATCTCCAGAAAATACACCTGTCAGGAAATCTATAATTCCAGAAAAGGCCGTTATCAGCCCATCCAAAACAGATGCCGCCGTGTCAATCAGGTTAAGCAGGTACGTGCCTATTGTCTCCAGTATAGGGGCAACAACGGGCAGTATGTTGGAAGATATCCAACTAAGTAAAGGCTTTAAATATTCATCCCATATTACCTTGATTAAATCTGCAACTTTCCCTATCAGCTCAATGATTTTATTGATAAGCGGCTGTATCGTACCTTCATATACTTCTGAGAATTTATCTGCTAGTTTTTGAAGGGTTGGGGCAATGTACTTGTTATAACCATCCAGCAGATTCCCCAGGATTTCAGATAGCCCATTCTTAATAGATTCAAACAGCGGAGCAATATGCTCGTCATACATCTTGTTTAAATTCTCGAATGTCTCAGTTATGCCCTGTGAAATAGAATCAAGGACGGTTTTTATTGGCTCCATCGTATTTGTAAGAGCTTCTTTTATCTTATCTTTGTTCTCTACAAATGGGGTAAGAATCGTGTCCAACACGTCCCTGAACAACTTTGCTGACAATTCGGTAATTCCCATGAATATATCTGCATAGATTGCTATAATATCAGCCGTGATTTGCTTTGCCGTATCGCTTCTGAACACTGAAAAAATATCCGCTACCGCTACCGCAAAATCAGCGCCTATGGTACTGATTTCTGATGTGATATCAAACATACTTACCAGATAACCCCTGATTCTGTCTTTTGCACTTTCAAGATATAATGCTATTCCCCCGGTCAGATTATCAGCTATTGTCAGTCCAACACTGGCAAACGCCCCGGCAGTTCTTCCCAGGTTGTAGGAAATAGTATCCAACATGGTATTAAAGGCCAACATAACGCCCTGGTCCGTAAAAATATCTTTCAGACTATCGCCAATACTTGCTATGTTTGTCTTTATTGAATCCAGGACAGGTTTGTAATCCCCCAGCCCTTGCCAGAACCCCGATTGAAAGATTCCCCCTATCTCAATCAGCCTTTGTTTGATTGCCTCCAGGGTTTCCATGACATTATTTAAAAACGGTGATTCCGTCTGCTGTTCATCAGGGGACAGGCCCGGCGGCATTATACTGCTATCTCCTGTATTTTCAGAACCTTCCTCTGCATCACGCTGAATCTGTATCAGGTTATCAAAGGGTGCTAATGATTTCTTTGCCTGTTTGCCCGCGTCCTTTACTCCATCTGCAAAGTCCTCCGCACCATCAGCCGCGCCCTCATATCCAGCCTGTACCTCTGCCATTTCACCAGCCGCTTGTGCAGCTCCGCTATTTACAGACTTCTTACCCATTACCGTTTCCGTGAAATTCTTAAATGCCGTGGTTGCTGTTGACAACCGTTCAAGGAATACATTTATGGCCTTTATAATAGGCGTAAGCAGGTTTATAAGCCCTTGTCCAATCGTAGCCTTTAAAGACTGTAGCCTTAACTGAAAAATCCTTACCTGGTTGGCCCATGAATCCGATGTGCGGGCAAAATCACCGCTTGCCGCTGAAAGCTGGTTCTGTACAAATTGCAAGCGTAAGGCAACCTTTTCCTGCTCCGTCATTTTATTAGTGGTTTTTCCGAAACCATTTGCAAGGGCATATTGGTCTAATGCACTTTGCGTCATGACAACGCCTAATTCCTTAAGCGATTCCGTCTCGCCCGTGAACACGGATTTCAATTTTGTGTATGCTTCTTCCTGAGACAAGTTATAGAAACTTGCAACATCACCCGTTAACCCGGTTAATGCCGTAGCCATATCATAGGCCGCGCTTTCTGAATAACCAAAAGATTTAGACATTGCTCCGAACGTACCGACATATTTTTTCGCCATCGTCTCAGAAAGCCCAAAGGAATCAGCCGCCGCCTTTGCGAAATCATCCACCTGTTTTGTCATGCTGGGAAAAGTCACATCTACAACGTTTTGTACCTCTGCCAAATCGGACCCCAGTTCCAAACATTCTTTACCGAACTGCACAATCTGCTTTATCGCAAAAGCGGTAATGATGGCCTTACCGATGCCTTTCACTATTCCCCCCAGCTTTGTCATGGAGCCTTTAATTTCTGATATACCACGCTGCATCCCATCTGAATTGATTTTTGTATCAATAACAATATTTCCATCTGCTTTCAATATCCCAGTTCCTCACTTCCCAAGAGACAGAAAAAGCCGGAAATCTTGCATATATCGCAAAATTCCCGGCTCCATTTAGCCTTTAACAGATACCACTCTATCTATTAGTTTGATATGTAATTTTCTTTTCTACCTCCAGGATAATCACATCATTTTTTCGCTTTTTTATTTCTGCCGTATTTCCCCTGGACAAAATCTTTTTTATTGCTTCAATCATTTTTTCATCAGAACTCATATAACACCTACTTTACAGGGAATGGGTACTTGCTCCCGTTGTCTGCTGCCTGTTTGTACTGGCCTGTATACTTTCCTGCATGGGATTCCATTTCTTTTGTTGCAGCCTCCAGCTTGTCGCGAACCGCTTCCAAAGCTGCCTCTAAGAATATCTCAAACAGAAAGCGGTTATCTGGACCAACAATGGAAAGCGGGGACTGTCTCCCAAAAGCAGCCTGTCTTACATCGGCATTAAATATATAATCCATCTTGTTGTTGATGAGCTGGTTAAACTCCCCAAGTCTGGAAGTACTTTCTTCCAGGGATATTCCTGCCTGTTCTGCAGGACTTCCGTCTGCCTTAACTTTGATACTTGAAAGTCGTTCCGATTCGTTTTTTAAGTCCCGCATAGCTTCATCAAATCGGATTAGGATGTTTCCATCCTTTGGATTTATCTTTATAGCCCGGTTGGAATCCCCATTGATTGTAAATGTTTCAAATCCATCATCAAAATTAATATTTGCCACTCCTATAACCTCCGTTTATCATTTTCTTTAATCTTGCTTTATCCTCTGTCACCGTATTCTGCATAAACCCGGATATTGACTCCATTCCCTTTTCCATGCATCCTGCCGCAACACCCGGCAAATCATTTTGCGTTTCTCCCAGAATCTTCATACAGCCGCTCAAACACGTTTCAACCATTTCTATTTTATTCATTGTTTTTACCCTCTATCTTTTCATAAATCGCCGCCAGTTCACAAATAACCACAAAAATCATTATTCCAATAACAATCACATTATCACCCACTTTCTTTGTGTTATAGTAAAAAAATAAAGCCCTTCCTTAAACGGCTCTGCGTCTCAGCGTCTGGCTCTATACAATCATACTGCTATGTAATTTTTATTCTGCTGGCATATAAAAGACCCTCTGCCCGGTCTGATATGCTAAATCCACCTCATAAAGAATACCTTTAGCCCTCGCCATATCCTCATAGACTCCCACAAACAATGCTCCATTATGAAACCTGCTTCTGACATACACCGTTGCCCCTTTGCCATCGTGGCTGTATTCTGCATATATTTCACCATATTCAAGGTATTGCCTTGCATCCTGGGTTCTTATCTTCACCGCTTACCCCTCCTTTCGATTTCTGTCAACGCCGCCATTATTACATCCTTGCTGAATGAATCTGGATGTTTTATCAAGAAACACTTAACTGCATTTACGGTTTCCTCCCAGTATTCATCATCATCTGGTTTTCCTACTGGAAGCCGCTGTTTAAATAGCTTCCAAATGTCTGCGAACATTTCAAATTCCTGTTGTACCTCTGAATTTTTTACCACATCTGCCCCCTGTTAATCAAATGGTGTTTTCTCCTTTGCGGGCTTGAAATCAAAATCTTTACCCTCTGTTTCCTTGAAACTCATTTCCTCACCAACAAATTCCATTTGAAATTTTGCTGTTTTCCCTTGTCGGTTTTTCTCTACCTTCACCCCTTTGTATCTTTCATTTTCTTCTGAAAGATTCCAAAGCAGCATAACAACTGATGCATCCTGCTCAATATCACCTGATTCCCTCAGTTCCGACATAGTGGGTTCTTTTGTCTGCCGTCCCTCTGATGCCCTGTTTAACTGCGATAAGACTATGATAGGCCGGTTCAACTCCATTGCTAATGATTTAATTGCCTTTGAAATATCGCCAACTTCTGACACCCGGTTAGCATAATGACGTTCTGTCTTTATAAGCTGCAAATAATCAATGATGATGCAATCAGCCCCCATGTGCTGGCATTCTCTGCGTATCTCGCCCACGGATTTAACCCCGCTTGATATCCACACATCCAGTCTTTTCAGTTCCGTATTGGCCTTTTGGAACCGTTCTTTTTCATCCCCCAAGAAAGCCTTGCCCTGCCGGATACGGTTCATCATAATACCAGATTGCCGCGACACCAGTCGTTCATACATCTGCTTATTTGTCATTTCCAGATTATACAGCAGCACCCGCTTGCCCTGGATTCCCATATTGGTCAGTATTTGCGTAACAAAAGCAGATTTTCCAACTGCCGGGCGCGCTCCAATGACAATGATATCACCACCCTCCAGACCTCCAAGACAATCATCCAATCGTGGGAATCCCGTGTAAAGAAAATCCCGTTCCCTGTCTACGAAACATCCTGGGGCCATTTCGTCAACAATCTCACTTAAGCATTTTGCCTTTGGTCTATCATCCTCTTGCAATGCCTCCAGAGCGTTCACAGTCTCCCCTATTTGCTTTTCTACGGCAGAGGGGTGGAATTGTACAGCATTGATAATTTGCGTGGCTGTACGGGCCTTATATGCGTTTTTAATCACTTCTGCATATTCCCCAGCCGCAGTGCTTGTCACACTTGAATCACTGCACTTTTTTAATTTGCTCAGTAATTCAGATTGGGAAACATCAGCAATATTTGCTGCAAGGGTTACAAGATTGGCCTGATATCCAAAATCATGCGCTCTCAAAAATTCCAGATATAGCCGCCCTAACAGCGCATCAACAAACATATCAGGGCGAATGCTCCCACAATCCTTGATTGCCCGTGGTTCCATCATCAAGGCACCAATAAGCGCTTGCTCTGCATTAACAATCATAAATCACCCTCCCCCGGCAGATAATCAATAATGGCCTTTGACATAAATGTATCGAAATTTTTATAATAATCTAACTCTGTTCCCTCTTCCTCCCATTCATGGGTATAGGCTCGAACCGCCAAATAAACTTGCTTGTTAGTCAGCCGATAACGAACTTTGTTGATACACCGCCCCTTTTTCACATAAGCACAATAGTATTCAAATGCTTTTGCTTTTCCCCTCTTTTTGGGATATATGGCATAAATCTTTTCAAAGTCTGTTTTCAGTTGTTCAAGGTCGGAATTATTATCTCCCGTCTTATCTGGTTCGGCTCCAGGCGAACATAATATATTTATTTTATTATCATTATTGTTTGTGTTCATCTGTTGTTCATTTGTTGTTCGCTGGTTGTACATTTGACGTTCAATCTGTTGTTCACTACATTGGTACATATTCCAGTTTTTTATTGTAATTAGGCGGTTTTTATTGCCTGTCTGTTGTTCAATCTGACGTTCACTTTCGTAACACTTTAAGACACGCTGCACTTTCGATTCCGTGACACGCAATTTGTCAGAAATGACCTTTCTGCCTGTTATCAGTTGACCAGGATTAAGCATTATTTTTTGCCCTTTAAACATAGCAGGAATTTCCGCATGGGTTGCATTAAGCAGAAGATAAATCCAAATAGCCATATAATCCGAATCCTTACATACTACAGGATTATCTAACATTTTTCTATGTAAGCTCACCCAGCCATTCAAGTTTAATCACCGCCATTCTTTAGCCCTCATGCATTAGCCCCCTGTCCATTCAGAAAATCAACCAGTTTGCCAAAATTGACTAAATATTTCGTCCCAACCATAACAAACGTTATTTTCTTCTGGAGGCATAATTTTCTTATGCAATCATAAGATAACCCGGTCCTCTCTGCTGCCTTACGGATGGTAAGCATTTCTGGAATGGCCTGTTCCTCCTGTACTGGAAGTTTAATCGCCGCTTCTAATGCCGCCATCTCATTAAGAATAGCCTTTTCCTGCCGTTCTATATCCGCATTCCAACAGGAATCAGATTTCAAGAAAAGTTCTGAACGCTGCCGCGCTAAGTCCGTATATCTGGAAACCATTTCCATTTTCGTCATAAATCTAAGCTTGCTCCTTTCCTACAACTCTACTACATAGTCCCTTTGTCCATTCATGCCCGCCCGGCATTATATTAATCACCTAATATTTCGCTTATATCTACTTGCAATGCCTTAGCAATTTTTCCTATAGTTTCTGGCCTAACACTTTTTCCAGCTATAACCTTATTTACAGTAGAACGAGGCATATTTGCTTTTTGTGTTAAAGAAGCCATGCCCGTACATGTACGGGCCATTATAAGACTTATTTTTTCTCTGTCTGCTTTCATTATATTTCACCTCCCATCATCCATACAAACGTACAAGTCTTTATGTACTTGCACATTTGTACTATATTTAGTATATCATATCTTTTTTCAAAACGCAAGCATAAACTTGTACATTTGTACTTGTATTTATGTATTGTTTTATGATATAGTTAGGTTAGGTTGGAGGTAATGTCATGAATACTGGAAAACAAATAAAAGATGCCAGAAAAAAAGCAAAGTTAACGCAAGAAAAGTTGGCGCAAAAAGCAGGAATTTCCGTTTTTACCTTGCAGAAATATGAATCAGGTGATAGACAACCAAAATTGGAATCATTACAAAAAATTGCTAATGCTCTACAAGTCCCTATTGGTCAACTCAAAAGTATTGAACCTAATAGTTTAAACGGATTGGGATTTGTTGAATACGAAGCCTATAAATCAACCGAGGAAGCAAAGTTCAAATTATTTTTTGAACTTCTTCGTTTAATGGGTTATGTTGTCGAATTTTACGGATGTTTAGAAATACGTGATTTGTGGCCCTATGATGAAGAGAAAAAAGGATTTTTGATTGATGGGGAAGTATTGACTACTTGTACACACGGTGAAGGTATTTGTGAAACTTGCGAAAAACGAAATAATACCTATTATCTAATTTCAAAAGATGAAAAAAGTGTTAAAGTCAGTTGCTATATCATGTATGGATTTATTAATGCAATTTTTGATGATACTGATAAACTATTATCTCAGTTCTTTGAAAATGGAGATATGCTAATAAATCAACAATTTAGTGTACCGCAAGACTAAACCGAATCCATCTGTCCATTCATGCCCGCCCGGCTGAATGAAAGGAAGGATATTATGGCAAGTATAAGAAAGCGCGGTAACTCTTATCAAGTCACGGTTAGCAATGGGCGCAGAGCCGATGGGTCCCAAATACTTGAAACGGAAACATTCACACCAGAGCCAGGAATGACCCCAAAACAGGAGAAAAAGGCCCTGGAGCAATTTGTAATGGACTTTGAGCGTGATGTAAAATCAGGCCAAAACGTTAAAGGCCGGCGCATGACTTTGGAGGAACTATCTGAGTTATTTTTAAAAGACAATGAACCTACAGGAAAACCGGATGAAGATATTATGTCCATCACTACCTGGGCCAGCTATAAAAACTGTTTGAAATTGCGCATTGTCCCACGCCTGGGGCATTTAAAGATATGCAGCATCATTCCAAAGAACCTTAAGGATTACAGCAAAGACTTAAGGCAGGACGGGGCCAGGATTGACGGAAAGCCCGGCGGGCTATCTGAAAGCACCATAACAAGGGATTGCGCCATTGTCAGCAGCTTATTGTCTTATGCCGTTGGTGAGGGATTACTCACCATAAACCCTTTAATCTATGCTGGAAAGCAAAGCAAGGGACACAGACCCAAGAAAGAGTATAAGGTGAAATATCTTACCATAGAGCAAACACAAGCGTTCCTGTGGGCCTTAGACAACCCTATGACGATAAAATATGGAGGCCGTAAACGCAAGAATAAAGCGGGGGAAATATATTCAATCAAAGAATATCAAACGACCTGGAAGCTCTCTTTAAAATGGCGCGCTTACTTTTATCTGGCTCTGTTCATTGGCGACAGACGTGGTGAGAATATAGCTTTCACATGGAATGATATAGATTTAGATACCGGAACTGTGAATATTGAAAACTCTACAGCTTATGTGGACGGAAAGATAATACAGAAAAAGACCAAAACAAATAAGTCACGCACTCCTGTTATACCGCCTGTTGTTACAGGCATATTGAGATTATGGAAAGCGGAACAAATGCGCCAAAGCATGGAGCGCGGCACATATTGGCAGGGATACCACGGGAAAGAATTTGATAAGAATTTTATCTTCACACAAGAAAACGGGATTCAAATGCACCCTTCAAGCCCATACCATCAGTTTAAACGAATTATAGAACTGTATAACAAATATGTGGCAGAGGATTGCAGCCACATGATTCCCCCGGATATAACCCCACACGATTTACGGCATACTGCCGCATCCATATTGATTGCTAATAATATGGACCCGCGCTCCGTTGCCGGAGTTCTGGGGCATTCCAATGCGACCACCACATTAAATATCTATGCTTACTTTTTCCGCAGCAAGAATGAGGAAGCGGCTAACATCATGGAAAGTGTTTTAATTAAGGCAAATTAGTCAATGTTAGTCAAATGTTAGTCAAATCAAGAAAACCGCCCACATAGGACGGTTTTTCTTTTGCTCAAATGTTCAATTTTCCTTGTAAATACGTACTTTTTTAATAAGCCACTGGCCGGACTCGAACCGGCGACCCACGCATTACGAAAATCTATTTTAAGTTTGAATGATTATCAATTTATCTTGTTTTTCCTTAAAATACGTTGTTTTTCATGCCTTCATTTTTTCTATTTTTCATTCTTTTTTGCTTTGTTTTAATTTGTGTAGTAGGATTTTAGTAGGATATGGGTCACCGGCTAGCGGTTTACTATGGGGTGTGTATCGCTTTTATAATTATACATTTTACACTATTGCTTCTTTGCATTCTCCTCTCTCTCTTTTTCTTTGGCCGCTTTTCTCCAGCTTGAATAATCAGTTCCGCTGTATATATTTTTTCCGTCCACCCTCAGTACATTTAATTTTGCCTGGATTGCTTCATATTCTTTACGGTTCCCCTCCAGATATGCCGCTATCCATTTTTCTTTATAGGACCGCGTGATGGATGACTTAATGCTACTTATGGCCTCTGACTTTGTTTTCCCGGCTTTGGTTTTGCTGTCTATGATTTCAGCCGATATCGCTTTAAAGGCGTTCAGGCTCTTCACTGTATTGTCTACTTGCTCAACTGCTCCGAGGATATCTCTTGAAGAGTAAATGCTCCGTTCTTCTTCATCCTCTTCCCCAGTCAGTATCTCACCATACAGTTCATCCGGATCTGTTTTCGCCTCTGCCTCCCAGTCTATCTCTTCCCCTGTATTGAGCTGATTGATTCTGGAATCAACCACGGAAGTTACCAGTTTTCCGGCATATCCCTCTGCGATTAGTTCACTAACAGCCGCTTTGTATGCTTCTGTATCAGCTTCCATTTTGGCCTGTGCTGCGGTTTCAATCCTTGGGTCTATATAATCTTTTGAGATAAGTTCTCCTTTTATGAGGGACTTAATTTTATTGCTTATGGTTTCATTGTCGATCTCCGCTTTGTTTAAATCGGTCTTGATCCGCTTCTGTAGATCCTTATCACCGTTTCTTTGGGCTTCGATCATCATTCCTGCATATAGATTCAAGTTATCTTTGCTCCCTATGGCATATTTTTGCTTTAACCACGTATAGTCTACTGAATCGCTCCCATGCTCATTAATAACCGTATCTACAATCGCTCTTAAATCCCTAGTTGCACTTTTTACTGGTGAACCAAACAGTTTACTACCACTCTGAATCACGTCTATTATAACTGCTTGTGGTGTTAAGCTGCTTTCTCCATCAGCAAGCTTTTTCACCCGGTTTAAAGCCCTGGCTAAATCCTGATAAGCAGCAACATCTGGGCGGTTTGGGGTGTATCCATCAATTAATATTCCGTACGCATCTTTCACATAAGGGATACTGTTTATCAGATTCATATTGTCTTTGAAATTCCCCCATACATTATCCCAATATTTTTCCATCCATTTCTTATCCCTATCATCATCTCTCATTGCATCCTGGATTGCTGCGGCCATTGATGTAACCAGGGCAGCTGCGGTATATACAGCGACCGCTTTAGCCATACGGCCTTTGGCGCCTTTCTTCCCTACGGCAACATCAGAGGCAGCTCGATAGAGCATATTATATGTTTTAAGTGGTTCTGCCATGAATGCAGTCAACATCTTATCCGAATCACGTTCGCTTCTCATAATCTGGGTTCTGTGCAGTACTGAATCCACTACCTGTGTTTTATCAATAACCTCGCTGAATCGTTTCCCTACCTCAGCATAAAACGCTTCGGTACCAACAGACAGATCCGGGTGTCTGTCCATACATTCAAACTCACATGCTCTCCACAGCCTATTCCATGCGAGCTTATCACCTTTTTCAGCGAATATCATAAATGCATTATTGATTTTCTGCGTTTTACTATCTGTTTGGAATAATACATCCTTTATCTGCCTGCTATTGTCCATACGATAGAATCCCCAGTCTTTCCACTGAGCAATTGGTGCGTATTTACACATAATGTCCCACTGGTCTTTCCTGGTCATCGTAAGCGCGCCTCTGCTCAAATACTTAGCATCTATTTCCATTGATGCTCTTATATAGGCTGTCGGTTGCTGCAAAGCTACTCTAATGTTACCCGCAACAGAAGCGACCTTCATATTTTGTGACAGTTTGTCCCAGAGATTCTTGTCTTTATTAAGGCTTCCGTTAATATCCGCTATCAACTTGTCAATATATTTGTTCCCTTCTTTTCCGTAGGTGCGCTCTATTTCCTCCTTTATACTTTTTCCATCTGCCGCGTTTCTCATATCCATATAATTGAATACTTTATTAAGGTCTGATAGAGGAATCACATAGGCATTGTATGTGCTCATTTGGTCCACTTGCCTCGAGTATACATCGAATATATCTTCAATCACGATAGGTTTATTCGCTTTTTCCACGGTACTTTTTGTGAATCCAAGGTTTTTGATAGTACTCTGCTGGTTTTTTAAGTTTCCCTGCTCCGTATGAATATGATTATCATATACTGTAATTGGAAAATAATTTCTCGCTGTATATTTCATATATCCGTACATCTGCATACTGACTTCATTTCCCCACGCTGCACAATCATCTCCCATAAATCGCTGCATCCCGTCAGCCAATGCTTTTTGTTCTGGTGTCAAAGTATTAATAATCCTTGCTATATCTGCCTCTGTCACTTTGGTTTCTCTGTATGCCTTTTCTATTTTTGGCAATATCAGCTTTCCATCTTCGATACGCATTTTACCCGCCCTTGGAGCTGATATAATGCCTCCCGTACGTTCATACATGTGAGTGCGCGCCTGGTTTCGCTTGTTCAATTCATATAATGACATTACTTGAGAAATAGTAAGCTCAATTGTCCCTCCAGACGTCTTATATTTACCCGACTTTGCCTCTGGTCCAGTCCATTCTCTCAACGTCTTATATGATATTCCATTATCCCTCAACAGCTTTTCCACATGGTCCTGTGCATTCTTGAGTTTTATTGTCTTTTTGTCCAGTCCTTCCCGAAGTGAATTGTAAAGAGATTTGAAGTTATCACCCAGTTTTCCAAACATAGTCTGTGCATCCAGCATATCATAATTCAACATTTTATCAGCCGGCCCGATTACTCCCAGATATTCTGAGTGGTTCTTTCGGTCCTGTAAATCGTTAAATATGCCTTCTGCAAGAATGCTGAGTTGTCCGGAACGTTTGTTACTCTTTAAGGTGTTGGCCTCCGTGATTGCCTTTTTCATAGACAACACGACCTTTTTTAGTTCTTCCATATGGTAAACATCCAAGTTGTCCAGTTTTTCCACGCCTTCCGCTTTCTTTGCAATTGCTTCAATCCGCTCAACAAGGTCTGGGTCTATCTCCATATAGAACTCTCTTCCATCCTTCCCACGAAGGATACCATTTTCCTTTATAATCTTTTCAAATGCATCTTTTGCATTCCTCCAAGCCGTGGTGCGCTGGGTAGGTATCCCGTTGTTATTCAGTTCATTAGATGAAAAATCAATATTGGAAAGAAATTCTGCCACAACGGTTCTAATTTCCTCCGGGATATGTTTTGTATCCGTGGGTTTTAACAGCCAAGTCTGCATTGTCTTTGCTTCCTTAATGATTATTTTCTTGGCTTCCCTGGCTCTCTGATTCTCTCTCACTCGTTTTGTCTGCTCACGGTTTTTCTGCTGCATTGCCGCCAGAGCCTGATTCTTTTCATTTCTGAGGTCATCCATCTTCTTTTTATAATATTCCTTCTGTTCCCTCTGCTGGGTTGCCGTCAGATTTTTATACGCATTAGCAAGCTTTTGAATCTCCTGTATATTCTCCCTACGAACCCGGTATAGGTTGTCCTCATACTGCTTTTTCAGATTGTTCTTATACTCCCTCATTTTCTGAGAGTACTCCCGCCTCACCTTCTGTATCTCCGCCTCTTTACGGTCCGCAAATGTAGGTTTTTCCTGACGTACGTCAAAGTAAGATTGCAAGATATCCTGCCCTACCATATAGGCCATTTCATCCAGGTTGGCCTTATACGGATTTTGTACCTGTATTTCGGTCTGTTCCAGCGCATCCGCGATGGCAACTAGCTGGTCGGCCGGATGGGTAATATCTTCCGGGAATAATTCTGGATGTAGTGCTGACAATTCTTGATACAAGCTGTCTACCGGTATTCCATCGTTTCCCAATTTCATCCTGCCAAAATTACGCTTCCTAAATTCGTTATATCCGCCCGATACCGCCATGTCTGCCTTGTCCTGTTCAGAAATCTTAATCTTGGTATTTTTTATCTGGTTTCTGACATCCTTATACTGTTGTGTCATTTCCGTATCAACCTGCCTGGATTGCTTTAGGATGCCCTTTGCAATACTCGTGGCGGCTTCTGTTAACTGGGCGCTGTCCACATGTTCGGCACTTCGGATATATCCATACAACTTATCCAGATTTTTTACAAGTGTTTCTGGTTTGTAGGTGCTGTTATATTCTCCAAGCAGTCCTTTTGCCACTTTTTCCACATCACGCTGCCTTACCTCGTTTTTGGGGGTAAGCGTAAATTGTTTCTCAAGGAGTTTATTGGCATCTCTCAAAGCCTGATTTTCATCCAGTAACGCCTCTATATGTCTATCTGTTTCTGCTCTATCTACATCTTCCAACTGTAATCTTATTTTCTCCGACCGGTTTTCTCCGTTGACATCCATCAGCTTATTGAGTATACTGTAGATAGGCGGAAGAGTGTAAGTGTCGCTCCGTGTTTTGCCTCCTTGGAGGTCCGGGGTCTTGATCGGCATAACACTCTCCGCCTTTGTTGTGTGTACTTCATGCAGATACATTTTATTATCATCTAACAATTTCACAACTGCCAATCCATAATATTTCCCAGCATACTTTCCATCAGAAATATTAACCTTAGCTCCTATCACGGCTGAATCATAACCCCTGTTTTTCCAGTTCTTTTTATAGTCCAATACGTAGCCGTTTTTCAATATATCCGGAACAGCTGCAAATGTAATTGCCTTTGCCCGTCCTACTCCATGGCCTATATCATCCTTTACGCTATCTCTATCAAGATATATGTCTCCTACTACTTCATTATGCACTTTTCCTCCGATTGACTTATAAAAATCAGAAACTTGGGTTACAAGGTCTTTCTCGCCCTTTTCAAATTCGTTTCCTGATAAATCCGCCACCGAATCCATTTCTCTGACCTTTTCATAATTCTCTTCAATGCTTGCATCTGTCACCAATTCTGGTTTTTCCAAGGCGTACTGTTCCTTCTGCCCCTCTGCCTGTCCCTGTTTGTCTGCTTTGTATGTTTCGCTGGCGTCTGACAGTGCATGCATCCAGGCGTCTCTGGCATCCTCATAATATCTCAGGTCCTCTTCCAATCCCTTTGCGGCTTCCCTGGTGCTTCCGTTCTTCATCAGCTGTTTAATTGAATCAACCACATCACTCAGGAAATCCACGATTCTCTGTGCAATTGTTTTGTCCTTTTTGGCAATAGAATCAATAAACTTTGGGTCATTAAAGAACTTCTGCGTGGCGTCCGCCACAACCTCATCCATGATTTCTTCCCGTGTCAACTCCTGTCCGGCCTCTGCGTACCTGTTTTCATAGCTCTCCATGAGGTTTTCCAAGGATGTGTTTTCCGATTTCATAACGGCTTCCACGGCTATCTCTGTATACAGCCTATATCCCTTTGGCGAATACTTCTTGATATGGTGTGTCAGTTCATGGGTAAGGGTTCCGTTGAAATCGTTGCTGTTAATGGAGATAGTGATTTCTCCATTTCCATAAGAGCCGGCCGCGTTGGTCTGTCCTAATCCATCCACCAGATTGATTTTTAAACCGGTCATCTTTCCTATGTGCTCTGCCACTTTACGCTGCGGAGTAGTTGCGCTTTCCGATATAGTTCCCAGCCCTCCAGTCCTTGGAATTCCCTGGGGAACAGTTTTGGGCTGGCCGGTTTTCAGGTCTATATTGTTGTCCGTGTTGTAATCCTGTGCACCGGCTTTATAAGCATCCACAAACTGTTCATTCGTCAGTACGCTCATAATGGCCGAGCGTTCTGCAATGTCCATGCTCACGTTATAGTAACCTGCATCGTAGGCACGCCCAAAAGCTTTATTGTAGGCAGACAGCTCAATGCTTCCGTCATATCCTTTCTGTAATGCCGCCTGGCCATTCTTCCCATATGGCTTTCTATATGCTTCTGTCTGGTTCTGAATAATGGAAGGTCCTGCGCCGCCTTCCTGGCTTGGCACATGATTATGGGCCATCTTCTGTGTTGGTTCAGTCTGGTTTTGAGCTTTGGCTTTAGCCTGCTCTTCCTCTGCTACGTTATACTGATATCCCGCTATCTCTTCTGGCGCATTATAAGGCTTATATTCGGCTGCTTCTGGTTCTGTGTATGTTTGTCCATCCTCTGCTGTTTCTTTGGCCTGCTGGTCATTCTGGATGTTTTCCCGGGCTACTTTTTCCTCGTTATGGCGCATGGTGCTTTCCATGAACTGCTGGAACCGTATCGCATACTCTGCCTTCTCACGGTTAGAAACGAATTCCTTGTTGGCCTGTCTGGCCGCGTATTCCTCTGCCATTTGCTTCAGCTCAGATGCTTCCTGGTAATCTGCCGGGTCTGCGTAGCTTTCCGGCTTAATATCTGACAGTCCGTTGACATAATCACGATAATCCGGGTTGATGCTCTTTCCATATTGGTTCAATGCATGGTTCTCTTGCATTAATCCTAGCGCCTGTCCCCCACCACCCATGATTCCACCAGATAATGCACCACCCGCCGCAGATATTCCAATATTTGACAAAAAACTTTGAAAAGCTTTTTTCTTTGCCGTTTTCTTGTTCATTCCCATATTTACATAATTTTCATATTCTAAATTATACTGCGACAGGTTGTCCATAATTACCTGGTCCGAAACAGCGTTTGCTATTTCAGTAAACCCTTCTTCTGAGCCTTCAGTTACAGCCTGTTTCCCCATATTCTTAAGAAATTCTCTTACGCTTTTAGCCGGATAGGTCTTTAATTTTTCCCATCCTTCCAGAGAATATTTTTCGAAGAACGCCTCTGCTCCTGCATTGGCTATTCCCAGAGCAATAGCCTGCCTATTACCTCCCCCTCTCCGTACTGCATCTCTCGTTCCTGACAGCCCCGCTCCCCCCGCTGCCGCCATAAGTCCTAAATGTCCCATCGGAAGTCTTGCCAAATTCTCAGTCATAGATAGACCTGTACCAATAGCAAAATTCCTTAATCCTTCATTTGGTATTACCTTCTTTACTGTTTCATTATTAGTTACTCCAGTCCTAATACCTTCATTTATTATGGCTGAAGCATACATGGGGTCATTTGGGTCCAACTCTTCTTGTTTTCCCAACATACTATTAACTCCGTATTTTGCGAGAATAGTTGGATATGCCACTCCTCCTCCTAATGATGTTCCTGCATCTAACGCCGTTCCTATTACCGGATGCTCCTGCGCAAAGGATGCCGTATTTTTTTCCATATCCTCTGCACTTCTTCTATTCAATTCAGCATTCAGCGATTTTATGTAATTAGCCGCTGACTCAGGACCATATTTCCCATTGATGTAATAGTACACATTTTTTTCGTTTTCCGTCATATACCTATTATTGGCCTGAGTTGCATTTCTTACCGCCATGCGGTCTTTATTAAAGTAGTCAAGCGGTGTATAAACAGCATATTCTTCAAAGACGTTTGCCTTGTCCTTTCCGGCTTGTACATTCTCATTAAAGTCTGGCTCTTTATTCACGTCTATATACCGTTTAAATTGATATCCATCCTGGTATCCTATTTTATTCAGTATTCTTTTTGCTGCTTCCCGCTCCTGTGCATCCTTTTTCCTTCTGGCAGTCGCTTCCCGTGTTCTTTCCTCAATTGCATCCCTATTTATTTCGTCCTGCATGATAGCTGCATAGGATGTTCCTCTGCTTTCGTGGTTTCCAGACAAATAAGAGGACAATATCGGTGTTCTGCTCTGTGGAAGGTGCGCATACTCTTTGGCCGCCTGTTCTCTGTCAGCACGGAAAAAATCAGACTTTTCTTTCGAATGGTCAACCTGTACCTTTTGTACCTTTTCTTCATTTAAGGCGGCTCTTCGTTCTGCTGCATACTGCTCTGCAAAATCTGATAAATGGCCTCGATAACGAGTCTCTTTGTCATCACCATACACCGAATAAGTTCTTTTATCTATCTTTTTTTCTCGGTTTTTACTATAACCGGCAATTTGCTTCTTACGTCTTTCAAGCATATCTTCTACGCTTGCAGATACCTTCCTTGGATTTTCAACCGCCGCCACATCTTCATATCCTTCTATTCCCCGGTCATTCAGCAATTGCTTAACTCTCTGTGAAATCGCCATGGTCTATTCCTCACTTTCTGTTCATCATACTTAAAGCATACTTAAGCTTATTTTCATCCGAATAGTTATACCCCAAATTCTTCATGTTGTTATTTTGGGCCGCCTTTACCATCTCTTCTGACATCACATTATTATCAATCAAACCATTCTTCACAAGATATGCATACTCTTTGTTTGCAGCCGCTATTCCCTTACTACTTCTAATAATATCCAAATACTGCTCTGCTTCTGTCTCTGTAAGTTTGCCCTCTGCTGAACTTGCCTTTTTCCCTCCGCTTGACTTTTTCCCTCCGCTTCTGGAAGCTGCCAACTGCTGCTGTTTCAAGGCATAATCCAACGCATCCTGCTGTTTCTGGTAATCAAACTGTGTCTGCCAGTTCTGCTGCGCCAATGCATCCTGTGTTTTCTTGTATGCGTATTCCTCTGCCCAGCGCTGGGCATCCTGGTTGTACTGATACTCTCCAAAATCCTGCGCATATGTACTATCATACCGGCCGGCATAATAATTAAGGTCGTTGTAGTAATCGTTGACCGTATCCCTATACCTGCTATAGTCAATGCTGTCCTGGTTATTGACCATTCCAAGCTGGTTATACAGTTCCTGACCTTCGTTAAGGTATTGCTGATACACCCTATCATAGATATCCATGGTCTTGTCTCCCAGCTGGCTCATGTAGTTATCATATGCCTGCTGGCCGGCTGCTGTGGCATAGGTCGATCCATATCCGCCTGTCATTCCGGATATGTTACCGATCGTATCACGCATGGCCTTGTTTCCCTGCTGCATATACTGTTCCCTGTAATTTTTATATAAATCCGTATCATACACGCTGTTGGGGTCGAATTGCTGCCGGTTCAGGATGCTGTTGACAATGCTGTCTATCTGACTGTCGTACTTGCTCACATAGGCCCCCGGTTTATCGTCCTCCAGGTCGGCCAGCTTATCTGCATAGCTGTTTACTCTGTCCGATGGCGTATACTTCTGGTACTGGTATCCAGTCAAGTACTGGCTGTTTTTGTTTTCGGCACTTGCATTGTTTACTGGCGTTATGGTTACATTACTTCCTGTTGTTGCCTGATTGGTTGCCTGTGGACTGGCTGCACTTCCTTTACTTCCGCTTTGCAATGCCCTCAACAGGTTTGTGTTCTGGGCGGCTGTTCCGGCATAGTTGGTAATTCCATACTGGCTTGCGAGATTTTTTCGATTGTTATAGGAGCTGTCCTGTCCTTTGCTTTTCAAATAATCGACAATGCTTGCTACTGCCATATTATTTTCCTCCTTCCTCTTCTACTTTTTCTCCGTTGGTCAATATATTGTTTATGGATAAAAGAAAGTTCGCCTGCTGTATGCCTTCCACCCGCAGTTGATTTAACAGCATCAGAGCCATATTGATTTTTTCTTCTTCAAATGCAATCTTTACCATATATTTTCCTCCTTCATTCGGTTGATTTCCTTTTCCAGTTCATCCAATTCTCTCTGTTGGGCCCGGATGGCCCCGGCATACAAAACACTATTAGTGCTGTATGGAATTGACAGATATTCCCCTCCATGGTCCACCAAGGGCAGGTCTGTACCCAGTCTTTTCTGGAGTTCGTCTAAATCCTGGGCAATCTGTCCCATCCCTCTCTTTCCCGAATCCTTATAGGTGAATGTTACTGGCCTAAATCCCAGGACAAGCGCAAGCGCTGTCTGGTCGGGTATCTCCTCTATGTTTTCTTTTAAGCGCCGGTCCGACCGTTCTGTTAGAACCTCGCAGGATACATCATAGGTCGCATTTAGATATCGGCATGTAAGGGAACCTTCCACATTGGCATTTCCCGCAATGCGCATATAGTTGGAGTACAACAGCCCATTAACGCTTATCTGCCCGGAATAGGTAATTGCCTTGGTAGTAACGGCGCCACTATCGCTTACAATGAAATTGTTATTGATGTTGATGGAACCGCCGTTAATGGTTCCAGAAAACTGAGCGGTTCCATCCTTGTATAACTTAAAATTGTTACTGTCTATGATAAGATAACCGCTCTTGAATGTGATAGTGTCCGTGGTGGCAGATATCTCTGCACACAGTTCTCCTGCGCTTACCTTCATAGAAATCTCACCATTTAGCACTCGTATTCCGGTTTCCAAGTCATTTTTCAGGTCCTTGAATTGGGTCAGAAATCCATCCATAGTAACCTCAAGCTGTGCAATGGTTGTATCCGTCTCCTGATACTTCAAAAGCGTTTCCTGCGTGAAGTTGTCCTCTGGCGTAAGGTTTCCCAGGGTATATTTCAATTCTCGGTTCAGCAACCGAACATAGCTATATACCTTCTTAATATCAGGATTTTGACCGCCCAATGCCGGCACGTTAAAGCTTGACATGGAGCCGCTCCTTTCTTTCCTTGATTTTCTGCTTTATTGCTCCTATCCTCTCTTGGTTTTTCTGAATTGCTCGGGTATAAATGGCTCCATAGCTGCTGTATGGGAGGGCCAGGTGTTTTCCATGTCGTACAACCATTGGAAGGCGTCCTGCCTCTGTTTTACGATATAGATTCTGGGCAATACAGCCAATACCAGCCCGGCCGCTATCAATAAACGTGTATCGCGTTGGCACGATTGCCTTTAATGCTTCTGTCGCTTCCTGGTCAGATATAGGTTCAATCCATTTCTTACACCGTCTGTCTGATGTCTGGTGTACTCTTCTGCATGTAAGGGTTTCCGATATATAGGCATCGGCGCACGCTATGTTTCCCGTGACCGTATTTATTCGGTCATCATCATTGTATACGTCCAATTCATAAGCATATATTCCATTTGGAGGGTTTAATGTTTCCGTTGTGAATGTCCCGTCTACATAGCAACTTCCATCTGGATACACGATAAATTTTCCACCTATGTTGATTGATCCACCTATGATATCCCCCGAAAAATACGCATTGCCCGCTTTATCCAGGGTCATGTTTTGAGCTTGTATGATGACCTGTCCTGTCTTAAGGGTGATATACTCCCCGTACAGCTCCATCCGTGATAACATGGTATTTACGACATCCCCTGAATTCACCAGGAATGATATTGCTTCACGGGTTTGTTCCAAGCTGGTATGCATCCCGGTTTCATAGTCCAGCAAATCAATGGTCAATGCGTCTTTGCTAAAGCTTATTTCTCTAGTTTTATTCTTTCGACTATCCAGGACCTTCAGGACTGAATTATCCATATTGTCCTCCAGGGTCAGATTAGACAACGTATATTTTAAATCCCGGCTGAATCGATACAGTTTACTCATGACCTGGCTCATATCTGTTTCATTCCGGTCCAACACCAGCGGTTTAAAAACTGCCATGCCTCTCACTCCCATAACCTACATATTTACCTATAGCAATCAACGTAGCCGCCCCTCTGCCCTCCAGGCGATACCGGTATTTCTGGCACCGGTGTGGAATCACGTTGAGGACATAGGTACGATATGAAGCAGCCGTATAGGTGTATACTTTCTCCCAATCCTTCTGTTCATCATATTGCAGTAGAATATCCACCTCTGTCCCTGGTTCCAATTTCATGTTGAACAGGATTCGTTTTAAATACTTGAATTCTACGCTTCCATCCAGCATGTCCCCACTTTCGAGGTACCACGTTATTTTCTCTTCCCGGTTTCCGGCCACGGTTGAAAGATTTCCGTCTATGTCGATATAGTACAGTTCACCTTCTCCATACGACATAAACCGTACATGCAAGCCGTCCTCCTTGTGCCACAAGTTTTTTTCCAGGTCAAACACATACATGGCCCATTTTCCATTCCGCTTCAAGGAGGCGTAATACTTTCCATCATACTGCCCGGCCACGCCCTGGGATACTCTGTAGTCCCCTATGGCATCTGATATGCTGGATGGATTGGCACCGTCATAGCTGCATATGCAGTTACGGGCCGCGTATATTAATGTCTCATCAACCACACAAGCCGTGTTTTCACAGCCTTTTGCAATGCCTCTGGCCGGGCTGACAGTTGTAATCTGAAAATTACTTGGCTTATCACCCATGATGGTGTGTATAGCGTCCTCCTTAAAAAACAGCACGTATCCAAGATGGGACAGACAGCCGGTGAAATCTCCATCACTGCCCACGGTCGCCGCGTACGAATCCGTGCTTATCCCTTCGAACGCATTCCAGTTTGCCGGATCTCCCAACTTACTTGCGTATATTTCATGGTTTTTACTTGAGCAGCCCCAGATCCGGTTTCCATTCTCACAGATATAATCCATATCGGGAACCTTCCGGCTGATGGTGAGACCGGATGGTTGGCTGAATGATTCGGATAGGTTGCCAATAATTACGAGATAATCGTCCGCCTTTTCCTGTATGACCGTGGTTTTATTAAATGTATCATTTGTGCATCCCGTTATCTCAACTCCATCAAATTGATGGAATGATTTCCCTATACCTGTGCAACTGATTTTGACCATGGTCGACCCCTTTGTGGTCTGTGCAAATGTGGCTGAGGATGTTTGTGACCATTGCGTTTCCAGTCTGGTCAGTTCCTCGGTTGAGGTGTTATACATTATCTTATCCGGAAAAATAACCAGGAACGCGCCCAATCCCACTATCTGTTTATCCGTGCTTGTCACATCTGCAATCTTTTTATCCTTGTAATACAGCTCTGTACCGTCCACATACACCAAGCCGTTTTTATAAAACAGGCCGTGAGGCGTTGTCAGGTTCTTGATGATTTTTCCCCTGGGCTTCCGTGTAGAGATGGCTGGAAAATCATCGGAGGACATGTTCTGCATGTCGGCAAATTCGTTTTCGTTTATGACCGTCCCCGTATTCAGTCCCAGAAAGTTACCTATCTGACGGCTGTTTTCTTTTGGGGCCATAGTCAGGAATGGCAATCGTCCCATAGCACCTCCTAAAATCTTGAAAATGATGCTCCGCGCTTTGGTCGGTTCTCACGCCGGAACCATGCCGCATACGCATCATATGCGCTGTTGTACATAACCACATCATTGTTATACCGTTCTGTTTCCTGATTGTGATAGTCAATTTTAGAAAGCATGTAATGGATATACACGTCTTGGAAGCGCGTTGGTATGGTCAGCTCCTTTTCCGCGTCCAGGTCATAAGACAACGGTTTAAATGTCACATTGTATCCCTCTGCCCGGTTCACTATCTCTTCAATCACCTGGCCCTCTATCTCATTGAGCCATCCCATCATGATATCCTCACCGTATTGGCGTCCTCTCAGCCGGATGATTGTTTCTATTAATTCCCCTACTGTCATTTCTTCCCCCTATTCTGCCAGTCCATATGTTTGCAGGTCCGGCATGGTGGTATCCCACTCTTTTACCCATTCTCCCGAACCATTTACCCAGCAATACATTCCTGGAGCCGTTGATTTCACATACACATTCTTTGCTATTTCCCCTGTCTTTGTTGCATAATAATGTTTTCCCTTGACTTCAAACCATTGTGACACCAGCATGGCCCCGTCATCCGGGTTCATGTAGTACCAGCCCTGTTCATCTGACCCGAACCATCCCGTTATCATTGTCCCGGCACCATCAAATACAAACCATTGAGCCCCAGCCGCGGTGTTGATAAGCTCCCATTCATCCTTGATGTATGTGCCATACCGCAAGTATTTCCAGCTTCCGTCTGGCTGTTTCTCCCACCCGGTCTGTGTTTTCTCCATGTGCTGGCGGCAGGCTTCGTATGCACACCATGATATAAACTGCTGGCACCAATATGCAGGGGTATACCCATACCATTTCCCGTACTTTGTATAGTTTTTATCTCCTGGATTCCCAGTCTTACTATCCAGGTTTTTATTGCTTTCCTTCTCAATGTATCCCAGCTCTCCCTCCAGGACATTAATAAATTCATCTACTGTGCAGGTATCCATACTGTACATGGGGCGCCCGAATCCATTGATTTTTTGTGTTCCTCCTACTGCATCAAAGGATGCTTTATAGGTATGCCGGGCAACACATCCTCCATTACGGTCCCCTGCGTTTCCCGATGATGTGTTTCCCTCAAACGTGACAAACTCAAATGTCCGGTTCTGGTAATCGGTTTCGACTACTGCGGCAGCACCCACATGCCCGACACGGCCCAGAGATGTATAATAGAAATATACGATATCTCCCCTTCTAGGTACAGAAAACCATCTGCCTTTTTTGGTGAAATAAGACTTTCCAGTAGGTGTGTACTGGCTATAATCGCCACATAACAGTTTCTGTCCTCTTGCGTATGCATTATCAATCATAATTTCCTCCTTATGCATAAAAGGGGAAGCCCTCTGCCTCCCCTCCTGTTGACTTGTTACATATTAGATTTCGGACCACCTCCGGCTATTTGGTCGCCACCCGCTTCTCTGTCTCCGGTTCCTTTCCTGCGGCTGCCGCATCCGTCAACCCTTCGCCGATTATGTATGCTATCAGTGTGGCTCCCCCCATGATGATAGCGGTTACCTGGGTGATTTCATTGTCTCCCGCCCCTGCCGCCACCATAATCGGGCTTACAAAACCAACTACAGCCGCCCAAAATTTTCGGCTTGTCAGTTTTCTTGTCCAATCTATGTGCTTCATCGTCATTCCTCTCTTTCTTTTTCTAAGTCTCCAATTCTATGATTGGCCACCTTGATTTGTTCCTGCATAACAGCCTGCGCTTCTTCGAGTTTGTAAGTCCGTTCAATGACTGTGTTATGCTTTTCTACCTTTTTTTCCAGTTCACTTAAACGATATGCCGTTAATTTGGCTGACACCATGATTCCGGTAAACGTGCCCGCCGCACTTCCCAGCAGTCCAATTAATGCAACTATGACTTCCGTTGGCACAAGATTCCTCCATCAATCCGCCGGATTCTGTTCCATCCATTTTTCAGTCATTGTTTTCCAAAGCCTGGGGACTTTCTCCAGTGTCATTTCGTTATTCCTGATTTTCAGACCATAGTAACGTCCCATTATGCTGTCCCTCCTTCTTTATCCTCCGCTACAGCACTTATGACGGCTCCCATATCTCCAATCGCTCCATCATGTACACTTAAAGTTTCACTCATGGCTGCTACCTGCTCCTTTAACAGTTCCAATTCTGTTTTACCACGGATTCCAAATGTTGCACTGATTTTTCCATCTTCGGTTTTATCTACCGACTGGAAAGCCGGACTGCACAGGACCATATTGTTATAGTTTCCTACCGCAGCTCCCCCGGAATCTTTGATTGCCACTGTTGACAGATTAGCGGGTGTGAGCTTGTCCCATAATGTTCCAAGTTCTGACAGATTATCAACAATAATCTGTATGTTATGAATGCCGTCATCATTGACAATGATTATTTCTGTGGCATCTTTTAAAACTAATATATTTCTATTCATGAGACTTTCCCCATTTCTATTATTTTTTAAAGTAGCAAAGAATATTACTCAGCAAACACCCAATCCTCAGCCAACATATCAGCCTGGCTTGCCAGCCATCCCATCTGCACGCCACTCGTGCCAACAAAAGCAATGGCTTTATTCCCTATGTCATTATGTATGCAGTTTACAACCTCTCCCTCTGCATTTTTATAGCTGATACTGGTTGCCAGTTCAATGTGCTGATTTTTTCCATTCCATCCCTGTCTTTTAACTTTCAAGCCGCGTTTCATGTATTTAATGGCATCACCAAAATCAAATGTGGCAGTTCCTCCCAGGATGGGTGTGTTTTCTCCATTGGCCGGAACCCAATCCTCCGATAACACATTCCGCAATGTATATTCCACTCTTTGTGTTTCGCGAATATCAAGCCGCTGATTATCTTTTGTGTACATGACGACGGTTTCCTTCTTCGGGTCCCAGCACCAATACCCTCCCCAGGACGGGAGTTTCATTGGGATACCTTTTTTCATATTATTTAAGGCTTCTAAAAATTTCATAAAGACCTCTCTTTCTACTGTTTCAAGGACAGCTCCTTTATTATTCAAAATAGCAATTTAGCATCCAAAATAGCAATGGTGACTTATTCCAAATCGAATATTCCCATTGTTGCCGGTGACGATTTTTTTTTGCCAATATACCAGTAAGTATTGAAACATCTGCGTATAGATGGGTATTTCCTATATTATTTGATATTGCAGGGGATAACAGTACTAAAATAAACATAAACACTTGTATTTGGCAAAACACACAAGTACACATTAAAGGCAATAATCAAGCAACAGGTACAGCAAACATAAGTCTTTCGGGTATTGTAATCGCTATTAAATGATTATTCGATAGCGATAATGCCCATACGTACCATAGCATCCGCAGATATTGTCGCACCCTCATTGTCAAATATGAGTCTTGCCTTGGTCGCAGTCGAATTGTCAAAATCATATCTTACGTTTGTTATTTTTGCAGTGGACGGAATAGCGATAAGTACAGATGGACGTACTGGAAAACTAATATTTAAATCAAATATTATGTCTTTACCAACTGATATTTCTCGACCAAATGTAAAAGCGGTTGTATATGCGCGCCAGTATTTTCCATCGTTTAAATTGCTATTTGCAGTAACAATATCGTCCGTATTCTTCTTTACTTTGGCCGCCAGTGAGCCGGCAACATTTGGATTCATCTGCCGCGCATCCGTCACAAACCCCTCATTCGTAACCAGGGCCGTATTATTGATACTGGACGTTGCAATGTATCCGCTTAATATCTCTGCCAGCTTTGAATTGCTCACCAATTCCAGCGCAACCTTTTGCGCCAACGCATCAAGCAACTCCTGCACATTGCTTGTTCCATCCGCTTCTCCCAATAATCCTTGTCCATCCACGGCCGAAACCGAGGATGCCTTGCCATTAAAACCACCCAGCCCCTGTGCAATCTGATTTGCTTCCTCAGCGCTTCTCTCTGCCTCAGTTGCTTTATTCGTTGCGGTTGCGGCCGCCTGTCTGGCCGTATTCGCACTTTGGTTGGCGGCTGTAGCGCTTCTTTCTGCCTCTGTTGCTCTGGTTGCTGCCGTATTGGCCGCCTGGCTGGCTGTATTCGCACTTTGGTTGGCGGCTGTGGAGCTAGCCTCTGCTGCTTCTGCCTTAGCAGTCGCCGTTCTGGCCGCCTGTGTTGCTTCCTCCGCCTTTTCCGTCGCCTTTTCCAATGTTGTATTGGCTTTCGCTATGGCTGTCTCTGCCTGCCGCTGCCATTCAGCCTCATTGTTTACCCTTCGTTCTTCATTGGCTTTGCGCTGTTCCTCTGCTTCCTGTCTTTTACTCTCGTTAGCATCCAGTGTTTCTGCCTTTTGAGTAATTCGTTCCTCCAGCTGTTCAAATTCGGCAAGGTGGCCTTTGTATGCTTCCCCATCAAATATCGTGTGTCCTGCGTACACGGCCCCTGGATTCGTAGCCCATTTGATGGTTCCATTTTCATCGTATGCTCGAACAGCTATCCATACTGTACCCTTGTGAGATACACATGCGGCTGGAATGTTCCATGTCAGCAGGATATACGCTTCTTGTACTTCTGCGTCGAGCAGGCAGGTATCCAGTATGGCATCCTCATATTCCAAATCAAGTTTGAAGCGCAGGTTAGCCAGGTCCACACCGCCCGCCGTGATGCGGTTCAGCCTGATATGGCGCACCTCCGAATTGTTATCGTACGTCGTCCCTATCTGGCTATCCTTTTCAGGAATAACAAGTTTTCTGCCTACTACCGTAATCATCCCGTCTGCTCCTTCCTTATCCCTGAATCAGTTCAACCTGCTTTGCGTTCTCCATAACTTCTTCAGTTACTCTTGTCTGGTCCATAGCATTCATAATTACTTCATACACAGATTTAGGAAGTTCTACTTCCTTCCCGCGCTTTATCAGATACGATCTTCCATTCACCCCGACAAACAGCGGGGCCTTATATCGGTCATCATCCCTAAACAAAGCGAATTTTACCGTTTCTTCTTTCTTTGTGGCTTCCATCATTTTACCTCCGTTAATTTGCTTTATGGTCGTTGTATGTAGATGCTGTCTCAATACGTACCATGTACTGCTGGGACAAGATTTCAGTTACCTTCATGGCCTTCCAGCCAACCGTAGAACGCTGGTTCAATGGATCGGCTGTACCTCCACTTCCCAGTGCCTTTACAATCGTTTCCAGCCCTCCTCCTTCAATTTTGGTGGTTGCGTATGCGTTTTCTCCCAGCAGCAGCGTGGAATATACATCAATCCCACTCGCGCCGGCATTGGTAAACTTCTTTGCCTCAGTCGTCTCTATAAATCGCACGCCTTCCAGGGTTCCGATTTCTCCATTAAAAATCCGTTCCGGGTTTTTATACTTCACTACCTCAATGAATCTCGGATCCTCCGTGATATCATAGGCGCAATCCGGGTGGATAATAGCTACATAGTGTCCATTGATTTTAGCTGTATTCTGGACCTTTAAAGCCCTCACCGCCATCTTGATTGCTTTTACCGTCAGCTTCATTTCTGCTGTCAGTTCGGAGCGGGAGGAAACCTGCCCCTCTGCGTACTGCACGTTAGTACCGGCGTTTAACGCCTCTCTCGATATAGTGTCCAGGGTACTTCCTGCCTGGTTTCCAATGGCTGTCGTGGCTTCCACGACCACGTTGTCGATTGCCGTCATGCTAATCTGGTCAGATAATGATACAAAGCCGCCATACTGCTTTACCTCTGCCTCCTGCTTTGTTACAGTCATGGTCTGGCCTTCCGGCGTTACGCCCTCCGTTAAAGGTGTAAGTGCCTTTGGAAGCTGCTCAAATCGTCTAAATTCAATCCGTTTTCCTCCGTTCTTAGGAATGTTTCTTGTCTGTCCAAACTGGTCGTGTACCAGATGCGGTTTTGTATATCTCAGCAGATTTTTGTCGTAGAATGTTTTCATTTCTGCCGACAGGCTTCCTGTTTCGGTCGTATTGGCTGGTACAGATGTATCAAACATCCTGAGATTTAACTTCAATGTTGCATTCATAGCTTTGTTCATAATTTCTCCTTTCTTTCCCTATCCGCTATCTAAGTGTGATTTGTTCTCCGTTTCGGACCCGTTCAATGATTGCGTCCATCTGTTCGTCCGTTAGGCTTGCAACGTCTACGTCTGTCTTTGTGGCGGCTCCTTTACTTGCTCCGTTTTCAGTTGGTCTTGCTGCGCCTGAACGAATGGTGTCAGCCACTTTTTTCTGCGTTTCCGTCTCTGTTTTTGCCATAAGGCCCTGGCTGAGTTCAGCAAAGTGTACAGCGCGATAGGCCGCCTCCATGCTTACTCCGCTTTCAAGCATTCGTGCAAAATCTGGGTTTTGGCATTCTAATACCATGTCGAACTGTGGGAACAGCTGTTTACACCTCTCCGCCTCCATGTTCCAACGGCTGTATATCTGTTCTCTCTGCCTGGCCTCATTCCATTCTCTCTGCTGTGCAAGCAGCTGCTGATTCTGCATCTGAAGGTTCATCATGGTCCGGTACTGGTCAACCGACATTCCCGCCTGCGTAGCCGCCGCTTCATAAAAGCTGTCATCCTTCTCAATGGCTACCACTACATCCTCTATCTTTCCTGAGTTTACCCCGTACCGGATATTCAGCAGGTTCATGAGCGGTTCATACGCTTTTAGCTGATTCTGCATTTTCTGGTTTTCTGCATTTCTGCGGTTTAACGCTTTCTCAATATCCTTGGCAATCAGGTCATTGTAATCCGCACGGATGCGCTCATAGGCTTCCTCTCGGTTCTCCGGCTCGCTTACGGAAGATTCCTGTGAAGCCTGTCCTTCGGCTGGTTCCTGTCCGGTTCCCGGCTCCTGTGGCTCTGCTGCCGCTTCGGCTCCTTCTCCAGCTTCACCCACTGCGGCCCCTTCTCCTTCAAACATTCTCAGGTTTAACTTGAATTTGTTCATGTATTTTTCTCCTTTCCCGTCTATTACAGGCGGCATCTTCCTGCCTCCTGTAATAACCATATCACATTCAACTTTTTGTTTCCAACACCCCTAATTTTATGTAGTCTGGGTATTCATTTTCAAGCATGCTGTAACCTACCCTGATGGTTTCCAGCGTGGCTTCCACCTCTTCTATGTGGCTCTGCTTCACAACTGCATGCGCATCTATATTTCCAGCCTCATACCGGTTCAAACTGAGCAGTATTTTGTTTTCCTCTGCTAATGTCAGTAAGCGTTGTACTAATGTTTGTCCCAGAATGGATATAGCCGCACATACAATATCATGGCCTTCTGGCAGGTTATTCCTTGCAGCAAATCCAGCATGTCCTTTCACAGTTATCTTCACATAACCCTTATCAAATAGCATGTTAACCTTCGTCATGATTTTACCTCCGTTGATGTAACCGCCCTCTGCCTGGCTTTTCCTGCCGCGCTGCTGTCTCCCCCGATGGCCTGTCCTATGCTATTTGTTATTACTGGTTCTCCATTGGCATTTCCTGGCTTTACTTCTCCCTGTGGCAGTCCAGCTCCATCCATAACGGCAAGGATTTTTTGATTTCCGGTCATTTCATAGATTAAATTCGCCATCTGAACCATGGTTGCCTGCATCTGCTGCATCTGCTGGTACATAGTTCCGTTTTCTTGCACCTGCTTAATGACTTCTTCTCGCTTGTCAAAATCCATCATCTTTATGACGGCAAGGGCCTGGTCTGAATTTTGCGGGGCAAACACGCCCATTCCATAAAGTTCCTTTGCCAGCTCATTATTTGCAATTCGGCTGTACAGGCTGGCCTTCTGGGCCGATACCTTGATATCAAAGACTGGTTTGCGCATGGACAGTTCTCCATTCATCATGGCATCTTCCTGCGGTTTCAGTCCCTGGTTGTCCAGAGTAATGTACTCCGAACTTCCATTTGGCCGTGTAATCCTGTAACATCTCGGTATATCATAGAATTGCCGTATCAGCTCTATTACAAGCGTAACAATTTCCGAATAAGCACTATAGCTGTCCTTCAGCATATCCCTGGACAGTTTGCTTCCGGCCTCCTGTAGTGCGGCAATGGCGCTGGCCGCTGTCACTCCGGATGTAGTGGAACCCTGGGAGAAATCGCGATTTCCAGATGTCTCCTTCAATTCGTCAATTTTTGCCTGACGGATACTCAACACATCATTGGACATTTCGGGCGGCTTTATCGGCTGGATAGAGTTCTCACTTACATCTCCGCTACAATGCACCAGGTCCCTTGACAAGTCTGTAAATTCCTCTTCATTCACCTGCGCAGCTCCGGAAATAAAATACCTGGGCCGGCTTAAACTGGCGTGTTTTAGGATTACCTGGTCCAGCTTGTCTATGTATTCCTGCGGATTAATCATGACATCCAGATACCCAAATCCAGCCGGCGACCCCTTCTCCGGAAACATACAATCAAACACAAATGGGTATTTTCCATGGTCATACAGTCCTGTTTCTCTATACTTCGGGTCATTCTCCGTTGCAAACAAGACATGCCCTTCTACAAATTTGCAATAATGCAGGACTGTGCGGTTTGTTCGGATTCCATTTACTTCCCCGTACACCCGGCGTTTATAGTACCAATCAAAGACGTTTACTTTCTTCGAGGTGTCCAATTTGGACACGTAGGCATATTCCGGCTTGTAAATGGCTCCTGATTGCAGTTTTCCTTTCAGCTGTGGATACTCTTCTTCCAGTGTCTCATAGTCCACCATATCAATAACGAACACATTTTCTGAATCCTGGATATTGCTTATCCCAGGCTCCCAGAATATGTCCATCATATCTATGTGTCTGATTTCAATTTCCCCCAGGCCATTTTCTTTGTCCTGGTTCCAGAATATGCCATATACCGCAGTACCCGTCTTTGGTTTATCCCAGGAACACTCCGAATAAGTCTTGTCAAATCCATTCTGCTCCATGATAACCGGCACGACATCCGACAGCATCTTAGCAATGGATTCGTCACTCTCCTCCCTGGGCAGGATAGCCGGAGAAGGGTAATTATCCTGAAAGTCAGCGTGTTTATTAATTACACTGTTAAACAACCATGCACTTGTAGGTCGCGGGTCATTGGGATTGCTGGATGGGCTTGTAAACCGCTCCCAATGGTTATTTTTCCACCATTCTTCCGCGTTTGCGATTCGCTTTGTCAGGTCATCTTTGGCTTCCTTGTATTCCTTGAACATCTGCAAGGCATCTTCAATCTTCTTTTCATTCACTGGTTTCCAGTCCCTTCCAGGTACTTCATGCATTGTTGTATCGTTCTCCATGCGTCCTCCTTACACTCTTATCACCCGGCTCCTACGCTCCCGCTCTTCTTTGTACAGGTCAAGCGGGTCTTCAATGGGCAGCGGTTTTTCTACATTCTTTCGGATTGCTATAATACGGGACATAAGCACATATCTGCATTCGTCGTAAATGTGATCCTCCTGTTTTGTATTCACGTCCTCCACGTCCTTTTCATCGTATACGAGATTGGGTACAGTGCGTATGAATTCTTTACAGTTATTGAACACGTAAAACATAGAGCGTCCATGTTCGTCAAAAGCCATGCGGTAATGGTATTGCATCTTTCCGGCAATTCTATGATTGTCTCCAGGTGACCAGTACACACCCATTTTTGCCATGGTATCTGCGATGGATGGTCCCCGATCCTTTGCAAATATGGATGGGTCCGCAATCCCTGTGATTCTCCTTCCCTTCAAATTCGGGTCCGTCTCCTCAATAGCCCGAATCTGTCTTGCTACGGCTGCCGGTTCTATCTTAATTCCTACGTTGTAGCAGTCCTTTTTCATCCCATAAAGTTCGCGTATACGGTAAATGCAGCCCGTGTAATCCACTGCATACCAACCGACTGAAAATGGTTTTGCATAACCATGATCATAACCTCGAATGATTTCCCATCCATCCGGGATATTGAATGGATTTATTACATGGCTCCACTGTTGTGTATCATATCCTTCTGGGTCGTTTTTCCACTCTTCAAACACCTGACCGCTAAATGAATTCCAGTCACCATATAGTAATGCGTTCCGCTCTGCCTCAGGCAGCATAGCTAGCGACGCTAAATAATGTGGATTATTACGCATCAAGTCAGCATTATCAAATAAACTGCTGGGAATGAATATTCGGTCACTCTCTGTCTGGATTGGTTTTCCTGTTGGGTCCTTTATTTCTGTAATTTCCTTTATGGTCGTCTCCGGCTTCATTGCTGTTATGAATCGTGCCTTCACCCATCCGTGTCCCGGACCACCTGGGTTTGCCGTTGAACGGATGTACCCTCTTAATCCTGGTCCGCTTGACCTTGTACGCGAAAACAGATAAGAATATTCGTCCCAAGAGAAATGTGTCAGTTCATCGAATCCGACAAAGTCATAGTGCCTTCCTTGATACTTCAATTTATCATTTTCATACTGCATACTTCCAAAGTATATTTTCGCTCCACTTGGAAATGTCCACACATGCTCAGTTTTATTGTATTTGGCACGTGGAAAGGCACAACCATACAACTCCCTGGACCGGCTAATTAAATCCTCCAACTCCGGGAACGTTTTTCGTATAATGACAGCTCGATAGTATCCTATATGGACCTGTCTAAGTGCTTCCACCAGCAGATAATCCGACTTTCCTCCGCCTGCGGAGCCTCCGAACAAGGCTTCAAATTCCATTCTTTGCATCATGGCTTGCTGTCTCGGCGATGGTGCCCATATGACATTATGGGTTTTGACAAATTCTTTCGCATCAATCTTCTGTTTGTTCTTACCGTTCTTCCTCATGTTGGTTTTGTTCTTCCTCCATCATCTTTTTAATTTCCTTGGCCTGTTCTGTTTCCATCACAATCATGCCAAATCCGGCTCCGTTTTCGTCCTCATCATTGTTATTTTTAAGTTGCACATACTTATTGCGCCATTCCGGCATACGGTTCTCCAGCCAAAATACAATGGCTTTTGTATCCCCTTCCACATGTACAGTCTCCTCCGCGTATTCAATTACTTCATCCTCTTTTACTTTTTTGCCGTTCTCATACGTTATATGTCTTGTTTTGATGGGTTTTTTATTTGTCACCGTGTACCCAAGAGCCGCCCTATATAGGCTATTCTCCACAAGGCGGTCTGCATAATCCTTCCCCGTTGACAATGCTTCACCTATTTTTTCATGTTTCTTTTTCCACTCCCCCAGGGTGGAGCGGCTTATCCCAACCAACTTGGCTATTTCATCGTCAGTTTTTCCAGCCCTGGCCCAGGCTGCCAGTATGGTAAGTTTCTCTTCGTTCTCCACCCATTCCTGCCATTTCTGTCTTGCCATGCTTCACCTCCTTACATAACCATATCACATTCTATTTTTTGTTTCCAACACCCCTATGCGACCGGTTTTGTCCGGTTTATTCCACGCAAAAAAGACGCAGGTCGCGTCTATCTTTTCCGATTCTCGCGCGCGTATACGCGCATGTGTATGCGCACACGCATTATAGTGTCCGATTTGTACGGTTACTTTCCTTCCTTCTCCCTCTGGTAGATGGCTTTATAATACGGGCAAGTGTCATACATATCGGCACAAAACAGTTCCTGGTAGTTTTTCTTTTCCTCGTGGCTTGTAAACTCCAGCTTATTTCTTACTTCAAATCCCAAGTTATTTTCTATATTCTCGCACGTAATAGTTGGCGTTTTTTTATCGTATCGGCTGACTGTGACACAATACGGGCATCGTATCTCTTTTTTTGGTCGCACCCTCTCACTTCCCTTCTTTGCGCACACTAAGCGACGGACCTTATCTGGACCGCTTTTTCTTTTGCTGTCGCTTAGCTGCCCTCTCATGAGCAGCCATATGATAACCCGGAAGAAGAACAAGGGTATATTCTAAAAACTTGTACCCATTCTTTTGTACCCCGAATTCTACTGTGTCTTTATCTAAATAATACCCCTGTGGTACGGGTATTGCTCCAGGGTCAAAGTTCGTTTTCTTGACCTTATCTTTATCTGGCACTGGGCGGATCAGATTCTGTGATGGATTGTATCTCTTTCCCTGCAACCGTCCTTCTGTTTTCATCGTTGTTTCGCTGTATTTGATGAAATATGCCGCAAGCCTATGATAACTTCCGCTCTCATCCATGGGTCTCCCGGTTATCCATCCATACGGCCATACTTTTGCCAGTTCTCCCAGGGTAAAGCCTCCAGACTGTACCATGTGAATATGCTCCGCACCGCGTTCTCCACGTTCGCCCGCCCAAATGTACCGGAACGGTATTCCTGCCTTCTGGTACATTTTTCTTAACCGTTTCAGGAGCTGTCTTACTATAGCCTTAAACTTTTTCGCATCTCCTGGCCTTTTCTCCAACGCAAAGGTATATGTAATATACAAATCCCTACTGCTGAAATTTGCATCCATTGTCACTGTCAGGTTCCTCTGTGCCATCTTCCTGTTAATCTCTTTTTGCTGCTCACTGGTTAGATTTTTTTTATCTCCTCTCTCCTCCTTCTTCCTTGGGAGCTTTCCGTCATTGTACTTAACTGTATAATATTTTCGTATTTTTTTTGTGCGCCCTGCAAAGCATACACTCTCAACATGTGCCATATAATTATTACACTCCTGCTTATAGCCCTTCCCTCCTAATCCAGAGGGAAGGGCCTAATCTTAATAAGGTTATCAAGTCTAATCGCGGGGCCTCCCCCCGCTGGTTTTCATGTGTAAATACTGTAAATATATGTAAATTATGCCGCCTTGTTTCTTACCACCCGCAGCGTGTCTGGGGTCGACTGCGCATAATATAAGGAAGTTACTCTTGAATCTGCATGTCCCATAATCTCCTGTATTGTTCCAATGTCAACACCTTTGTTCTTCAGTTCCATTCCCAGAGTTTTCCGCATTTTATGCGGATACACCCTGCTTGTCACACCGGCCCGTTTCGCGACATCTTTAAGAATACCTCGTACTGCGCATGTAGATAACGCCTGATGTGGCTCCTTAGAGCTTACAAATATGGCTGGGTTATTATCAGTTCTGCTGTTAAGATATTTACGATAGTGATAAATAGCATCTGGATCCAAATACAGGGTACGGTATCGGTTTCCCTTTTCGCCTAAAATCATTACGTCTCCTGTCTCCCAATTAACCAGGTCGATTGTGATTGCAACCACCTCGCCTACTCTGGCTCCGGTACTACGCAGTACCTCCAGTATGGCCCGTTCCCTCAGACTTTCGCAACCATCCTTCAAGCGTGCCATCTCTTCGGGCGTGAAATAGTCAATTGGTTTTTTAGCAACCTTCTGTGGTTCGATTGCTTCAACTGGATTAGCGCCAATCAGTTTCTCTTTACGCATCCAGGTAAAAAATGCTGAAAGAAATCGGCGCTCGTTGTTGATGGTCTTTGGCTGGTTCTTTTGTCCCGTCTGTGAAACATTTTTGTGTTCATACCAGTCAAGATAATAGTAAATATCTGGTTCTTCCATCTCTGTAAGCGGTTTATATACCAAAGTGACCAGACGTTTGATTGCGCTTACATAGCCATACTTTGTTCCCTCTGCCAATTTCTTCTTTTTATATAAGAAGAGTTGCAATATGTATCCGTTCTGATTGTCTATGCTGTCTTTCATTTCCATTGGTAGCGTATTAATCCGCTCAATCACTACGTCAACCAGATTCTTTGTTAGAACTCTTTCCAGCATTTCTAGCACGTCACTGCTCAGATAGTACGTCATTGCCACAATTACGTTATTAATAATTTCCGCTTTTACACTCTGATTATCTGTATTACTCATAACCCTTCCTCCTTCGTATTGCTTAAGGAATCAGAATATGGTATACTGTCCTTAAGCGTAATGGCGGTACAGATAACTTTGGTCGGTTGGTGTACCGCCTGTTTTATTTCCTCCCTGTTCTGTATTCATTCTTTTATCAAATAATCCCATTGGCATCCATCCCCTTTCCTTTTATTTGTTAATGATCTGGCACGGAGTCGAACCGTGCTACAGTTGTGTTAATAACTTCCCTTTCAGCTCTATAATTCAATAACAAATTAAAAGCCACTAATCTAATACTGATTAGTGGCTTCAATAAATTCTTTCATCATTTTTGATAATTGTTTGGCTTGCGTTGTTCCTGCCGCTTCACAAGCTTTTGCAAAATCCTCTACAAGCGTTTTATTAAGCTTATAGGACTTGCTAATTAATCCGGCTTTTTTCTGCCATCTTTCTTGCGGCGTTCCCCTTCATATTGTTTTCCATTCAAGTGTAATCCTATGATTTTCTCCATCATACCAGCTTAATACCGGTTCATCTCCCCAACTTGATATGATTTCGTCAGCCATATAGGTCTTACCCTCCGGCGTATCAATAAGCAACTCCTCAAATTCATTCCGGGATACTTTCCATTTGTCTGGCAATGTGATTTCAATTTCTTCACTCACAGTTGCATGTGGGTGTTTTTCCGAAATAGTGAAGATTGTCTGCTTCTCATGTGCCAATACTCCGTAATTTGCGAATCCTTTGATTGTTGTCATAGTGTTTACCCCTTTTTCTATTTATAATATGTTTTCTAACTGTCTTTATTATAACATAGGGTGCACCCAATGTCAACATTTTATTTCCACTAATCAATATTAAATTTTCAATGTACGTTTAAATCATTGTTCGCTCCTTCTGAAAAGCTTAACTGTCAGTTTTACTGTGGAAGAGCCTCGATTTTGTATTTGCTCATATCATACAAAAAGACAAGCTTACCAAAATAATCTTCCTGTTCTAACACCAAAACATAGTATCCATTTGCAACCGTAATGGAAATCACCTTTTCATCAAATTCTTTTTCCAAGTCCCATGTCCCATCAAAATTCCGTATATATATTTTTTACATTCATATCTACTTTCTCCTCCGGTTCCTAGGAATATTAAGTTGGCGGCGGCCGGACTTGAACCGGCACTCTCTTACTTTCCCCACGGTTGCGGCCCTGGAGGCCACCCAGGAGTTGAACCTGGCCCTGTGTACCATACACCGCCACTAAATTTCAGTTTTGTGAATCAAACTTAAATGCATGGCCTACACCGATTCCATAGCTTCCAAATACCAACGCTCTTGCAAATTCTCCATTCCATATCTCGATATGTTTTTTCGGATTTGTGTGTTCAGCTTTAGTTATCCATATTAAAGCAATCTTCCAAACCCATAAAATATAAAAATCTTTCCATTTAACTTTAAAAATCAGAGGGCGTTTCCTATCTTTCATCTTTATCCTTTCCGGCTTCACCTTTAAATGCTAATAATGTCAGTATTGCTATTGAATAGTTGCTTTAAAGCTGTTATAATTGAATCAAATAACAGGGAACGCAAAGCCGCCAGCAGACCCTTGTGTGGTTGAAATTCCACACCCATTAGTGAAAACGTCGGGCAGAGCCGTAAGGCTCTTTTTTTGTTCCCTTAAATATTAATTCTGGTGTGCAAACAGCCACCATAATACCACCAGATACAATGCCCAAACCACATTATCGCACTTCCTATCCCATTGTAGTTCTTGGTACTGCATCCACTCCATGCCGTACCAGACCGCGGATATTGCCATGCTTACCACCAATGCCTTAATTAGTGACAATTCCATTCCTCCTTCAAATAACGATTTACCAACAAAAAATACAGTATCCTGGAATCAATCCATGCTCTATGCAGTCTTCAAGCACATAGCCGATTGAGCCTATGTAAAACCTACCTGTATACTTTCCATTCCACTCTCTGAGTACGAAAATATCTCCTGGCTGATAATTCCTATCGTTTTTCCTCAACTCAAATTTCTTTCTTCCAGACTGAACATCATCAAAATACTCGGGTAGTATTTTCAAATCGTGTTCGATAGTTCCGTTTTTAATATCCTCCATTACTTTATCTATGTTCACTCAGTCCCTCTGCCTCCTTATGCATTTCATCATACTGGTAATGCAAACGGCATTCTTTGCATATTTCACAGGGTTCTCCATCCCCATCCATGGTTCTTAATCCGGCACATAAGCCTTCTTCCATCCCTGGATATTCAAATTTGGTCATATAGCAATGAGCAATCGCATCTTCAATCCTTTTTTCATCTTCCTTTATCTTTTTGTATTCCCAATCCAAAAGCATGAGCAAATCCGCTCTTGTTGTCGCATTATGAGTTTCCAGACTTAACTCCCGCTCTATTAAACCCATCTTTTTTTCGTACGGCAACCATTCAAATCTTTCTTTGTCATACTTCATTCCTTCTCCTCCTTATATGGTTCCGGTGATGGCATCCAGGCCAGCACGTCCAGTTTTCCCCACCCATCAGTAAATGTTGCTCCGTTCCAAAATGCCCTAATCACACAGTCTGTATTTTTGACAGACACTAAATATAGTTCTAATGGCTTGTTATCATATATTGGATTCTCTTCCGGTTTCTTTGGAAGCCGCTCTTTGACCGGAATCCACTTATGTCTCATCCCTTCTATTTCTTTCGGATTCATACCCGTGTTCTCATATTCCACAAGCGTTTCCCGTAGGTCTGCCATTGCCCACATAATGCGGTATACCAATGCAGTGCGTCCATCTGGGTCATTGATACCATATTGCAGATTGTCCATTAAGATATCATCCAATGTCTCATTATCGTCTGGCAGTTCGCTTCCCTCTGCCTCGCTGAATCTGCGGATGAAGTCCCGCAAATCCATGTCCGAATCATAATCCCTGTACCATGCCCACCCATCCTTTGCGTACATGCAATTATGTGCCAGCTCTACCATGTTCATTTCACCAGCAGGCTTTTCTATTGTCGTTCTTTTCATCCCTCTGCCTCCTCCGGCTTACTACACCGCTCAAACTCTATTACCCATACCCAGGGATTGGCGGTCCAACCATAACGGTCAATATTTAACTTATCAACCGTAGAATCCCATAGTTGCGAAAATGCATATTGTTGTTCCTGCCCATTCAATACATGAGGATGTTCTGTTTTAATCCCTTCCTTTTCTATTTGGTCGAGTGTTATCTTCTGCAACCTCTCCACCCTCACATCTGTCACTTTTAGCCAGATACGAGCTGCTTCCTTTGGCATATGGATTGATGGGTGCCACTTATGCATTGACGGCGGAAACGTATCATCTTCTGTGGTTCCGTAGTCTGTGCGGTATACAAAGCATCCTGGTGCTCCTTTATATGTATCCGGCGCCGGAGTATTACACGCATTTGCACATCTTGTACAAGGATTAAATCCCCATGTTTCCCGAACATATAGAATGTCACCAGCGCCATATGGAGCGTGTATCCAGGAGCCTCCTCGCATCGGTATTACTCCATAGCCGCATTGACGACAAGCCCACTCATTTCCTCCCATATCCCAGAATCCCTTTTCGTGGCTACACTCACTTTCTGTTCCTTCTAAGGACATTTCAAATTGCGGCTTAATCACTCTCCTGGTAACTGTCTTACGCCCTTCCAGGATTGCCCGAACCATGTCGCTGTTAAATAATATCTGTCTTGCCATGACCTGCGCCTCCATCCGAAAATAGTTAATACTCATCATCGTCAACCAATATCTTGCAATCTTCCCACTCGGCTCCACACCGGGCGCATACCATAAAATCTGGTTCGTCTGCACACGGAACCCCTCTGGTGCAATCGCAATATCTGCATTCCCAGTGGGTACCTGGTGGCTTTTTTATAAAGCCATTCTGTACGGCGCAGCCCCGGCATATGTTCAGCTCAGTTCCATTTTTCCTGTTTTTGATTTTGACAGTCTTGGATGTGCAGCAATCACACATATCACATTTCATTGCCTTCTCCTCCCTTCAGTTTCAGCACTGATACTTCATAAGCAGTGCGTATCTCTGTTTCTGTCTCGCTGAGTTTTTTGATGTATTCGCGGCTTTGTACGCGTCCCCATATCTCTATCCTGTTTCCTACCTCGAATCCGGATGCACGGCGTGCATTGCGGCCCCAGCAGATACAGGGGATATAGTCCGATTTTGAATAATTGCCGGTACTGGCTCCCAGCTTTGGCTTTGGCCCAATCAACGGCCCCGGCTGCCGTCCAACTTTGGCATGGCGCTCCCGTTGCTTTCTCGGCGCGTTATCAGCTCACCCTCTTTTTTATTGTCTATCTGGTTTTTGCTCCAGAGATTTTTTTACAAGGTCCCTCGTTCGTCCTTGCGCCGTATAGCCGATATGCCAGCTTAACGATTTGGTTGACAAAAACATGTAAAATCTGTAAAACACGCTCATGTTAAGCAAATTATTAATTACTTAATGATAAATCTATCTAATATCTTCTGTGAAACTGGTTGATAATTCTTCCAGCTCCTTATTGTTGCAATAAAACCGGCAACTGTCACCCGGTCTTTTATATGCACCTTTATGGGTGCAGATGAGAATATATATCCCTTTTGGTGGATTTCTTCTAACTGAAAATGCACAGTCAGCACACTTATTTTTCATATCTCCTTCTCCCTGTCTATCTATCATTCCTCTGTCTCCATGCTCCACTCAATATCCCATTTGATTCTCTGCCCACAGTGTCCACAATATGGATAATTTGAATTAACCCCTTCACCGCAAGATGGGCACAATCCGATATTCTCTTTGTCTTTAATAAAACACCTTTCATCCTCTGGTTTTTTTGCTATCTGTTTCTGTAGAGCTGATATGACAGCCTCAACATTTTTCAATGGTATATGTCTAAATGACTTAACCTCTTGGCATCCCATCAATTTTGCATTTTCAACTACCATTGATAGGTCTTTCGCGATTCCTTCTTCAATCATCCCTCTGCCCTCCTTACAATAGCCGCTTTGTTCACACGTTTCTGCATCCTCGCAATAATCGCATTCCCCAGAACATCCCCTTACCGTTTCCTGTTCTTCTTTACATCTGTTATTCATGGCTTTTCTCCTCTAATGCATGCCAAATGAGTCAATTGCCTTCATGGCCTCTCCCAAATCATCAAACACCCTTCCATCGTACGAGATATCATCAATCCGGTACCCCAGTTCATCTCCATCGGATGGGGTTGCTACCCTCAAGGTGCAGATATCCATACCTTTGTATTCCGTTACCTTTGCATATCTATTGCTTAAGTGCTTCATTTTCTTTCCTCCATTAATGTGTGCGGCTTCGTTCGGTTACTTTCATTAAAATATCCTGCAAAACTATTAGATCATCGTCCGTTACATGGCTTACCTGCATCATGATTTCTTGCAATGTGTATATGGCCCATTCCCTGGTAGACCAATCCTGTTTTTCCTTTTCTGGTGGATCCGGCTGGTTCATGGCTGTATCTGTAAATCCTGTAGCAGTCATTTCTGCATTTTCCGCCGCTTTCTCTGCTTGCACCCCAGCTTGTGCAGCTGCAATTTGCGCATGTTCCGCCCGCTTTGCGGCCTTTTCCGCACGTTCTGCGGCCTTCTGGGCAGCCTTGATTTCCTGCTTCTCTTTGACACGCTCTACAATGTCCTTGTGGCTGACGTCCTTCCCCTCTGCCGCAGCCGCCGCAATCTCTTTCTGTTCCTCTGCCGGAAGCTTTGCAGTCTCATATGCGGCTGTTTTTCCAATTGTTCCTGCTTTAAACTGTTCCTTCGCCTCGGGCACCAGGCCCTTGTTTATTTTATCCATCCTTGCCACCTTGGTCTTGCTGGTCTTAAGGATATCCGCAACAATATCCCGCATTTTTCCCTTTATAATTATCCCATCTTCTTCTCTGGCCCGTATAAGGGCCGCTTTCAAACGGGCCGCTTGCTCTGTTTCTTCATATGGCGTAAGTTTGCGGTTAAAGGCATTTCCAATAATAAGAGACAATTCAAATAGGGCTGATGTCATTTCTTTGTACAGATACCTTGCCTTATAATCCCTGGGAAGCGCCCCGCATTCTATATTATGTATGTTGGCCAGATTCCTTCTATGGCCGCTTATGATTTTGTATACACCATCTACCCGTCCAAGTACAGTCGGCTGCTGTTGTCCCACGGTCAACATGGAATCTGCCAGCTCCTCAATGTTTTCCTGACTATAAAAATTGCTTTCTGATGGTTCCACTTCATAGGGGCTCAGATAAATTTCCGTAAAATCCGGATCTGATGCTTCCACGGTGTTTAATAGTTCTTTAAATGACCACGACATTGTTCCCCTCCTACAGATAGCTTTCTCCAAAACGCAACCTGAATTCGCTTCTTGCCATTTCTTCTGTTAACCCACAGGCAACTTCATGTTTTTCCCACGCAAGCTGTCCGGCTATTTTGGATAGCTTCTCTGCCATTGGATTCTCATGTATGCGTTCAAGGACATCCCCCATGTTATGGCATTTATTGCAGCACGGAATTTTTATTCCATCATCTTCTGCCTTATCACGGTTTCCCTTCCCCCATATAAGGTGATGTTGTGCTTCTGTTGGCTTTCCGCAAAACACACAATAATCATTATATTCTGTCACAATGCCTTTACTCACTGGTTATCCTCCTATATTCTTCAACAAATTTCCGATAGCTGACTGCCGCCGCACTCCTAGGGCTGTATTCCTCCAGTGGCTTCCCCATCATTATGCTTTCAGCCACTTTTTCGCTGTACCGAATTTTTTCCTTAAACATCTTATATCCCTGGTCCTGTAACCATTCAACACCAGCTACATTAGCATCGTTATTACGATACATTGTGACCAGGATTCCAAGTAGTTTTATTCCCGGGTTTCGCTCCCTGCATTCTGATATTTGGTTCTTGATAGTTTCCAGTCCATCTAACGCCCACTGGTCCAGTTTTACCGGCACAATTACGTCATCAGTGACCATTAGTGCATTTATTACATTAATCCCCATATCTGGAGGATTATCTATAATAATATAATCGTATGGCTTTCCATCCTCTTCCCTGGCATTGCGCAATGTCTCAAACCGCCCCACTTTCTCCCCTGATTTACCCATCAACTGGTATGTGGACGTCATAAGGGACATATCGGCGCTCACCACTCCCATGCCTGGCTCACCCGTAAATCTCATGATTTTATTCACGTCCTGCCCATTCAGAAGCTGGGCCGTTCCGCATATATGGCCCTCTGCATAATGCTTTCCCATGGCCTGGCTCAGATTTCCTTGCTTGTCATTGTCCACCAGCAATACGCTCTGTCCGTATTTATGGTGCAATATGTATCCCAGCTCCAGCGCTGTCATGGTCTTTCCCACACCACCCTTTAAATTGATTATGCTTATAATCCTCACTATCTTCCTCCTAAAATACATGTGGATCTTCACACGGTCTTATATCCATGCCGCGTTTCTCCGCTATCTCCTCTAAGCATTTCATACGCCATTGATGCCCTATCGTTGCTGACTGTATTTCATAATCACGCGTTTTCAATGACATAATTCTAAGGTCTTTCATTAATTTCTGAAATTCACCTGGATATATGGTGGTATTCGCTTCCAAAATTCGTTTTACGTCAAAAGGCGAATACCCTGCTCTGACACACACTTCTCTTTCGCTCATTTCAAAGCATTCGGCTAACTCATGCAATACGCTCATTTTTTCTCCTCACACTTCTTTATTGCCCGGATGACCGTCGCACTGCTACAGCCTAACATACGCGCTATCTCGTTCACTCCGCGGCCAGATGCTCTCAGCCTGGCAATTTCTTTGTGTCTTGCATTGATTTTGTCCTTTTTTTGCTTTGCACATCGGACAACATTGGCAACCGTCTGCTGACTATATCCAGTCTTTTCTGCTATCTCAGCATTGCTCAGGCCACGATATGCCAAATTCATTATCTTTTTCCGTCGTTCTTCCATCCTTTCTTCTTCGTTCGGCATATGTATATCCGTCCGAAGTTTTTGACGCCTTTTCGCATTATACATAAGTGCTTCTTGGAGCGTCATGCTCCGCTGCATCCTTCCAAGCTGTAATGTGATGATATTTTTATAGATGCCAGTAATTAGCATTCGTCTCTTGACCATCCTGGATCCTCCTATCCCATCGCTTCTTGGGACTGATTCATAATATATAAGCTGGTCTCCTATCTTAAGAGATTTTCTGTATGCCTCTAATTCATCCCTTTTTATCGGGTTTTTTGTTTCAATTCCCATATTCATCCCTCAATTTGTTTGACATATGCATACATTTCAGTTATACTATGTATGACGTGTTTGTGTCTCTGGTTTAGGAACGGATTACCCACCGTTCCTCCGGTCGATTTTATTCGGCCGGTTTTTTATTGCATCGGCCTACTGGCTGGATAAGCGCCGGCTTATATCCGATTCCTTCGATTGCTGTATAATTCCGATTTTTCATCTTCCGGCAATCACACTTCTCTCCCGGGTCCAATGCTCCCCCGCAGTATTCACACGTTTTAAACTGTCTTTTCATGTTTTTCACCATTCCTTTCGCTTCGCTCAAGGCACAAATAAGTCATGAAAAAGCTTGTTGTGTCTCTCCTCTAATTTGTTTATAATAAATCTTGAAACAGCAATACACTAC
>SKEV01000153.1_pt1 | contig 54037 bp, 50 predicted proteins | sample 4819531 | NCBI WGS metagenome assembly SKEV01 (sample SAMN11008800, study PRJNA524170) | human gut metagenome | biome: Human fecal sample; material: Feces; isolation source: fecal sample from pouch patient p9, p28 | host: Homo sapiens | place: Israel: Tel-Aviv | collected 2016-08-01 | reverse complement strand
GGTTTATTTAGTCACAGGATGACAGTCAATGTTGCTGTTTTTAATATTACTTTTTTTCGGGAGCCGTTTGACTCCCTATTTGTGTTTGCTTAAATGGTGTTTTTGCTTTAATTTATTTTTCACTCTTATCTTCCTCCGTACATCACCAAATACATAATGACCATTGTTGCAAATCCAAGCAGGTAAAATAAGGCTGCCGACCAACATTTATAATGTTCTCTTTCTTTCCTGGCCTTCCTGCACTCATATCTCCAATAATCTTCTCCCACTGCACGGCCTCCTTCATTCTTCGCTTCTCTTATACTCATAATAGATTTCCTCCATGGTATGCGGCGTAAAAAACATCTCACGGTTATAATAGTCTCCCACCCAGATAAACACTTCCAGTACCTCTCCTTCGTACCATTTCCCGGCCAGGAAAAACGTCTGGAAAACCTTCTTGTTTCCCTTAGTGTTCCATGGCGATACCCTTATTTTTATCTTGCCCGACTGGAAGTAATAGCCATATTCATCTTCCTTCATTAACTTCCCGGTCCCCAAGAGCTGCTTTGCCAGTTCTTCGGCCTTTTTCTTTGTGACCTTTCCTGTTCTCATGGTTCTTTCCTTTCCGATTCTTGTTTTTTCTCCCCTCCCGTCCTATAATGTACTTACAGGCCCCCGCCAGGGCCAAGTACTAAAGAAAAGGAGGGATATCATATGGTTACGTTAATTTGTGCTACCTGTGGAAAAAATCATCATTTAGATTCTATTCACGATTTTTCCACCTGCTCATGTGGCGCCACTATTACTCCAGTAATTAGCGAACTTATTTCTGAGGTCGAGAATCGAATCACTGAAATTGATGCAGAAATAAATAAACGTTCATCTGAGGGGGTTTGTGGCAAGTTCTCCGTTAAGTACGATTAAACCGTCAGCAGAATATACAGACACTCCAGGACCTCTCTCAGCCTTGTTGAATCCCTTATTCCGTATTTATCTAATACTTTGATTAAATCCTGCAACAGGTCATCGGATGTCATGGAGCTGTCTGCATATTTCTGCAATGATTCCGTTAATATCCTCCGTGAATTATTAATCTTCTCCAACATTATCTTTTCTTCCTTGGCTTCTTCCGCTCTCCTGTCTACGATTTCTCCCACCGTCTCTTTGTAGCGTTTTGATTCTATTACCATGCTGTTTTTCCTCTCTTCCATGTTTCAGAATAATTTTTCTTTATAATCAATTACCACATGTTGAGCATTGCCCTTATCTGCTTGCTGGTAGATATTTATGGATATCTGCTTTGTTATGGTACATCCCGGCAGAAGCAAAGACATTGATATGCTCACAAGCAATACGACCAGTTTCCTCTTCACACTTTGCCTCCAAATTTTTCTAGGGTAATATCTTGTTGATTGTTACACAATTTTTCGTTTTGGTATCAGATTTACAGGCTGTTTCACATGATGTTCTACACTCTCTTTACCATTTACCATTTCAATCAGCATGTCCAGGTTTACTAATCTTGTTTTCCCGGTTTTCCCGGCCTTGATATGCGGTATCTTTCCCTCCAGTACCCATGTCCTAAGAGTGCAATATGTAAGTTTAGTTTCTGGATCCTCCTGCTTGAAGTAATCAGCACATTCTTTTATTGTCCTCATTCTTGGAACTGACATTTTTATTTGTCTCCTTTCTGTTACTATGCTGAACGCGGCTCTTTTTCTTCTCTCTTTGCCTCTCGGTCCAGTCTCTCTTTAGCTTCCAAAGCATCAGTTGCAGCCTTCACGATAATAAGTGTGCTCATGTCCATTTGCTTCATCTTTTTTACTATCCCTACTATCACGCTCTCTTTGAGTGATTCTGATGACATGTATTTCACCTCCTTCTTGTCTTTTACTCCTTCACCTCTTATAATAAAGTTACAGTTTTCCTCATAAACTGAATACATTGACTATTGGAGGTGTTTTACGTGCAACTTACTTCTTATCAATTCGAAATTCTTTACTACATTTACAGGCATCCGTATGTGCACTACGACAATCTTGCTATGCATTTTTCAAAAAAACGGCGTTATAAGCTACCATTTTTATCTACATGGAAATATAATGATGCCCGGTTTATGAGTACCGTTGATGGTCTTAAAAATCGCGGTTTTCTGTTCTACACCTGCCATTCATGCCTTGAGGACGATACTGGCCAAATCTATCCCCAAGACGATGATATTGCGTCATTTGAAAATTTCCATGATGGCTCTAAATACGCTGTCTTTATTCGCACTTCCGAAAGCGGTGATGCTTTTTTATATAATCGCTTTCTCTTCTGGCTACCTTGGGGCGTTACTACCTTAATTGCTATCACAAACCTCATCGTATCAATTTTTGGATTGCTATTAACACCATAGCCATTGCGTAAAATATCATTTGAAGGAATACAAGCAACAGATTTGGTAGGGTCTGAAATGATTCCTTCCACCCGATTATTAAAATCGCTAGAGTTATTACGCAAAATAATCCTATAAAAATCACCGATACCATAAACATGTGTTTCACCTCCTTCTTACTCTCTCATTTGTGATTACATATTATCACAAATGAAATCATATTGCAATATCTTTTTATTGCTTTTTTATTTCATTTGTGATAATCTATGTTTGAAAGGAGGTGTTTCGTTTGGAAGAGCGTTTAAAGAATCTCAGAAATGCATTAAATATGAATCAAAAAGATTTTGCTCAATCCTTAGGATTAGGACAATCCACGTGGGCTATGATTGAGGTTGGAAAGCGTGAGCTTAATGATAGACATATAAAACTTATATGCTCTATTCATAATGTTAACGAAAATTGGCTTCGAACTGGCAATGGCGAAATGTTCACCCAGTTATCGCAAGATGACGAGACAGCACATATTGTTCAGGATATGCTTGGCAGTAATACAGGAAGTTTTTATAATATCATCTTAGAAATTGCCAAGAGTTACAAAAAGCTTAGCCCTACTTCTCAAAAAGCATTGAATGAGTTGGCCGACAATTTATTGGCTGGTTTGGTTAACAAAGAAGAAAAAGATGAATCCGAAATGACGTTTGATGAATTGATTGCCGAATGCCCAAAAACTCCAGAAGAGCTCGAACGTTTATATCCGCCAGTCAACATTAAGTCGAAAGTTATTTAACAAGGCACCCAAACTTCCGTAAGGAAAATTTGGTACTGAGTTATTAGAACAGCAATATTTTTTGTGTCGTTCCTGAGAAGTCTAAATTATAGTAGATAGTATGTAAACTGCGATAGTATATTGCGTATATAGTCTTTCTTTTATAATAAATGTACTTCTTACTCAACATAAAAACCACAACCTTTCTTGTCGGAAGATTGGGTGCAAGAATTATTATATTACTGGAAATAATTTTATTAACTGGAAATATATTCCACATGGTGAGGGTAACTTATGAAATACGATTATGAAGAACAAGATAATAAATATCCTTTGTTTGGATGGATTTTACTATTAGTTTTAATGATGTTGATATTTCTTATATATTCAAATATCAAATTAATGAACCAAGTAAATATCTTAGACCAACAATTAGCTTCTCTAACCCAAAGTTCTTCAACAACTAGCAGTGTTACTGAAGATGATGTTAGTACAATTAGAAAACAGATTGGAAATTTACAGGATAGTTCTTATGAAATAGGCTTAAAAGTAAACTCCGTGGAAAGGACATTAGATGATATCACGTCTTTTATTGGATTAGACGCCAAACAGCAAAAAGAACGTGACGAAATTATAAATCAAATAAAACGGAACTGATAACTTAACTATCTTAATATAAACTAATTTCTTCCGATGAATTTTAAACGTAATAACCGCCCCTGCGCCAACAGGAACGGTTATTCAGAGATACTATTGCAGGAATACCCTGTATAATATCGCTCTCACAAGCTGTATTATATCATCGGGCGCCCATTTCTGCAATGAGCGTAATTTTTTACCCTTATGGAGGAAATAATATGGCATCTGTAAGAAAAAAGAACAATGGTTATGAGGTTACAGTTAGTGATGGATATGATTCTAACGGTAAGAAAGTCACTGTAAGCAGGACTTTTATCCCCGAACCAAATTGGAATGAAAAAAGAGTTCAAAAGGAATTAGAAAAATTCAAGGTTGAGTTAGAGAACCGGGTGAAACACGGTGATAATGTCAAGGCAGATAAAATAACCATTGAAAAATTATCAGCCGACTTCCTGGCAGATATGAAGCCGCCTGAACTCTCCCATACCACATATGAATCTTATAAAAAAATCATAGAACAGCGCATTATCCCACACATAGGCCAGGAACGCATTACGCGGGTTAATGGTCATACTGCAAAAATGTTTGAAGATGCTGTCAGATCCGAAGGACGGCTTGATAAAAGAAAGGGGCCTATATCAGAGCAAACTATCAAGCGAATGACTTTAGTTTTGAGCGCCATGCTCTCCTATGCGGTAAGCCTTGGATGGCTTTCCATGAACCCACTTATTTTTTCCGGCAAACAGCGCAGGAAGCAGACCAAAAAGAAAGAATACGAGGTTGCGTATCTTTCTATAGAGCAGGTAAAAAAATTCCTTTGGATTCTGGATAATCCGGTTAAAATACGTCGGAAGGCTCATGTTTCCAAACGCGGAAATAAGGCGATTGAAACAAAAGAATATTATCAACACTGGCAGCTGGATACAAAATGGCGTTTCTTTTTTTACCTCTCCTTATTTACAGGTGACAGAAGAGGCGAAAACATCTCCCTCACCTGGGATAACATTGATTTTGAAAAATGTACTGTAAACATTTCAAAATCAACAGCAAAAACCGAGGATGGGGTATTATTAAAAGATACTAAAACTCACGCGAGCCGTGTTACAGTCGTTCCCTCTTTTGTCATGCAGGTGGGCAAGGAGCTTCTGGCAGAACAAAAAAGAATCTGCCTATCTCTTGGCGATAAGTGGCAAGGGTATCGTGGCCGTAGCTTTAATAAGAATTTCGTATTTACATCCTGGGATGGCTCTCAGATGCATCTGGACAGCCCTAGAAGGGAATTTAAACGGCTTATACGTATCTATAATGAAAATGTATCCACCAGTGAAGATGACCAGCTTCCTGAGGCTGCTACGCTTCATAGCCTGCGTCACACAACAGCCTCTATTCTAATATCTAATAACATGGATCCACAATCCGTTGCTGGTATCCTGGGACATGCTAAGTCTACCACCACTTTGAATATCTATTCGTATTTTTTTAAATCTAAGAATCAGGAAGCAGCTAATATTATGGAGAATGTTTTGCTCAATCCTACCGAAAAAACATCAATAGTAGGATGATAGTAGGATATCAAAATGAAAAGAGCCCCATTTGGAGTTCTTTTCTTTTTGAGTATACTTGTTTTTTCTTGTAAAACCGTACTTTTTCAATCAAGCCACTGGCCGGACTCGAACCGGCGACCCACGCATTACGAATGCGTTGCGCTACCAACTGCGCTACAGTGGCATCCGAACAGCAATTGCCATTCCTTTGATGCAACAAGGCTGCTGCCTAAGCAACAGCCTTGCCATCATGACCTGACCGGGAATCGAACCCGGGTTTACGCCGTGAGAGGGCGTCGTCTTAGCCGCTTGACCATCAGGCCTAAAGGTAAATCGAGGCGACGTGATTCGAACACGCGGCCTCTGCGTCCCGAACGCAGCGCTCTACCAAACTGAGCCACGCCTCGATACCTTTGGTAGTATAATACATTTATTCCAGAAAGTCAACCATAAATTGTCAAAGTTTTTAAAATAATTATGATAATTTCCGAAAAGCCCCAGTTACAGGTTCTGTACTACACTTCCACCGCGGAAAATCCAAGGTCGTCTAAAATCTCCACTGCCGCGGCCTCACAGTCCTTATCCCCGTCAATGGTCACTGTCTTGACGGACAAATCCACCGTATTCTTAATGCCTGCTCCGTCCAGTCCCTTCTTAATCCGGTTCACACAACCCTCGCACATCATTTCCTCGCACTTATAAGTTTTCATGTTCATTCTCCTTTTCTGTTTTTATATTAACAGGCTTTCCCCGCCCTCTGACGGCAGGGACGCCATCCTGTCTAGCTGTCATGAGGCTGTCATGACTTTCTGAAACGTACCATTATTCATAGATGCTGTCATAATCATAGTTTGCATAGAAATCCGTGATTCTATCAAAATAGCGGTCCACATTGTCGTTTGTAAGCATATGCTCTCCTGCCGCCATCCATTCCAGCAGCTGGTCACCGATGTCCTCCGAGTAGTGGATTACATCCATATAGTGGTCCAGATTGCAGGTAATGTCAAACTGGTCGTCAAAGGCAAAGAGACGTATGTTTCTGCACTCCAGCAGCATACCGGCCATGAGGCGGTATCCCTCCATCTGCCGTTCAAACTCCCCTTTTACCATCAGCTCGCTGTCCCACCAGCTGATGCTGTAGGGCGGAATAAAGTAGTAAAAGGTGACCTGGGGATTGGCCCTGGCCGTGGCCAGCACATTCTGTTCCAGATTCTCCATGACCGTACGGCGGTCTTCTTCTGTAAAAGGAGCGGTTTCATTTTTCTGCGGCTCCCGTTCATATGTCTTTAAGACAGCCTCCCTGCCCCAGTCCCGCTCCGGTGCCCAGTGCATGTATTCGTCAAAGGTGGTGGTCTGCCCGCCTGCCTTTGTCCTGGCAAAGACACCCTGAATAGTGCCGAAGATCACTTCCTTGTTGAAAATATAATTCACATCATTAAAGGGATTGTCATCCGTCAGATAATCCGGGGAAGGAGCCGCCGGATTTTGCTGGTCCTTCTGATAAAACAGGAAGCTCCTGTCAAGGCTCCTGCACACCACCTTTACCTGAGGGTTATAGGACAGGGCCCTTCTCACAGCCTGGTCCACCTCCTTATAATATCCTCCCGCATATGGTATCTTGACGGATGACACGCCGAAAAGACTGTCAAAACGGCTGGCTTTAAAATTCTCCATCATGGATGTCCCTGTTAGCACTGCGTCGTATGTAAAATTGCGGCTGATACCGTCATTCTGGTACCGTTCGCTGTCAATGGGGTATGCCAGATGTTCAAGGGGCTTGTGATAGTGGAAAAAAGGATCCACCCAGACCACCAGTCCGCCAAGCATAACCAACATGGCCAGTACGGCTCCCACGGTAAACCACAGCCATCTCCCATACCTCATGTCTTCTGTCCCATTTTCCTGCTTTTGTGTATCCAATATAATCTCTCCTGTAGCTGTTTATTCAAATAAGCCTGTTTAGAACTGAAAATAAATGAAGCCGGATATTCCTGCCAGGGACAGGACGGACCAGACCAGAAGAAGGGCTGTTCCCGCTCCGCGAAGGAAGGTGGGGCGAAGCTCTGTCTCTCCCATATTCCTGGCGTTCATCACCAGGCAAAGCACGATTCCATACAGCCCCAGTACCGTAAATACCCGGTGTCCTGTCAGCCAGAGAGGCAGTTCCACCATCTTGAAGCTGTCCATAAAGGAAGGATTAATCTGCATGTTTCCAAAATCCAGCAGCCGTTTCAAAAACAGCTTTGCCTGGGATATGCTCTCTGACCGGAAGATAACCCAGGTCAGGTTGACAAAGAGAAAGGTGGCCATCCACCTAAAAGCCGTGTGCAGATTCTCCCACTGCCGTTTAAATACGCGGTTAAGGGCCTGGGCAGCTCCGTGAAGCGCCCCCCACAGGATAAAAGTCCAGGCAGCTCCGTGCCAGAAACCGCTTACCAGAAACACTATCATGATATTCATGTAGGTGCGCAGGCTTCCCTTCCTGCTTCCACCCAGAGGAAAATAGATATATGTTCTGAGGAAACGGGTCAATGTCATGTGCCAGCGCTTCCAGAATTCCACCGGAGACAGCGCTTTGTAGGGAGAATTAAAATTAAGGGGCAGTTCCAGGTTGAACATCCTGGAAATTCCCATGGCCATGTCACAGTAACCGCTGAAATCAAAATACAGCTGGAAGGTGTAAGCCAGCATGACCAGAAACGCGTCTGTGGAGCTGAGTATCTCCACCTGGGCATACCCCCAGTTTACCGGCCCCGCAAAAAACTCAGCCAGGATGACCTTCTTAAACAGTCCCACGGCCAGTATCATCAGTCCCTCTGCCATATTGCGGGAATCTGCCTTCAGGCGGGAGGGGTCCTTAAGCTGGGGCATGAACTCTCCGTGCAGGAGAATGGGTCCCATGGCTATCTTGGGAAAATACACGGTAAACAGAAAATAATCCCAAAAACTGTAATCTCCTGTCTCCATGCAAAAGGAGTCAACCAGCCACGCAATCTGCTGGAAGGTAAAAAAGCTGATCCCCACCGGAAGGAGAAGTCTTGTAAAGGCAATGTCCTTTCCCAGAAACGCGTTCAGGTTCTCTATAAAGAAATTCGTGTATTTAAAGTAAAAAAGCAGGGCCAGATTGGCGCATATGCCAAATACCAGAACCATCCTCCTGCCGGGCCTGCCGCTCTTTTTGCTATCCGTCCTGCTGGGCGTCTTACCATTTCCTTTGGCTGTCTCCTTATTTCCTTCTCCTGCCAGCACCCTGGAAACAGCCCAGTTAAATACCGCGCTTCCCACCAGCAGTCCCAGATACCATGGATTCGCGTAGGCGAAAAATACCAGGGACATGGCAGCCAAAAATCCTCTGGCCCATGTATGGCGCTTCATCCGGCAAAGCCCGAAATATCCTGCCAGCGCAGCCGGGAGGAACACTAATAAAAATAAATATGAATTAAACTGCATGTATCGTTTCGTTTCCTTTATCTCTGGTTTCTATAATCTGTTTTCTATATCTGATTTCTATAATTGTTTTCTATGTCTGGTTTCCTGTTATTTCATCATCTTCTGCAGGGTCCTGCAAAGCTCCTCCACCGTGGCGTCGCTGTCGCCCCGGCGGATATCATCCACCACGCAGCTTTTGATGTGGCGCTCCAGAAGCACCTTGTTAAAGCTGTTAAGGGCGGCCTGGACCGCTGCCACCTGGGTGATGATATCCACACAGTAGCGCTCGTCCTCCACCATGGACTTGATACCCCTTATCTGTCCCTCTATCCGGTTAAGCCGGTTCATGAGACCGCGTTCTTCCGTCACTTCCCTGTGTTTATGGCGGCAGGTGCAGCCTTCTTCCTGATTCATGTGATCCTCTCCTTTTACCTTACTGTTCCTGGGGGAAACCGCCCCTGTTCCGGACAGGAACGGTTTCCCCCAGGTTTTTTAAGATCCGTGCTACAGCTTCAGATTCCTGAGTCTTAAGGCATTTCCCACCACACACACTGAGCTTAAAGACATCGCAAATCCTCCCAGCATGGGGCTTAAAAGCGGGCCGCCCAACAGGTACAGCACTCCGGCTGCCACCGGGATGCCCAATGAGTTATAGAAAAACGCCCAGAACAGATTCTGCTTTATATTCCGGATGGTTGCCTTGCTCAATTTGACAGCCCTGTAGACATCCATCAGGTCAGATTTCATCAGCACCACATCCCCTGACTCCAGGGCAATATCACTGCCGTTTCCAACCGCACAGCCCACATCCGCCTGTACCAGCGCCGGTGCGTCGTTGATGCCGTCACCTACCATCATAACTGTTTTTCCCTCATTCTGCAACCGGTTTACCACCTGTGCCTTGTCTTCCGGAAGCACCTCAGCCACCACCTGGTCCACATGGGCCAGCTTACCGATGTACTGGGCCGTTTTCTCATTGTCACCTGTGACCATGTAGACGGTCACTCCCAGACCCTTTATTTTTTCCACTGCCTCCACACTGGTTTCCTTAATTGTATCGGCCACGCACACGATTCCGGCCAGACGTCCGTCTATCACAACATACATGGGGGTCTTTCCTGTATTGGCGTACTCTGAGGCTGTCTTTTCCGTATCCTGGGATACAGGCACATGGAGGTGGTCCAGGAGACGCCGGTTGCCCACTGCCACCTTCCATCCCTTCCAGGTGGTGATGATGCCTGCCCCGGTGATGCTCTCAAATGCTTCGGGCATGGCCAGGTCCATCTGCTTCTCCCTGGCGGCGTTTACAATGGCCTGGCCCAGGGGATGTTCCGACATCTGTTCACAGGAAGCTGCGATTCCCAGAAGGTGCTCCTTTTTCTCGTCGTCAGAGGCCTGAGGTTCCCTGACGCTGTCCTTGGAAGCACTGCCTTCCCGGTTCTCACCCGCGGCGGGCAACACAGCCCCCGGCACAGAGGAGGATTCCAGTTTCCACACCTGCTCCACCACAGCACCGCTGATTACATTTACATCGGTCACCTTGGGCTTTCCCTCTGTGATAGTCCCTGTCTTATCCAGTATGACGGCATCCACCTTATGGCAAATCTCCAGGGCCTCGCCGCTTTTAATCAAAATGCCGTGCCCGGCTCCCACTCCGGTTCCCACCATAATGGCCGTGGGCGTGGCAAGCCCCAGCGCACAGGGGCAGGCAATGACCAGTACGGCCACGAATATGGTCAGCACAAAGGAAAGTTCCTTTCCTCCCAATATCCACCACAGCAGGGCCGCCACCAGGGCAATTCCCATGACTGCGGGAACAAAGTATCCGGCCACCTTATCCGCCAGCTTGGAGATAGGGGCCTTCTTGCCCTGGGCATCCTCGATCATCTTAATGATTTTGGACAGGGTGGTATCGCTTCCCACATGGGTCACTTCCACCTCCATGGCTCCATTGTAATTCATGCTTCCGCCGATCACGCTGTCCCCCGGCTGTTTCTCCACCGGGATGCTCTCTCCGGTAAGCATGGATTCATCCACGCTGCTGCTGCCCTGTACAAGTATACCATCCAGGGGTATCCGGCTGCCCGGTTTTATAAGGATATGCTGCCCCACAGACACCAGGGAGGTCTCCACTTCCCTTTCCATGCCGTTCTCATAGAGTATAGCTGTGTCCGGCGCCAGCTCCATGAGCTTGCGTATGGCCTCAGATGTCTTTCCCTTACTGCGGCTCTCCATGAATTTGCCCAGCATGACCAGAGTGACCACCACAGCCGCCGACTCGTAATACAGCTGGTGGGCCTTCATGTGATCTCCGGGAATGCCAAAGGTCATCACAAGGCTGTAAATAAATGCGCTTCCCGTACCAATGGCCACCAGGGAATCCATATTGGGATTGCCCTTAAGCAGGGAACGGATGCCTACCAGATAGAACTTACGTCCGCAAATAAGAACCGGTACAGTCAGTATCAGCTGGGCCAGGGCAAAATTGAGAGGATTCTTATCCATCTGCATGAACGCCGGCAAGGGCAGGGTAAAGGGCAGCATATGACCCATGGAAATGTAGAGCAAAGGCACCGCAAAACAGATAGCTGTAACCACCCTGCGCTTCACAGCCTCCAGTTGTTCCTCCTGCTGCTGCCATTCCTCTTCTTCCTTTTTCTTGTTCTGTTCTTCCTCCACAATCAGGCTGGCAGAAAAACCCGCCTTGGATACCTTCTCACAAATCATTTCAGGTGTCACCTGACTCTCGTCATAGGTAATCACCATGCGGTTGGTCGTCAGATTCACATTACTGCTCTCCACACCGTTTAACTTTCTCGTAACACGCTCCACTGCGCTGCTGCATGCGGCACAGGACATTCCGTCTATATGATATTGCTGCGTGGTCATATGTTTCACTCCTTCCTTATACCCCACCTGGGTATATTGCAATTATAGAGCACTAACCGCATATTGTCAATAGGTAGTATGCCCGGAATGAAAAAATTTACTATATATACTGATTCAGCAAAATTTACGATTACTCAAAAACAGACAGATGCACGGCGGGGATAATCTTGTATCCCTGGGTACATCTGCCTGTTTTCTTATATGTAATCTGCCTCCTCATCCCTTTCCATTTATAACAGCTTATATCAGGAAAGCTCTGACCCGCGAGTTCCCTTCTGTCCAATCCGTATTTCAAATCCAGCCCCGGCCGTCACGGCCTCCCCGCTTTTTACGGCTACGCTTTCTCCTGTGGTAAAAATAACCATGGTAGTCAGATCTTTTCCAGACTTCCTCACTTCCTCCAAATCCACGTCCACCAGACAATCTCCCCTGCGTACCTTCTGTCCCTGGGAAACATGAAGGCGGAATCCCTTTCCTCCCAGTTCCACTGTATTGATACCAATGTGAATCAGGATTTCCATTCCATTCTCCGTGCGGATTCCTACTGCATGGCCCGTGTCAAAGGCTGCTTCAATTGTACCGTCTGCCGGTGAAAGGATACGGCCGCCGGTAAGCTCTACCGCAAAACCGTCTCCCAGCACCCTTCCAGCGAATACCTCATCCTTTACCTGGTCCAGAGGCAGGATATGTCCGTCTGCCGGAGAAACCATATCAGATACTGCTTCTCCTGTTATTTCATCCGGCATTTCACCGGCATTTTTTCCTGTCAACTGATTTTCCCGGAACGCTGGGTCATGGGGTTCTCCGTCCGCTTCCAGCACCTCCTGTGGGATGCCGAAAAGGCATGTAAGGAAAAAACAGCATGCAACGGAACACAGGGAAATGATGAAATACCACATCAGCTGGTTTCCCTTGTATATATACATCAGATATGAAGGAAGCACCGCCAGTCCATAGGAATTTGACTGTATTCCCAGCACGGACAAAAGCGCTGCCCCCAGGCCGGACGTAAACAGCATAATGACAAGGGGACGGAGATTGTAACGCAGCTGGATTCCAAACAGCACCGGTTCACTGATTCCGAACAGCTGGGACAGCATGGCCCCGATGCTGGTGGATTTTACACTCTGTTTCCTGGATTTCACAAAAAAGGCAAGGCAGGTTCCCACGTTGGCAAAACCGTACATGGCGCATAAGGTAATGACAGGGTTAAATCCGGTATTGGCCATCAGAGAGGTTTCTATCATGGTATAGGTGTGATGGAGTCCTGTAATCACCAGCAGCGGATAGGTGGCCCCAATCAGGAATCCCCCTATGCCAAAGGGCAGGTGCACCAGCATCTCCACAATGGTTACCAGCTTAAGCTCCACCACATGCATGACGGGGCCGATTCCCAGCATCACCACCAGAAATGTTCCCAGCATCACCAGAAAGGGAGTCATAATCAGATCCAGGGCATTGGGCATAATTTTTCTCAGCTTTTTTTCCATGGAAGCCCCCAGAAACGCTGCCAGGATAGCTGTCAGAACGCTTCCCTGACAGCCTACAATGGGGATGCGTGAAAATGCCATCACTGCCTCCACGCCGCTGCCAGGAGTAGCCACCGCATATGCGTTGGGAAGGCTGGGGGATACCAGCATAAGCCCGATGACCAGGCCGATGACCGGAGTTCCTCCAAACACCTTGAAGGCCGACCAGCATATAAGGGCCGGAAGAAAGGCAAAGGCAGTCTCTGTAAGCACGTTCACCAGGGTCACCACATAGTCCGGTATGATGGATGCGGATAAGCCCAGAAGGCCCAGCACATTGTCATTGAATACACAGCCCTTAAGTCCCAGGAACAGACCGGTAGCTGCAATCACCGGAATGATAGGAATAAAGATGTCGCCCAGCATGCGCATCATGCGCTTGACGCCCTTTTGCTGGTTCTTTACCAGTTCATCCTGCTCCTGCTTGGACAGGGTATTGAGTCCCAGCCCTTCCATCTCCCCATAGACCTTATTCACAATCCCTGTGCCCAGGATAATCTGGTACTGGCCGGCGTTGAAGAAGGTTCCCTTGACCATCCCTATTTCCTGAAGCTTCTTTTCGTCAATCCGTTCCTTATCCTTTACTATCAGTCTGAGTCTTGTGGCGCAGTGGGTGGCTGACAATATATTGTCCTTTCCCACCGCCTCCACTATCCGGCCCGCCGCATCCCTGTACTGATTCCCTTCCATCACGATTCCCTCCGCATTCTAACAGCTGCCCTTTAAAAGCAGCGCCTGATATGGTTCCAAATAAAGCGTTCCGTCCTCTATGCCGGTTCTATTGCCGGCGGTTTCTTCGCCGGCTGTCTTTTTGTCAGCTGTTTCCCCATTAAACATCACTCCGTCCATTGCCTCCCGGTCATTGGCCCATATGCATCCTGCACTGATTCCCGGCAGTCTCTCCACGGTCCCTGTACCGCTGAAATTAAAGTAACACCAGATAACCGTATCCTCTGTTCTTCGCTCATAGGCAATTACATGTTCGCTGCACGCCAGAGGACGTATGGCGCCGTATACCAGGCAGTCCCTCCAGGGCCCCCTCTGTCTGAACCGAATCATGGAGCGGTAAAACTCCAGAATGCTGTTCCTGTCCCCTTCCTGGGTTTTTGCGCTGTTTACCGGATATTCCCGGCTCATGGGCAGCCATGGTGCTGTTTCAGAAAATCCGCCGTAGCGCCCGCCGGTCCATGGAAACGGCGTCCTGGCATTATCGCGGCTTCTCAGGTTGATGATTTGAAGCGCCTCCTCTTCACTGAAGCCTTCCTCCAGGGAACGGCGGTACTGGTCTATGCTGGATATGTCGTTAAACGCATCCAGGGAACTCCGTTCAAAATTCACCATTCCCAGCTCCTGCCCCTGGTACAGGAAGGGGGTTCCCCTCAGGAAGAAATACATGGCTGCCAGCATCTTGACAGCACTGGGATTTTCTGCTGCCTCCTTCAGATATTTGGTTGCCGCTCTGGGCTGATCATGGTTTTCGATGAAGTTGGCCCCCCATCCACAGGTCTGGACAGCCATCTGGCTTGCCATGATTTTATCCTTAAGCTCTTTCACTGTCCATTCCCTTCGCTTAAACCATTCGCTGCCCGAGGCTATATCTAAGTCCGCATAGCGGAAATCAAATATCATGGAGAAATAACCGTTCCTGCCGATGAAATCCCCAAGCCCTTCATAGGGAACGCCAGGCGCCTCCGCCACAGTCACACATCCATGCCTGTCAAAGGTTTCCCGCTTCAGTTCATTGAGAAATTCCCCGATTCCCGGCTGGTTCCTGGAAGCCTTGGTGCATTTGGCCCGTCCGTCTGCCCCGTCCGGCTCTTGGTCTGCAAAGGTCAGGTCTTTTTTTATAAAGGTAATGGCGTCGATGCGGAATCCGGCAATTCCCTTCTCCAGCCACCAGTTGACCATCTCATACAGCTTCTTCCGAAGTGTTTCATTCTCCCAGTTTAAGTCCGGCTGTTTCTTCCCAAATGCATGGAAATAATATTCGCTGCGTCCTTCCACCTTTTCCCACACACTGCCTCCGAATACAGAACGCCAGTTATTTGGTTCCCTGTCCCCCTCCTTAAATATATAGTAGCCGTGTTCCTCCCCTTCGGGATCCTCCAGAGCCTGTCTGAACCATCGGTGCTCATCCGAGGTATGGTTGATAACCAAATCCAGTATGATTTTAATTCCCATATCTCCCGCCCGCTCTATGAGCTCATCCAGTTCCTCCATGGTTCCGAATTCAGGGGCCAGCGCACAGTAGTCGGATACATCGTAACCATTGTCATCCATGGGAGACTGGTATATGGGGCAGAGCCACAGCATAGTAACCCCAAGCGCCTTCAGATAATCCAGCTTTTCCAAAATCCCCCGTATATCCCCTATACCGTCGCCGTTGCTGTCCTTAAAGCTTCGGGGATAAATCTGATACACCACCTCTTCCTTCCACCACGGTTCCTCCGGCCTGATTCTTAACTGCTCTTCTGCTCTCATCAAATCCTCTCCTTCTCCCGATAAATTTTTGTCTAATATCACTCTGTATGATATGTCCCTGCCCATATCTCTCTGCCTGATATATCCCTGCCCAACATCTCTCTTCCCGGTAAAACCTCACTCGATAATTCCCCGCCTTACCAGTTCCCTGTATATCCCATCACGGGCAGCCGGCCTGCACAGGGAATCCGCCCATTGCTTCAGCTCCTCATCCCCGTCTTCCATGGCCACTCCGATTCCCGTTGTCCGAATCATATCCACGTCATTCTTTCCGTCCCCAAAGCTCATGGTATCTTCCAATCTTATTCCATTGCGCCTGCACCACCAGCGTATGGCCTGCCCCTTGGTGCAGCCCGCAGGCTGGAGCTCCAGATATCCCCATTTTCTGATTTTGCCGTCCGTGGGGGCAGACTGCTGGACGACAGCGCCCCATCCCGGAACCGTTGCACACACGGCCTCCCAGTCCTCAGGCCGGCACCACAGACAAAATTTGTGTATGTGATCCGGGCTGTGCATATACTCTTTAAGGGTATCTTCATATGGGATACTGTTTTCCTTCTCCCGTTTCCTTATTTCCTCTGCTCCCAGTCCCTTTAGCTTGCCGATAAAGTCCTGTCTAAGCAGCACTGCCGCAGCCCTGTTCATGAATATACGCTCCTGGGACTCCATGGCAAAAGGCAGTTCCCTTGTTAACAGGTATTCCTGAATCCGTTCTGTTTCCGGTTTTTGAAAATAACTTTCCTTCTGCACATATCCGTTTTCCGCGATCAGACAGCCTCCTCCGGCTATGATGCCGTCTGTATCCATGGACAGGATTTCCTCCTGAATGGAAGCCAGATTCCGCCCCGTGCATATCAGTATCCGGATTCCTCTTTCCCTGCACATGCGGACCGCTGTATACGCGCTTTGGGGCACGCCGCTACATTCGTCCCTGAGTGTGCCGTCTATGTCCAAGAAAATTGCCTTAACCATTTTCCCTACCTTCCTTATCCGTGTGACCCCATTCTAGCAAAAAACAAAGGCCCCGGCAATAGCCTGGACCCGCTTAAAATCTTTGTACACTTATAGTACATTTTTTCGGTCTTTGAATATTTGCAAACTTATTAAAAATCCTTATTTCAGAGAATCTGCTGGGAATCCAACCGGCGTTTCAGGAACTCCTGGTACGCCAGATACAGATATTCTATCAGGATAAAATAGGGGGTGGATATCTCATATTCAACCCCGTATCTGGCCGGCAGGGTGATGGAATGGATATAGAGATTCTCATCACAGACAGATGCCAGTGTATTATTGCCCAGCCGGGTAATGGAAAGGGTGGGCACCTGTCTCAGCCGCAGTTCCCGGGCCAGACTTACCGTGGCCTCAGACTCCCCGGTCAGTGAAATGATGACTGCCATGTCCCGTTCCGTCATCACCCTGGACAATGCGCCCCGCATGTCGTGTCCATGGATATGAAACATTTCCTTCACCGGAAGGAAAATGCGCTTCATCTCGCTGGCCGCCCTAGTCTGGGCTGAGCCGCTGCCATAGAGAAATACCCGCCGGGCCCTGTACAGCTTTTCAAAGAGGGAATCCAGGCCGCGGCCAATCAGCTCATCCATCATTTTGTGGTAACTGTCTGTCACCGTATTAAGCAGCTCTTCCCCAGGTCCCAGGGCTTCTTCTGTTTCCTGCTCCTCCAGTCTGAGCCTGGCCTTCAGCTCCCCGTATCCCGCCAAACCGTTCTTCTTTGCAAAACGCACCAACATGGATTCCGACACATGACAGCTTCCGGCAAATTCTGTTATGCTCATGACAGCGCACTCCTTTTTATGCTCCAGCAAATACCGGCAGATATACTGTTCATTTTCCGTGAACCTGTTATAATTTTTATTGAACGCTTCTTCCAGTCTCATGGCCCTTCCTCTCATATTCCAGGTAATTTACCGACAGCATGTCTAACAGGATGTAGAAGGCAGCCACCATCTCATATCCCGGCTCCCCGCCTCCGCTTATCATTCTGGTTCCGGCATAGAGATTGTACCGGCACATCCGGGCCATGGTATTATTGGTCCAGCGGGTAATGGACAGGGTTTTTATTTCCCTGCACTGGACAAAACGCAGTACCTGTATGCCGTTTTCCGATTCCCCCGACAATGAGATGGCCACAAACAAATCGCCGGACTTAAAATACCGGGAAGCGTACTCCACCTCCCCGTAATCGAATAAATCAATGCAGCACTTTCCAAACATCAGGAAAATACGTTTGAACTCCTCCCCAATGGCCTTCTGCTCATTTCCCGTGCCATAGAGATATATGGTACCCGCCTCATGGATGGCCTCCAGAATCACGCTGTAGTCGTACTCCCTAAGACCTTCCACCATGCGGTGGTAGTTGGATATGATTTCCTCCATATCCAGGCGGGCCAGCTCCTGCATCCCGGCCCGTTCTTTCAGTAAAAGCCTGAACTCAGCAAAGCCGCCGATTCCCAGTTTTTTAAACAGCCTGATCAGGGTTGTCCTGGACACATGGCAGAAGGCCGCCAGTTCCGTACTGTTCATACCGGCAGACTGCGCCTTGTTCCGTAAAATCCGATTCAGAACCTCCCTGTCATTGGCCGTCAGACGGTCGTAGCTTTCATTGATTCTGTATTCCAGGTTCATGGCTGTCTCCTTCCCTTGAACTCCTTCACTGCGCCTTCGTTTCCCCAACTACACTGTAAAGGAAAATGACCCGGATGTCAACGTTCATGGATTTTAACAGCCAGTCAGTGTCCCCGGCCCGATACCGCCATACCATACCTCACCAGCGCACACTCCTATTCGTCAATATTCGTAAGTCCCTTTTCCCTTATGATCATCTCGGCTACCTTGCCTGCCACCAACCCTGTAAAGCGGACACACTGTTCCTTATGCTCCCCTGCCCCCATGTCAAATTCTTTTGTGAGAATCCGGCAGCACAGCGCGTTCTTTCCGTTAGCCTCCTTGAACCAGTCGTGAAGCTCCTTGGACAGGAGCAGGGTCTGTTCCACCTGGGGATCCTTCTGGACCGTGCGGCCGAATACAAGGCCGATGGCCATGACGCCGCCGGACACGGCTCCGCAAAGGCACTTGGAACGCCCGATTCCAATGGGGAATCCTGACGCCATGGCAATGACCTCCTCCGGTACATCCATCTCAAAATTGCTGCGAATGGAAGAGACAACTGCCTCTGAACAGAAGAATCCTCCGCGGAATAAATCTTCTGCATCTTTTGCTATTTTGGCCACACTCACTTCTTTCTTTAAATTCATGTTATGGTATCCTCCTTATAGGATTTTATCTTTCGTCCATCCCATTTTACATGAATCCCTTTGGTGTGTCCTATTGTTTTTATTGATGCATAACCAGATGCCATAGAAAAATACAATGTCCCTACATAATCTTCTGCAAAAGCCTTCTGAACACCAGCAGGAGCACCGCAAAAAATGCTGCTACGGATATCAGGGTCTTTGTCACTGTCATGCTGATGAACCCGCTTATAAGGATTCCGATATAGAGCGATAACATCATGGTGTATCCCGTATAGGCCCAGCAGCGCAGCCCCAGCATACGGTTCCTCTCATCGGTCTCATAGATTCTGCGCTTCTCCTTAAGCTCGGGATTTCGCAGATATTTCAGATTGCGCATGATGGTTATGACACCAGCCGCAGCCAGGCCAAATCCGGTCCCGCCATAAAATCCCGGCATAAAATCCTTGTATCCCTGTTCCAGATACATCACCATGGCATGGTTTCCGACCGCAAAAGACAGGCCTATGGCCGCTGCGCCCAACAGGATAAAACATATCCCATACACAATCCTGTTCCTGCACCTCTTCTCAAAATCAATGGGATTTTCAATAAATAACTGATTCAGCCACATAATTATTCCTCCTCTTCAAATAAAAATATATCCTCTATGCTCTTTCCGAAAAATCTTGAAATCTTAAAAGCCAGCTGCAGGGAAGCATTATACTTCCCGTTTTCCAGGGATATTATGGTCTGCCTGGTCACCCCCAGGGCCAAAGCCAGCTCCTCCTGGGTTACCTTGTTCTGTTTCCTTAGTTCCTGTATCCTGGTTTTCAATCACACCACCCTCTCGTTTCGTTCTAACCCTATTCGTTCTAACCTCATTCCAGCATCATTCATTCCGGCCTTAAATCTTCTCTCCTCATTTTCGTCTCCATCTCTTACAGTATAGTTCGCTTTACATTTTTAGTATAGTATGCTTTACATTAAATGTCAAGGTTGTTTTACATTTTTTATCCGGAACAATATCCGGAAGACAAAAACCTGAATACAACTATCTAAATACAACTATCTGAATACAACTATCTAAATACATCTATCTGAATACATCTATCTGAATACAAAAACCGCCCCTGAGGATTCCGATTACAGCGGATCCCCGGGGGCAGCCCTTTGCATTCATTCTGTTCTTGTCAAATACACTTTTTAATTACCTTTTAATTTCCCAGAAACTTGGAGGCATATCCCTGAATAAATATGATAAGTACAATCAAAGGCAGGATATAGCTCACATAAACCCTGGTCCATGCGGGGAAATGAACTCCCTCCCCTTCATTGGCCTCCGCCATAAATTTCTTAAAGCCCCATCCGTAACGGCTGGTGCAAAACAGCAGATAAAGCATGCTGCCGATAGGCAGAAGGTTGTTGCTGAGGATAAAATCCTCCAGATCCAGAACCGTGCTACCCTCTCCCAGGGGAGCAAAGCTGCTCCAGAGGTTAAAGCCCAGCACACAAGGAAGGGATAAAAGGATGATGGCGGCTATGTTGCAGAGAACCGCCTTCTTAAGGGTGCACCCCGTCAAATCCGTGGCAAAGGAAATGATGTTCTGGAACACCGCGATAATGGTGGAAAAAGCCGCAAAGGACATAAACAGGAAAAACAGTGTCCCCCAGATTCTGCCGCCTGCCATATGGTTAAACACATTGGGCAGGGTAATGAAAATCAGGGACGGCCCTGATTTGGCCTCAATGTTGTAGGCAAAGCAGGCCGGGAATATGATGAGTCCTGCCATGAAGGCCACCAGGGTGTCCAGCAGGGTGACGCTGACGGCCTCCCCTGTCAGTGTCCTCTCCTTGCCGATATAGCTTCCGAAGATGGCCAGGGCTCCGATGCCGATGCTCAGGGTGAAAAAGGATTGTCCCAGGGCAGCAAACACGGCTTCCCCGATACCCGACTCCACCATTTTCCCAAAGTCAGGCTTCAGGTAAAACTCCAGACCGGGACCGCCTCCCGGCAGAACCATGGAATGTACGGCCAGCACCACCATCAGCACCAGCAGACACACCATCATGACCTTTGTAATGCGCTCCACACCCTTCTGAAGACCCATGGCGCAGACTCCAAAGCACAGAAGCACCACGATGACCATGAATCCTCCCATCAGCGCGGGATTGGCCAGCATACTGACGAATTCACCGGCCACTGCCTCTGCATCCATGCCGCCGAAATCCCCCTTAAGAGTTTTAAAGAAATAAAGCATCATCCATCCGCCCACCGTTGTGTAGAACATCATCAGAATATAGTTGCCTGCCATGGCGATGTACTTGGTCAGATGCCACCTGCTTCCTTTTGGCTCCAGCAGGTCAAAGGACAGGGCAGCGCTTTTCCGGCTGGCCCTTCCCACTGCAAATTCCATGACTACGATGGGAAGTCCCAGTATCAGCAGGAACACCAGGTATACCAGCACAAAAGCGGCCCCTCCGTATTCGCCTACTATATAAGGGAACCGCCACACATTGCCCAAACCGATGGCGCACCCTGCGCTTATAAGGATGAAGCCCAGCCTGGACGAGAATTTTTCGCGTTCCATCTATATATCCCCCGTTTCGTAATATATCGTGAGTTACCGGCCTTTTCAGACAGCCGGACTCAATAAAAGAGCCCTTAACCCTAAGGACTCTTTCATATACTACCATATTATTACATAAATATCAACCTATCTCTGTCCTTTGTCGTAGGGAACGCCGGAGGCCCTGGGCGCCTGGGAGTTCCTGGATGTAAATACAAGGACAATCAAGGTAGCCACATAGGGTATCATCTTATACACATAGCTGGGTATCCCTGTTGCCGCCAGGAACGGTATGCCGGAATAAGCTGCCGCCACCGCCTTCATGAGGCCGAAGAACAGGGAGGCCCACATGATTTTCACCGGCTTCCACTGTCCGAAGATAAGGACCGCCAGGGCCAGGAACCCGTATCCGGCCACATCCGCGTTAAAGTTGGTGGATGTGGGCACCACGAACACCAGCCCCCCTAAACCGCCCAGAACTCCGGATATGAGGACGCCTGCGTACTGCATGCGGCAGACATTGATGCCCGCTGCGTCTGCTGCCTGGGGATGCTCGCCGCAGGAGCGCAGCCTCAGGCCGAACCTGGTCCGGTAAAGCACCAGGGTGGACAAAATCAGAATGGCGACGCCCAGATACGTGGTGATATATGTGTTCTGGAATAACAAAGGCCCGAAAAACGGGATGCTGCCCAGCAGGGGAACGGATTCAATCCGGAAGGTGTTGTTAAACTGAATCTGCTGTACTCCCTGGATGACCCTGGCCACAAAGATGGCAAAGGCCGGGGCAAACATGTTAAGGGCGGTTCCGCTGATGGTCTGGTTTGCCTTCATGTTGATGGATGCGTAGGCATGGAAAAAGGCAAAGACAGCCCCTGTGGCCGTGGAGATAAGGATGGCCAGAAGCAGCTGCATCTGTCCGCTCATCCTGCCTCCTGTCATGTTCAGGAACAGGATGCCTGTAAAGGCTCCCATGGTCATGATTCCCTCCAGAGCAATGTTGACCACACCGCTCCGCTCGGAAAACATGCCTCCCAGAGCCACAATCATCAGGGGAATGGTAAAAAGCATGGTCTGCTGGAATATAAAATAAATCACACTCATGTCCGGCCGCCTCCTTTCTCCCGTTTATGGTTCATCCGGGTCAGGATGGTCTTCACTATCAGGGCAAAGGCGCTGAAATAAATAATGACCGCCACAATGATATCAATGATTTCCGTGGAGAATTCAAAGAGCTGCAGGTAAAATCCTCCGGCTGTCAGATACGCAATGAACAGCCCGGAAAACAGCACTCCGATGGGATGGCTCAGTCCCAGCAGCGCCACGGAGATACCGGTAAAGCCTTCCGACGCAAGCACATCCTTTATCTCTATGTGCTTGCCGGTGCCTGCCAGGTAGAGAAGTCCCCCTGCCATGCCTGCTATGGCCCCGGCTATGACCATGCTCATGATAATGTTCCTTTTCTCATTGATGCCCGCGTACCTGCTGGCATCCCTGTTAAAGCCCACTGCCTTAAGCTCATAGCCAAAGGTGGTCTTGTTGAGGATAACCCAGATAATCAGCACGGCGGCAATGGCCAGAAGGATACCGCCGCCCACGCTGGACTCCGGAAACAGCTTATCCATTCCCATCTTGGGAATCTGGGCCGTGGCAGCCACATTTCTGGATTCGTTGCGCAGGTTGTTAAAGAGAGGTTTGTAGCTCTTTACAATCCAGTTCACCATATACATACCGATATAGTTCATCATAATGGAGGCAATAACCTCATTTACATTAAAGCAGGCTTTCAGGAATCCCGGGACCATTCCCCACAGAGCCCCGCCCAGTATTGCTGCCAGCAGGGCCACGGCCCACTGTATCCTCCCCAGCCCCGTCCACATGATACCCACATAGACAGCCGCGAAGGCGCCCACAATAAACTGCCCCGGCGTACCGATATTGAACAGGCCTGTCTTAAAGGCAAAGCCAACGGAAAGACCGGTCAGTATGATGGGGGTTGCATAGTAAAACACCTGTCCCACGCCCTTCAGACCGTGGGTAAAGGCTCCTGTCAGGATGGTCACAAATCCCGGCAGTGCCTGGGACGGATTGCATATAAGGAGTATGACAAATCCTACCAGCAGTCCGATAACAATGGCAAAGACCGATGACAGCACGCCTACATAATCCCGTTTTCTCCCTGTCCTGTTGTTTGTGCTCACGCCCTCTCACCTGCCTTTCCTTCTGGCTCCTGGCGTTTGGAACCTGCCATGTAAAGGCCCAGCTCCTGTACCGTCACTTCCTGTGGATTCAGGTCAGCCACAATGGTTCCCTCAAACATGACCAGAATCCGGTCGCTGAGATTCATGACCTCGTCCAGTTCCAGGGATATGAGCAGAATGGCCGTACCTGCGTCCCTCTGCTTTACCAGCTCCCTGTGGATGTACTCAATGGCGCCCACATCCAGCCCTCTGGTAGGCTGGACCGCCAGCAGGATGTCGTGGTCCCTGGATATCTCCCTTGCCACGATTGCCTTCTGCTGGTTGCCTCCGGACATGCTGCGGGTGATTGTGTCCGCTCCCTCGCCGCTTCGTATGTCAAAGTCTTCAATCAGCTTGTCGGCATAATTATAAATTTCCTCATCCTTAAGGAACCCCCAGCGCTGGAACCCAGGTTCAAAATACTGCTGCAGCACCAGGTTATAGGCCAGATTATAATCCAGCACCAGGCCATGCTTGTGACGGTCCTCCGGTATATGGCTGAGCCCGCCTGTATTGCGGGCGCGTATGCTCTTTTTCGTCACATCCCGGCCGTTTATGAGGATTCTTCCTCCGGCGGTTTCCCCCAGGCCGGTAACGGCGTGTACCAGCTCTGTCTGCCCGTTGCCGTCAATTCCGGCAATACAGACAATCTCACCGCTCCTTACCTGAAAGCTCACGTCATTTACCACCAGCTTGGTATGGCCTTCCATATGGGATTTCACTGAAACATGCTCTGCCTCCAGCACGGTTCTGCCCGGCGCTGCCGGAGTCTTTTCAACAGACAGACTCACCTTGCGGCCCACCATCATCTCCGACATCTCTTCCTTGGTGATGGAAGCCACGTCCACGGTGCCTATGTATTTTCCCCGCCGCAGAACAGAACACCTGTCCGCCACTGCCTTGATTTCATCCAGCTTATGGGTGATGAAAAGAATGGACTTGCCTTCCGCCACCAGGCTTCTCATGATTTCCATGAGCTCGTCGATTTCCTGGGGCGTCAGAACCGCTGTGGGCTCGTCAAATATCATGATTTCATTGTCCCGGTAGAGCATCTTAAGTATCTCCACCCGCTGCTGCATTCCTACCGTTATATCCTGAATCAGCGCGTCCGGATCAATGTAGAGGCCGTAGCGTTCGCTGAGCTCCACCACCTTCTTCCTGGCGTTGTCCATCTTAAGAAAGCCGTGACTGACTGTCTCCATTCCCAGCACAATGTTCTGGAGCACGGTAAAATTGTGTACCAGCTTGAAGTGCTGGTGCACCATACCGATTCCAAGGGCGTTGGCGTCCAGAGGCCCCTTTATCTTCACTTCCCGGCCCCTGACCTTTATGATTCCCTTCTCCGGCTGGTAAAGGCCGAACAGAACGCTCATCAGCGTGGATTTCCCGGCGCCGTTCTCACCTAACAGCGCATGGATTTCCCCCTTCCTCAGCTGAAGGGTGATGTTGTCGTTGGCAATGATACCGGGAAATTCTTTTGTAATGCCTAACATCTCAATAATGTAATCATCCATACGGTTCCCCCTCATATAAAACCGTCCAGACAGCATGTTCCGGCCGCCCCACCGCCCGGCGGGATGAGGTGTTCCGGTATAACAGCAGGGTGCCGGACATGCCGGCACCCTCTGTGTCATGACTATCTGCCGCAGGTCATTTCAGGCCCTTGTACAGCCCGTATTGCTGCCAGTCCCTACTCCACAAAGGTAACCTTTGTATTGGTCAAATCGGTCAAATCCTTCGTTGGGTCATTATTGTCCGCTGAGAACTGAACCAGCCCAATCTCTCCGTCAGCCAGTTTCTTGTAAACGGCATCGTACTGCTCCTGGGAGAACTTCTCAAACTTGGAGGTATCCATGGGAAGTCCCACGCCGTTGTTGGCAACGGTAAACACGGAGGTCTTGCCTCCAGGGAAGCTGCCGTCATAGAAATCCTTTACCCCGTCGTACACGGAGTTGGAAAGAAGCTTCATGGCAGACGTGATCACGGTCTCGGATTCAGCACTCTGGTCCACGTCCACGCCGATTACCTTTGCATTCTTTTCCTGGGCGGCCGCCATTACGGAATTACCTACTGCTCCGCCGCATCCGAAGATTACCTCTGTGCCGTTCTGATACCAGGAGGCAGCCATGGACTGCGCCTCAGGCGTGGCTGAAAATGCGCCTGTGTAATTATACATGATTTCCAGGCCCGTGATCCCGTCCTCCTCGGCCGCAAACTCAGCGCCCTGGACAAAACCATATCCAAAACGGATAACGGCCGGCACTGCCATGCCTCCCATGAATCCAAGCTTCGTATAGCCGTCCTTTACAACCGCATAACCGGCCAGGAAACCTGCCTGGTCCTCCTGGAACAGAATGGGCATTACATTATCGTTTGTCTTATAATTGTAGTCCGCATCATGGGGCTCCCCGTCCAGCAGGATAAAGTGCACATCCGGGTACTTGTCCTGGGCCAGGTATATGGGCTCCTCAAACAGGAATCCCGGACATACCACCAGCTTAGCGCCGCCCTCAATGGCCAGGCCTATAGTTTCCAAATAGGAATCCGTAGTGCCTTCCTGGGGCTGGTAATATTTATAGGAGATGCTGTTCTCCTCCGCGTACTTCTTAAGTCCCTCCCATGCGCCCTGGTTAAAGGACTTATCGTCTATGGTCCCCAGGTCGGTGACCAGGGCAAGCTCATAGCCTTCGGATCCTCCCTTGGATGAGGCTGTGTTTGCGGCATCCCCTTCCCCTGCCTTGGACTCTTCCTTTGCTTCTGATTTGCTCTCTGAAGCCGGAGCTTCTGTTTCCGCCGGAGCTGCCTTGGTGTCTGTTCCTGATGAGCCTGAGCAGGCTGTCAGGGAACCGGCCATGACCGCTGCCATGGCAAGTGCCAGTATCCTTTTTTTCATAAGCTTGATTCCTCCTCTTCAAATATGGTTGCGTAGCGTCTCAGTACAACTCTAACTTATCATAAATTACAAATTATTACAACCATTTAACCATATTTTTGTCATATCCGCCAAAACATAAAGGGAGGGGCGGCATGCCTGAGCATTAACCGCCTCTCCCGGATTCCTGCATAAAAGCTGTTTATAAATCAAACAAGGATAACTGGTTGGATTTTGGAAGGTCCTTAAGCAGCCCCAGATCCGACATAAGGGAACAAAGGGTGCCGTTTACCTTGGAACGGTTGCTGAAATCCTCGATGGACAGGAAAGCTCCGTCCTTGACCGCATCCACCACTGCATCAGCAGCCTTCTCACCCAGGCCGTCGATGCTGCTGAGGGAAGGCATCAGCTTGCCGTCTATAATTTGGAAGTGCCGCGCCTTGGCCCGGTAGATATCAATGGGCGTAAAATCAAAGCCTCTTGCATACATTTCCTGGACAATCCTCATGTCCCTCAAAGTATCCTGTTCCTTCTTGGACAGGGTGTCCGCCCTTTTCTTATAATCCGCCAGATAGTATTCCAGCTTATCCCTTCCCTGACACATGATTTCATAGGAAAACGCGCTGGCCCGGATGCTGAAGAACGCGGCGTAATAGGCCAGGGGATAAAATATCTTACAGTAGGCAATACGCCATGCCATCATAACATAGGCAGCCGCATGGGCCTTGGGGAACATGTACTTGATTTTCTTACAGGACCAGATATACCATTCCGGAACGCCGTGGGCTTTCATCTCCTCCTCCCACTCCGGCTTTAATCCCTTTCCCTTTCGCACGCTCTCCATGATGGTAAAGGAAAGTCCCTGCTCCAAACCCTGGGCAATCAGGTAAACCATGATGTCGTCTCGGGTACAGATGGCGGTCTGAATGGTGGCCTTTCCCTCCTGAATCAGGGTCTGGGCATTGCCCAGCCACACATCCGTACCATGGGCCAGACCGGCGATACGCACCAGGTCGGAGAAATACTTGGGCTTGGTGTCAAGAAGCATCTGCATGGCAAAGTCCGTACCAAACTCAGGCACGCCCAGGGCCCCCAGGGGACAGCCGCCGATATCGTCCGGCATGATTCCTAGGGCGGACGTGTCCTGGAACAGGCTCATGACCTCCCGGCTGTCCAGGGGAATGTCCTTTACAGGGTCAATGCCGATGAGATCCTGAAGCATACGTATCATGGTGGGATCATCGTGTCCCAGTATATCCAGCTTCAGCAGGTTGTGGTCAATGGAATGGTAGTCAAAATGGGTGGTGACCGTGGAGGTGGTCATATCGTTGGCAGGGTGCTGCACCGGGGTAAAGGAATAGATTTCCTCGCCCAGCGGAAGCACGATAATACCTCCGGGGTGCTGTCCCGTTGTCCTTCTCACTCCCACACAGCCCTGCACAATGCGGTTAATCTCGCAGTTTCTTTTCCTGGTTCCCCTTTCCTCATAATATTTCTTTACATATCCGAAGGCCGTCTTGTCCGCCAGGGTGCCTATGGTTCCCGCGCGGAAGGTCTGGCCCTTTCCGAAGATAACCTCCGTATAATCATGGGCCTTGCTCTGGTATTCACCGGAGAAGTTAAGGTCGATATCCGGCTCCTTGTCTCCCTTAAATCCCAGGAAGGTCTCAAAGGGGATGTCAAACCCGTCCTTTTCCAGCGGTGTGCCGCACACAGGGCATTCCTTGTCCGGCATATCGCATCCGGCCATGCCGGAGAACTGCTTCACTTCTTCGGAATCAAAGTCATAGTAACGGCACTTGGGGCAATGGTAATGAGGGCTCAGTGGGTTTACCTCGGTGATTCCGGACATGGTGGCCACAAAGGAGGAACCCACGGAACCACGGGAACCCACCAGGTATCCGTCCTCATTGGACTTCCACACCAGCTTCTGGGCAATAATGTACATAACCGCGAATCCGTTGGTGATAATGGAATGAAGCTCCCGCTCCAGGCGGTCCACTACGATTTTAGGCAGGTCCTCCCCGTACATCTCATGAGCCCTGTCATAACAGATCTTGGTCAGCGTCTTATCGGAATCCTCGATGACAGGAGGACACTTGTCCGGCCGCACCGGGGCAATCTTCTCACACATATCGGCAATCTTCCTGGTGTTGGTGATCACCACCTCATGGGCTTTATCCGGCCCCAGGTAGGAAAATTCCTCCAGCATCTCCTCTGTTGTCCTGAGATACAGGGGAGCCTGGTCGTCCGAATCCTTAAATCCCTGGCCGGCCATGATGATTCTGCGGTATACCTCGTCTTGGGGATCCAGGAAGTGGACGTCACAGGTAGCGCAGACCAGCTTGTTAAACTGCATTCCCAGTTCCACTATCTTTTTATTTATCTCGATTAAATCCTCCTGGGACTTAACCGTGCTCTTCTCGTCCCGGAGCATGAACGCGTTATTTCCCAGGGGCTGGATTTCCAGGTAATCATAGAAACTCACAAGCCGGGCAATCTCTGTATCCGGAGCGCCGCGAAGCAGGGCCTGGTATAATTCTCCGGCCTCGCAGGCCGATCCGATAATCAGTCCCTCCCGGTATTTCTCCAGCAGGCTCTTGGGGATCCTGGGCCTTCTGGCATAGTACTCCAGGTGGGACCAGCTCACCAGCCGGTACATATTCACACGCCCGATATCGTTCTTGGCCAGTATGATTACATGGTGGGTGGGGAGCTTGCGTATGGTATCCGTGTCCATGGTGCTGAGGGCATTGAGCTGGTTTAAATCATTTACATCCCGGTCCCGCAGCATCTTTACAAAGGCAGCGAATATCTCCGCCGTGGCTCCCGCGTCGTCCACCGCCCTGTGGTGGTTCTGGAGCGAAATATTAAGGGCTTTGGCAACGGTGTCCAGCTTAAACCGGTTAAGATTAGGCAGAAGAAGCCTGGCAATGGCAACCGTGTCCAGCACCGTGGGGTCAAAGGGCAGTTCCAGTTTCTCTGCGAAATGGCCTATAAATCCCACATCGAAGCTTGCATTGTGGGCTACAAGGACCGCATCCCCCACAAACTCCAGAAATTGCGGCAGAATCACGTCGATTTTTGGGTATGGAAGTACCATGGAATCGTTGATGCCTGTCAGCTTCTCTATGTCAAAGGGAATGGGTACATCCGGATTCACAAAGGTGGAGAATTTGTCCGTAATCCTGCCGTCCACCACCTTCACGGCGCCAATCTCAATAATTTTGTTCTTTTTAGGGCTGAAGCCTGTTGTCTCGATATCGAACACAACAAAGGTGTCCCCAAAATCCTGGCCCCTGGAATTCTCTACCAGCTGTTTGGTATCGTCCACCAGGTATCCCTCCACCCCGTAGAGGATTTTAAAGGTATCCCCCTTGTCCAGGGCGTGGTTGGCATCCGGGAAGGCCTGGACGCAGCCATGGTCCGTAACAGCCACAGCGGGCATGCCCCACTGCTTGGCCCTCTTGATAATGCTTTTTACCTCGGATACGCCGTCCATATCGCTCATCTTTGTATGGCAGTGCAGCTCCACGCGCTTTTCCAGGCTGGAGTCCATGCGCTTGCTGGTAAAATCATCCGCCTTCTTGATTCCCACGATGGAGCCAAGGGTCAGCTCGCCGTCAAACTTGTCAATGGTGGTGACTCCCTTTACCTTGATAAACATGCCCGGATTGATGGCGGATTTCACCTCGTCAAATATCTCCGGACGGATAAACATTTTAACCGTAATAGTATCCGTAAAATCCGAAACATCAAAGGTAAGGATAAACTTGCCGCTTCGCAGCTCCCGGTTCTCGCAGGTCAGCACCTTGCCTCTTAAGGTCACCTCTCCGATTTCCCCGTCGATCTTCTCAATCTCCATGGGCTCGTCCTCAAAGTCACGTCCGTAGAGCACATCCGGGTTGTTGGAACGCTTGACAGAGTACTTCTTGTCGTCGCCGAAACCGCTGTCCTTATCCCGTCCCCAGCCCTTGCGCCCCTTATTGAGCTGAGGCTTATCTGCCTTAAAGCCCTGCTTCTGGCCGCCGCCCTGGCCTGATTGTCCCTGCCCAGACTGTCCCGTTCTGGCCGGGCTTCCCTGGCTTTGGGACGAACCAGGCGCCCCTGACCGGCCCCCGTTATCTCCAGGCGCGCTCCCGTCTCCCACATCCCCGGAAGCAGCCTGGGCCATAAGTGCATCCCAGGGCGCGCCCTCCGGCCCCTGGCCTGCGTCCAAATAGGAATCCTGGCCTGACCTGCCGCCATTTCCGGACAGCAGCTCCTGGCCCTCCAGACCCTGGGTAGAGAAAGAGGCTCCCATTGCCTCCAGCTCCTCCCTGTGGTTCTGCCAGTATATGGCCTGGGCCTCCCGCTCCATTTTAAGCTCAATCTGTTTTCTGCGGTCGCTGCCCTGTGGCTCCACAAAGGCAAAGCGCACCTCCACAGGCAGGCCGCACCGCTCCGCAAAGACCTTCTCTATGACGCGCTTTAACTCGGCTGTCCTGTCCCGGTTCACCATGGTGTCCTCCACGGTGAGGACCATGATATCCTCCTTCTCAAAGGTAATCCCGGCCTTGCGGAACATGGTGTACTCGATGATGCTGTAGTTTTTAAGCTCCAGAAGAAGACTGTCCTTATATACATCCAAAAGCTTTTTGGGCGTATACTGGTCCGACAGCCTGTATTTTTCCTGAATCTTGATGGCCACCTGCTTATCCGGGAACAGCTGGTCCCGGATGCCTCGCTCCAGGTCGTATATATTCTGTTTATGTATCAGCCTTGCGCTCTTCAGATAAATGCGGATAGAGCTTCTATCCCTGGTGGTGGTCACCTTCTCCACCTGGGCCAGGCCTAAAAGCTCCTTCAGGGATTCCGCTATATTGAGGGTTGGAAATACTTCCAGAAAATTCTTTGCCATATATCCGTCTTCCTTCTATGCCCGGCGTTCCCGGCTCATGGCCAGCAGTTCTTCCCGCAGTACTGCCAGAAGCTCAGACTCAGGCACCTTGCGTATGATTTCGCCCCTTCGTATCAGCAGGCCTTCTCCCACGCCGCCTGCGATGCCGATGTCCGCCTCCCTGGCCTCTCCGGGACCGTTTACAACACAGCCCATCACAGCCACCTTCACATCCAGGTCATCAAACTCCGTCACCATGTTCTCCACCTGGTTTGCCAGGCCAATCAAATCAATCCGCGTGCGCCCGCAGGTGGGACAGGACACCACCTCAATACCGCCCTTTCTCAGTCCCAGGGTCCGCAGAATCAGCTTGGCGCTCTTTATCTCCTCCACCGGATCTCCGGTCAGGGACACACGGATGGTATCCCCGATGCCCTCATGAAGGATGATACTCAGTCCCACCGAGGACTTGATGTTGCCGGACATCAGGGTGCCGGACTCCGTGATTCCCACATGGAGAGGGTAATGGGTCCGCATGGCAATCAGCTCATGGGCCTTTACGCACATGAGCACATCCGAGGACTTGATACTGATGACCAGATTGTCATAGCCCATATCCTCGATGAGCTTCACCTTATCCAGAGCACTCTCCACAATTCCTTCCGCTGTGACTCCCCCGTATTTTTCCAGCAGCGGTTTCTCCAGGGAACCGCTGTTGACGCCCACGCGGATGGGCACCCCGTATTCCCTGGCCCGGTCCACCACTGCCTGTACCTTATGGCGATCGCCGATGTTGCCGGGATTGATGCGGATTTTATCCGCCCCGTTCTCCATGGCGGCAATGGCCAGACGGTAATCAAAGTGGATGTCCGCCACCAGCGGAATATGAATCTCCTTCTTGATGTCAGCCAGCGCCGAGGCGGCTTCCATGGTAGGCACGGCCACGCGGATAATGTCGCAGCCGGCCTGCTCCAGCCTTTGGATCTGCTCCACCGTGGCGTGCACATCCTCGGTTTTGGTATTGCACATGGACTGAATCAGGACAGGGTTTCCCCCGCCGATGACCCGGTCCCCAATCTGAATCACTTTTGTATCTTTCCTGGTCATATCTACCTCTCTTTTCTGAATATTGGACAAAGCCGTTAAAATAATTTCCGGACATCGTTAAACAGGATAAGCACCATAAGGGCCAGAAGAACCATCATTCCCGCCATGTGAACCATGCCTTCCTTTTCCTTGTCAATGGGCTTTCCCCTTACGGCCTCTATGATGAGGAACACAAGGCGTCCTCCGTCCAGAGCCGGAATGGGCAGCAGGTTCATGACGCCCAGGTTGGCGCTTAAGAGTATGGTAAAATTAATCAGCATGAGCACCACAGCCGACAGGCCATAGGGCGCGGTTTCATCCACCGTGGTGTCAATGGCGTTCACAATCCCCACGGGACCGCTGATATCGTTGACCGAAACCATGCCGTGGAACATCATATAAAAGGTGTCAAACACATAGTGAATCCAGTACTGTACCTCATAGGCGCTGTGTACCAGAAGCTGCCCTATGTTCTCCACCGTGCTGGGGACCGGATTAAACTGGACCCCCATCATATACTGGTTGTTCTCCGCGGAAAAGACAGGCTCCAGCTCCGTGCTGAAGTGCCCGGTCCCTCCCCCTTCCTCCGTCCTCTCCCAGGTGACCTTAAGAGATTTCTGCGGGTGGGTGAACAGGTACCAGTTAATATCCCTGTAAGAATGGACCTTTCTGCCGTTAATGGATTTAATCACATCGCCGGCCTCCATGCCGGCTGCCTGGGCCGGATATCCGTCCACAACCCCGGCCAGCCGGGTGGTGTCATACCCCGTAATACCGATGAGCACCATGGAAAGGCCGAAGGCCAGGATAAAATTAAACACAGGTCCGGCTGCCACCACGGAAATCCTGGCCCATACGGACTTGTTGTTAAACGCGCTTTCGTCTGTTATCCCCTCGTCTTCCCCCAGCATCATGCAGGAGCCGCCAAACGGCAGTATCTTAAAGGAATACCGGGTGCCGCCTTTCTCAAAGCTGAACAGCCTTGGCCCCATGCCAAGGGAAAATTCAATCACACCTATCCCATTTAACTTTGCAAACAAAAAATGGCCGAATTCGTGAATCATGATAATGATTCCCAGCATCAGCATCGCAATAATCAAGCTCATCCGGCTCTCACCTGTCCATCCGGCGCTCCGCCGCCTTTTTACGCGCGGCGTGCGCCTCCTTTCTGTCTTAATTCCATTTCTGTCTTAATTCCATTTTGATGTTATATAATCGTATGTTTCCTGTTCTGCCTCCAGAATCTGCGCCACGTCAGGGGAGGGCTTTACACAGTGGTGCTCCATGGCCCCTTCTATCATATCCACGATGGTGAGGTAATTGATTTTCCGCTCAAGGAACATGGCGACTGCCATCTCGTTGGCCGCGTTAAACACCGTTGGCAGGGTACCGCCCCTGCGTCCCGCCTCGTAGGCCAGCTTAAGGCCCCTGAACGTCTCCATATCCGGCACCTCAAAGGAAATCTTTGTAAGCTTTTCAAAGTCCAGCCGGTCCCCCGGAAGGAAACGGCGCTCCGGATAATAGAGCGCATACTGAATCGGCAGCTTCATATCGGGCGTACCTAACTGGGCTATGACAGCCCCATCCTCAAATTCAACCATGGAGTGGATGATGCTGGCCGGCTGTACCACCACCTGCACCTGGTCCATCTCCACCCCGAACAGCCAGCGGGCTTCCATGACCTCCAACCCCTTGTTGACCATAGTGGAGGAATCTATGGTGATTTTATGCCCCATGGACCAGTTGGGATGCTTTAACGCGTCCTCCAGCCGGACCTTTTCCAGCTGCTCCCTGGTAAATCCCCGGAACGGACCGCCTGAGGCAGTGAGCAGTATTTTGTGAAGGGGATTGCCGGCTGCTCCCTGTAAGCACTGGAATATAGCAGAGTGCTCCGAATCTACCGGCAGCAGCTTCACACCCTTTTCCCTGGCAAGAGGCATGATGATATGGCCGGCCGTTACCAGGGTTTCCTTGTTGGCCAGGGCAATGTCCTTCCCTGCTTCCATGGCGGCAATGGTGGGACGGATTCCAATCATCCCCACCACGGCCGTCACCACCAGGTCTGCCTCCGGCGACACGGCTGCCTCCATCAGTCCCTCCATGCCGCTTGCCACCTTCACATCCATATCAGCTACCGCGGCCCGCAGTTCCTTTGCCTTCTCCTCATCCCAGAGACAGGCCAGCCTGGGCTTAAACTCACGGATTTGTTCCTCCAAAAGCTTTACATTGCTGCCGGCGGCAAGAGCCGTCACCTGGATGTCCTTATTGTATCTCACCACTTCCAATGTCTGGGTGCCGATGGAGCCTGTGGAACCCAGAATTGCAATCTTCTTCATCATAACTTATATTCTCCCTATCCTGAAGAAATACTCAAAAAGCCCATCCTTATTTTAAAAATGTGAGGGCAAAATAAATAGCGGGGGCCGTGAATATCATACTGTCAAACCGGTCCAGGATACCTCCGTGGCCCGGAATAAGATGGCCGTAATCCTTTATGTTGTGGTTTCTCTTAATAGCGGAAGCCGCCAAATCCCCTATCTGGGAAATAACCGCCGCAATGGCGCAGGCAATGGTACAGGCCGCCTGGGGATTATCAAGCTCCGCCATGCTGGCTCCGAAAAGGGATGCATAAATAAAGCCCAGAAGGGCTGCGCCGGCCACGCCTCCCACAGCCCCCTCAATGGATTTCTTGGGACTCAGGACAGGGGCCAGCTTATGCCTGCCCAAAAGCATGCCTGTACAGTAGGCAAAGGTATCGCAGCCCCAGGAGCTTAAAAATATAAGCCACACCAGGTATGCACCGTCGTTCATGTCCCTTGTCTGATACAGAAATGACAGCATGATGGGCACATAGCATACGCCAAAGAACGCGCCCGTCACCTCCTCTGTCTTATACTCAGGGAAGGTAAGCACATAAAGGGCCATCATCGCCATCAGGCAGGCGATAATCATAAGCGTCACATAGCGCTGTCCCTCAAACCACAAAAGTCCATAATAGGAGCAGGCCGTCACATAGCCCACAACAGCCAGGGAACGCCGCTGCATTCCCAGAGCCCTGTAAAGCTCAAATAAACCGATGATGGATATAAGGGCCGTAACGGCATATAGCAGGATTCCTCCCTGCCCAACAATGACAATGGACAGAAGCACCAGTATGATACCGCTGATTAACCGGGTCGTAAACATGGCCTTCTCCTTTCCCTCTCCTTACTTTACAGCGCCGAACCGCCGCTCTCTCTTATTATACTGCACAATGGCTTTTTCTAATTCCTCCTGGCCAAAATCCGGCCAGAGACAATCCGTCACCACGATTTCCGTGTAGGCCAGCTGCCACAGCAGGTAATTGGACAGCCTCAGCTCCCCGCTTGTGCGGATCAAAAGGTCCGGGTCCGGCATTCCCGCCGTATCCAGATACGATGCAAACAGCGCCTCATCCACCTGGTCCGGATTCGCTTTTCCAAGGGCGCAGTCCCTGGCCAGCCGGGCGGCCGCCCGGCGGATCTCGTCCCTGCCTCCGTAATTTACAGCTATGACGAAGGTCAGACCTGTGTTATCCTGTGTCTCGGACTCCAGACGGTTGATGCCGTCTATGATATCCCTGTCAAAGCGGCTTCTGTCGCCAATCATCTTTACCCGTACATTATTGGCAGACGCAATCTTTAAAAGCCGCACCATATAGTAGCGGAACAGCTGCATAAGCGCCCCTACTTCCTCCGCGGAACGTTTCCAGTTCTCGGTGGAGAACCCGTAGACAGTCAGATACCTGATTCCCATTCTGGCTGCAATCTCAACGGTTTTCTCCACGGTGACACAGCCTTCCTTGTGCCCCATGGTCCGGGGAAGCCCCCGTTTTTTGGCCCAGCGGCCATTTCCGTCCAGTATCAGGGCCACATGCTCTGGTATAATCATATCCTTATCTAATGCCATTCTTTCTCTGCCTTTCTTGTCTAAATGTAACTTGCCCAAATAATCTCTTTATCATGTCATATGGTTCCGGAATCAAAAACAAATTAAGAGGCAGGAGTCCCTCCTGCCTCCCATATTCATTTATCACAGATTACACGGTCATGATTTCCTTGGTCTTTTCTTCCACTGCCTTGTCAACCTTTTCCACCATCTTATCCGTAAGCTTCTGCATCTTCTCGGTCATCTCGGTCAGATCATCCTCGGAAATGTCCCCTGCCTTCTCCGCCTTCTTAAAGGCCTCGTTGGCGTCACGGCGGATATTGCGCAGGGCTACCTTTGCATTGTCGCCCTTTTTCTTTACATCCTTGGAAACTTCCTTTCTGCGCTCCTCTGTCATCTCCGGGAACACCAGACGGATACAGTTTCCGTCATTGGTTGGGTTGATGCCCAGCTCAGATGTGAGGATGGCTTTCTCAATTGGCTTAAGAAGGCTCTTCTCCCATGGCTGAATCACAATCATGCGGGCTTCCGGAACAGAAACATTGCCAACCTGCTGGAGGGGGGTGGGGGTGCCGTAATAGTCCACCTTAATCTTGTCCAGCACATGGGGATTTGCACGTCCTGCGCGGATGGTGCCGTAATCAGACAGCAGTACATCCAGTGTCTTATTCATCTTGTCCTCATAAACTTTTAATTCTTCCATAAGTTCCTCCTGTTAATGCAGCCTTCCCTGCTGCTTAATAATGTTCGTTTTATTACGCAGTAACGATGGTTCCGTTAATCCGGCCCTGCATGGCGTTTGCAATTCCGTCCTTTTCATTGAGACTGAACACTGCCATGGGCATCTTATGCTCCATACACATAATAGACGCAGTCAAATCCACCACAGCCAGCTGCCTGTCAATGACTTCCTGTATGGAAATGGTGTCATACTTCTTTGCCTCCGGGTTAAACTTCGGATCGCTGTCATACACTCCGTCAATGGCCTTGGCCAACAGAATACAGTCAGCTTCCATCTCAATGGCCCTGAGGGCAATTCCCGTATCTGTGGAAAAATAGGGATGTCCTGTCCCGCCTGCAAAGAATACCACTATACCCTTTTCAAAATACTTATTCGCCCTGTCCTTGGAAAACAGCTTGGTCATGGAACCGCACTCAAAGGGCGTAAGAATCTGTGTCATCATGCCTGCATTCCTGAAAATCTCAGAAACATAAATGCAGTTCATAACAGTGGCCAGCATACCAATCTGGTCTGCCTTGGTCCTGTCAATGGCCTCACTGGTACGGCCTCTCCAGAAATTACCCCCGCCAATGACGATTCCAACCTGTATACCGGCATCTACAGAGAGCTTTACCTGCCTGGCCACTTCCTTCACCGTGTCCTCGTCAAACCCGGTCTTTTTAGGGCCTGCAAGGGCCTCTCCGCTTAACTTTAAGAATACGCGTTTCATCTTCATAAAGATTTTATCTCCTTGTTGCGATATCTGTGGCTATTATAGCATAGTTAGGTCAATTTGCAAAGAAAAAGAAATTATTTATCATTTTTTCCATTTCGTCTAACATTTCATGGTTCCGCCCTTTCTTTTTCCGTTTTTTTACCGCAGGCCGCCTGCCCTGTCCTTAAAAAACTCCGCCTTTCTGTTCTCTGCCCGGTTCCCGATATCGCTGATCCCTTCCAGGGATGTCCTGTATTTGGACGGCGTGGTGTGGTAAACCTGCTTGAAGCTGCTAATGAAGGACCGGCTGTCCGCAAATCCACATTTCATGGATATCTCCAACAGGGTAAGGTCCGTGTGGATCAGCAGCTTATAGGCGTGGTACATCCTGGTTCTGGTCAGATGTTTCTTGAATGTGGTGCCCATGCACGTCCTGAATATCCTGGACAAGTGGTCTCTGGATATGTGGAATTCCTCCGACAGGCTTTCTAGGGAAATATCCTCGCTGTAATGTTCATCTATGTAATCCGTCAGGCTCTTACACCTTTCCTTATATTTCTCCGACCATATCTGGGTATCAAAGGAATCCTGGAAGCAGCCGGTAAACAGCGTGTATGCGATTTCACATACAACCCCATTGACGGCAAGCTGCGCATAGGGCGTATCCACCCTGTTTATAAATATGACGTATAGTTTTTCAAGCAGTTCCTTAAGTTTGTCATCCTCCTTCCCTGTCCGGGCCAGTTCAAAATAAATACGGTCGGATTTTGAAAAACAGCGCAGGAATTCCTCCGGAAATATAATGTTCATGGCCTCGCACGCCTGGGGCCTGTGGTCTATCTGGCAGCTGTGATAATCTCCTATATTAATCAGCACCACATCCCCCTTTTTGGCGGTGAAATGCTTACCGTTCACAGTGTAAAGCACTTCACCGTCCAATACCATGGTAAGCTCCAGCCCCTGGTGCCAGTGCCTCGACACCTTCCCAATCCTGTTTTCCGAAAAAAGGTAGGTCCACGCCAGAGCGCCCTCCGATACTTTAATGATTTCCTGGAAGTTCCCCATAGTCACTTTTCCTTTCTTTTCTCTTATATGTCCATTATAGTTATCAAAATGTTCCAAGTCCAATAGAAAATGTCGTATTTTTGATATAAATATAGTCGCCTTTGTAATGAATCCGGGGCTGTTTTCCTGTAGTATATAGACAAGCAAACAGTTCAGTCCAGCTTAATATCCATATCAAGAAAGGATGTGTATTTAATGAAACAAAAAGGACGGGCCGGGGACCGTTTCCTCTTTCTCCTTCCCACTTCCCTTGTATTGCTGCTGATTATCGTGATTCCCTTCCTGCTCAGTTTTTATCTGTCGCTGACAAGCTGGAACGGTGTCTCACCCAGGCTGGAATTCGTTGGCCTTCAAAACTTCAAAGAGATACTGGCCAAGCCCGGTTTTTTCACTTCCCTGTCTTTCACATGCCGGATATCTGTGGTTGTGGTAATCCTGGTCAACACCATCGGAGTCCTCCTTGCCGCCCTTCTCACCAACGGTTTAAAGGGCAGCAGCTTCTTCCGGGCCGGTTACTATCTGCCCGGCACCATGGGCGGCATCGTGGTGGGTTTTATATGGCAGTTTATCTTAATACAGGGTTTTCCCGCCATAGGCCAGGCGTTCCATATCCCCTTTTTCAGCCAGCAATGGCTGGGAACCACAACAACCGCATTTTGGGGAATCGTAATGGTTTATTGCTGGCAGTCCATCGGGTTTGTCATGATTATCATGATAGCCGCACTGACCAGCGTTCCAAAGGATTACATAGAGGCAGCGGTGGTGGACGGAGCCGGCTACTGGAGGATCTTTCTTCAGATTAAGCTTCCCTCCTGCCTTCCCTACCTGTCCACCTGCCTGTTCTGGACCGTGTCGTCGGCCTTTAAGATGTTTGACCTTAACATGTCCCTGACCAGGGGCGGCCCCTTCGGCTCCACCACTTCACTGTCCCAGCTCATTTACCAGGACGCCTTTACCGGAAACCGTTACGGCTTTGCAACCGCTGAGGCCCTGGTGCTTTTCATCATTGTATTCGGGATCACCACCATACAAAACCGGATGATGGACAAACAAAAATAACGTAAGGAGGCTATATTGTGAAAACTGGTAAATCTGCCGCTGCCGCCTGGATGCTCTATTTGCTTATGGTCATCATGCTGTTCCTGTTCCTGGCGCCCTTTGGCATTGTATTCTTCAATTCCCTGAAACCCTTAAATGAGATACTTCTCGATCCCTTAAGCCTGCCGGACCAGCTGCACTTTGAGAATTTCACCCAGGCATGGACTATCTTAAATGTCCCCAAAGCCCTTGGCAATACCGTGCTCATCACAGCCGTATCCGTGTTCTTTCTGGTATTCCTCACCGCCATGTCCTCCTACTGGATATCACGCCACCATGACGCATGGTCCGGGCTGATAGAAAAGATCATCATCGGCTCTGCCCTGATTCCCTTTTCCACCCTGATGCTTCCCCTGATCATGGTACTGCGAAAAGGCGGCATGATAAATACTTACACAGGCGGAATCCTGACTTATGTCGGCATAGGCTTTCCGCTGGCTTACCTGATAATGAAGGGGGCTGCCGTGGGCATACCGCTGGAGATGGATGAGGCTGCCATGATGGACGGGTGCAGGCCGTCCCAGACCTTTTTCAAGGTCATTTTCCCTCTTATGAAGCCCACGGTAGCGACCGTCGTCATATCCGACGTGTTCTGGATCTGGAATGAGTTCCAGATTGCACTGATACTTTTAAATACCCAGAAGCTGCAGACACTGCAGCTTGCCATCAACTCCATGTTCGGGGCTTATTCCACAAAATGGGACATTGCACTGCCCGGACTCATCATCAGCGTAGTCCCAATCATCGTCGTATTTTTACTGCTTCAAAAACATATCATCGCCGGAATGATAAACGGCGCTGTTAAAAGTTAAAGAAAAGGAGATAACACACTATGAAAAAATTGCTTTGCCTCTCTGTGGCCGCTGCCATGGCCTGTACTATGACTGCCTGTTCCGGCAGTTCATCCTCATCCCCCTCCCCTTCCTCCCGGAACCAGGATGCCGGTAATCCGGGCAGCCAGGAAAACGCAAATCAGGAGGCAGGAAACCAGGAGGCAGGAAACGCTGTGAACCTGGTCCTCTACAACAACAAGATAGAGACAGTGGAAGCACTGCAAAAGACAGCGGACGCCTTTCACCAATCCCATCCGGATATCAGCATAACCATTGAAACCACCCAATCCGAGCAGTACTCCACCTCCTTAAAAACCCGGTATGCCAGCGGGGAAGCCCCTGATATCTTCATGGTAACAGGAAAAGAAGACATGCTTCTGTGGCTGGATAACCTGGAGGATCTCTCTGACCAGAAGTGGACGGCGGACATGGTGGACATTTCCAAACCTGACATTACCCATGAAGGGCGCATATACGGCTTCCCGGTGGGCATTGAGGGGTACGGTTATATGTACCGGGCCGACCTGTTCAAACAGGCCGGAATCGAGACAGCACCCAAAAACCTGGATGAACTGAGAAACTGCGCCGGGCGGCTTAAGGACATGGGAGTAACGCCCTTTGTAAACACATGGGGCGCCTGGTACCAGGCCGGAATGTTCTATATGAACGCGGCCATTGCGCAGCAGGAGGATCCCTATGCCTTTATTGAGGGCCTCAACGCAGGTGAAAACCTGATAGAGGGAAACGAGGCCTTTATCCGCCTGGCAGAAATGATAAAGCTGGACTTTGACAACTGCGACTCTCCTTTAAACACAGACTTCGCGGCCCAGGTGTCAAAGTTCGGAAGCGGTACGGCGGCCATGGCCTGCGGCGGCACATGGAACCAGCCCTCCCTGGATGACGTGGACCCTGACATGGAAGCCGGCCTTATTCCCATGCCCTTCATGGAAAAGGATGAGGACAATGACGTTCTCTATGCCGGCGTCACCACCTACTGGGTCATCAATAAGGATTCCGCTGTAAAGGATGCTGCCAAGGAGTTCTTAAACTGGCTGGTATATGATGAGGAGGGACAGTCCTTCCTGGTGACAGAGCTTAAAAACATCCCCGCGTTTTCCAATATCACCACCGGCACCGACTCCATCGGCCCCCTTGGGCAGACCCTGCTCTCCTATCTGGAGGAAGGCAAGGTAAAGGGCATCTATAACTCCCGCTATCCCGCAGGCACTGTGCAGGCATTCGGCACCAGCATACAGAAATTTGCCGCAGGCAACATCTCACAGGAACAGCTTCTAAAAGAGCTGCAGGATACCTGGACAAGCAGCAGACGTTAATACCAAAGCCGTGCTGCATACCGGAATGCCGTCTCCGGCGGTAAAACGAGAGAAATGAGAGGTAACCATGGATATCCAAAGTATAATACATAAAATGACACTGGAACAGAAAATAAGCCTGTGCACCGGCGCGGACAGCTGGCATACCACTGCCATCGAAGAGCTCGCCGTACCGTCCCTGACCATGAGCGACGGCACAAACGGCGTCAGGTTCCAAAAGCCGCGCAGGCTTACTGCCCCGTGCAATCTCTACGATACAACCGTCAACTTCAGCTTTGACAATGAAGCTGCTCTTAAGAACACCTATGAGGCCACCTGCTATCCTTCGGGCTCCGCCCTTGCATGCAGCTGGTCCCCTGCCCTGGCCCGTGAAATCGGCGCGGCCGTTGCCGTGGAATGCAGAGCCCGGGGCATCGGCCTTTTGCTGGGACCCGGAATGAACATCCGGCGCCACCCCCTCACTGCCCGCAACTTTGAATATTATTCCGAAGACCCCTGTCTCTCAGGAGAAATGGCCGCAGGCATGATAAAGGGCATCCAGGGAGAAGGCGTGGGAGCCTGCGTCAAGCATTTTGCCTGCAATAACTCGGATACGCGCAGAACCCGTTTAAACTGTATGGTGGAGCCCAGGGCTCTTCACGAAATATACCTGGCCGGTTTTGAGAGGGCTATCAAAAAAGCCGCACCGGCCGCTGTTATGGGATCATATAACCAAATCAACGGGGAACAGGCCTGCGAGAGCCCCTGGCTTCTGAACCATGTGCTGCGGGAACTCTGGGGCTTTAAGGGGGCCGTCCTCTCGGACTGGGGAGCTGTAAAGGACTCTGTAAAGGCAGTGAAGGCCGGCCTGGACCTCCAGATGCCCCACAGCATCCAATACATGGATTCTGTTAAAAAAGCGCTGGAAACAGGCGAACTGTCAAGCCAGGACCTGGATGAACACTGTGCGCGGATACTGTCGCTGGTATTCACCTACTCCATGGAGGGCAGGGAACGGCCAAAGGTGGACTGGGAATCCCACCACAGGCTGGCCCGGCGGGCTGCCTGCGAATGCGCGGTCCTCCTGAAAAACCAGGACTCCATACTGCCCATAAGCCCGGATACAGGCCAAACGATTGCGGTACTGGGACAGATAGCTGAGTCCCCGCTGTTCCAGGGAACCGGCTGTGCCATTGTCAATGCACGGCAGGCCGACATTCCCCTGGAGGAAATCAGGAAAATCGGAGGGGAATCCGTCCTCTACGCCAAAGGCTGTCTGGACGGGCAGACTACCACGGAGGAACTTCTGTCAGAAGCCGGCCGGACCGCAGAAAAGGCGGACCTTGCAGTGGTCCTGATGGGCACCTATCTTCCCGGCGAATCCGATGATTATGACCATAAAAACATGGACGCTGCCCCTGCCCACCGAAAGCTTCTGGAACGTGTGCTGGAGGTGCAGGACAATACCATTGTCATTCTCTTTAACGGCAATACAGTGGCAATGCCATGGGCCGGACGCGTGAAAGCCATCCTGCAGATGGGCTACGCAGGTGAAGGCGCCGGAAAGGCGCTGGCGGATCTGCTGTTCGGAACCGCCTGCCCCGGCGGGAAACTGGCCGCCACCATTCCTGAATCCCTGAAGGACACACCGGCTTACCTGGACTTCCCCCACGAAGGCGATGTCTGCCGTTACAGGGAAGGCATATTTGCAGGATACCGCTATTACGACAAACGAGGCCGCAGGGTGCTGTTTCCCTTTGGATACGGTCTCAGCTATACTACATTTACATGTTCCGACCTGGAAGCCAGCCGCCAGATTGACGCCGGGACCTACACGGTTTCCCTGACCGTCACAAATACGGGAGGCAGGGAGGGCAGCCAGGTAATCCAGCTCTATGTCTGCCCTCCTGCCGGCCCTCTGTTCCGTCCGGTAAAGGAGCTGAAATCCTTTGCAAAGGTTATGCTTAAACCCAATGAGAAGCGCAAGATTATTTTCATCCTGGATGACAGGGACCTGGCCTGTTATGACGAGCGCCTGGACCAGTGGGTTACTCTTCCCGGAATCTATACAATCAAAATCGGTTTCGACTCCGGGAACCTGCCGCAATCCATAGAGCTGTCTGTGGAAGGCAGCGTGGATGACAGCCCGCGCAGCCGGGAGCTGCTTAAACTGGATTCCCATTACAGCGATATCTTTGAAAACCAGGCTGCCGCAGAGGAATTCTTTCGTTTTCTTGTGGAGCAGGGCCTTCTGGAACCGGAACAGGCCGGCAGTCCCCTCCTCATAAAAGAGCTAAAAAAGACATTTTGGGGATTTGCCCAGCACCTGGATATGAACGGAGCCGGACGCATCACGCCGGAACTGTCACAGGAACTGCTGGATCGCATGAATCAGGCCATTCTAAGGAGCACTCCCGGACCGGAAACAACATAAAAAACACCATAACCACACATCAAAGGCTGCCGCTTCCAATTTCTGATAGCGGCAGCCTCATTGTTTTACCCCGATGATATGCTATTTCCCCCTGGTCCCGGGAAACAGGAATCCCAGTACGGCCGCCATGGCCATGGTACACACGATAAGCCCGGAAAACCTGAGAAAATAAAAGTTCGTCAGACGTATAATTCCCGACAGGCCATGGTCCCTGACGCTCCCCATGACTCCGTCAAAAATGGAGGCCCCGGCCCCGTAAATCGTAACGGTAAACCCTTCCTGTCCGAATCCGATAACAGGCCCCAGTATCCCGGCCACATCCAGAGCCACCCCTGCTGCAATACAGACCATCAGGGTTTTCACCACGCCCAGCCCTGTTTTTGCCCACAATATTTCACCAAACATGCAGAACACTCCGCCTGCAATAAAAATCTTAACCAGTTCCATAATTAATTCCCCTATTTTCCAAATGGTAAGGCCGGCTAAATCCGGCCAGCCGCATACATCACAACAACGGACACAACAGCCGCCAGGTATCCTGCAAACAATATGAACAGCCCGTCCTTCACACCCCGCCACAACGCCCGGCCCGCTCCCATGCCCTCTTTCCTGGCTCCGTGAATCGCGTCAGTGATGGCGGACGAGAAGCCTCCCATGGTAATCATGGCTCCCATTCCCCCAAAATCAGTAAGCTTTTGGTAATGGCCTGTTATGGTTGTGACAGAGCCTGCGGCCGCCAGTGTGAATACGGTTACACTGACAGCAAACAGTTCCGGCACGCCGGCCATGCGGTACGCCATTGTCAGGAAATGGCATAAAAAGCAGATAGCGCCTCCTGTCAGAAATGCGCCTGCATAACGGTTTATCTTCATTTCCACCTCATTTCCTTCTGCTTTTCACAGCAGAAATCGTTCATAAAAGGTAACAGTTCTTGCATTTTCCCAAATCATTGCCTATAATTCCTATATCAGATGACGAATCAGGTTAAAGGAGGCTTCACCATGGAAGACAACACACAGGCCGTACAGGCTCTGAGCAAAAAGGACGAGGCTTATGTCCGGATTAAGGACCGCATCATATCCGGCGAATACAAGCCCGGTTCCCTTCTGGTGGAACGCACCCTCAGCGATTCCCTCAACATGAGCCGCACTCCCATACGCGCCGCCCTTATGGACCTGTGCCACACGGGCCTTGCCACCTTTGTCCCCGGCAAGGGCATCTATGTGTCTGTCATCGGACGCAGGGACATTGAGGAAATATATGAAATCCGTGCCCTTCTTGATCCGGCCGTTCTCCTGTCCTTCATGAAACAGGCCACCAGGGATCAGATTGCCATGCTCCGCACCTTTGCCGATAACATGCGGGACGCGGTGCGCATGGAAAACACGGGAATGCTCATTGAAAATGATGTTAATTTTCATCAGTATTATACGGATTACTGCGGCAATGCCAGGCTGGCCGACATCATCTGCTCCACCGTGGATCCATTCCACCGCTTCCGCTACATCACCTCGTCGTCCATGAAAATGAACCGCGTATTTGTGGAAGAACATCTTCTGATCATGAAGGCCATAGAGGATAACGACCAGGCAGAGGCAGAGCTTCAGATGAAGGCTCATTACAGTCATTTAAAACGCTATTTAATCCAAAAGCTTACATCGGAGGGGCAGCTTTGACAGGCTGCCCTTCCTTTCGTTTACCTGCATAATCCAGTACTGCGCGCTTAAGGGCCAGTTCCGCCATCATGGCACAGTGCATGTATTCCGGTTCCAGCCCTCCAAGAGCCGTTGCAATGGCACTGCTGTCTATGGTGTAGGCTTCCAGTACAGGTCTTCCCCTGACCAGGGCTGCGGCTGTTTCGGCACACGCCTTGGACGGAAAACAGGATGTCTCCGTGATTGTGTAGGAGATGGAGGTTATAAGCTCTCTGTCCGCTGAGAAATAGTAGGTCAGCACATCCCTGCAGGAGGGGTCCTGGCAGGCCCCTGTCCCCATGCATGTTTGGGGCTTTCCCCTGTACTCACCCTTAAGGGCTGTTTCTGTTATGTATTCTTTATTCATCCTTCCCGCTCCAGTCCAGTGAACGCCGTACCAGTGTTTCGGCAACATCAATTTTGTAAGCGTTGCCTGAAAGGGGCAGCGCTCCCTCCAGTGCCAGTTTAGCGGCCCCCAGTGCCGTCTCCCCGGAAGGTTTCCTTCCAATCAGGTACGCTTCCGCCTTTTTCCTTCTCATGGGAACAGGTGCAACAGCGCCCAGCGTCATCCTGGCATCTGTAATCACACCGTCATCCAGCACATACCTGTATGCCAGGGCCACCACTGCGAAATCAATGGATTTGCGCAGCCTGAATTTCTCGTATCCTGATATGGTGCCTGCTGCATCCCATGGAATCTGTATCTCCAGGATAAGCTCCCCCTTAAGCAGGGTGTCGGAAATGCGTGTATGGGAGGTCAGAAGCTCCTGTGCCCCCAGAGTCCGCAGGTTTGTGCGGATAACTGCATCCGATGCCAGAAGCGCGGTTGCCATGTCGCTGGGATTCACGGCCAGACAGCCGCAGTTCATGCACCGTCCCGCCTCGCTGTTCAACATGTTGTAAGAGTATCCCTTACGGTCTTCCCGGTTCACCCCACGCTCTCCGGCCGGCACCAGGTCCGGCTCATTGGAGCAGCTGATGTTCCCGCACTCCGGAAGGAAACCTGCCAGCCCCTGGCGGCATTCACCTGTCTCAACAGAAAGTGGCGCTCCCTCCATATGGCGGTTCATCATGACAGCCGCCTCACGGCCGCCGGCCAGTGCCCTAACAACCGTGGCCGGTCCTGTGGTCACATCGCCGGCGGCAAATATACCCTCCTGGCTGGTGCTGTGGTCCTCACTGGCCTTTATTCTTCCCCGGTCCGTCTCAACCCTGCATACACTGTCCAGGAAGCTCAGGTCAGATCGCTGTCCCACTGCCATAAACACCACATCCGCCTTTTCTTCCATCTGTCTGGCTTCATCGTAGACAGGTGCAAAGCGTCCTTCCCCGTCCAGTGTGGAGACACACGCCTTAAACCGGACGCCTGTTATCCTGTCCTCCTCAGACGATACGGATTCCTTAAGGATTTCCATGGGGCCCCAGCCGTTCTTAATCTCAATCCCCTCTTCCAGAACCCGCTCTATCTCCTCCCTGCCCGCCGGCATCTGTTCCCTGGATTCCAGGCAGATCATGGTGACCTTTGGCACACCCAGACGCTTTGCCGTGACAGCCACGTCCACAGCCACATTGCCGCCGCCTACCACCACAACCTCTGAACCGGGCCGCTCATGGATATAGCTGTTTACCTCCACCAGGAAATCCAGGCCGAACCGTGTCAGCTCCTCACCTGAAATTCCGATTAACGGACGCTTCCATGCACCGGTATCCAGCAGCACACTGTCATTTTCACTGTGTATGGTCTCCAGCTCAATATCCTCTCCCACCTTTGTGTTAAACACAAAACGGACTCCCATACCTTCCAGGACGGATACAAACTTCTGCACGATTTCCTTTGGCAGACGGTAGGCCGGGATGGCATAGGCCAGACATCCGCCGGCCTCCTTCATGCGCTCGTACACAGTGACCCCATAACCGCTCTCTCTCAGATAATAGGCTGCTGCCAGTCCGGCTGGACCGGAGCCGACAATGGCGGCCCTCTTTCCATTTTCCTGTTTTGGCGCCTTCATGAACCGCTCATGGTGTTCCAGAATATAATCCCCCACATAGCGCTCCACCGCGCCTACATTGACACGCTCATCATACTGCTCCCTGTTGCATTTTTCCTGACAGAAATGGGCGCATACCCGGCTGGTGATGGCCGGCATGGGATTGGCTCTCAGGATGATGCGGGCCGCCTCGTCCACATCTCCTTCCCTCAGCTTTTCCATATAGGCGGAGATGTCCGTATGGGCCGGACACCCCTGTGTGCACGGAGTCATGCACACCTTAGCTGCCCCAAAGATGGAATGGTACCGGTTCTCCCCCATCATGGCGGAGCAGAGATGTCCCTCTTTTCTGGCACAGTTCACCCGTCCGCCCAGGCTGTCCGGATACCGGTAGTACCAGCACCGCACATCCTGATACAGGTTGCCGCCTATGGTTGCGGTGTTTCTCAGGTTGGGGGATGCCACGCTTTCGGCTGCCTGGGCAATCATGGGATTCTTCTCCTTTACAAGGGCGGAACGTGCAATGGTATTCAGTGTGGTCATTGCCCCTATGAGAAGGCTGCCATGCTCCTCCCGTATATAGTCCAGGCCTTCTATCCCCTTAAGGCTGACCACCCGTTTTGGGTATTCCGGCAGAATTCGGTTTCTCATAAGGTCAATCAGGTCTGTCCCGCCGGCGCAGGCAGCCGTATGCTCCCCCTTTAACAGCTCACTGGCAAGGGTAACGGTTGACGGTTTTATATATTCAAAATTTTTCATTATGCCCTGTCCTCCTTTTCCTTTAACGCTGCAAGTACTTTTGCAGGCAGGTATGGGTATTCCTCCAGTTCAATGCCGCAGGCATTATAGACAGCCATGGTGATGGCCGGCCCGGACGGCGATATGATGGGTTCCCCGATTCCCATTGCCCCAAAGGGGAAGTCACTCTCCCGCCCCTTTGTGGACTCCAGGCACACATGGTCATGAGGCGGCGCCTCGTTGAAGGTTCTGGCCTTGTACTCAATCAGGTTGGGGTTGAGCACCTTATTGTCCCATTTATCCCAGACCGTCTCCTCCCGGATAGCCACGTCCAGCCCCGCGAAGAAGGAGGTCATCTGGTTATAGGCAGCCCTTGGGTTCATGATGGTCCCTGCGTCTGATCCTCCAAAATGGTCGGTTATCTCTATCAGCCCTGTCTCTGTATCCACCGCCACCTCAACGAACTGTACATGCATGATGGTGGCATTGTCGATGCCGGGCCAGTGTCCGGTTCCGCTTAAGCTGTCCGGATATATGAGAATTTCATGAAGGTCGTGTACCTCCTCCGGATTTGACAGGCGCTTAAGCATACCGTCCTTAAAGTCCCAGTCGGATGCCGGTATTCCCAGCCGTTCCTCTGCCAGTTGGAACAGGTTTTTCTTTAAATCCCTGGCTGCCCTCTGGGCGGAGATGCCGCCAGAGTAAGTGCTTCTGGAGGCAATGCTTCCAAAATCCAGAGGTGCCGCGCTGGTGTCCGAAATACTTACCCGCACCCGGTCCACCGGTATGCAAAGTTCCTCTGCCACGATCTTGCGGTATACGTCCCGGACCCCGCTGCCGAATTCCGTCATAACGGTCTGAATCATGACTCCCCCTGCGCTGGTCATGGTCACATTGGTATTGGAGGCCATGCCGCCGATATCCGAGTGTCCTGACAGTCCCATGCCCACGCCGTACCGCCTGCTTTTGTCAGCTCTGCTGGGAATGCCCCATCCCTTGAAACGATCCTTCCATCTGAATCCCTCTGCCGCAGCATGGATGGTGTCCTTCCAGTCAGGGGACGCATTGTACTGCCACGGTTCCTTCTGGTTCAATGCATTGTAATACCGCTCCCCGTGACGCAGCACATTCTTCTCATAATACACCACCGGGTCAAGCCCCAGGCCGATGCACGCCCTCATGATTGCCCTGTTTACCAGGGCAGAGGATTCCATGTATCCGTATCCCCTAAAGGATCCGGAGGGAACCTTGTTGGTCACTACCACAGTACCCTTGTACCGCTTGTTATCCGTCTTGCACAGAAGGGGCAGACTGGCCGTGCCCACAGATAGCATGTTTTCCTGGGTGGAGGCACAGACGCCTGCATCCGCATACTGGGTCATCTCAATGGCGGTTGCCAGCCCTTCCCGGTTCACCCCAAGCCTGACATGGGATTTGGTGCACATGCGTGTCTGGTGGCATGCAAAATGTTCTTCCTTTGTATAAGAAAACATCACTGGCAGTCCGGATGCCTTTGCCATGATGGCGGTCAGCACCGGCGGAACCACATTGCCCACAAAAAGCTTGGAACCAAAGCTTCCCCCCACGCAGGGAGCCACGATGCGAACCCTCTCATAGGGAATGTCCAGGGACGCAGCCACATAAGTCTGGCAGTTGGACGGTGCCGCGATGGAGCCGTAGATGGTCAGCATGTCATCATTCCACTGCGCAATACACACAGGGGCTTCCGCCGGCATGGCGTTCTGGCCGCTTTTAATCTCCCCGTCCATTTCCACAATGATATCCGCCCGGGCAAATCCTGCTTCCGGATCACCCACCTTAAAATCCAGGTCATCCAGTCCCGGAAAGATAGGGGGCGCTATATTGCCCGGAAACACGTCATAGAGCTGGGGTGCGTCCGGAGCCAGCGCTTCGTCAATGGTGAATACCGGAGGCAGTTCCTCATACTCCACTTCAATCAGTTCCATGGCATCTAATGCAATGTCCTCTGTATCCGCCACCACCAGGGCCACCGGGTCCCCCACAAACCGGACTGTTTCGTTCAACGGCCGGTAGTGGGGCGCCGGAGTCATTTGGTTTGTAATATAGATGTTGTCCGGTATGTCCTTATATGTAACCACGGCATGGACCCCGTCACAGGCCTTTGCCCTGTCCGCATCAATCCTGGTAATACGCGCATGGGGGTAAGGGCTTCTGAGCACCTTGCCGTAAACCATTCCTGTCACCCGCAGGTCATCCGTAAACACAGCCTTCCCGGTGACAATGTCATCTGCTATGATACGCTTGATTTCCCTGCCAACTACCTTGTAATCCTGGTTCATTCTTCACTCCTCCTTTTCTCCACATAAGCCATGATGCTCTCCACTGCCGTGTAATGGGTCCCGCAGCGGCAGTAATTGCCGGCCAGCGCATCCCGGACCTCCTCCTCAGTGGGGCAGGGCTTCTCATCTAACAGGGCCCTGGCTGTCATAATAATGCCCGATGTGCAGAATCCGCACTGGAATCCGCAATTGTCCACAAAAGCCTGCTGCAGCCCGGTTAAGTCCCCTGTCTCCGGGTCCGCCAGCCCTTCAATGGTGGTGATGATGCTTCCGTCACAGTCCATGGTAAGCACCATGCAGGAAGTAACCGCACGGCCATCCATGATTACCGTACAGCAGCCGCAGGCCCCCTGCCCACATCCCAGTTTCAGGCCCATAAGATGAAGCCGGTCCCTCAGTGTGTGGGCCAGGGTTTCAGACTGGGGCATATCCCCCCTGTTGTTTCCCACAGGTATCTCATATTCCCTGCGGTTCACCGTAAGCGTGATGAATTGTTGAAGCTTTTCTTTCATAGCTGCCTCCTTTATTTTTATGTGTTTCTTTTGGTATACCATTTATTTTGAATTTTTATCGTTTTTTCTCGATTATTTTTAAAAATATGCACTATATTCATTTTATATTGTTGCATTATATAGTTATTTTTAATAATTTATGGTATACCAAGATACTATCATCCCTTTCAGCAAATGTCAATTGTACACTCCTCTGTTTCGATATACTACTTCAAACATAACGTATACGGTATACGGCAGTCCGGCCTGTGAACCGTATTTAACTGTTCTGCCTGATTTATGCCGGGTTACTGTCATAGGCATCTGTCACAAACAGTTGTTAAACAAAATTATTTATTATTTTTCCATTTCGTCTAACATTTCATAAATAAAAATTGAGATTTTCTGGCTTTTATATTATAATAAAAGAAATGCGAGTGCAGACAACCGCTGTCTGTAGATGACAAAGGAGGAAACAATCATGGGTTTGTTTCAGCATAAAAAAGAAAAAGGGTCAGCAGAGCTTCCGCCTACACCGCCTGTCCTTACCCCGACTGAACCGGATGCTGCCAGCGAGGGCCGCGCATCCTGCATGAACAGGCTGGAGTCCGTACTGGGCGCCCCTTCGTCCAAGGGAGTGGTTTTAAAGCTGTATCTGGAGAATTTTAAGAGTCTGAATAAGACGTTCGGATATGATTACTGTGAGGAGCTTCTTTCCCAGATAAAAAGCTATCTGAAGGAAGTGGCCGAGGGCAATATCTACCGTTACATAGGTGTGGAATTCATCATTATATTGGAACAGCTTTCAGAAGGGAAGGCCTGCGACCTGGCTGACGAGATTCTGGAACGCTTCGGAAACGTTTGGAAAATCCGCGGCGTGGACTGTCTTTGTTCCGCACAGATAGGCCTCTGCTCCTACCCCGGTCATGCCACCAGCACAGATGAGCTGCTTAAGCGCCTGGACCTGGCCGTGTCTGCTGCCTCTGACTGCGGACCCAACCAGATGGCAGTATATGACAGCAACATGCATACCCAGTTCGTCCGCCGCCAGGCTGTTGCCATGTACCTTCAGACAGCCCTGGAAAAGAATGAGCTGGAGGTCCGCTACCGTCCCACCTATAACCTGAAGGAAGGCCGCTTTACAAGGGCTGATTCCTATATGAGAATATTCATTCAGGGCATCGGGCTGGTGGGCGCAGCTGAGTTTATGCCCATAGCCGAGGATTCAGGCCAGATCAGGGCCATTGGCTACTACGCCCTGGACCATGCCGGCAGATGCATTAGCGAACTGATGAATACGGGAAGGGAATTTGACTCCATCTGTATCCCTGTTTCCCCGGTGCTTCTTGTACAGGAGGATTTTCTGGATCAGGTCACAAAGGTCCTTGAGACCTACCAGATACCCAAGGGCAAGCTGGCCCTGGAGGTGGACGACAGCGCCCTGTCCAATGTATATCTGAACGTAAACATCACCATGCAGGAGCTCTCCGACATGGGTGTGGAGCTGGTACTCAACAACTTTGGTTCCGGATGCGCTCCTGTCAGCAGTATCCTGGACCTTCCCATCAATACAGTAAAGCTGGAGCGCATGTTTGTATGGCAGCTGGAGACCAATCCAAAATCAGCCTCCATTGCAGGCGGACTGATTCAGATTGCCAGGGAACTGGGTATCCATATCATCGCTGAGGGTGTGGAGACAGAGAACCAGCTGAACGCACTGAACAACTATCAGTGCGAGTATCAGCAGGGCTTCTACTACGCTCCCACCATGGAGCAGGACGTGCTCATAAAGGTCATGGGAACTACGCTGGATGAGTCCAGGGTTACCATTGAGGAAGAGAAGCTTAAAATGAAGATGTAACAATAATCCTTGCAGGAAATAAATGCAAGAAAAATATGCAAGAAAAGAGGGTGTCGCAAAATCATTAAAATAGATGATTGAGCGACACCCTCGCTCTGCATGCAGAAAAAAAATCAGGAGAAAATCATTTTCGATCGATTTTCTCCTGATTTTGGGCATACTTTAATAAGCATACAGTTTTTCTTTTGTATTTATGCACTCGCTTTTAGATCAAACAAATAGCTTCCAGTCCGCTCATTCTGGATTTTTCTATGTAGTTTATTTAGATTGTACCCCATACTCAACAGGAGAATCTCTAGTTTTACCTTCTTCTTACCTCGCAGCAGGA
>SKEV01000147.1_pt1 | contig 56668 bp, 56 predicted proteins | sample 4819531 | NCBI WGS metagenome assembly SKEV01 (sample SAMN11008800, study PRJNA524170) | human gut metagenome | biome: Human fecal sample; material: Feces; isolation source: fecal sample from pouch patient p9, p28 | host: Homo sapiens | place: Israel: Tel-Aviv | collected 2016-08-01 | reverse complement strand
TCTAATGAGTTGTTTAGTCGCTTTTCATTATAGGTCATATGGGACTTTTTGTATATACTCAAAAAGGCTCCATAATTTCCATGGTGGATTTACCCACTACAGAAATTATAGAGCCCGTTTTGTTTAGCACTATCACAATTGAGCTCACTTAAATCACTATCATTATTTTCACCATGTACGATAACCATATCATCATATCCTCCCTTTTCACGAGAAGCTCCGCATTGTATAACCATAATTTGATTAGTTCTTTGCATTGGTGTCATGATGTAAAATCCATAGCGTGAGACTGGTTCAGCATTGTCACCTACGCAATTGTAAGGACCTGGTCCGTTATTAATGTATAGTCCTTCATAACTATTATCTTCAGCACTAGCCGTTTCTGTACCATAAGCATCCATTTCTGGTAATGATGATGTCTTCGTAGTTTCTTCAGTGGTAGTTTCTTCAGTACTAGATGATGAAACACTTGATTTAAATGTTTTACCTTCGTAGTTAGCTGGTTGATTGCTTGTGTAAACGAAGCTACCACCTGCAATTAGTCCTAATGTTGTTAATGCTGTAATGCTAATTGTTTTCCATGTTTTCATAATGTTTACCTCTTTCGTCTTTCTTTATCTTACAAGTATATTACAGTACATGTAAGATAAATCGTCAACACTTTTTATAAACTTTTTTGATATTTTTTTATTTTTTAGTCCGTTAAAGCGGACTTTTCTTGTTTTTGTGGTTATAACGGAAAATAAAAAAACGTTGATATTATGAGCTTTGTTGGTATTTGGGAATTTACTTGGAAAATAAAAAAGAGCTAACCTTTGTTAGCTCTCCATCACATACCCCCTCAGGAGTACGGATTTATCACAAATTTAAAACAACTAACTAAATGAGCCTTCGCTCTGCTTCAAATATATGCAACTTATTAGCTGATAGTCGTCTTAGGTCTGAGCTATGAGGAGCTACCTTACAAACTTCCTAAGAGGTTCAATGACTAGGAAGGAATGGTTACCTCCAACGTTCACCCAACATTCAGAATCATAAGTATGTAACAATATATCCAATATATCTAATTTATCACTTGCGCTTTTGGTTACAGGAACTTTGACAACTTTAAAAAAACGTATTTACATCGCTTTGAACAGCAAAAAAGCGAGAACATCATTTGTTCTCGCTAGAGCTTAACTTTGCCACCCACTACAGTTGACAAAGAGCCACAAAAAAGGGACTGCACACTCTTCTTTTTAATATTTTCTTTTACATATATTGTTCTACATGTTCAATTTCTTTTTGTAATTCTTTTTCATCGTACTTTTCATACTTGCCAGCTTCGTGTACAATCTTTTTAATTTCATGCATGGCTTTTTTCTCAACAAGCCATTTTCTCATACTATGTTTTTTTGCATCTTCATTTAGAGAATCTAATTCTTCTAAATTTGAATCCAGTTTGTTCAAAATATCTGCAATTTTTACTAATGCTTTTGCTTCTTTTTCTTCATAGTTTGACATAATAGATACACTCCTTAAGTATTTGATACCTTAAGTTTACTCTTCTATTATTTTATTTGCAAATAAAAAGCTCTATAATTTCTTAGCAGGATTTTACCCACTACAGAAATTATAGAGCTAGCATACGTTAGTCAGCCGATAATTACGGTAAAAAATGTGTAATCATTTTTTGTTTTAATTCATTAATTTTCCCACTTTTAGACAAATAATAAGCTTGATTTGCTATGATATCTGCCATTCTTATGTGTACTTTCTTTATGGAGGATATTATCCATCTGATGAAGAAATAGCCGATGACCAAGTACATCAGCAATGGTATGATGACCAAGTTCAATGGGGAATTGAACAAGGCTATATAGACCCAAATACTGGTGAGTATACAGGTCAATAAAACAAAAAAATCCCTCACACTCTCCATCGCCAAACTTTGAGTGCAAGGAATAATTGGTAGTATAGTAAGAACCTGCATGCGTAGGTCTCTTTGCTATACCCATTTTATCAAAAAAGCGAGGTTAAAGCAATGGCTTCTTTTCGTAAACGTTCAAATGGTTGGGAATATCGTATAAGTTATAAAAACATGTATGGAAAATACGACCAGTTAACAAAAGGCGGTTTCAGAACCAAAGCCGAGGCCGTCAATGCTGCGGCAATCGCTAAAAAAGACTTATTAGACGGCATTAAAGAAAATAAAACAATAAGTCTAGCTGATTATTTCGGCAATTGGATAGAAATTTACAAAAAACCTGAAGTTGATCCTGAAACGTATACTAAATACAAATTCTCTCACAAAGTGATTAAAGAATATTTCAAAGACGCAAAGATGGTTGATATTACAGCTACACATTATCAAAAAATCTTTAATCAATTGGGAGAACGGTATGTAAAAGACACAGTCAAAAGAGTTAATTCAAACATCAGGCAATCACTGAAAGTTGCTTTGCACGAAGGTAGTTTAAAAAAAGATTTTACAGCATTGGTTAAAATTCACTCTTCTATCAAATCTTCAAAAAAAGGAATGAACTATCTTGAATTAGAACAGCGGGAGGACTTCATTGAAAGTGTTAGTGAGACAATTCAGTATCAATCAAGCTTCTTCTGCTATGTTGTAGCAAAAACAGGACTACGTTTTTCTGAAGCGCAAGGTTTGACGAATGATGACAAATGTATTAATCGCAAAGAGCTGTATGTATATGTTTTTAGAACATATAAAGTTAACGGCGCAAGGCGAGGTTGGGGAAAAACTAAGAACAAGCAGTCAGAACGAAAAGTTCCAATTGATGAAGAGTTTATTCAAAAACTCGATGAATACTTAAACTCTGGGTTTGTAGCAAACGAAGATAACAGATTATTTACTCACGTTTCAAATAACATGGCTAATAAATTAATTAAAAAACGAACTCAAACGGAAGTTACTTGTCACGGTTTGAGACATACGTATGTAAGCTTTTTGATTTATCATAATATTGACGTTGTTTCAATTGCAAGACTTGTCGGGCACAAGGACGCTACAGAAACACTTCAAACGTACGCCCATCTATTTGAGAGAAGGCAAGATGAAGTGTTTGAACTTGTTAGAAAAATTATTTAAATATTTTTGGACAAATTTTGGACAAAACTTATTTTTAGAATTAAAAAAGCCTTGAAACCAAGCCTTTTTTAATATAGTTGTATCCACCCTAAGGGAATCGAACCCCTATCTCAAGAACCGGAATCTTGCGTGATATCCATTACACTAAGAGTGGCAACTGTTATATTATACCATATTTCCAGAAAAATAAAAACCAAAACAAAAAAAGAATACGAGGCCGATTAACATCAACCTCGTACCTGATATATTAGCTAGTGATTATAATTCGATATCACCGAACAAATCAGCCATTGAGAATCCAGTTTGAGTTTCTGGAAGTTCGTAATCACGTTTTACTTCACGTTTTTGACGACGTGGACGTGATTGGCGTTTTTCTTCGTTGTTTTCAGCTTGTGCTGGACGTTCTTCAAGAGCTTTGATTGAAAGTGATACACGTTCTGCATCAGCATTTACATCCAAAACTTTAACTTTAACTTCTTGTCCTATTGAAAGAACATCTTTTGGATTTTCAACACGTTTGTGTGAAATTTGTGAAATGTGAACAAGTCCATCGATACCTGGCAATACCTCAACGAAAGCACCAAAATCAGTCAAACGTTTTACTTTACCTTCAACAACGTCACCAGCAGCAAGTTTTTGTTCTACACCATCCCATGGTCCAGGTGTTGTTGCTTTAAGTGAAAGTGATACACGACCTGCTTCTTCATCGATTGAAAGAACTTTAACTTCTACTTCTTCACCAACAGAAACAACTGATTTAGGTGAAACGTTGCGTTCATGTGACAATTCAGTAACGTGAACAAGTCCATCAACACCACCTAAGTCGATGAATGCACCAAAGCTTGTCAAACGAGCAACTTTACCTTTAACGATAGCGCCTTCTTCAAGTTTTGAGAAGACTTCTTTACGTGCTTCAGCTGCTTTTTCTTCAACAACGTCACGACGTGAAAGGATGAAACGGTTTTCAGCTGGAACAACTTCTTTGATTTTTGCTTCAAATTCTTGTCCAACAAATTTTTCAGTGTTACGAACAAAACGAGTATCAATCATTGAAGCCGGAATGAAACCGCGAAGTCCTTCAAATTCAACTGAAAGGCCACCTTTAACGGCACGTGTTCCTTTAACAGTAACAACTTCACCTTCGCGACCAACAAGTTTATCCCAAGCTTTGCGAGCTTCCAAACGTTTTTTAGAGACAAGGAAAGTAACTGTATCAGTATCTTTACCTACAACTTGACGAAGAACAAGAACTTCAACTGTGTCGCCAGCTTTAACAAAATCGTTAATATCAGCATCACGATCATTAGTCAATTCACGAAGTGTAAGAACACCCTCAACACCTGTTCCTTCGATAATAACGTTTGCTTGTTCATTATCAACTGTTAAAACTTCCGCAGTGACTACATCACCTGGATTTACTTCGCTAACACTGTTTAGTAAATCTTCAAATTCATTCATTCTAAAAAATCCTCCAACAAAAGTTAGTTTAACTAACTTTTGACAACAATAATATTTCTCAAGGTAACCCGCAATGACAACAACTTTTATCTTTGACGGTGTCAAGCCAAAACTTGATACCTTTGACTGGGGTAGCTGGATTCGAACCAACGCATGAGGGAGTCAAAGTCCCTTGCCTTACCGCTTGGCTATACCCCAATAACAGAATGGAAGGGGAGGGATTCGAACCCCCGAACCCGAAGGAGCGGATTTACAGTCCGCCGCGTTTAGCCTCTTCGCTACCCTTCCGTTACAACAAAAACTATTTTAACATAGTTTTTGTTTCGATGCAAGTAGTTTTCACTTCTTTTTAACGATTAAGATTATAATTTTCAATCGTGCTTTCAATGGCTTGTTCTAAATTTTTGAAAAAGGCTTTAACTTCACCGTTTTCAACGACTGCAAAACGGTTCTCCAACTCAGCAATTTCACCAATTGTTTTTTTACCTGTTTGCAAGGCATATCCGTCAACCTTGGCATTATTAATAGTGACCTTGCTATCCGACAATTGCAATTCAATTTTTTTATCTTTTTTACTCATTCTCTCACCTCGCTCTACCCATTTTACCGAAAAAATAGGAAGCTGGCAAGGGCAAGCTTCCTGATTCCTGCTTTAATCTACTTTGACAATCCATCCTTCTGGAGCTTCCACATCTCCAAATTGAATACCGACTAATTCATCGTATAACTGTCGAGTGACGGGACCAACTTCTGTTTCACTGTAAAAGACGTGGAAATCATCACCATGCTGAACACCACCAATTGGGGAAATAACAGCGGCAGTTCCACAGGCTCCTGCTTCTACAAACTTATCCAATTCATCCAATTTGACATCGCCTTGAATGGCTGTCATACCAAAGCGATTTTCTGCTAAATAAAGAAGCGAATATTTTGTAATTGACGGTAGGATTGATGGGCTAAGAGGAGTAATGAATTCATTGTCTGCTGTAATACCGAAGAAGTTAGCTGACCCCACTTCTTCGATTTTGGTATGAGTGGCAGGGTCTAAGTAAATCACATCTGAAAATTGGCGTTCGTGGGCAATTTTTCCTGGCAGAAGGCTAGACGCGTAGTTTCCACCAACCTTGGCTGCTCCTGTGCCGTGTGGTGCTGCACGGTCGTATTCGTCTTGAATGAGGAAATTGGTTGGCACCAAGCCACCCTTAAAATAATTTCCCACTGGCATAGCAAAAATAGTGAAAATATACTCATCGGCTGGATGTACTCCAATCACATCACCAACCCCAATTAAGAGAGGGCGAATGTAAAGAGTCGCTCCTGTGCCGTATGGTGGCACATAGTCTTCGTTAGCACGCACGACTTGTTTGACGGCATCGATGAACTTATCCGTTGGAACTTGTGGCATCAACAAGCGGTCAGCAGTACGTTGCAAACGTTCAGCGTTCATATTAGGACGGAACAATTGAATAGAGCCATCTTTGGTGCGGTAGGCTTTCAAACCTTCAAAAGCCTGCTGCCCATAGTGAAGAGCTGTTGAGGCTTCTGATACGTGCAAAACAGCGTCTTCTGTTAATTGCCCATCGTCCCATTTGCCGTCTTTATAATACGAAATGTAGCGAAATGGTAGTTTATGGTATTCAAATCCTAAGTTTTCCCAATCGAAATCTACTGTCATAATAAATCCTCTTTCCTGACTTTTATCCTATTGTACGCTTTTTTTATCATTTTTCAAGTGTTTTTTGTAAAATTCTGAAAATTTTGACTAACTAAAAAATCAGGAAAACTCCTGATTTTTACATCTATTTGACCGTGGCACTGAAAATGCCTTCGTCCGAGATGGTGTCTGAAATGAAAGCGCCGTTACTTGTGCGTTCAGACAGACTCAAATCTGCCAAAATCACTTGATAAACCATTCCGTTGTTCGAATGCACTTCTAAGGTTTGACTGGCATGGTCGAGATTTTCCTCTGGTGCTGTCGTGAACAAATCAAGCGACTCGTCTTGTTGCTCATCGTAAACAGGACCAGCAAGCAAGATGCGATGTGGCTTGGTTTTTAATTCGCGTAAGACGAGCAAACCACGGTTGGCACGATTTGTCAATGGAATCACGTCGGTTTCCATGCGTTTCACACTACCACGTTGGGTCAAAATGAACACACTGTCAGTATTTGCGATAAAAACCGAAACAACGACGTCATCATCTTTGAGGTTGATGGCCTTGACACCTGCTGCTTTCGGGCCAACAACTGGCACTTCTTCGATGTTAAATCGCAGAGCGTAGCCATTTTGCGTTAGAAGCATCACATTATCAAGGGCTATCGGTGAAATGGCAATCACTTGGTCCTCTTCGCTCTTCAATTTGGCGAATTTGATGGCTTTTGATTTGTAGGTACGCCATGGCGTCAATTCCTTACGTTCAAAGCGTTTGATTTGCCCCATTTTAGTCGCTGCAAAATACGTTTGTGTGCCAAAATCATCGACAATTTCTGCATGAAGCACCACTTCATTGGCTGCAAAATTGGTAATGGTTTGTGACAAATGTTCACCGATGTCTTTCCAACGAATATCGGTTAATTCGTGAACAGGGCGGTAAATCACATTACCTAAATTGGTGAAGATAAGGAGCTGCTGCGTGGTTTTGGCAGGTGCCACAAAAATCAATTCATCATCGTCACGTTTGCCGACTTCTTCAACCGTTGAGGCATTATAAGAACGCGGGCTGGTACGCTTGATGTAGCCACCTTTTGTCACGCTGACATAAGTATCTTCTTCCACAATCAAGCTGGTCACATCGATTTCAATCGTTTCTGCTTGTGCTTGTAATTCCGTCAAGCGTGGTGTGGCAAATTTTTTCTTGACTTCGCGCAATTCGCGTTTCATGACATTGTACATGGTACGTTCATCTGCAATAATAGCCTCTAAAACAGTGATTTGTTGACGTAGGTCAGCTTCTTCTTCCTGCAAGGTAACAATGTCCGTATTGGTCAAACGGTACAATTGCAAGGTAACAATGGCTTCTGCCTGTTCTTCTGAGAAATCGTAGCTGACTTTTAGATTTTCTTTGGCATCTGCTTTATTTTCAGACGCACGAATAAGAGCAATCACCTCATCCAGAATGGAAATAACGCGAATCAAACCTTCCACGATGTGGAGGCGTTTTTCTGCTTTGGCCTTATCAAACTTTGAACGCGCTACGATAATATCCTTACGATGGGCAATGTAGCTGGTCAACATCTGAATAAGCCCAACCTGACGAGGGGTGTAGTGATCAATAGCCACCATGTTGAAGTTATAATTGACCTGCAAATCCGTGTATTTCAACAAGTAATTGAGAATGGTTTGCTTGTCTGCATCTTTTTTCAATTCGATAGCAATACGCAAACCGTCACGGTCTGATTCGTCACGGACTTCAGCGATGCCTGGCACTTTATTGTTGACACGAACATCGTCGATTTTTTTGACAAGAACAGCCTTATTGACTTCGTAAGGAATTTCCGTCACAACAATTTGTTTCTTGCCACCCTTGAGGTCTTCGACTGCTGTACGTGATCGAACAACCACGCGCCCTTTACCGGTTTCATAAGCTTTTCGGATACCATCTTCGCCTTGAATAATCGCACCTGTCGGAAAATCAGGTCCTGGCAAGAAGGTCATCAACTTATCCAAGTTGGCATTTGGATGATCAATGAGATAAACCACAGCATCAATGACTTCAGCCAGATTATGCGGCGGAATATCCGTTGCATAACCCGCAGAAATCCCTGTGGCACCATTGACCAATAAATTTGGAAAGGCTGCTGGTAAAACCGTTGGTTCTTTTTCGGTATCGTCAAAATTCCAAGCAAATGGAACCGTCTTTTTCTCGATATCATTCAAAAGATAGCCAGCAATTTCTGACAAACGTGCCTCGGTATAACGCATGGCAGCAGGTGGATCACCATCCATTGACCCGTTATTTCCGTGCATTTCAATCAATGTAGCACGGTTTTTCCAATCTTGGCTCATCCGCACCATAGCGTCATAAATGGAAATATCCCCGTGCGGATGGAAATTCCCCATGACGTTACCAACTGACTTGGCTGATTTACGAAATCCTTTATCAAAAGTATTGCCGTCCTTATTCATAGAATACAAAATACGGCGCTGAACGGGTTTCAAACCATCACGAATGTCTGGCAAGGCCCGCTCTTGAATAATATATTTGGAGTATCGTCCAAAACGATCTCCCATAATGTCTTCTAAAGACATATTTTGAACATTTGACATAATCCTTTGTCCTTAATTTTTGCTAATTTAGTTTTTAGCATTACTTGCTAAAAGCGGTGTTTTCTTCCAAGGTGAAGGTGACATTGTCCTCAATCCATTTACGACGTGGTTCTACCTTATCCCCCATCAACACATTCACACGGCGTTCGGCACGCGCCAAATCATCAATAGTCACACGAATCAAGGTCCGTGTTTCAGGGTTCATAGTGGTTTCCCAAAGCTGATCAGCATTCATTTCACCCAAACCTTTGTAACGTTGGAGTTGGGCACCTTTTCCAAAACGCTGACGCAATTCTTCTAATTCACCATCGGTCCAAGCATAAGCCACTTCCTCTTTTTTGCCCTTGCCTTTTGACATTTTGTAAAGCGGTGGCAGAGCGATATAAACGTGGCCTGCCTCAACCAAAGGGCGCATATAACGGTAAAAGAAGGTCAACAAGAGCGTCTGAATGTGAGCACCGTCTGTATCCGCATCGGTCATGATGATAATCTTGTCATAATTAGAATTATCAACGTTAAATTCTGCGCCAACGCCTGCACCAATCGTGTAAATCATGGTATTGATTTCTTCATTTTTGACGATATCTGACATCTTGGCTTTTGCTGTATTAAGCACCTTACCACGTAAAGGCAAAATGGCTTGGAACTTGCGGTCACGCCCTTGTTTGGCAGAACCGCCAGCAGAATCTCCTTCGACCAAGTAAAGTTCGTTTTTCTTAGGATTTTTAGACTGGGCTGGGGTTAATTTCCCTGAAAGCAAGCCCTTGTCTTTCTTGCTCTTCTTGCCATTTCGCGATTCGTCACGCGCCTTACGAGCTGCCTCTCTAGCATCACGCGCCTTGATAGCTTTTCGAACCAAGTTGGCTGCGATTTCGCCATTTTCCAACAGGAAGTAGGTCAATTTCTCAGAAACAATGCTATCCACAATCGGACGTGCAAGAGGGCTTCCCAGCTTATCCTTGGTTTGCCCTTCAAACTGCAAATATTCTTCAGGGACGAGGATAGATAAGACCGCAGACAAGCCTTCACGGTAATCTGAGCCTTCCAAGTTCTTGTCTTTTTCCTTGAGCAAGCCAGACTTACGAGCATAGTCATTCATAGCCTTAGTAATAGCTGATTTTAGCCCTGTTTCATGCGTTCCACCATCTTTGGTGCGAACATTATTCACAAATGACAAAATGTTGTCTGAAAAGCCATCGTTGTACTGAAGAGCCACTTCCACTTGAAAATCTTGGTCAGCTCCCTGCACAAAAATAACAGGTGTCAAGGTTTCCTTGTCTTCATTGAGGTACTCAACAAAGTCCTGCACCCCATTTTCGTAATGGAAAGCGAGGCGTTCTGGTTCTTCCAAACGATTGTCGGTCAAAGTCAAGGTGACATTTTTTAGCAAGAAGGCCGATTCTTTCAAGCGTTCCGCAATGGTATTGAATTTAAAATCAATGGTTGAAAAAATCGTCGCATCAGGCATGAAAGTTACGGTTGTCCCTGATTGTGACTTGGGAGCTGTTCCGACCTTTTGAAGTGTGGTCACAGGTTTTCCGCCATTTTCAAAACGCTGCTTGTAAACCACACCGTCACGCGTAATCTCAACCTCAAGCCAGCTAGAAAGGGCATTAACCACTGAAGACCCCACACCGTGCAAGCCACCAGACGTTTTGTAACCGCCTTGACCAAATTTCCCACCTGCGTGGAGAACGGTGAAAATAACCTCAACAGTCGGAATACCCATAGCGTGCTGACCTGTCGGCATCCCGCGCCCCTGGTCCTTAACCGTTACACTACCGTCGGCGTTGATAATCACATCAATCTGATTACCAAAACCAGATAAGGCCTCATCGACAGCATTATCGACAATTTCCCAAACCAAGTGGTGCAAACCTGTTGCATCTGTTGAGCCGATGTACATCCCTGGACGTTTACGGACAGCATCCAACCCTTCTAACACTTGAATCGCATCATCATTATAATTATTTACGTTAATTTCTTTTTTAGCCAAAAGTGACCTCCAAATTGTTCATCTTTCTTATCTTACAAGTTTTTTGACATTTTTGCAAAAAAAAATTGAAAATCCCCCAGTATAACGCTATCTTTTTAAGCTTTAACCCCTCTATCTTTTCTTAAAATCGCATGACTTTTTAAGATCTCTTTGCCCTATTGTTCCTCGACTGTGTTATAATAGGCCTATGAACATTTTAGTTTTGATTATCATCGCTTATTTATTGGGGTCTATTCCGACAGGTTTATGGATTGGGCAGTGGTTTTACCATACCAACCTCAGAGAACACGGCAGTGGCAACACAGGAACAACCAATACCTTTCGTGTTTTGGGAGCTAGAGCAGGTGTCATCACCTTTTTGATTGATATGTTAAAAGGAACCCTTGCAACGCTATTGCCTCATCTATTGGGTGTAACTAGCGTATCGCCTCTAGTTATCGGGCTATTTGCCATTATCGGACACACCTTTCCTATTTTTGCTGGGTTTAAGGGTGGAAAAGCCGTGGCAACCAGCGCAGGTGTGCTTTTAGGATTTGCACCACTCTTTCTCCTTTACTTGTTTGTCGTCTTTGTCATCACGCTTTACCTTTTCAGCATGATTTCATTATCAAGTGTGGTGTCAGCAGTTGTGGCTATGGTTAGTGTTTTGGTTTTTCCCGCCTTTCACATTATCCTACCACATTATGACTGGCTATTTACAAGTATCATCATCGTAATGGCAACCATCATCATTGTGCGACATCGTGACAATATCACTCGTATCCGAAATCACCAAGAAAACCTTATTTCTTGGGGGCTAAATTTAAGCAAACAAAAAGTGGACTAGAACACTCTAGTTCGCTTTTCTGACAAATTATTTTATAAGGTATTATCATGAAATATTTTATTACCCGTGGTGCTAGTTGAAAAATCTCAAATTATAAGCCCAAATAATACTTTCTAACCACAGTTCCAGTCCGCATAAGCTACGAACAAGGGGTCTTTGAATATCAAATTCTGTACAGAGTACCGAAAATCTCGTTTCAATAGTTCGTCGTTTAGCCATTAATTTCCAATTATTATGATGTTTAGCTTCGCTCATGTTTTGACGTAACGGTGTCCAAAGCTGGTATCATTTTTGTGCTAATCGTTGCTTCAATGATTGGCTAATATAGCCTAAATCCGCTAAAATAATAGGAAAATTGGTATCTTCTAGTAATTCCTCACAGGCTTTACTATCATGGGTTGATGCAGGTGTCACGAGGTAGTTCACAACGTAACCTGATAAGCTTACCAACATATGCACCTTGAAACCATAAAACCACATTTGTTTAGCTGAATTAAAGGAAATATCAGCCTGTTCATCCCGAAAAATCCTAGTTTTAAAATTTCTAAGATGAGATTTAGCGGTATACTGTAAATGGCTCATTTGGACTACCTCCTGTTTAGTTGTCACTTACAGTATAGTCCATTTGGGTTTTTTTCGTATCTTAAATTTAACTAGCACCACGGGTAGTTAGTGATAAATGGTAAGGAGATAACGAAATTCTATGAATCGCAAACAATTACTCACATCTGCCGCTATTACTGTTGCACTTGCTGGTGTTAGCGTTAAATCAACAACTCATGTACCGCTGATGAAATTGATGACGCTTCTGTTGAAACACAAGCGCAAGTATCTGATTCTCTTGATACTGTCAAAGAAGAGGTCGATACCGCTAAAGCTGATGCTGACACAGCACAAGTCGCTACTGACTCTCAACAAGAAATTGTTAATAACGCTCAAACAAACGCTGATAAAGCTCAAGATGAAGTTAACAAAGCAAACCAAGCTGTATCTGATCAACAAGACGTAGTATCTGACGCAAATCAAACCATGGCTGATACTAAAGCTGATGTTGATGCCGCTCAAAATGCTGTTGATACGGCACAAAAGATTGTTGATGGTGAACAATCAGACGCTGATGCGCAAAAAGCACTTGATGATGCTAAAGCAAACGAACAAGCAGCTAGCGACGCAGTTAACAACGCAACAGCTGATAAAGCCGCTGCAGAAAAAGCAGATAGTGATCGTCAAGCGGCTATTGATGACGCAAAAGCTGATGTAGAAAAAGCAACTCAAACAGATACAGGCGCTATTTCACAAGAAATCGCAGACGCAAATAAAACAATTGCCGATAGCGACGCCACTATTGCTGACGCTGATAAAACAATCGCAGAAGCAGATAAAACAATTTCTGAAAACACAGATAAAATCAAAGAAATTGAAAAAAATACTGCAACAACACCAACAGCTCCAAAACCAACATTACCTGAAGGTTATGATTTGGATGGTACTGGCGGATATACAGCCATGGAAGAAGCCCAAAAGGCGACAATGGAGTTGAACAAATCATATCAAATTCCCGCATTTAATGTTCAAACAAATACAACAGAAGCTGACCGCAATACAACTGTTGATATTTCAAACCCAATATCAGAACAACTTAAAGAAATTAATGAATATGCGGCTCAAGTAATTAATGATTTGCGTAAACAACTTGGTAAACCAGCAGTTACTATTTCAACAAACTCTATCAATGTTGTTACTCAAGTTGCTAAACAATACGAAGCTGATAACTGGTTTGCTTTTGATAATAAAGGTCATGATGAATCTGCTCTAAAAACTGGTGCAGCCGCCGCAAATTCTGCATATAGTTCAGAATGTATAGCATCAACAAACACAGACAGTCGTTATATGACTATGGCTCAAATCAAACAAGACATTTATGAAGCTATTACTCTCATGGTATTTTCTAGTGATGAACTTCATCACGCTGAAATTATTCTTGAAGAAACAGCGCAAATGGGTGTAACATACAGCTTCTTCTCTAATTATAAAGGTCTTGGTGATTTCGCACAAATTCACTTTGTATTTAGTGTTCCACTCGCAGGAAATACTGATGCAAATGATACTGCTGATTACGTAACAACTTACGAACAAGCAGAAGAAACAGCAAAAGCTGAGCAAGCTAAACAAATCGCTAAATATCAAGACGCTATCACATCTGCAACTGCAACTAAGAAAGAAGCAGAAAACACAAAAGCTAAAGCAACTGCTGTTAAAACAGAAGCTGAAACTAAGAAAGCTGATGCAGAACAACGTTTAGCTGACGCAAAACAAGCGTTGTCTAATGCTCAAGCTAAATATGACGCCGCTGTTGCTATTCCCGAACAAACAGCTACTGCCAAAGCTAATTTGGCTAAAGCTAGTTTGGCTAAAGCTCAAGCTGACCTTGCAACAGCCAAAGCAAATGTTGAAATAGCACAAAAAGCTCTTGATGCTATTCATGCAAGTCAAGCTGAAAAAGAAGAAACTTTGAAACAAGCGAAAGCTGATTTGGCTGATAAAATTGTTGCATGGACAGAAGCTAAAGATGCGCTTGCTAAAGAAATCGCTAAATTGAATGAACTTCAAAGCGTTTCAACAGAAAAACAACAAGCATTGAGTGATGCAATTGATGCTGTAACTGCGGATAAACAATCATTGGAAGATGCTATCAACTACTTGAATCGTCTTGAAAACAGCAAAGACAATTTGAGTAAAGCAACAGCCGCTAAAACAGAAGCCGATGCAAAATTGGCAACAGCAAAAGCTGAGCTTGAAACAGAACTTGCAAAACTTGCGACATTGAAAGAAACAAGTGACGCCGCTCAAGCTAAATACGAAGAAGTAAAAGCTCAAGACGAATTGAATAACAACGATAAAGGTGATGATACACCAACAACACCTATTGTTGATGAAAAATCTGAACTTGAAAAAACCAAAGAAGCTAAAGAACAAGAACTTGCTCAAAAACAACAAGGACTTGCAGATGCTAAAGCGGCTGTGGCTCAACAAGGAGAAAACATCAAAAGTCTTCAAGAATGGTTTGATGACCAAATGAATAGATATCTATCAAATGGTGGTAAAATTGAAGATCTTGATCCTAACAGCCAACTTGCGCATACACCAGATCTACTTCGTAAACTGGGCGTAGAACTCAATGAAGCTCGTGATAAACAAGCCTCAATTGAACAAGACATTGCAACACTCACTTCAGAAATTGCTTCACTTGATGAACAAATTAAAGAAGTTGATTCTAAGAAAGATGAACCTGTTGTGCCTAATACACCAACAACACCAGACAAACCAGAAACTCCTGTAACTCCAACAACAGATACAAAACCAAGTGAATCTGCACAAACAGATACTAATGGCCAAGCAGCTTATCATGAGGTAGTGACAAAAGCAGAAACACAAAAAGTGATTGACCGCCGAGGCGTTCCAACTTATCAAGCAACTGCTGAACTTCCAAATACAGGTGATGACAATACAGCAACATTTACGCTCATGGGATTAGCTATTACTGCCATGGGAATGTTTGGAGCAATAAAATTAAAAGGGAGAAAAGATTGTTAAAAATGAAGCAAACAAGCCTAGTTGCTTGTTAGTTGTTTTATATGAAAAAGAAGAATATCATGAAAAAGTTTAAGTGTATTATTGGTCTATTATCTTGTGCAGCCATATTAACAGATTGTGGGACAAAAACGGATAACGTTAAAAGTACAAGCAGTACAAAAGCTAAGACTAGTCAAACATCTTCATCAACCAAGCCTTCATCAAGCACAGAAACGCAATCATCTTCATCGGAAGAACCACAAAAATCTGATGAAGAACTTTACGCAGATATTATCGCTTCATATCCAAATGAGTATCGTGTCGGAAAGCACACTTTTTATGACATTGACGGGAACGGAACAGATGAAATGATTGTTGGAAATGGCAGCTTTGCCTATGCACTCTACTATTTAGAGAATGGTGTTCCAACAGAGCTAGTGTCATCTAATGTTTCATCAGTAGGCGGTGTTCGTCAAGGATTTTCTATTTATAAAAATGGTCAAGTATCTTACATGGACATCTCTTCATTTAATGGAGAGGGGACTATAACGGATTATCAGCTTAAATCTGACAATACAGGTGTGGATATTATCAAAGAGTTAGATTATAAAATTGGAGAGACAGCAGATGATGGCTTACAAGATGTTGAAACATTGGATTACAGTACTCTCACTTGGCAATCTGCTTTTGATGCTGCTGATGCCCAAATGGATATTAATGCTATCCAAAATAAAGATTACAGTTCAATCGCTGGAACATGACAAAATACTAAGGGAGGTGTCCTTACTTTTAATGCAAACGGCATTGTAGGAGACAATCTTACTGTAGACCCATTTAATAATGCAACTGTTGAAAATGGTATATTGAGTACTAGTGTTTCAGCTGCTCCAACAGGTAGCTATATGATTAAGTTTGCACTCCAAGGAACATTCTTTGTAACAGACACCCTCGAAAATGAAGTGTCAGATGTTAGTAAAGATCGTATTTGGACTGGGCAACAATATAATTACACAGACCCAAGTGCGTTTTATTACAAGGTTGATTAAAGGAGATAATGATGAACTATAAACGTATCTATGTCGCAACTTTATCTATTATTGGCTTTATTTCTATCTTTATGCCTTGGATTGTTTACAATTCTTATACATTAGATGCTGTTAACGATATATTTAACGATGGTTATTGTTTTGGAGTGATGTTTTTAGTTATTTTAGTGTTATCAATGATAGGTTCAGAAACGTTAGGTCGAAAACGCAAGTTAGCACTATTAATTCTTTCAGTTTTGATACTTATTTTTGTTATTGGTGATTTTATGGCAAACCAAGAGTCACTTACTCGGTTAGGAGCTTCTTTTGGGATTGGATTTTTCCTGACACTCCTTTCGTCAGCTTTTATAGCAATTTATGTTTTCTTAGCTAAGCAAGATGGTACAGAAGAAAAAATAGAATTTAACTCTGAAGATTTCAAAGAGTTAGGTCAAAAAAGTTTAAAAGTGGCTAACTCAGTAACAAAAGTATCAAAGAATATTGTCAAATCTGCTATTGATGAAGTAAAGAAAGAGATTCGAACAACTGATAAAGAAGAAAAGTAGAGCAAGAAATGGGATTTTTTAGGAAGAACAGCTTATTAATCAAGACCGTATGATTGAGTTATTAGAGTACTCTAATGCTCTAGAAATGACTCATATTGCTCTTACTGCTGACATTGCTCGTACGAATACAACAATTGCTTCAAATCTTACTGATGTTAATCAGTCAGTTAATACTATCAAAAATCTACGATAAGTTTTGTATAAAAAAGCTACCTTGATAAATTTACGTGGACTAAAATCCTAAATGATTCAAAAGTCTTAAAAAGTAAACATAAGCCTGACCATCTGGTTGGGCTTATTTTTTTGGTATAATGGTAGGGATAATGATAAGAGAGAGCGCAAATGACACAGGTAACCAAACGGGCTTTGGAGGAGGCGCTGAAGCGTCTGCTTTTGGAGAAGCCCTTGAGCAAGATTACAATTCAAGACTTGGCAGATGAGTGTGGGATTAGTCGGATGACTTTTTACTACCATTTCAAGGATATTTATGATTTGGTGGAGTGGTCGTTTGTTGAGGATGCCAATGCTATTTTTCAAGCAGCACCAAGCACTGAGAGTTGGGAGATGGCTTTGCAGCACGTTTTTGAGATGATTAAAAAAGACGAGCTCTTTATCATGAGTGTTTACCACGCGGTTAGCCGTGAGCAGATTGAGCATTATTTGCATCTGGTGATCCATCATTTGATGAGCCAACTCATTGAAAAAAGCGTGGCGACTGCTGGCATTAGCCTGAAGGACAAGGAAGGGCTTTTTGTCACGAATTTTTACAAATATGCCTTGATTGGTACGTTATTGGACTGGGTCAAGTCAGACATGAAGGTAGATTATCAAGAATTGGTAGTACAATTGACCAGCTTGATACATGATCCACTGATTGGGACCTTGAGGGGCTTTGCGTCCAAAAACTTATCAAAACCCCTAAAATGATAAAGTTTTTATCACTTCCAAGCATTTGTTTATTGACTTTGTATGGGTAAAGGCCTAAAATGAAAGCGATTAAAAATAGTGGAGGTCATCAATATGTATTATTCAAGCGGAAATTACGAAGCATTTGCTCGCCCTTTGAAACCAGAAGGCGTTGAGCATAAGTCTGCTTATTTGATTGGCTCTGGTTTGGCAGCCTTGTCTGCGGCTTGTTTCCTCGTGCGAGATGGGCAAATGCCAGGGAAAAACATTCATATTTTAGAAAAAGACCCCATTCCTGGTGGGGCTTGTGATGGCTATCAATACGCTGATATTGGCTATGTCATGCGTGGTGGTCGTGAAATGGATAATCATTTTGAGTGTATGTGGGATTTGTTCCGCTCTATTCCATCTATTGAAACCGATGGCGTGAGTGTCTTGGATGAATATTATTGGCTCAATAAAGCCGACCCCAACTATTCTCTCTGCCGTGCGACAGAAAAACAAGGGCGAGATGCTCATACTGACAAGAAATTTGGTTTATCTGATAAGGCAGCCATGGAAATCATGAAATTATTCTTCACCCCTGATGAAGATTTGTACAACAAACGCATCAACGAAGTCTTTGACGATGAAGTCTTTGATTCTAACTTTTGGTTGTACTGGCGCACCATGTTTGCCTTTGAAAATTGGCATTCTGCCCTTGAAATGAAATTGTATATCAAACGTTTCATTCACCATATTAGTGGTTTGCCTGATTTTACAGCCTTGCGTTTCACTCGTTATAACCAATACGAATCCATGATTTTACCAATGGTCAGCTACCTCAATTCCTTTGGCGTGGTCTTCCATTACGACACGAAGGTGGTCAATGTCGAATTTGATTGCCAAAAAGATAAAAAAGTTGCAAAATGTATTGACATTATTCATGACGGTAAAGAAGACTGCATTGATTTGACAGAAGATGATTTAGTCTTTATCACAAATGGTGGTTGTGTGGAAAATTCAAGTTATGGTAGCCAAGACAGCCCAGCAAGCTTCAACAAGACCATTCGTGAAGGTAGCGGTTGGGATATGTGGCGTAAGATTGCTGCTCAAGATGACTCCTTTGGTCACCCTGATAAATTCTGTTATGACCCCGAACAATCCAACTGGATGAGTGCGACTGTGACGACCTTGGATGATAAGATTCCAGCTTATATTCAAAAGATTTGTAAACGTGACCCATTTTCAGGAAAAGTTGTGACAGGTGGTATTGTAACGGCGCGTGATTCTAATTGGTTATTGAGTTGGACAGTCAACCGTCAACCACAATTCCGTTCACAACCGGAAAACGAATTGGTGGTTTGGGTGTATGCTCTTTTCTCTGACAAGGAAGGTGACTTTGTTAAAAAAACAATGCGTGATTGTACAGGTAAAGAAATCTGTGAAGAATGGCTTTATCACATGGGTGTTCCCGTCGATGAGATTGAAGACCTTGCGACAAACAGTGCCAAAACCGTTCCTTGCATGATGCCTTACATCACTGCCTTCTTTATGCCACGTGAAAAAGGCGACCGTCCAAACGTTGTGCCTGATGGTGCTGTCAACTTTGCCTTCCTAGGTCAATTTGCCGAAACCGAACGCGATACCATTTTCACCACGGAATATTCTATCCGTACAGGTATGGAAGCTGTTTATACTTTGTTAGACATTGACCGTGGGGTGCCAGAAGTATGGGGTAGTACCTACGATGTGCGTGACTTGTTGCGTGCTACCGTTGTCTTGCGTGATGGCAAACCAATCACAGATTTGGACTTGAATTTCGTTGAAAAATTCATCTTGAAACAAGCCCTAAGAAAGACCGAAGGCACAGACATCGAAAAAATTTTGAAACGTTACCATGTCATCTAAACTGCCTTGACAAGACAAATAACCTTGGTGACTAGCACCAAGGTTATTTGTCTATTAGTATGCTGAGGTTGTGTTCTAGCATTTCACTGAGAATGACAATCAATTCGTTTTCAGAGATATTTTCAGGACGTGCCAGCCAGTTAATATAGACTCCCATAATACCATTTACCATATACCTGATTTTAAGACGGTTTTCAAAGCTAGAATGGTTTTTCAGGTAGTGTTGGCCCAATCCTTTTTCCAAAATTCGTGAAAAATCTTTAATCAAGTAAGCATAGGCATTTTTCTGAGCGATGATTTGGTAAAAACTCAGGTGGCTTTTCATGATTTGATTTAGCTCGCTAAAAAAGAGCAAAAAATCAAATTCTTCCTGTGCGTTGAGGATGTCGTCTAATTGCGAGCTAGCCTCTGCGGTCGATATTGGCTAACTTGGCAAGTTCGGTGACGGTGATGTCATCCACATCTTTTGATTCTATTATAGGTATCTGTGTTCATTATAATGATTACATAGAAAATCTTCACTGATGAAGAAAAATAAAGGAGACATCACGTTTTTTCATATTTGACCATTATCCTAAGGTTGATGTGACCTTGCAAGATTTTGTGACGTGAGCCTTGGAGAAACTCGTTTTGCACTAACCTTGACAATGATTATCATTATCTTATTTTGGGATTTTTAGTTTGCGTGTACTCGTTTTTAATCGTTGATTGTGAAAAAAAAGTGGACCTTATCCGCTATGGATGCATACTTTTTATTGTGCTGCTGATTTTATGGGGATTTGGGTCTTTCTTTCTGCCTACTTGCGATATGACCATTTTTGGTTCTTCTTGCTTGGAACCTTTGGTGAAGTCGTTTGGGTGGCTTTTGAGCTGTATTGCTTGTGGCGTGCGGTGACCTATGAAAGAGAAGAGATTTGGGGCAAGGGCACTACTTTGCAAAAGGCTATTATTTTGATGCTTGTTTGCAAGTTTTGATTTTCTTTGTCAGTGTCAATCTCTTGCGCGTGGAATTGCACGATGAATCAATATTTAAATTCTGGATTTTCACACAAGTCATTTTCTGTGTGGTACCAGGTTTGTTCTGGGAAAAACGTGGCACACGTATTGGAGCTAGCTGGCAACTTAACATCGTATTTGTCTTGGTAGCTGTCTTGTCTTTCAATCTTTGGAATATGTGGCTCTCATTAGTCCGCAATATTACTCAATGAGCAGGAATCCTTGATTCTACATCGTTGGTTGAATTACCTTGCTCTTTGCTCTTCGTGGTTGCTACATATATGCCAATTACCACCAAAACCAAGCCGCTTGCTTGACGGTAAAAAGCCCATTTTCTAAAAGAATCTCCAAACCATTAAGCTGGTGGGACAAGCTTGTCCTAGCGGCTTTTTTTGCTTTTTTAGGGAGAATATAACCAAATATGTTAGATAATATAACATTAAAACTAAAAAATTTTAGAAATTTTCAAAAGAGTATTTCTTTTTTAGACAAATAGGTGTATAATAACTCCATTGTTGTATGACAATTCTAATGAATGGCACTTGAGAGCTTGTTTATTAGGGAAAAAGATTTTAAGGAGGAGCATATGAAGAAAAGCTTTATTCATCAACAGCAGGAGATTTCTTTTGTCAAGAATACATTCACTCAGTACTTGATCGATAAACTTGGCATTGTTGAAGTGCAAGGACCTATTCTTAGCCAGGTCGGGGATGGAATGCAAGATAATTTGAATGGTATTGAAAATCCCGTATCTGTCCATGTGAAAGAAATCACTGATGCTGAGTACGAAGTGGTTCATTCATTAGCGAAGTGGAAACGCCATACCTTAGCACGCTTTGGCTTCAATGAAGGGGAAGGGCTTTTTGTTCATATGAAAGCTCTAAGACCAGACGAAGACGAACTGGACCCTATTCATTCGATTTATGTGGACCAATGGGACTGGGAAAAAGTCATCCCAAATGGACGCCGTGACATTGATTATTTGAAAGAAACGGTGGAGCAAGTCTATAAAGCCATTCGATTGACAGAATTAGCCGTTGAAGTACGCTTTGATATTGAAGCGGTTTTGCCAAAAACCATTACGTTTATCCACACAGAAGAATTGGTGGAGCGTTACTCTGATTTAACACCAAAAGAGCGTGAAAATGCTGCCGCTAAAGAATACGGTGCGATTTTCCTTATTGGTATCGGGGGTGTTTTACCAGACGGAAAACCTCATGACGGTCGTGCCCCAGACTACGATGACTGGACTTCTGAATCAGAAAATGGTTACCACGGTTTGAATGGGGATATCATTGTTTGGAATGAAACCATGAACTCTGCCTTGGAATTGTCATCAATGGGTATTCGTGTGGACGAAGAAGCCCTAAAACGCCAAGTCAAAATTACTGGTGACGAAGACCGCTTAGAATTAGAGTGGCACCGCGCCCTCTTAAACGGTCTATTCCCACTCACTATCGGTGGTGGTATCGGACAATCACGCCTAGCAATGTTCTTGCTCCGTAAAAAACACATTGGAGAAGTCCAATCAAGTGTATGGCCAAAAGAAGTGCGTAATACCTACGAAAACATTCTCTAACAGGAAGAATAAGATGCAAACAAAAAAGTTGTTAGAAAATCTTCTAACAACTTTTTATGTTATTCACGTTGGCATTTCGTTAAGCCTCGAGCTTCTGCGTCAGATAGAGTAACTTGTGTGGTGCTTTTAGCATTATTTAAACCAGGACAACCAGGGCTGAAGTGGTAATGTTTTCCAGTTCGAGTGATATAAACTTGTGTGGTATTATCTTGTTGGGCAGCAGGAGCCTGAGCTTGTGCTTGAGCTTGGGCCTGCGCTTGTTGTTCGGTTAATTCTTTTGTAGAAATGGCATTTTCAACAAGGGTGATACGATTTTGTAGGCTTGCTTTTGTGCCCTTGTCGTTAACTAAGTTGGTTTTATCAGTGGCATTTGCAATATTGTCGCGACTTTGATTGTCTTCTAAGTATTTGACCGCATCATCGGCTTCTGTGATGAAAATGGCCTGTTCTACCAAATTCGTGCGGTTGTTAAGGTCAGCTTTTGTTTCCTCGTCAGATACCAAATTCACTTGATTTCTTGCAGCTTGCAAGTTATCGCGATTGTGGTTATCTTCTAAGTTTTTAACGGCTGTCTTAGCTTCTTCATTGACGATGTTTTGTTCGACAAGATCAATGCGTTGGTTTAAGGCTTCTTTCTGAGTTGAATCAGGAAGATTATCAACGGTTGCTTTAGCGTATGCTAAATTGCTTCTGGTTTGGTCATCTTCTAGTTGTTTAACTGTTTTTTTAGCTCGGTTAAGTTTCTTGTTTTTAGTTGATTTCTTTATTTTTGTTTTAGTGCTGACTTTTGTTGTTGATGTGTGACTATCTGCCAAGACAATTGCTGTATTGTCGCTTGATGATGGCAAAAATCCTTGATCTGGAGTCATTCCCATAAGGGCAGCTGCCATGAAGAGCACGGCAAGTTTGACCGTCTTTTTCATGTATCATTCCTCCAAAAATAATATTCTTCTCATCAGATCATATCAATCCTAAAAAATTGTGTCAATAGCGTTTAGAGTTTATCGTTTTTTAAGGCAATTGCCCTGTTTTTTGCTATAATAGGTGTCATGAGAGTTGTAGCAGGAACATTTGGAGGGCGTCCTTTAAAGACGCTAGATGGAAAAATCACGCGCCCAACGACGGACAAGGTCAAGGGAGCCATTTTTAATATGATTGGTCCTTACTTTGATGGAGGACGGGTCTTGGATTTGTTTTCGGGAAGTGGCAGTCTAGCTATTGAGGCTATTTCGCGCGGTATGGACGAGGCGGTCTTGGTGGAACGCAACCGTCAAGCGCAGGCTATTATTACGGAAAATATCAAGATGACCAAGGCCCAAAACCAGTTTCATTTGTTGAAAATGGATGCCAATAAAGCAATTGGTGTGCTCAAAGGTCCGTTTGATTTGGTGCTTTTAGACCCGCCTTATGCCAGGGAAGAGATTATCAAAAACATCACGGATTTGGAGGATGCTGGGCTTTTGTCTGAGGAGGTCATGATTGTCTGTGAGTCCGATAAGGCGGTGGATTTGCCTGAGGAGATTTCTCATTTTGGTATTTGGAAGCAAAAGACCTACGGTATTAGCAAGGTCACGGTTTACGTGAGATAAGAGCTATTGGAAAGGAAAGCATATGGCTAAAATTGGTTTAATGATGGGTTCTTTTGACCCTGTGACAAATGGGCATTTGGATATCATTGCGCGTGCAAGTCGCTTGTTTGATAAGCTGTATGTGGGCATTTTTTACAATCGTGATAAAAAAGGCTTTTTTAGCGTGGAAGAACGCAAGCAAATGCTAGAAGAAGCTTTGGCGGCTTTTCCCAATGTGACGGTGATTATGGCGCACGATTCCTTGGCGGTAGCTATTGCCAAGCGTTTGGGTGTTGGCTACTTGGTGCGTGGTATTCGAAATGCTAAAGATTTGGAATACGAGGCAGATTTGGCCTTTTACAATCAACATTTGGCAGCAGAGATTGAGAGTGTCTTTTTGCTGACAGCGCCTCAGTGGCAACACATTTCGTCGAGCCGCATTCGTGAATTGATTGCTTTTCAAGCAGATATTGCTGATTTTGTGCCAAAAAGTGTGATGACAAAAGTGGAGGAAATTAATGACAAAAAACAATGGCTTTAAGAAGACACTCGGCAAAGTCGGTCATTTTTTGAAGCGTTTTAAGTGGTGGATTGTAGGTGTTGTGGGAGTTCTTTTTCTCCTGTTTAGCCTCTTTTACCCGCTGAATTACTATATCGAAATGCCTGGTGGTGCCTATGATGTGCGCAGTGTTCTGACGGTTAATAATAAAGAGGATGACGAAGAAGGGTCTTACAATTTTGTAGCGGTATCGGTCAGTCAGGCGACCTTGGCCCAGCTGGTTTATGCTTGGTTGACCCCGCATACCGAGATTTCCACAGCTAAGGAAACCACAGGTGGTTACAGTAATGAGGATTACCTGCGTATCAATGATTATTATATGCAGACCTCACAAAATACAGCTACTTATGAAGCACTGACTTTGGCTGGCCAACCTGTTACTCTTGATTATGAAGGGGTTTATGTCCTAAACGTCAGCGATAATTCAACCTTCAAGGGCATTTTAAACATAGCCGATACTGTAACTGGCATTAACGGTCAGACCTTTAACAGTTCGGCAGAGCTGATGGCTTATGTGGCTGATTTGGATTTGGGTTCTGAAGTAACGGTTCAATACACTTCAGACGGCAAGGCCAAAGAAGCAACGGGTAAAATCATTGAATTGTCAAATGGTAAAAATGGAATTGGTATTGGTTTGGTGGACCATACCAAAGTATCGTCAGACATTCCTGTTGACTTTCACACCAGTGGTGTCGGCGGTCCAAGTGCTGGTTTGATGTTCACCCTTGATATTTACGACCAATTGACCCAAGAAAACCTTCGTAAAGGGCGCAAGATTGCTGGAACAGGAACCATTGAAAGAGATGGTTCTGTGGGCGACATCGGTGGGGCGGCTCTTAAGGTTATCTCTGCGGCAAAATCAGGTGCGGATATTTTCTTCGTGCCAAATAACCCGGTAGATGAGGAAACCTTGAAGCAAGACCCCGATGCTAAGACCAACTATGAAGAAGCGGTTGAGGCTGCCAAAAGCATCGATACAGATATGAAAATCGTCCCTGTCACAACGGTTCAAGAAGCCATTGACTATCTTCGTGACACGGATAAATAAACAAACAAAGCTCCTAGTTCTTCTTCTCCTAGCAGAAAGAAGGTCCTAGGGGCTTTTTAATGAATTTTTTAATTTTTTCTTAAGCTTTCTCCGCTACAATGTCACTAAGCGTAAATAATAGATTGTTTGTAGGAGTAACTTATGAAAAACTGGCAGAAGCGCTTTATCATCTGGTTTAACTTGGCCATTTTGTTTGTTTTTTTAGATGTCAGTTTACTGATATTTGTTCGCTCGATTAACCACGAAGGGATTTATCAGACCACGGCAATGAAATGGGAAACCTTCTTTGTTTGGGCACTTTGCTACGCGATTGTGTGTCTGGGTCAGATTTTAGGGTATGTGCTGTTTAAACGTCGCAAATCAGCAAGAAGTGGGAGTTAAGCCTCGTTTGTCAACCAAAAGAAAAAAGAAGTGCGTCAAAAGAACCTGACAAGCTTCTTTTTTAGTCTATTGGAAGCTTTCTAGCGACTAGCGGTTGGCGATTTTCAAAAATCAAAAAATAGTGTATAATAAAAAGGTTACGACTGCCACCAAGCTTTTTTAATGAGCAAGTTTTTTGCTGGCAGCATGCGTTTAACTATGGATTGAGAGGAGACAGATGAGAAAAGAGATCTCTCCTGAAATGTACAACTACAACAAGTTTCCTGGTCCACAGTTTGTGGCCTTTCCTGACCGTATTAAAAGTGAAACGATTGAGTTGTTCATTTTGGAAAATACAAAAGATGCCCTTGATGTGACTGTCTTTAGCCAACGTTTTTCAGATATTTTGCTCAAATACGATTACATTGTTGGTGACTGGGGCAACGACCAGTTACGTCTTAAGGGATTTTATAAAGATGACAGATATGTCAAAAAATCACGTTGCCTTTCGCATTTAGAAGACTATTTAAAAGAATATTGTAATTTTGGGTGTGCTTACTTTGTGCTCGAAAACAAGGCACCGAGAAAGGAAAAGGCAGATGAGCGCCGAAAAGGTAAAAGCAGCCGACATAGCAAGCGCTCAGCGTCCGCATCAAAAGAAATGAATGACAAAGGGCGTGAACGCTCTCATCACAAATTTTTTACCAAAAAACACCACTCTGATAAAAAACAAAAACCACTGACTGAACGTCAGACCAAAAAAGAAGTTACTTCGACATCACACCATTTTGTGATTTCCAAAAAGAAACGATAGAAAGGATTTTGTATTTACAACATGCAAACAGAAACAAAAGAAGTTAAGCCTTCTATTTATGGCTTGACACGCGATGAATTGATTGAATGGGCGATTGAACACGGGGAAAAGAAATTCCGTGCGACACAAATTTGGGATTGGTTGTACCGCAAACGCGTCCAATCTTTTGAAGAAATGACCAACATCTCTAAAGACTTTATCACGGTTTTAAATGAGAATTTCTGCGTCAATCCTTTGAAACAACGCATTGTTCAAGAAGCTTCTGACGGAACGGTGAAATACTTATTTGAATTGCCAGATGGCATGCTGATTGAAACCGTATTGATGCGTCAACACTATGGTTTGTCAGTCTGCGTGACGACCCAAGTGGGTTGTAACATCGGTTGTTCGTTTTGTGCCAGCGGTTTGATTAAAAAACAACGTGACTTGACCAGCGGTGAAATCACATCACAAATCATGATGGTGCAAAAATACTTTGACGAACGTCATCAAGGTGAACGCGTCAGCCACGTGGTGGTCATGGGAATTGGTGAACCATTTGATAACTATGACAATGTGCTGCGCTTTTTACGCACCATTAACGATGACAATGGGTTGGCTATTGGTGCCCGCCATATTACCGTATCAACTTCAGGTTTGGCTCATAAAATCCGTGAATTTGCCCAAGAAAGCTTGCAAGTCAACCTTGCGGTTTCTCTTCACGCGCCAAACAATGAATTGCGTTCTCAAATCATGCGCATCAACCGTTCATTCCCACTGGAAAAACTCTTTTCAGCGATTGAATACTACATTGAAACCACTAACCGCCGTGTAACCTTTGAATACATCATGCTAAACGGTGTCAATGATTCGCCAGAAAATGCTCAAGAATTGGCTGATTTAACCAAGAAAATCCGCAAATTATCTTACATCAACTTGATTCCTTACAACCCTGTATCAGAGCACGACCAATATAGCCGCTCAAGTAAGGAGCGTGTGGCAGCCTTCTACGATGTGCTCAAGAAAAACGGCGTTAATTGTGTGGTGCGTCAAGAACACGGAACTGATATTGATGCGGCTTGTGGTCAATTGCGTTCAAATACCATGAAAAAAGACCGTCAAAAAGCAGCGGTGAAAGAGCAAGCAGATGCCTAATTGGTTGGATAGCCGTGGGGAACTCGTGCCTTCCATGCGTCGTCTAACGCGCATCTTGGTAATTCTCTACGCCCTCATGGTAGCTTGGATGTGCTTTTCTCCACAACCCATTATCATTGATGGTGTCGAAACCCCAAACTTGATTGCTTACGGTCGTTTGCGTTTATTGCTTGTACCTTTTAATACCTTTTTGTCCTTTGGGCAGTTAGAAGGTTTCAAGGTAATCTTTTGGGTCATTCTCCAAAATGTCATGAATGTCTTTTTACTCTTTCCTTTGATGTTGGGCTTGATTGCCCTTTTTCCAAGGTGGCGAAGTCTGAGCCAAGCAGCGCTTTTAGCCTTCTTGATTAGCCTAGGCATTGAAAGCACGCAATTGTTGGTGGATGTCTTGTACAATGCCAACCGTGTTTTTGAGATTGATGACTTATGGACAAATACCTTGGGTGGTGTGCTGGCCTTTCTGGTTTATCGCTGGCTGGTGCGCCTTCTTAACCCAAGTCATTAACCAATTTGCCTTGGCAGATTGGTTTTTATGATGTAAACGTTCTCCTAGGTTTTACAAGTTTCCGTAGGCGTATTATAATGGTAGGTATGGCAAATGAAAATGTTCGAATTGTTTTAAACCAAGAGATTGCTCAGCAGCTCCATTTGAAGAAGGGGCAGGTGGTAGAAGCGGAGTTAGATGTCAATCGCCTGCTCATCCAAACGGGCGAAGAACCCAAGCGTCAGACGCTATCCAGCTGGGTCATCATCGTGGCAACACTGGTTCTATGTTCGCTTTTTTATGCCCTTAGTGCTCTTCAAAATAGAAACCAAATTTTATTAGTGGGGGATTATTCGATTATTACCTTCCTGATTGCTTTTGCGGGGGTTTTAGGGATGACGGTTTTCACCATCAATTTGATTCGAAACCGTCAGCTATTTTTAGGAGGACTAAAGGCGCGTGTATTCTGGCGGATGTTGCCCATCATCGTGGCATCTTTTACGGTGATTTTGCTGCTGGCCTTGCTGGCTTTGGGCTGGCTTTTGGAGCAGATTTTCACAGGAGCATCCTTTGACAAATTCACGGCTAGCTTGATTTTGGGCGCTGCCCTTTATGCTGTCAGCGTTTTTTGGGGACAAATAGCAGAGCAGATTAGGGCGACTTGGTTGACCACTGTATTTACCATTATCATGATTAGCGGTGTCTTTGCTTCCATGGCTTCCAATAGTTCTAGGGAATGGTGGCACTTTAACCTGAGTTTCCTAGGCACGCAAGAGGCAAGGGACAGTTGGCAATTCAACTTGACTTTGATGCTGTCTGCCTTGATTTTAGTGACCTTGGTAGATTACCTCTTTGTCGCCTTGGGTGAAAAATACGCTAAAAACTGGAAATTGACGCTGATGCGCGTGATGTTGACCTTGCTGGGGCTTGATTTGGGAGCGGTTGGTTATTTCCCAAATAATGCCAATTCTCATGTTCTTCATACGCGTGTGGCAGGCTATTTGGTTTTGATTATCATCGCTTTAATCATCAGTGTTCGCTGGCTACTGCCCAATGTCACCAAGGACTTTTTGATTATGTCTTACGCCATTGGTGGCATGCTAGTTGTCTTGCAGATTGCCTTCCAAGGTGTGCACTACTTGTCTTTGACTGCCTTTGAAATCAGCGCTTTCTTGTTGGCCTTTACTTGGCTGATAAGGCTGTTCAACCACTTAGAGCAACTCATCGTGACGGATAAGAAAATCGTGCACCTAACCATTGAATAAAAAAACTCATCTCTTAACCTCGTTTGGTTAAGAGATTTTTTAATGAAAACAATATTTTTAGAAAATTTAAAAAATCTATTGACAAGCCTATTTGAAGCTCGTATAATATAAGGCAATCAGAAAGTAACAGAAAATGATTTTCAGGGAGCCTATGGTAACTGCGAATGGGTAATGTTTTTTTGTGAAAATTGGGCTGATGGTAATGGTTGAAAATAACACATGTTTTTCAGGTAGGCACCCCTTATCGTGCAACTCCTTGTTGGAGGAGATAGAGATGACGGCAGTTTAATAGCTTTTTTCCGTCAAAATGAGGTGGCACCGCGCTAAAATAGACGCCCTCACACAGATAGTTTTTTTCTGTGTGAGGGTTTTTGTTTTATATGGTGATAAGATTTTCAATCCTATAATAGTGAAATGAACGCTGATGATCTAGGCAGGTTATGGGCGGCAATTTTCAGGTAGGCACCCCTTATCGTGCAACTCCTTGTTAGAGGAGATAGAGATGACGGCAGTTTTATAACTTTTTTCCGTCAAGATGAGGTGGCACCGCGCTAAATAGACGCCCTCACACAGCTATTTTTTGCTGTGTGGGGCTTTTTCTTTACCTTGGAGGTGACTGATGAAAAGACGCGATAAAGGCTGGCGAATCAGCTGATAACCCAAATATTTCAAGAATAGAAAGGACTATGTATGAGAACGATTTTAACAGCTGATACTTTGACGCCTATTTTGGCTTACTTACGCATTCAAGGAAAACATAAGGTTATCTTGGAGTCTATTCCCAGAGAAAAAGAAAATGCTCGTTTTTCCATCGTGGCTTACAATCCCGTTTTTGACATCAGTTTTGACGAGGGCAAGTTGATTCAAAATGGAAAGGAGATTGCGGCAGATCCTTTGGATTACCTCAATCATCTAACGGTTAAAAATAGTGAGAGTGATTTGCCTTTTGCTGGTGGGGCAATTGGTTTTGTGGGTTATGACATGATCGGGCTTTATGAGGCGATCGGGGATATTCCCAAGGATACCATTGGCATGCCAGATCTGCGTTTCTTTGTTTACGAATCTTATGTGATTTTTGACCATAAAACCGAAAAAGTCCACGTGGTTGAGGATAATTGTTATAGCCAGCGTGATCAAAAAGCTATGCGTCAAGCGCTTGACAAGGTAACTAAGGAGTTACAAACGCAAGTTGACAAGGAATGTGCGCCCCTAAGGCCTTACTCTTTGGATTTTAAACCGCATATGGAAAAGGCGGCTTTTGAAAAGATGGTGGAAAAGGCTAAGCGCTACATTCGTGAGGGGGATATGTTTCAATGTGTGCTGAGTCAGCGCTTTTCAAGTCCCTTTTCTGGTGAGCCTTTGGATTATTATCGTCAGTTGCGCGTGGCTAATCCGTCTAATTACCTTTATTTCTTTGATTTTGGGGATTATCAGATTATTGGAGCTAGTCCAGAGAGTCTGGTATCGGTGAAAAAAGATGTGGTAACCACCAATCCCATTGCTGGGACGCGTCCGCGGGGGCAAAATGATGCTCAAGATGCTGCGTTAGCCAAGGATTTACAAACCGACGTCAAAGAAACGGCTGAACATCGTATGTTGGTGGACTTGGGCCGAAATGACATTGGCAAGATTTCTCAAAATGGAACGGTCAAGGTTACGACCTATATGGCGGTGGAATATTTTCGCTACGTCATGCATTTGACTAGTGTGGTTAAGGGAAAATTGCTGCCTGGGGTGCAGAGCATTGAAGCCTTGAAGGCGACCTTGCCTGCTGGTACGGTATCAGGTGCGCCAAAAATTCGAGCCATGAAACGTATTTACGAATTGGAACAGGAAAAACGCGGTGTTTACGCAGGTGCTATTGGTTATTTGTCTGCCTCGGGTGATATGGATTTTGCCATTGCCATTCGCACCATGATTCTCAAAAATCAGCGAGCTTATGTGCAAGCAGGAGCAGGAATTGTTTACGATAGCGTAGCAGAAAAGGAATTTGCTGAAACGCTCAATAAAGCCAAAGCCATGACACGAATAGGGGAAAGCAGTTGATTTTATTAGTTGATAATTATGATTCATTTACCTACAATTTAGCCCAATACCTAGGAACCTTTGCTGAGGTTCAGGTCTTGCGAAATGACGACGTAGGCTTAGAAGTGGCAGCCCAAGCAGCAGACGCTTTGGTCTTATCCCCAGGTCCAGGTTGGCCAGCCGACTCTGGAAAAATGGAGGCTTTGATTGAGACCTTTGCGAAAGAAAAGCCTATTTTGGGGATTTGCCTTGGGCATCAAGCCATCGCTGAAACCTTTGGCGGTCAGCTTGGACTTGCTCATAAGGTCATGCACGGCAAACAAAGTGAGATGGCAGTGATAGCAGATTCACCGCTTTTTGAAGGAATGGGAAGTACTTTGCTGATTATGCGCTACCACTCCATCGTGGTGACGGATTTGCCTAAGGGATTTGAGGTGGTGGCCAAAACAACTGATGACCAAGAAATCATGGCCATTCAACATCAGGAATTACCGATTTACGGGCTGCAATTTCACCCAGAAAGCATAGGAACGCCAGATGGCTTGCAGATGATAGAGCAATTTGTGCAATTGGTTAGGGAAGATAAAGGGAGAAGAGAAAATGAAAGAAGTATTTCATCAAATGGCTAATGGAGAAGATTTGACACAAGAACAAGTAGAAGCTTTGTTTGACGCGATTTTAAATCAAGAGGTGTCTGAAAGCGAGTTGGCTGCTTTTCTTATGGGGCTTAGGATCAAGGGAGAAACATCTGCTGAGATTACAGGCATTGTGCGAGCGCTAAAACGCCATGCGGTTTCTCTGCCACAGACCTTTGAAGATGCCATGTGTAATTGTGGGACAGGCGGCGACCAATCTTATAGTTTCAATATCTCGACAACAGCTTGCTTTATTTTAGCGGCGGGTGGCATTCGGATGGCCAAGGCTGGTAATCGTTCGGTGTCGTCACAATCTGGCTCTGCCGACGTGCTGGAGGCTTTAGGTATTAACATTGCGGCTGCTCCTGAAACCTTAGCCCAAGCCTTGCAAGAAGTGGGACTTGCCTTTATCTTTGCCCAAACCATGCATCCAGCCATGCGTTTTATTGCTCCAGCCCGCAAGACACTTGGCATTCCGACTATTATGAATTTGGTAGGCCCTTTGGCCAATCCCTTGGACCTTGAAACGCAATTGATGGGCTTGTACAGTGAGGATTTGCAGGGAACAGCTGCTCAAGTGATGCAGCAATTGGGGCGTAAGCGTGCCATTATCATCACAGGCCCCAATCACATGGACGAAGCCGCTCTTTACGGTACCAACACCTACACCCTCCTCGACAATGGCCATATCAGCCAACACCAATTTACTTATCAAGATCTTGGCATGCCAAAAGTCACTTTGGATGACATTGTCGGCGGAGATGCCAAGGAAAACGCCGCTATTTTACTCAGCGTTCTTAACAATGAACCTAGTCCCTATCTGGAAACAACAGCGCTCAATGCGGGACTTGGTTTTTACGCCAATGGCAAGGTGGCTAGTCTGGAAGAAGGCATTGCCTTGGCTCGTCAATTGTTGGCAGATGGTTCTGCCTTAGCCAAATTGCAGCAACTCAGAGAGGTACAAGTATGACACAGACATTTCTTTCGCGCATTTTAGCTGAAAAAGCCAAGGAAGTTGAAACGATGGCAACCGAAGAATTGCACCCCTTGCGTGATACCTACAAGCTTTACGATTACCTCAAAAGTCACCCTAAGCAGTTACAAGTGATTGCAGAAGTGAAAAAAGCCAGTCTCAGCTTTGGCGATATCAATCTTGACGTGGCTATTGACCAGCAAGCAAAATGCTATCAAGAAAACGGGGCAGCCATGATTTCCGTGCTGACTGACCCACATTTTTTTAAAGGCAGTATTGAGGATTTGCGTCAGGTTTCCAGTCAAGTGCGCATTCCGACGCTGGCTAAGGATTTTATCATCGATGAAAAACAGATTATTCGCAGTCGTAATGCTGGCGCAACGGTGATTTTGCTGATTGCGGCAGCTTTGCCAGAACAACGTTTGAAGGACTTGTATGATTTTGCGACCCAGTTGGGCTTAGAAGTCTTGGTTGAAACGCATCATTTGGCAGAGCTGGAAATTGCCCATCGGATAGGCGTCAAAATCATCGGCATCAACAATCGCAACTTGCAGACTTTTGAGACAGATGTACACACCAGCTTGGCTTTATCCGAGCATTTTCAAGAGAAACCTGTATATATCTCAGAATCAGCCATTTTGACCAAAACTGACGCAGCTCTAGTTGCCCCCTTCTTTAATGGGATTTTAGTGGGAAGAGCCTTGATGCAGGCGGAAAATGTAGCTGAAAAAGTGAAGGAGTTGCAGATTGACAAAGGTTAAAATTTGCGGGCTTTCAAGCAAGGAGGCGGTCAAGCAGGCCGTCAAATGCCGAGCGGATTATATCGGATTTGTCTTTGCTAAAAGCAAGCGACAGGTCGGCTTAAAACAAGCCAGCTATTTGGCACAGTTTGTTCCTAAAACCGTCCAAAAAGTAGGTGTTTTTGTAAGCCCGACCTTGCGGGAACTAAAGGAAGCGATTAGAACAGTACCTCTTGACATGGTGCAAATTCACGGAGAATGTGATGATAGCCTCTTTAATCACCTTGACGTTCCTAGCATTCGTGCCATCCCTGTTCATCAAATACTGGAAGATATCGACACCCAAGCGGACTACCTTTTATTTGACGCTCCTTTAGCTGGCTCGGGCAAGACTTTCGATTGGGACTTGTTAAAAGATAAGACCATTTCAAAACCCTATTTTTTAGCAGGTGGATTGACGGGGGACAATGTCCGAGAAGCGATAACTTTCTTTCACCCTGATGGTGTTGACGTTTCTTCTGGTGTTGAAACGGATGGTCAAAAAGATTTAGAGAAAATAGCGAGATTTATAGAAAGTGTGAAACAATGACATATAACCAACCTGATCGTAAGGGATTTTATGGAAAATTTGGTGGGCAATTTGTCCCTGAAACGCTGATGACTGCGGTGCTAGAGCTGGATAAAGCTTACCGCCAAGCAAAAGCAGATCCTAGTTTTAAAGAAGAATTGGATCAACTTTTGAAAGATTATGTGGGACGTGAAACGCCGCTTTATTATGCGGAGCGTTTGACCAAGCATTTTGGTGGGGCGAAAATTTACCTGAAACGCGAGGATCTCAACCACACAGGTGCCCATAAAATCAACAATGCCCTTGGACAAGTTTTGCTTGCTAAACGCATGGGGAAAAAGAAAATCATTGCCGAAACAGGGGCAGGCCAACACGGAGTTGCCACAGCCGCTGCCCTATTTGACATGGAGTGTACCATTTACATGGGAGAAGAAGACGTGAAACGCCAAGTTCTCAATGTCTTTCGTATGGAGTTGCTGGGGGCCAAGGTCTTTTCGGTGACCGATGGCTCACGTGTTTTGAAAGATGCGGTCAATGCTGCCTTGCGTGCATGGGTGGAAAACATCGAGGATACGCATTACGTTATGGGTTCAGCTCTTGGACCAGCCCCTTTTCCTGAAATGGTGCGAGATTTCCAATCGGTCATTGGTAAAGAAGCCAAGCGGCAATACGCGGAATTATCAGGTGGGCAATTGCCTGATGCTGTTCTGGCTTGTGTAGGCGGTGGTTCCAATGCCATTGGTTTGTTTTACCCTTTCGTCGAGGACGAATCTGTTGCCCTTTATGGGGCTGAGGCTGCTGGTCATGGATTGGATACGGAAAAACACGCTGCAACCTTTGCCAAAGGTCGTCCTGGTATTTTGCACGGGGCTTTGATGACGGTGCTTCAGGACCGTCACGGGCAAATCATGGAAGCCTTCTCCATTTCAGCTGGGCTGGATTATCCAGGTGTCGGCCCTGAGCATTGCCACTTTAAAGACATTGGCCGTGCTAGTTATGATGCCATTACAGATGAAGAAGCCTTAGAAGCCTTTATGCACCTATCTCGCTTGGAAGGTATTATCCCAGCCCTCGAATCCAGCCACGCTATTGCCTTGACCAAGAAAGTCGCCAAGCAATTGGGGCCAGATAAATCGATCATCGTCTGCCTATCTGGTCGTGGCGACAAGGATGTCATGCAAGTCAAAGAACGTTTGGAAACAGAAAGGAAGTAGCTCATGACCAAAACACTCACGCAACATTTGGAGAAAATTAAGGCAAGTGGAAAAGGGATTTTTGTGCCCTATATCATGGCAGGTGACCACGAAAAAGGCCTAGACGGTTTATACGACACCATTGCTTTTTTGGAAAATAGCAGAGCTTCTGCCATTGAAGTGGGAATTCCTTGGTCTGACCCCGTTGCTGATGGACCTGTTATTGAACTCGCAGGACAAAGAAGCTTGGCTAACGATGTGAGTTTAACAGCGATTGTTCAAAAATTACAAGAAAAACAAACGACAGTTCCTTTGGTCATCATGACTTACATCAATCCTGTCTATCGATACGGCATTGAGAAATTTATTGCTGACTTGAAAAATACGTCTGTTAAAGGGTTGATTATTCCTGATTTACCACACGAACATGAAAATATGGTAAAACCATATCTTACCGACACAGATATTGCTCTTGTGCCGCTGGTTATCCTGACAACAGGTATTGAACGTCAAAAAACGTTATGTAAAGATGCTGAAGGTTTCATTTATGCTGTGGCTGTTAATGGCGTCACAGGTAAAACAGGTCATTACCGTGAGGATTTGGATAAACATTTGACCAATCTTAAAGCCATTGCTGACATTCCTGTTTTAACAGGTTTTGGTGTCTCAACTCCAGCGGACATTGAGCGCTTTAACAAAGTATCAGACGGTGTCATTGTTGGAACCAAAATCGTCAATGATTTGCACCAAGGTCATTTGGAAGTATTAGCAAACTTCATCCAGTATGGTGCTACCTATGCAAACTAAAAAAGCCTCCAAACGGAGGCTTTTAATCATGCGTAAATACTAGTGAGGTGAATTGTTATTAAAACAAATCAAAAATCAATTTGAGGTTTAAAACGGTTAGAACGACAGCAACCACATAGCCTAAAATGGTGTTCCACTTGGCATTGACAAACTCACCCATGATTTTCTTATTAGATGTGAAGTAAAGCAGTGGGAAGATTGAAAATGGCAGAGCTAATGAAAGAAAGACTTGAGAATAAACAATCAATTGGTCCAAAACCTCTTCTTGACTACCATACATCAAGGCTACGATAATGACGGGTGTCAAGGCTAAGAGTCGGGTAACCAAACGAATAAGCCATTGTGGCAAACGGAGTTTCAAAAAGCCTTCCATAACGATTTGCCCTGTTAAAGTACCTGTAATGGTTGAATTTTGCCCGCTGGCCAAAAGAGCGACCGCAAATAAGATTGATAGAGCTGAACTAGCCACGCTACCAGCAATGGCAGAATTTTGAAGTGCATCATACATTTGAGAAAAGGCACCAATGTCACTGGCGTGACCGTAGAACAAGGCAGCCCCCAAAACCAAGAGCAGAGAATTGACCACAAAAGCCAAACTCAACTGAATGTTGGAATCCCAAGTCATGAAGCGAACAGCTTGTTTAACAGAATTGTGATTGTCATAATCCACTTTCCGAGTTTGCGAAATGGAAGAGTGCAAGTAGAGATTATGTGGCATCACCGTTGCCCCGATAATCCCCAAGGCTAAGGTTAGCTGGCTATGCCCACCGACTTGCTTAGGATTTAAAATGGATGCGCGTGGGATATAACCTTGAAAAATACCTGACACACTAGGGTGTGAGAGGTAAACCAAATAGACAAAGATAAGTAAAATCGTTGCTATTAAGGTTGACACGATTGCTTCAATTTTACGAAACCCAAGTTTCATCAAGGATAGCAGTAAAAAGACATCCAAGACTGTCAGTAAAATACAAAAGAGCAAGGGCCAACCAAACAGCAAATGCAAGGCAATCCCAGAACCGATAACTTCTGCCAAATCCGTTGCCATCAAAGCCAACTCAATGATGACAAAGAGCACGTAACGAAGCCCTTTTGGCAAATGAGCGGCGGTTGCTTGCGCCAAGTCCTGCCTTGTCACAATGCCTAGTTTTCCAGCCATCTGTTGTAACTGCATCGCAATGAGAGATGATATTAAGACAACAGACAAAAGAACGTATTTATAAGTTGCTCCACCAACAACGCTTGTAATCCAGTTACCAGGGTCCATGTATCCAACAGCCACTAAAGCACCAGGACCGATAAAAGCTTTCAACGTGCGCCAAAAGGGAGCGTTTTGAGGAACAGCGATACTTTGATTGACCTCACCAAGTGATTTTGAGTAAGTTGTAGATATTTCCAAACCCCAACCTCTTTTCTGTATATTTCTAAAACCTATTATATCAGAAAAGTTCAAAAAATAAAGTCTATTTAACTAAAAAATTAAGCTAACTTAAAAAAGATAACTAACAAGTATCCTAAAAATAAAAAAGGCACCAAGGGAATGTGTTTGCAACGCTTTAATTTTAATAAATAGGAGAGAATGCCTGCCAAAGACCCTAGTTCAATTACCCATAATAATGCCGTAAGGATAAGTCCTAAGCTCAAACTGGCGAGATAGAAAAAATCCCCACTGCCTATCTTAATATCTGTCATTTCTGCTAAAATCTCAAGCAAACAAAGGATGAGAAAGATAGGGGAAAGGGGAGCAAAAAAGAACAAGCCAAGTGTCGGAAGTAGCCAAGCCAGAATAGGAAAGCCAAGGGATTTCAAGTCGTAAAGGCTAAGCAAAACGCTCAGGAGAATGGTCATACAGATTTGTCCTGATAAGATATGATGGTAGTAACCGACACTAACAATTCCCAAGAAACACTCAATAAGCAAGTACCAAATGGGCAATTTAACCTGACAAAAACGGCAACGCCCACGGTTGATCAAAAAAGACAAGATGGGAATCAAGTCCCAAGTAGGCAAGGTTGTACCACAAGCTTGGCAATGACTAGCTGGCGTAATGAGGGATTTTTCAGGAAAACGCTCGACCACAACACCGATAAAAGAGGCTAAAGAAGCCCCTAGAAAAAAGAATAATAAAATGTCCATACTAGTTTATTCGAAAAATAATTAAAAAAGAGAGCATATTATTTGCTCTTTATTTAGAATTATTATAAAATAGGATTGTAAAGTAAAGGATGAGAAATCCTAAAGTGTCTCAAAATGTTATTTGACGAGGAGGTTTATTATGACTCAAACAATCACTGAAAACATTTACGCATCTGTAACACATAATATCTCACAAAAATCAACTGCTAAAAATGCCAAAACAAAAGCTGTTCTTAACCAGGCGGTCGCTGATTTGTCAAAGGCTGTCTCAATTGTTCACCAAGTTCACTGGTACATGCGTGGAGCAGGTTTCTATTACTTGCATCCAAAAATGGACGAATTGATGGACAGTCTTAATGCTTCACTAGATGAAATGAGTGAACGTTTGATTACCATCGGGGGAGCACCTTATTCAACGCTTAAAGAATTTGATGACCATTCAAAACTAGAAGAGGTGCCAGGTTCATTTGAAAAAACAATGGATGAACACTTGGCACGTTTGGTAGATGTTTATACTTATTTATCAGCTCTTTATCAAGTAGGTCTTGATGTGACTGATGAAGAAGGCGATGCACCATCTAATGATCTTTTCACAGCAGCGCAAGCTGAAGCTGAAAAGACTATCTGGATGTTGCAAGCAGAACGTGGCCAAGCATCAGGAATTAAATAAGAATTAAATAAATAGGGTAAGAATATAAGGATAGGCTTTAGGGTCTGTCCTTATTTTTATGTCCAATAAGCAGATTCTAAGAAAACGATTGCAATAGTTTGCGTTAGCGGTTGAAAATGGTTTTTTTTTTTGATAAAATGCTTATCATGAAAACTTTATTCGATGTGCAACAATTGCTAAAACGGTTTGGCATTTACATCTATATTGGGAAACGTCTTTATGATATCGAAGTCATGAAATTAGAACTTGAAAAATTGTATGAGAATGGCTTGATTGATAAGACAGAATACCTAGAGGCTGAATTAGTTTTACGACATGAGCACCGCTTAGAAATGGAGAAAGAAAATAAATGACACAAAAATTACTAGGAATCGACTTGGGTGGAACAACCATTAAATTTGGGATTTTGACCCTTAAAGGTGAAGTTCAAGAAAAATGGGCGATTGACACAAACATCCTTGAAGATGGTAAACACATCGTACCAGATATCGTGGCTTCTTTGAAACATCGCTTGGGCTTGTATGGGTTGACTAAGGACGATTTCGTTGGTATCGGAATGGGTTCTCCTGGTGCGGTTGACCGTGAAGCAAAAACAGTTACAGGTGCTTTCAACTTGAACTGGGCACACACAGAAGAAGTGGGCTATGTTATCGAACGTGAACTTGGTATTCCATTTGCCATTGATAACGATGCTAACGTTGCGGCGCTTGGTGAACGTTGGGTTGGTGCTGGTGCTAACAATCCAGACGTTGTCTTTGTCACTCTAGGAACTGGAGTTGGCGGTGGTGTTATCGCTGATGGGAACCTTATCCACGGTGTTGCAGGCGCTGGTGGCGAAATTGGTCACATGATTATTGAACCTGATAACGGTTTTGAATGCACTTGTGGTAACAAAGGCTGCTTGGAAACAGTTGCTTCTGCAACAGGTATTGTCCGTGTGGCACGCTACTTGGCTGAAAGCTACGAAGGTGATTCTAGCATCAAAGCAGCTATTGACAATGGCGATGCGGTTTCAAGTAAAGACATCTTTGAAGCGGCTGAATCTGGTGATAAATTTGCGGATTCTGTTGTTGAAAAAGTTGGTTTCTACCTTGGTCTTGCAGCAGCTAACATCGCTAACATATTGAACCCAGATTCTGTTGTTATCGGTGGTGGGGTATCTGCAGCTGGTGAATTCTTGCGTATCCGTGTGGAAAAATATTTTATCCAATACGCTTTCCCACAAGTTCGCCAATCAACTAAAATCAAAATTGCAGAACTTGGTAACGATGCTGGTATCATCGGTGCAGCTAGCCTTGCAAGCCAATTCTTAGATTAAGGGGAAAACATTGGACTGGATTATTATTATACTGGTTATCCTTGTTGTTGTGGCTTGGTTTGCGTGGAATTATTACAGCATTCGCCGTGCAGCGCATTTTATTGACAATGCTGACTTTGCAAGCCGCATTCATACCAGTCAAGTGATTGATATTCGTGAAGCGACTTCTTTTAAAGCCAAACACATCATGGGTGCACGCAACCTTCCAGCAAGCCAGATAGACTTGTCATTATCAGCTATTCGCAAGGACAAACCCGTTCTTTTGTACGCTGAAAGCAGAAGCACTACCCTTCCACGCGTGATTAGAACGCTAAAACGAGCAGGTTTTACAGACTTGTATGTCTTAAACGATGGCTTTGATTACTGGACAGGAAAAGTCAAAGAAGGCTAAATGTCTCTCTGGCTTATATGTAAAAAAGGGCTTAGCCCTTTTTTTCGTGTTAAAAAGAGTGTGAGCTATTTTTGGGAAAGCGATGTCTTAAAAGTGCTCTATATTTGAAAACATTTACAATTCTTTTGACGCTGTTTTTTCAAAGGATTTGTGGTATAATTCAAAAGTTAGAATAAATGAAAAAAATCGAGGAATCATGACTAAATTAAGAGAAGATATTCGTAATGTGGCGATTATCGCCCACGTTGACCACGGGAAAACAACCCTTGTTGATGAATTATTGAAACAATCACACACACTTGACGAACGTAAAGAGTTGCAAGAACGTGCGATGGACTCAAACGACCTTGAAAAAGAACGCGGTATTACCATTTTGGCTAAAAATACGGCGGTTGCTTACAACGGCGTTCGTATCAACATCATGGACACACCAGGACACGCGGACTTCGGTGGTGAAGTAGAACGTATCATGAAAATGGTTGATGGTGTTGTGCTTGTTGTGGATGCCTACGAAGGAACAATGCCACAAACACGTTTTGTGTTGAAAAAAGCCCTTGAGCAAAACTTGACACCAATCGTGGTTGTTAACAAAATTGATAAACCATCTGCTCGTCCAGCTGAAGTTGTGGACGAAGTACTTGAACTTTTCATCGAACTTGGTGCAGACGACGACCAATTGGAATTCCCAGTTGTGTACGCTTCAGCTATCAATGGAACATCATCACTTTCTGATGACCCAGCTGACCAAGAACACACAATGGCACCAATCTTTGATACCATCATCGACCATATCCCAGCACCTGTGGATAACTCAGATGAGCCCCTTCAATTCCAAGTGTCACTTCTTGACTACAATGACTTCGTTGGACGTATTGGTATCGGTCGTATCTTCCGCGGTACAGTTAAAGTGGGTGACCAAGTAACCCTTTCAAAATTGGACGGTACAACGAAAAACTTCCGTGTAACAAAACTATTTGGTTTCTTTGGACTTGAACGCCGTGAAATCAAGGAAGCAAAAGCAGGTGACTTGATTGCCATTTCTGGTATGGAAGACATCTTCGTTGGGGAAACCATCACACCAACAGATTGCGTTGAACCTCTTCCAATTCTTCACATTGACGAACCAACCCTTCAAATGACTTTCTTGGCAAATAACTCACCATTTGCAGGTCGTGAAGGAAAATACGTTACTTCTCGTAAAGTAGAAGAACGTTTGCTTGCTGAATTGCAAACAGACGTTTCATTGCGCGTTGAACCAACAGATTCTCCAGATAAATGGACTGTTTCAGGTCGTGGTGAATTGCACTTGTCAATCTTGATTGAAACTATGCGTCGTGAAGGATACGAACTTCAAGTATCACGTCCAGAAGTTATCATCAAAGAAATTGATGGTGTGAAAATGGAACCATTCGAACGCGTTCAAATCGATACACCTGAAGAATACCAAGGTGCGGTTATCCAATCCTTGTCAGAACGTAAAGGTGAAATGTTGGATATGCAATCAAGTGGAAATGGTCAAACACGCTTGATTTTCCTTGCGCCAGCTCGTGGTTTGATTGGTTACCCAACTGAATTCTTATCAATGACTCGTGGTTATGGTATCATGAACCATACCTTTGACCAATACATGCCAGTGATTAACGCTGAAATCGGCGGACGTCACCGTGGTGCCTTGGTATCTATCGATACTGGTAAAGCAACAACATACTCTATCATGTCTGTTGAAGAACGTGGTACTATCTTCGTTAACCCTGGTACAGAAGTTTACGAAGGAATGATTATTGGTGAAAATTCACGTGAAAATGACTTGACTGTTAATATCACGAAAGCAAAACAAATGACCAACGTTCGTTCAGCAACGAAAGACCAAACGGCTGTTATCAAAACCCCACGTATTTTGACGCTTGAAGAATCACTTGAATTCTTGAACGATGATGAATACATGGAAGTTACTCCAGAATCTATTCGCCTACGCAAACAAATCCTTGATAAAAATATGCGTGCTAAGGCTGCGAAAAAGAAAAAATCTGCAGAGTAATGCTTTAAACGTGCGAAGCTAAAGACCAATCGTGCGATGTGAAGAGGGGGTCAGCATGTTTTACCTTATTGTTGCGATTTTAATCGTTTCTTATTACTTTTTTATGGCCCCTACAAGCATTCGTAATACATTGAACACCATTGGCTTGGTGGGTGCCACGGCTCTCTTAATTGTGCTGGCATTTATGAGTTTTATCAAAATCCTTCAATCGCCACCAGAAATTTTGCTGGGATTTACCATGGCGATCTTTGGATTTTTCGCCATTCGTGATGTCTATCAATTACCAGCTAGGGCAGAAAAAAGTGAACATCCAAATAAAGGAGATTGAGTTTTGCTCAATCTTTTTTAGTGACGGCACTAGAATGATTGAAAAAGCGTTTAAATAAATGTAGAATATTACTATATTTGTAAGGTTAGAATGGATAAACGATGAAAAAAATAGAAACATTTAAAAACAAAAAGGTATTGGTACTTGGCTTGGCCAAATCAGGGGAAGCTGCAGCTAAGTTGTTGGATAAACTTGGGGCTATCGTGACCGTTAATGATAGCAAACCTTTTGATGAAAACCCTTCTGCACAAGCCTTGTTAGAAGAAGGAATCAAGGTGATTTGTGGTAGCCACCCTTTGGAATTATTGGATGAAAATTTTGAATGGATGGTTAAAAATCCTGGTATCCGTTACGATAATCCTATGGTGGTGAAGGCTCTTGAAAAAGGCATCCCAGTCATCACAGAAGTTGAGTTGGCTTACATGATTTCAGATGCGCCAATTATTGGTATCACAGGGTCAAATGGTAAGACAACGACAACAACCATGATTGCTGAAACCCTTAATAACGGTGGCAAATCAGGGCTTCTTTCAGGAAATATCGGATTTCCTGCTTCAGAAGTTGCCCAAACGGCGACTGACAAAGACACCTTGGTTATGGAATTGTCATCTTTCCAATTGATGGGAACACGCACCTTCCATCCACACATTGCTGTTATTACTAATTTAATGCCAACGCATATTGATTACCACGGTACTTTTGATAATTATGTTGCTGCCAAATGGAACATTCAAAAACACATGACGGCAGATGATTTTGTGGTGCTTAATTTCAACCAAGATTTGGCAAAAGAATTAGCACAAAAAACAGCAGCACAAGTGGTACCATTTTCAACAATTGAAAAGGTTGACGGTGCTTATCTTGACGGCAATACCTTGTATTTTAAAGAGGAAGCTATCATGAAAGCCTCAGAAATTGGTGTGCCTGGAACACACAATGTTGAAAATGCTTTGGCAACCATCGTTGTGGCTAAATTATCAGGAATTTCCAATGAAGCCATTAAGGAAACCTTGGCTCATTTTGGTGGGGTAAAACACCGCTTGCAAGCCCTTGGTGAAGTGGATGGTGTCCGTTTTTACAATGATTCCAAATCAACTAACATTCTAGCCACTCAAAAAGCCCTTTCTGGTTTTGATAATGCCAAAGTGATTTTGATTGCTGGTGGTTTGGACCGAGGCAATGAATTTGATGAGTTGGTTCCTGATATTACTGGTGTGAAATTGATGGTGATTCTTGGTGAATCTGCACCGCGTGTCAAACGAGCAGCTGACAAGGCTAAGGTGCCTTATCTGGATGCCACAGACGTTGCGGATGCGACTCGAATTGCCTTTAGTAATGCGGAAGCTGGCGACGTTGTTTTGTTGAGTCCAGCCAATGCTAGTTGGGATATGTACAAAAACTTTGAAGTCCGTGGTGACGAATTTATAGCGACTTTTGAAGCCCTTAAGGAGAGTAACAATGCCTAAAAAAATTGTGTTTACCGGCGGTGGAACGGTTGGTCATGTGACCTTGAATCTCATTCTCATTCCAAAATTCATCGAAGATGGTTGGGAAGTGCATTACATTGGGGATAAGCATGGTATTGAGTACGAACAAATCACTCAATCTGGCTTGGATGTGACCTTTCATTCAATAGCTACTGGGAAATTGCGACGCTATTTTTCATGGCAAAATATGTTAGATGTGTTTAAGGTTTCTTACGGCGTTTTGCAATCTTTTGCCATTATGGCACGCCTTAAACCGCAAGTTTTGTTTTCAAAGGGAGGCTTTGTTTCAGTACCGCCCGTTATTGCGACAAAACCACTAGGCGTTCCAGTCTTTGTCCATGAGTCAGATTTGTCCATGGGACTTGCCAATAAAATTGCTTACCGCTTCGCGACAACTATGTACACGACGTTTGAGCAACCTGAAAGCCTAACCAAAGCCAAACACGTTGGAGCTATCACTAAGGTTGGCAATAAAGTGCCTTATGACACGAGTAAAATCGACGCTATCAAGAGCCACTTTGACCCTAAATTAAAAACTATTCTCTTTATTGGTGGTTCAGCTGGGGCGCGTGTTTTCAATGATTTTGTAAGTAACACACCTGAATTGACCCAGCACTACAACGTCATCAACATTTCTGGCGACAAATCGTTGAATGAATTGAGCCAAAATCTTTACCGAGTGGATTATGTGACGGATTTGTATCAGCCTTTGATGGATTTGGCAGATGTTGTGGTAACGCGTGGGGGTTCTAACACTATTTTTGAACTGGTGGCTATGCAAAAATTGCACTTGATTGTGCCACTAGGCAAGGAGGCTAGCCGAGGCGACCAATTGGAAAATGCGGCTTATTTTGAGAAAAAAGGCTACGCGCGTCAATTGGCAGAAGACCGTTTGACCTTGGAAAACTTGCAAGATGAATTGAACCAGCTCTTTACGGATGAAGCACAGTACAAAAAACAGATGAAAGAATCCAATGAGTTGAAATCACAGGATGAATTTTACCATCTGATGATGGCTGACATTTCTAAAACCGCAAAAGGAATTTAAATGGCAAAAGAGAAAGAGCAAGACAAACAACAAGACACAAAACCACAAGAAGAATTAACCGAATGGCAAAAACGGAATATTAAGTTTTTGAAGAAAAAAGAAGCTGAAGAGTTGGAGAAAAAAAAGCAGCAAGAAAAGATGCGTTTGGAACGCAATCCTTACGCTGCTAGCCAAAAGCAAGCTGAAGATGATGAGGACAAGGATTCTAAGGAAAAAGTAGCCGATAAGGCAAGTGACAAGAAAAAGGAATCCTCTGAATTCTCAGAAATAGTGGAATCAGACCAACCCAAACCTAAAAAGGTGAAAAAGCCCAAAGAAAAAAAAGAACGCTCACCCCTTCAAAAAGCAATCAGGCACGCTCTTCCTGTTCTTTTGGGTGCTGTTCTTGTGTTGGCAATTTCGATTTTCTTGGTATCGCCCTTAAGCAAAAAGAAAGTGATTACTGTCGAAGGTGGCAATAGAGCCACTCAAGAAGATGTCTTATCGGCATCTGGCATCAGCAGTTCAGATTATTTCTTTTCCTTGATTTTGAATAGGTCATCTTATATGCACAATATCTTAAAGAATGATAAGCTCATCAGGGAAGCGAAAATGACCTATCATTTTCCTAATAAATTCACGATTAAGATTAAAGAATACAACATTGTGGCTTATGCACAGACAGACGATGGTTATCAGCCAATTCTTGAAAATGGCACACGTTTGGGAGTTGTTAGCTCGCAGGATTTGCCAGACAATTTCTTAACCATCAATTTATCATCTGAAAAAGAAATTGAGCAACTCATCAAAGCTTTCTCAAAATTAGACAAGAGTTTGGTGCAACAAATTCAAATTGTGAGCTCGGCTGATTCGTCAACAACTTCAGATTTGCTGAATTTGGAAATGCACGATGGCAATACGGTGCGTGTTCCGCTATCAGAATTGGATGAAAAATTGCCATATTACGATAAAATCAAGCAAAACTTGACGGAAAATAGTATTGTGGATATGGAAGTTGGTATTTACACAACCACGTCAACCATTGAGTCAGAAGCTGCTGCCGAAAAAGAAAAAGCGCAAAATGAAGCTAACGCGGACGAGTCACAAACGGAAAGCACAGATGAATCAACGGAATTGACAGAGTCTAACGACACAGAAAGTCAGTCAGAAGTGAGTCAAGAGGCATCAGCTACCAGCACCGAAACAGACGCAGTTAGTGATACGTCAAGTACTCAACAATGATTCCAAATCCGTGTTGTTAAAGCGAAAAAACGAAATTGAAGTTTCTATAACAAAAAACGTAAAATGATAACATTTTACGTTTTTTTATGATATAATATTTTCTGAATACTTCTGATTTTATGCAGATTTTAGAATAGTAAATGAATGGAAAGATAGAGAGGTCGAGTGAATGGCTAGAAATGGCTTTTTTACAGGTTTGGATATAGGGACAAGCTCGATTAAAGTTCTCGTAGCAGAATTTGTTTCTGGCGAGATGAACGTCATTGGTGTGAGCAACGTTCCCAGCACTGGAGTAAAAGATGGAATTATTATAGATATTGAAGCTGCTGCTGAAGCAATCAAAAAAGCGGTTGAACAAGCAGAAGAAAAAGCCGGAATGACCATTGATAAGATTAACGTCGGTCTTCCAGCTAATCTTCTTCAAATTGAGCCTACTCAAGGGATGATTCCCGTTCCTAGCGAATCAAAAGAAATTAAAGACGAAGATGTTGATAGTGTCGTGAAATCAGCTTTGACAAAAAGCATTACGCCAGAGCGTGAAGTGATTTCACTCATTCCAGAAGAGTTTATCGTGGATGGTTTCCAAGGTATCCGTGACCCTCGTGGTATGATGGGTATTCGCTTGGAAATGCGTGGCTTGATTTACACTGGGCCAAGCACGATCCTTCACAATCTTCGCAAGACAGTAGAGCGTGCTGGTATTAGCGTGGAAAACGTGATTATTTCACCACTAGCTTTGGCGAAATCAGTTCTCAACGAAGGGGAACGTGAATTTGGTGCTACTGTGATTGATATGGGTGGCGGTCAAACAACAGTCGCTTCAATGCGCGCACAAGAGTTGCAATACACAAACATCTACCCAGAAGGTGGAGAGTATGTCACAAAAGACATTTCGAAAGTCTTGAAGACATCAATGCAAATTGCAGAAGCGCTTAAATTCAACTTTGGACAAGCAAACTTGGCAGAAGCAAGTGAGTCAGAAAGTGTTCAAGTTGATGTGGTTGGTAGTGACACGCCAATTTCAGTGAGCGAGCATTACTTGGCAGAAATCATTTCTGCGCGTGTTCGTCACATCTTAGACCGTGTCAAACAAGATTTGGAACGTGGACGCCTCTTGGATTTGCCAGGAGGGATTATTCTTGTCGGTGGTGGAGCGATTATGCCAGGTGTGGTTGAGTTGGCTCAAGAAATTTTCGGAACCACTGTTAAACTCCACGTGCCAAACCAAGTGGGTATCCGTAACCCAATGTTTGCCAACGTGATTAGTTTGGTAGAATACGTTGGCATGATGAGCGAGGTAGATGTGATTGCTCAACGTGCGGTTTCTGGTGAAGAACTCCTTAGACGTAAGCCAGTGGATTTTGAACCAGAACCACAACCACGTCCAGTCTATCAACCAGCTCCAGAGCCTGTTGCTCCAGTAGTTAGCGAGCCTACACCGCAGGCTCCTCAGGGTATTCCTGCTCATAAGGAGCCATCAAGACCTAGCCTGACAGAGCGTATTCGTGGTCTTTTTGGAAGTATGTTTGATTAATAATAAGTGAGGAAAATTAAAAATGGGAATTTCATTTGATGCAGCGTCTGTACAAGGTGCTATTATTAAAGTTATCGGTGTCGGCGGGGGTGGCGGAAATGCCATTAACCGCATGATTGATGAAGGTGTTGCAGGTGTTGAATTTATCGCTGCTAACACTGATATTCAAGCGTTGAGTTCTTCAAAAGCAGAAACAGTCATTCAATTAGGTCCAAAATTAACACGTGGCTTAGGTGCTGGAGGGCAACCTGAGGTTGGTCGTAAAGCTGCCGAAGAAAGCGAAGAAGCTTTGACAGATGCTTTGTCAGGTTCTGATATGGTCTTTATCACTGCTGGTATGGGTGGTGGCTCTGGTACAGGTGCTGCGCCAGTTATCGCTCGTATTGCTAAAAGCTTGGGTGCTCTTACAGTTGCCGTTGTCACACGTCCGTTTGGTTTTGAAGGAAACAAACGTGGCAACTTCGCTGCTGAAGGTATTGCAGAACTTCGCGAACAAGTAGATACTTTGTTGATTATCTCAAACAACAACCTTCTTGAAATCGTGGATAAAAAGACACCGCTTCTTGAAGCACTTAGCGAAGCTGACAATGTGCTTAGACAAGGGGTACAAGGTATTACAGACTTGATTACAAGCCCAGGCCTTATCAACCTTGACTTTGCCGATGTGAAAACCGTTATGGCAAACAAAGGTAACGCTCTTATGGGAATCGGTATCGGTTCTGGTGAAGAACGTATCACAGAAGCTGCTCGCAAAGCTATCTTCTCACCATTACTTGAAACAACAATCGATGGTGCTGCAGATGTTATCGTAAACGTTACTGGTGGTCTTGACATGACTCTTACTGAAGCCGAAGAAGCTTCTGAAATCATCAGCCAAGCTGCTGGTAAAGGGGTCAACATTTGGTTGGGTACATCTATTGATGACAGCATGAAAGATGAAATCCGTGTGACTGTTGTGGCAACTGGTGTCCGCCAAGACCGTGCAGATAAAGTGGCTGGTTTCCAACAATCAAACCGTTCATTTAACCAACCAAATGCACAACAAGCAGCAGGTGCTCAATACGCTTCTGAACGTGCACAACAATCAAGCCAACCAGCTTTTGAACGTCGTTCAAGCTTTGACTATGATATGGGTGCAACAAACACTGTACCAACATCACAACCAGCGTCTAACCCAGCTTCACAACAAAAAGACAATTCATTTGGAAACTGGGACCTTCGTCGTGACAACATCAGCCGTCCAAAAGAAGGTGAACTAGACAGCAAATTGACGATGTCAACTTTCTCAAGCAACGACACAACTGACGATGAATTAGAAACACCACCATTCTTTAAAAACCGTTAATGACGGATTTTCAAAAGAATAAAGACCTTGTTTTTGAACAAGTAGCGCAGGCAGCGCAAGCCGCTAATCGCTCTAAGGATAGTGTCAATATTATTGCAGTGACGAAGTACGTTGACAGTGGTGTGGCTGCTCGTCTTGTTGATACTGGCATTACCCATATTGGGGAAAACAGGGTTGATGTTTTTCTTGATAAATACGAAGCTTTGAAAGACAGACCTTTGACTTGGCATTTGATTGGAAGTTTGCAACGCCGTAAAGTTAAAAATGTGATTAACTTGGTGGATTACTTCCATGCCTTAGATTCTGTCAAATTGGCTTTAGAAATTCAGAAACGAGCGGAGCATACAATCAAATGTTTCCTACAAGTCAATATTTCAGGTGAAGAGAGTAAGCACGGTTTTAAAGTTTCGGAAATTGACGAAGCTTTAGCCGCTATCTCTGAATGTGATAAAGTGGAACTGGTGGGCCTAATGACAATGGCTCCGAAAGATGCTTCTGGAAATGAGATAAACGACATTTTTGGTAGAGCAAATCAGATTAGACAAGAGTTACAAAAACGTGGTTTACCCCATATGCCATTTACAGAATTAAGTATGGGGATGAGCGGTGATTTTAAGCTTGCTATTCAAAACGGAGCGACTTTCGTCAGAATTGGGACATCATTCTTTAAGTAACAGGAGAAAAGATGGCATTTAAAGACAGATTTGAGAAAATAATTTCATATTTTGATACTGATGAAGTTAGTGACGTTGAGCCAACAGTGAGTGAGGAGGTCAAGCCTTCTGCCTCTCAAGAGAGTGAAAAGGTCCAGCCAATTAAACGACCAATGGAACAACCTCAACCATCTAACCGCGTTCAACACGTGGTTAATGGTAACGATGCTCAACGCTCATCTTCATCTCAACAAAAGAGGACGGTAGAAGATATGCAACGTGTTCGCGCATTAAACCAACGCCGTGAAGAGCAAGCAAATGTGAATCAACAAACTACAACTATTACGCTTAAATACCCTCGTAAATATGAGGATGCTCAAGAAGTAGTGGATTTGTTAAACAATAACGAATGTGTTTTGATTGATTTTCAATACATGCTAGACGCTCAAGCACGTCGTTGCCTTGATTTCATTGATGGCGCAAGTAAAGTGCTTTATGGAACACTTCAAAAAGTAGGTAGTTCAATGTACCTTTTGACGCCATTTAATGTGATTGTCAATGTTGAAGAACTTCCAATGCCAAATAATGGTCAAGATGTCGGATTTGATTTTGACATGAAAAGACGCTAATATAGATAACATATGATTTTTATATTAATTGTATTACTAAAGACGATTCAGTTTTATTCTTATCTACTATTTGCTTACGCTTTACTGTCTTGGTTCCCAGGAGCCTACGATACTTGGTTGGGGCAGGTTTTGACACAAATTGTTGAGCCTGTGATTAGACCTTTCCGACGTTTTAACCTTCAATTTTTGGGGTTAGATTTTACGATTATAGCTGTGGTGTTCGCTCTTAATATTTTGAGCCGCATTCTGATTATGGTATTCACATCCTTATGACATCACAAGGAGTCTATCAACATTTTCGACCTGAGGAGCATGACTTTATTGATAAAATAACACGTCTTGCTCAGCGGGTAGAAGAAACCTATACCTATGTTTTGACGGAGTTTTTAAATCCTCGTCAAATCGAGATTGCGAAAACGGTGGTTAATCATTTTGGACTGAAAGCATTTGTGTCCAGTGATTATTATGCTAGTGAATATGCCCGTCTGATTATCGCACCAGAATATTATGTCTGTCAGGTAGAAGATTTTGAATTAGCCTTGCTTGAAGTGCGTTACCAGTCAAAATTTGCCCAGTTAAGCCATGCACAGATTATGGGAACTCTCCTTAATCATCTTGGCATTAAACGGACAGTCATCGGTGATATTTTGGTAACAGATGGCTACGCTCAGGTGTTAGTTTCGCGAAATATGTCTGATTATATTAGAATCCATACAACAAAGATAGCCAGAACGAGTGTTTCATTGAGAGAAATTCCTCTAAGCGATATCATCGTTGCAAATCAGGCTAGTCTGCAGCTAAACGTCATCGTGTCAAGTATGCGTCTGGATAAGATTCTGGCAACTGTGCTAAAGCTATCAAGAACGCAAGCTGCGCAGTTAATAGGAACAGGTAAAGTCAAACTTAATTATCAACTGATCGATAAAACAGCGACAGTTCTTCAAGTTGGAGATTTAGTTAGTGTAAGAGGGTTTGGTCGATTTTCAATTTTGAGCGATAATGGGATAACCAAAAACGGCAAATTGAAATTGACCATAGATAAGATGATACATAAATAAGGAGAATTCAATGGCACTTACAGCACTTGATATTAAAGATAAAACATTTAAAGTAAAATTCCGTGGTTATGACGAAGAAGAAGTTAATGAATTTCTAGATATTGTTGTTGAAGACTACGAAAACTTGGTTCGTCGTAACCATGAGCAAGAAAATCGTATCAAAGATTTGGAAGATAAATTGGCTTACTTTGATGAAATGAAAGAATCATTGAGCCAATCTGTTATCCTTGCTCAAGAAACAGCTGAAAAAGTGAAAACATCAGCAAACGACGAAGCAGCAAATCTTGTTAGCAAGGCGAACTACGATGCGCAACATTTGATTGATGAAGCAAAATCAAAAGCCAACCAAATTTTGCGTGATGCAACTGACGAAGCAAAACGTGTTGCTGTGGAAACAGAAGATTTGAAACGTCAAACACGCGTCTTCCACCAACGTTTGGTAGCTGCTATTGAAGGTCAACTTAGCTTGGCTAACTCACCAGAATGGAACGAATTGTTGCAACCAACAGCCGTTTATCTTCAAAACTCAGACGCAGCTTTTCGTGAAGTTGTTGAGAAAGTGTTGGACGAAGAAGTTCCAGAATTAGATGATGAGTTGTCAATGGATGCGACACGTCAATTCACACCAGAAGAAATGGAAGAATTGCAACGTCGTGTTGAAGAAAGCAACAAACACCTTGAAGAAACGCAAAAATTAGCAGCTGCTGACAACGAATCTGCTGACGCAGATACAGATGAAGTAGTTAATCTCAGCGAAACACAAACATTTAAATTGAATATCGAAGAAGACTAAGAAAAACGCGATTGTTAATCCATATTTTCAGCGAGCAGGAGATGGTGTGAGTCCTGTAATCCCTAGATTGGCAATTATCATTTTCGAATCGTTTTATCTGAATGAAGTAAGATAAAAGGGCTGACTTACCTTACGAGTCGCAGAGGGAGATTTGGTTTGACCTGATTTTTTTAGGAAAATAAAATCTCTGAACAAAGGTGGTACCACGAGCTTTCGTCCTTTTGAGGCGAAAGCTCTTTTTTATTATTTAACCCTGTCAACCTTCTGTCGTTGCTTGTGTGATGACAGTTAGATTATTTATATAAGGAGTAGCTATGAAACTAAAAGAAACGCTTAATCTTGGAAAAACAGCTTTCCCAATGCGTGCTGGGCTTCCTAACAAAGAACCAAAATGGCAGCAAGAATGGGAAGAAGCTAACATTTACGCCAAACGTCAACAATTAAACGAAGGCAAGCCTTCTTTCAACCTCCACGATGGACCTCCGTACGCTAACGGAAATATCCACGTTGGGCATGCCATGAATAAAATTTCTAAAGATATTATTGTGCGTTCAAAATCAATGTCTGGTTTCCGCGCCCCTTATGTACCTGGTTGGGACACACACGGTTTGCCAATTGAACAAGTGTTGTCTAAAAAAGGTGTGAAACGCAAAGAAATTCCATTGACAGAATACCTTGAAATGTGTCGTGAGTATGCGCTTAGCCAAGTGGATAAACAACGTAACGACTTTAAACGTTTAGGAGTTTCTGCTGATTGGGAAAATCCATACATTACTCTAAAACCAGCTTATGAAGCGGCTCAAATCCGTGTCTTTGGTGCTATGGCTGACAAAGGCTACATTTACCGTGGTGCTAAGCCAGTTTACTGGTCATGGTCATCTGAATCAGCTCTTGCGGAAGCTGAAATTGAATACCACGATATTGATTCAACTTCTCTTTACTATGCCAATAAAGTTAAAGATGGTAAAGGTGTGCTTGATACAGATACTTACATTGTCGTTTGGACAACAACACCATTTACAGTAACAGCATCACGCGCTTTGACTGTTGGTCCTGATATGGATTATGTCGTTGTGAAACCTGCTAATAATGACCGAAAATTCGTTGTTGCAGAAGGACTTTTGGATAGCTTAGCTGAAAAATTTGGTTGGGAATCATTTGAAATTCTCGCTAAACATAAAGGTACTGAACTCGAATATATCGTTACAGAACACCCATGGGATACTGAAGTGGATGAATTGGTTATCTTGGGTGACCACGTTACACTTGATTCAGGTACAGGTGTTGTCCATACTGCCCCTGGTTTTGGTGAAGATGACTACAACGTTGGTGTTAAATACGGATTGGAAGTTTTTGTTACTGTTGATGAACGTGGTATCATGATGGAAAATGCTGGTCCAGATTTCCAAGGTCAATTCTACGATAAAGTTGTTCCAACTGTTACTGAAAAACTTGGCGACCTTTTGCTTGCTAGCGAAGCCATTACTCACTCATACCCATTTGACTGGCGTACTAAGAAACCAATCATCTGGCGTGCTGTACCACAATGGTTTGCATCAGTTTCTAAATTCCGTCGAGACATTCTTGATGAAATTGACCGCACAACATTCTATCCAGAATGGGGTCGTACACGTCTTTACAACATGATTCGTGACCGTGGCGATTGGGTTATCTCACGTCAACGTGCTTGGGGTGTGCCACTTCCAATCTTCTATGCAGAAGACGGTACAGCTATCATGACTAAAGAAGTGACTGACCACGTTGCAGATTTGTTTGAAAAATACGGTTCAATCGTTTGGTGGGAACGCGATGCCAAAGATCTTCTTCCAGAAGGCTTCACGCACCCAGGTTCACCAAATGGCGAATTTACCAAAGAAACAGATATCATGGATGTTTGGTTTGACTCAGGTTCTTCATGGAATGGTGTTATGAATGCCCGCGAAGGTTTGGAATATCCAGCTGATCTTTACCTTGAAGGTTCTGACCAATACCGTGGTTGGTTCAACTCATCATTGATTACCTCAGTTGCCGTCAATGGTCATGCTCCTTATAAAGCTGTCCTTTCTCAAGGTTTCGTTCTTGATGGTAAAGGTGAAAAAATGTCTAAATCACTCGGAAACACTATCCTTCCAAGTGACGTTGAAAAACAATTTGGTGCTGAAATCTTACGTCTTTGGGTAACAAGCGTTGATTCTAGCAACGATGTTCGTATTTCAATGGATATTTTGAAACAAACGTCAGAAACTTACCGTAAAATCCGTAATACCCTTCGTTTCTTGATTGCAAATACCAGCGATTTCAATCCAAATGAAGATACCGTTGCTTACGAAGAATTGCGTTCTGTGGATAAATACATGACCGTGAAATTCAACCAATTGGTAGCAACTATCCGTAAAGCTTATGAAGCTTATGGTTTCATGGCTATCTACAAAGCTGTTGTGAACTTCATCACTGTTGATTTGTCTGCCTTCTACCTTGATTTTGCCAAAGATGTGGTTTACATCGAAGCAGCTGACAACCTTGCTCGTCGTCAAATGCAAACCGTCTTTTATGACATTTTGGTAAAAATCACTAAATTGTTGACACCAATCCTTCCACACACTGCGGAAGAAATTTGGTCATACTTAGAGTTTGAACCAGAAGACTACGTGCAATTATCAGAATTACCAGAAGCTGAAGTCTTTGAAGGTCAAGACAATATCCTTGAAGAATGGGATGCCTTCATGACCCTTCGCAACCAAGCTCAAAAAGCCTTGGAAGAAGCGCGTAATACTAAAGTTATCGGTAAATCATTGGAAGCTCATTTGACAATCTATGCGAGCGAAGAAGTGAGAACACTTTTGACAGCTCTTGATAGCGACATTGCGCAATTGTTGATTGTTTCTCAATTGACCATTACAGATGAAGCTGCGCCAGCAGATGCCGTTGCTTTTGAAGATGTTGCCTTCACAGTTGCTCATGCAGAAGGTGCTGTTTGTGACCGTTGCCGCCGTGTTGACCCAACAACAGCGGAACGCTCATACGGTGTGACAATCTGTGACCACTGTGCTGACATTGTTGAAACGAATTTTTCAGCAGCCGTAAGCGAAGGTTTTGAATAAGCCAATAAAAAATGGCTCTTTGTCAACTGTAGTGGGTAGATGAAAAGCTAACACCTAGAGAGGACGAACTTCGTCCTCTCTTTCTTTATGTTCAATGCAATCAAAATCCGTTTTTTAAAGTTTTCAAAGTTCCTGAAACCAAAGGCATTTCTCTTAATGACTTTGATGAGATTATTGGTAGCTTCTAGTTTGGCGTTGGAATAAGGCAATTCCATGGCGTTTAAAACCTTGTCTTTATCCTTTAAAAATGTCTTCAATACCGTCTGGAAAATAGGATTAACGATGGCTATTTCCTGTTCGATGAGGTCAAAGAAATGGTCTGAGTTCTTCTCTTGGAAATGAAATAAGAGAAGCTGATAGAGTTCATAGTGTTGTCGTAGTTCCTCGGAGAAAGACAGGAGTTTTTCTAGGATTTCCTTGTTAGTCAAATGCATTCGAAACATAGGGCGATAAAATCGTTTATCGCTGAGTTTACGGCTATCTTGTTGTATCAATTTCCAGTAACGTTTCAAGGCTCGGTATTCCTGCGATTTTCTGTCGAATTGATTCATAATTTGAATACGGACACGGTTCA
>SKEV01000143.1_pt1 | contig 57259 bp, 32 predicted proteins | sample 4819531 | NCBI WGS metagenome assembly SKEV01 (sample SAMN11008800, study PRJNA524170) | human gut metagenome | biome: Human fecal sample; material: Feces; isolation source: fecal sample from pouch patient p9, p28 | host: Homo sapiens | place: Israel: Tel-Aviv | collected 2016-08-01 | reverse complement strand
ACGCTAATGGTCCAAGGAGAACACTGTCAGACCGATGCCTAATCATTATACAGCTTAAACAATGAGAGGATTAAGTCCCAACTGGTTGTTGGGTACTGAAACCCTACACTTATATATTAGGAGGAGAGTGGGTATTTTGAGCAGCGTACCGGCAAAGGTAAAAAAACAGAAAAGCCCTTTTGAAATGCGCATGGCGTATTTCGGGCTACCGGCAGCGTTGGTGGCACTGACGCTGATTTGGACCATGAGGACTCCCGCGGGACTGTCCTATTCAGGCAAGATGGCCATGGGCATCTTTGCGTTTGCACTGATTCTGTGGGTGAGTAACGGGATTCCAAACTATGTAACTTCACTGATTGTGATTTTTCTGCTGCCGGCAGCAGGGGCCTGGACAGAAAAAGCCACACTGGGCGTGTTTGGCTATGAAGTAATCTGGCTGATGATAGCAGCCTTTGTCATTGCCTCGGGCATGGAAAAGAGCGGACTTGCAAAACGTCTGGCATTGTTTCTGGTCACGCGGTTTGGAAAGAGCGTCAACACGGTGCTGATTGTGCTGATGGTAACCAATTTCCTCATTGCCTTTGTGGTGCCGTCCACAACAGCCAGGGCTGTGATGCTTCTTCCCATTGTCATGATGATTATGGAGGTCTTTGAGGTGGGAAACACTACGCCCCAGGACCGGAATTTTGGAAAACTTATGGCATTGCAGGGGATACAGGCCAACAACCTTTCCACCGGAGCCATTGTGACGGCTACATCCTCCCAGATTCTGGCTATCAGCTTTATCAAGGACCTGACAGGTACGGAGATTTCCTGGATGAAGTGGTTCATTGCCTCTGCTCCTGTTGCCATTATCACACTGGCAGCCAGCTTCCTTATCGGAAAAATGCTCTTTAAGACGGGAAACCGTTCTGCTTCCGCGGAGAAGATGACGGCCCTGGAGGAAGAGTACAAGGGACTGGGAAAAATGAACGGAGTGGAAGTGCGGGCCCTGATTATCTTCCTTATCACCATCTTTTTGTGGGCAACAGACGAGTACCATGGCGCCATGTTTGGTTTCGACATATCCCTGGTTGTGGTAGCCATTGTGTCCGCAGCCATCTTCCTTATGCCCCATGTAGGGATATTGACCTGGAAGGAAGCAAAGATACCCTGGGATCTGATGATTTTCAGCTGCGGCGCTTATGCGGGAGGGCTGGCCCTGGACGATACAGGCGTGGCTACCTGGGTCTTAAACAGCGTGTTTGACAAGCTGGGAGTGGAGCATATGAGCTTCATGGTTCTTTACGCGGTAATTATTTTTATTGCAAGCTTCTCCCACTTTGTGTTCACCAGCAAGACGGTTCGTACCATCATTCTGATTCCCACCATTATATCCATTGCGCAGGTGGCGGGATTCAATCCTGTGGCTCTGGCCCTGCCGGCGTCCTTCATGATATGCGATACCATCACGCTTCCGCCTCACAGCAAGGTGAACCTGACATATTACAGCACAGGAAAATTCACGGTCCTGGAGGAAATGACATACGGTATCCTGACCCTGCTGGCAAAATGGGGCATTATGGTGGCGGCGTCATTTACCTGGTTTAAAATGATAGGGATTATGTAGGAGGTCAATATGAAGGGAAAAGGATATATTACGTTTATGGTGGCAGCAGCACTCAGCATGGGCCTTGCAGTCACTGCCATGGCGGAGGAACCGGGCAGTGGGGAACCAGGCGGTGCGCAGCTGGGAACCATGATAGAGATGGCGGACAGGTTGGCGCCGGAGGGGGAGGATGCAGCTGTTATCTCTCATATAAAAGGTGTGACCGACAGCCAGGGACGTCTGGCAGTACCAATGTACCAGGATGCAGAGCTGGTGTCTGTCCAGGCAGGGGCAGGTACCCTTAAGGGTGAACCGAAGGAGCAGCATTCAGGCATGACATCTTATCTGGTAGCGGATTTTGACGAGGCGGATTTCCCGGTGGAACTTACCCTGAACTGGTACCAGGAAGGGACTTACAAGATGAAGGCGGCCAAGACAAGCGGCACAGCCCCGGGCAATCTGAAGGCAGTTACATATTCCATGGTAAACACGGCACCGGTGTCAATCGGTTCCTACAGCCTGGAGCTGGCGGTGCCAGAGGGATATGAACTGGCGGGAATTGTTGGATACGACCCCGAGGAGGAGTATGGCATATTTACGGACCAGGGCGTGAAGTACGGCGCCTATGTGTTTGGGGAGGTTCCCGTTGGCCGGGAATGTGAGATGACGGTGAATATAAAGAAAGCAGGAGGCAATCTGGCGCTGTCCATGTGGGGAGCCACGATTCTGATTTCAGCTTATTTCCTGTATAAAAATAAGGGGATGCTGAAGGAGGCAAAGGAACTGGCTGCGAAAAAGAAGATGGGAGGCAACTCATAATGAGAAAGAAACAGGGATTATTAATCATCATGGACGGCCTGGGAGACAGACCGGATCCGGTGCTGGGGGGAATGACGCCGCTTGAGAGCGCCTCCACCCCTAATATGGAGCGCCTGCTTCAAATGGGGATGTGCGGAAATGTATACCCCATTGCGCCGGGGATTCCCGTGGGCACGGATGTGGGACATCTGCAGATATTCGGCTATGACAGCAGCAGGGTGTACAGAGGCAGGGGACCCTTAGAGGCCAGCAGCGGCGGGCTGGAGCTGATGGACGGGGACGTGGCGTTCAGAGGAAATTTTGCAACCGTTACAGAGGATATGGCGGTGGTGGACCGCAGAGCCGGGCGAATCAGCCAGGGTACGGAGTTTCTGGCACAGGCCGTAAACGGCATGGTGCTGTCTGACGGGACCCGGGTGCTGGCAAAGGAACTGACGGAGCACCGGATTGCGGTGGTTCTCAGAGGAGTGGGATTAAGCGATGCTATCAGCTGTACGGACCCCGGTACCACGGAGGAGGGGAAGAAGGTATCCGGACCCAGGGCTTTGGACGGCAGTGAGAAGGCGCAGAAGACAGCAGATGCCCTGTGGGAATTTACAAAAAAAGCGTACGGCATCTTAAAGGAGCATCCCATTAATAAGGAGAGGATCCAAAAGGGGCTTAAGCCGGCCAATATCATCCTGACCAGGGGAGCCGGACAGAAGACGGAGATGGTTTCCCTGAAGGACAGGTACAAAATCAGGGCCGCCTGTGTGGCAGGAGATAAAACAGTGGGAGGTATTGCCCGGCTGGCAGGTATGGATTACTATATCAGGGACAGCTTTACAGGAAGCTTTGACACGGACCTTATGGGAAAGGCCAGGCTGGCGGCAGAGCTTCTAAAGGAAAAGAAATACGACTGGGTGGTGCTCCATATCAAGGGCACGGATCTGGCGGGCCACGATAACCGTCCGGATAAGAAGAAGGAGATTGTGGAACAGACAGACCAAATGCTGGGCTATCTTCTTAATGAGCTGGATTTGGAACAATGCTATATTTCTTTTACGGCAGACCATTCCACACCCTGTAAGGTGGGGGATCACAGCGGGGATGGCGTACCCACCTTTATTGCCGGTGGCGATGTCAGGCGGGATAAGGTGGATATGGCCGGGGAACGCTACTTCATGGAGGGAGCCCTGGAGGGGCTGACAGCCAACGATATATTCCGGCTCCAGATGAACTACATGGGATTTATGGAAAAGGTGGGATCCTGATACCAAAACAAAGAATGAAGGCCTGAGGCGGCGAAACGGCTGCTTCAGGTCTTGGGGTTGTGCAGGTTCAGGTCTTGGGTTTGCCAACTTGACACGGGTCGGGAATCATGGTACGATAAAACATATTCTTTTGTAGGATAAGACGGTAGAGCAATCTGCCGTTTTTTTACATTTGGTACGTCGGAAAAGCCCCCGCCTTCATGACAAGGGGCAGGAGCTTTTAGACGTGCCGGAGTGCTTTGGGAAACATCTGCCCGCTTTTTATCAATCCACTTTTGCTTTGTCCAGCGCCGTGTTGATGGCATTCAGGAGGGCAGTGGAGGTATAGCGGGAGGTGCTGGGATATGTAAGGTTCTCCGTGGACTGATTGCTTATAATCTGGCTGGCCAGATCATCCAGGGTGGGCTGCATCAGAGGGTACATGGTGGTGACAGCCTCGCTTAAGGGAACCAGGTCAATGGAGGTGATGCGGTTCTTATCCACAGTTACCTTTACATTCACATCTTCGCTGCCAAGGGTCAGTGCCGCGCTGTATACGCCCGGCAGGTAGCCGGCAGGTTCAGCGGAAACGGAAACGTTGTCCTTCCCAGGCCGGAACATGATGAAACAGAGGGTAATTAAAAGGATGGCAAGGCCTACGAAGATTGCGGTGTAGATGATTTCCTTCATCCTTAGTACCACAATTTTGGTTTTAGAGCTCATAGTCAGGACCTCTAAGATAGTTTGTTAAAGCTTATGTTGCAGGGCGGGGAAATATGAGAAGTTTTCGTTGTCCCGCCTGCCGGAAGGAGAGAGAAAAGTGGCGTTGCAGTTTATATTGGGAGGAGCAGGCTCAGGAAAGACCAGAATGCTCTATGACCGGGTCATAAAGGAGTCTATGGAGCATCCGGAACAAAAGTACCTGGTTGTGGTGCCGGAGCAGTTTACCATGCAGACACAGAAGGAAATCATCCGTCTCCATCCCAGACACGGGATTATGAATATAGATATCCTCAGCTTTAAGCGTCTGGCTTACCGGGTATTCGAAGACCTGGGGGTCAGAATCCCGGTTGTGCTGGATGATATGGGAAAATCCATGGTGCTGCGCAAGGTGGCCGGGTTAAAGAGAGGAAAGCTGTCCCTCTACAGTGGGCATCTGGAGCAGACCGGCTTCATCGGCCAGCTTAAGTCCCAGATTTCGGAGCTGTACCAGTACGGTATCACACCGGATATGCTGAGGGAAGTACGGGGGGAGGCGGATTCTCCTCTTCTGGCCCAGAAGCTTGAGGACCTGGAGGTGATTTACAGCGGTTTCAGGGAGTATATAGAGAGCCACTATATCACGGCTGAGGAGATTCTGGACATCCTGTGCAGGGAGCTTCCAAAGTGGGAACCCCTCAAAGACAGCATCATTCTTCTGGACGGATATACCGGCTTTACTCCGGTCCAGTACAGGCTGGTGGAGCTGTTCCTGATGCACGCCAGGGAGGTGGTATGTACGGTTACCATTGATTCCAGGGAAAACGCCTACAAGGAGAGCAGTATCCAGCATCTGTTTTATATGAGCCGTCATACGGTGTGCCGCGTGGCCTCCATGGCAAAACAGCATGGAATCCCGAAAAAGGAGGACATAATCTGCAGCCGGCGTCCGGCCTGGAGATATGATGAGAGCCCGGAGCTGGATTTTCTGGAACAGAACCTGTACCGGTACTCCGGCAGGACCTGGGAGGGAAAGGAAGAGCGCATCCAGGTGTACAAGGGACGCAACCCGGCAGGGGAGGCTGCCTACGTGTGCAGCAGGATTGAGCAGATGATAAAGGAGGAAGGGATGCGTTACCGGGATGCCGCCGTCATTACCGGGGACCTTCCATCCTATGGACGGGAGCTGGCCCACCAGTTTGATGAGGCCGGGATTCCCTATTTCCTGGATGATAAGAAGAGTATTCTGGAAAATCCCATGGTGGAGCTGATACGGGCAGCATTAGAGATGGTGAAGGATTTCTCTTATGAGAGCGCGTTCCGGTATCTGAAAACAGGACTGGTGTATGAGAAGGCTGGGAGCACAAAGGAGAGGGCGTCGGCAGATACAAAGGAGTGGGCGTCGGCAGATACAAAGGAGTGGGCGTCGGCAGATACAGAGGAGAGAGCGGCGGCAGATACGGCGGCAGATACGTCCGGGGATGCAGGGGAGGCAGATGCTGGGAGCGGATTTGACGGTTCCAGGAAACATGCAGAGCAGATGACGGACCGGCTGGAAAATTATGTGCGGGCCCTGGGCATACGGGGGTGGAAGCGTTGGGATTCCTGTTGGGAACGGCAGTACAGAGGTGGTGAAAAGCTGAACCTGAAGGAGCTGAACCAATACCGCATGTGGATACTGGAGCCTCTGCGGCCTCTGCGGGAGGCATTTAAGGCAGAGGGAGCCACCATTGCCTCTGTGACGGCAGCTCTTCGCCAGTTCCTGGAGCACATGGAGCTGAGGGAAAAGCTGGAGGAGTACAGGGATTTCTTTCTGGAGCGAAAAGAGCCGGGGGATGAGAACCTGGCCAGGGAATACGGCCAGGTCTATGACCGCGTACTGGAACTGTTTGAGCGGCTGGAAGGACTTTTGGGCGCGGAAAAAGCGGATATGAAGAACTATATCCAGATTCTGGACGCCGGCTTCCAGGAAATCCAGGTGGGTGTGATTCCGGCCACGGTTGATCAGGTTATGGTGGGGGATATTACCCGAAGCCGTCTGGAAGCAGTGAAGGTACTGTTTTTCGTAGGAGTAAACGAGGGCACGGTGCCCCAGAGAAAGAACGGGGGAAGCCTTTTATCGGACCGTGACAGGGCGGCTCTCAGGAAAATGGATATAGAGCTGGCTCCCACGGTAAAAGAGGATGGCTGCATCCAGAAATTTTATCTGTATCTTATGATGTCAAAGCCCTCCCGACAGCTGGTGCTCACCTATGCCGGACTTACGCCGGACGGCAAGAGCCAGAGACCCTCCAATCTCATGGGAGAAGTGGGAAAGCTGTTTCCCGGAATGAAAACCCTGGACGAGCATTCCGTGGAATGGCCGGTGCGGACCGGGAGGGATGCCAGGGAGATGCTTATACAGGGGCTTCGGGGAATGCAGGAACAGGGGGAGGATGACAGGGAGCGGGAGGAAGCTGCCTTTATGCAGCTCTTCCAGCATTTTTATACATCGCAGGAGCACCGTGATAAGGTGAGGCAGTTGGTGGACGCTGCTTTTTATTCCTATGAGGAAAGGGGAATCGGACGGGCAGCTGCCAGAGCCCTTTACGGCAGGGAACTGCAGGGCAGCGTGACCCGGCTGGAGCAGTTCGCCTCCTGTGCCTACGCCCATTTCCTGCGGTATGGTCTGGAACTGATGGAGCGGCAGGAGTACGAGCTGGAGGCAGTGGACATGGGCAACCTGTTCCACCAGTCCATTGACAGATGCTTTGCCTCCATGAAGGACAGAGGGCAGGATTGGCGGGAGCTGACCGAAGAGGGGAGAAAGAGCCTTGTAAAGGAATGCGTGACCCAGGTAACGGAGGAATACGGCAACACAATCATGTCCAGCTCAGCCCGCAACGCGTATCTGGCAGGCAGGGTGGAACGGATTACGGACCGCACCATATGGGCCCTGTCAGAGCAGGTGAAAAAGGGCGACTTTGAGCCGGTGGGATTCGAGGTGTCCTTTTCAGCCATTGATAACCTGAAGGCCATGCGCATCGGCCTGTCAGAGGATGAAGAGCTGCAGCTTCGCGGACGTATTGACCGCATGGACCTGTGCAGGGATGAGGACCATGTCTATGTAAAGATTATTGACTATAAGTCAGGAACCACATCCTTTGACCTGGCTGCCCTGTTTTATGGATTGCAGCTTCAGCTGGTGGTCTATATGGATGCGGCGGTGGAGATGGAGGAGAGGAGACATCCGGACAAGGAGGTGGTTCCTGCCGGTATCTTCTACTACCACATAGGTGACCCGATAGCGGATAAGCAGGAAGGAATGGATGAAAGGGATATCGAAAAACAGATATTAAAGCAGCTCAGGATGAACGGTCTGGTAAACAGTGAACTGGATATTATCCGGCATTTGGACCGGGAGATAGAGAAGGAATCCGATGTGATACCCGTAGCGATCAAGGATGGCTATGTTCAGGAAAGCCGCTCGTCCGTGGCCAGCACCAGACGTTTTCAGGATCTGCGCCGGTTTGTGAACCGGAGGCTCAGGGAAGCCGGGCAGGATATACTGATGGGAAATGTGGACTTAAAGCCTTACAAACAGGGAAACAGGACAGCCTGCGACTATTGTCCCTACCATGCAGTGTGCGGGTTCGATACCAAGACAGCAGGCTATGGATACCGCAAGCTCAAGGGACTTAAGCCGGAGGAAATCTGGACGGAATTGGAATCTGAAGGAGACGAGGAAACAGATGGCAGTGAATTGGACCAGTAAACAGCAAGAGGTTATAGACAGCAGAAACAGGAACCTTCTGGTGTCCGCGGCAGCGGGCAGCGGTAAGACGGCCGTGCTGGTGGAACGTATCATCCGGATGATAAGCGAAGGAGACCGTCCCCTGGATATTGACCAGCTGCTGGTAATGACGTTTACCAATGCAGCTGCGGCCGAGATGCGGGAGAGGATAGGCGCCGCAGTGGAGCAGAAGCTGAAGGAACGTCCTGAGGACGAGCATCTGTGGCTCCAGGCAGCCCTGATCCCCCAGGCCCAGATTACCACCATTGACAGCTTCTGCCTGAATATCATCCGCAGCCATTATAACAGCCTGGACATAGATCCGGCCTTCCGTATCGGGGATGAGGGGGAGCTGTCCCTTCTGCGGGGGGACTGTATGGGGGAAATGCTGGAAAACTGTTACGATGAGGCGGATGAGGAGTTTGGAAGGTTCGTGGAGCATTTTGGACGGGGAAAGTCAGACAGGGGAATCGAGGATGTGATTCTCCAGGCATGGCAGTTTTCCCAGAGTCATCCATGGCCGCAGGAATGGCTTGCAGCCTGTCAGAAGGAGCTGGAGGAGGAAAGCATCGGGGAAATGGAGGAAAGCCCCTGGATGGTGTTCCTGATGGAGGATGTGGCCAGACAGATGGCAGAGCTTTCCGGGCAGCTGGGGGAAGCCCTTGATGTGTGCCTGGAGGAAAACGGCCCCCTGGCATACGAGCCCATGCTCATAAGCGACAAAAGTAAAATCGAGGCCATAGGAAGGGCCGCTTCCACAGGCAGCTTTGAAGCCCTGTATAACAGCCTGCAGAATATGAGCTTCGACCGTCTGGCATCCATCCGGAGCAAGGATATTGACAGTGATAAGAAGGCATTTGTAAGCGCATGCAGGGACCGGGTCAAGAAGGCCGTGGCAAAATGCAGGGAGCTCTACGGCCAGCAGAGTCCGCAGGAAGTAGTGGAAAGCATGAGAGGGACCAGAAGGGTCATCCGGGAGCTCTTAAGGCTTACAGGCATGTTTGACCAGGCATACAGGGATGCCAAGCGGGAGCGGAACGTGCTGGATTTTAATGATTTGGAGCATCTGGCGCTGGAGGTTCTGTATGTGCGGGAGGAAAACGGAAACGGGGAAGAAAGGGTTTCCCGCCTTCCGTCCCAGGTGGCAGACGAGCTCAGCCGGCAGTATGAGGAGATATTGGTGGACGAGTACCAGGACAGCAATTATGTCCAGGAAGCATTGATTACCAGCATTTCCAGGGAGCGGTTCGGTTATCCCAACGTATTTATGGTGGGGGATGTGAAGCAGAGCATATACAGGTTCCGTCTGGCCAGGCCGGAGCTGTTTATGGATAAATATGAAAAATATTCCAGGCAGGGTGGACCGTACCAGATGATTGAATTACAGCAGAACTTCCGGAGCAGGGAGTCTGTGCTGACCAGTGTCAATGATGTGTTTTATCAAATCATGACAAAGAATCTGGGAGGAATCACATACACGCCTGAGACAGCCCTTTATCCCGGAGCGGTATTTGAGGAAGTGAACAGGAAAACGGTTTGTGGCCCGGGACTGGAAGAGGGGGAGTCTGACACGCAGGAATCCGGCCCTGTTTCCTTCCTTGCAGGAACGCCTACGGAGCTTATCATGGTGGATACGGGCGCGGAAGCACTGAAGCAGCTGGATGAAGACTCCCTTGATTATACGGCAAAAGAGCTGGAAGCCAGACTGATTGCCGGAAGGATACGCCAGCTGGTAAGCCAAGGCCAGGGGATTTTGGTGTGGGACAAATCCAGGGGAGCTTACCGCAGGGCCCGTTACGGCGACATGGTTATCCTGCTCAGAAGCATGACGGGATGGTCGGAGGTATTTGTAAATGTGCTGATGAATGAAGGCATCCCGGCTTTTGCCCAGACCAGGACAGGATATTTCAACACGGTTGAGGTGGAGACGGTTCTCAGCCTTCTGTCTGTTGTTGATAATCCCATGCAGGATATTCCGCTGGCAGCCGTTATGCGTTCGCCCATTGTGGGGATGGATGATGAGGAGATGGCCTGGATGATGGCCGCCTACAAGCGGAATTCAAAAAAGGGCCAGGACAGGGGGGTATACGGGGCGTGGAGGCTCTGGCTGGAGGAAGGGCCGGGGCCGGAGGAAGAACTGAGGCCGGGAAAAGAGCTGGGGCAGGAGGAAAATCCTGACAGGGAAGAAGGCTTAATCACAGTGGGATTATGCAGCATACCGGCAGAGGCAGCTCATTCCATTTCCCTTAAATCCCTTAAGCTGTCACTCCTTATGGAACGGCTGTGGGGGGAGGCAAGGCATCTGCCTATCCATGAGCTGCTGTACCGGGTATACAAGGAGAGCGGATATTACGACTATGTATCCGCCATGCCGGCCGGGGAGACGAGACGGGCTAACCTGGACATGCTGGTGGAAAAGGCAGCTGCCTATGAATCCACCAGCTACAAGGGTCTGTTTCATTTTGTAAGGTACATTGAAAAACTGAAGAAATTTGATACGGATTTCGGTGAGGCCAGCGTGGCCGGTGAGCAGGACAATACGGTGCGCATCATGAGTATTCACAAGAGCAAAGGTTTGGAATTCCCAGTGGTATTTCTGGCTGGCCTGGGAAAGCGATTTAACAAGCAGGATGCGTACGGACAGATTCTTCTGGATGCGGATTTAGGGGCTGCGGCAGATTTCCTGGACCTGGAGCTGCGGGTCAAGGCGCCGACTCTTAAAAAGCAGGCATTGAAGCGCCGGATGGAGCTGGAAACAATGGGGGAGGAGCTCAGGGTCCTTTATGTGGCCATGACCAGGGCCAAGGAAAAGCTGATTATGACAGCCGCGGATAAGTCGCTGGAGAATAAGCTGGGAAAATGGAAGGACATTCCCCTGTCCCAGGGCCAGCTGCCCTATACCATACTGGCTTCAGCCAATTCCTGCCTGGACTGGCTCCTTATGGCCCAGCCCGCAATTCCTGCCTCCCACATGGAAATGCGCCAGATTCAGGTAAAAGATCTGATTGGCGAGGAAATTACCCGGCAAATCATACGGAAGATGAAAAAGGAAGACCTTCTGAACCTGGATGGGGAGAAGGTGTATGATGCAGCATTTGGAACACGTCTCAGAAAAGCCCTGGAATATGAGTACCCTTATGAATCAGATACCGGACTGTACGCCATGGTGTCTGTATCCGAGCTTAAAAAACAGAGCCAGATAGGACGGGCAGAGGATGCCATTGGCACGGACCGTGACAATCTGGAGGGGGCAGCCCTTGGTGAGCTGACGGCGCTGAGGGGAAAACAGGATGTGGCAGGCCCCGGATTCAGGGAATCAGGAGAACCGAATAAACCATCTTCATCCGGCCCAAACCGCGGAGCTCTGCGGGGAACCGCATACCACGCGGTTCTGGAGCATATCCGGTTCCATGAGATACACAGCCTGTCAGAGGTAAAGCCGGTGGTGGATGAGCTTCTGGAGAACGGATTTCTGGACCAGGAAGCCCGTGACTTTATTAATCCCAATGTCATATGGAATTTCCTGTCCAGTCCCTTGGGAAAGCGTATGGCGAAAGCACAGGCAGAGGGACGCATCCATAAGGAGCAGCAGTTTATCATAGGCATACCTGCCAGGGAAATGGGCCTTGGTGATTCCGACGAGCTGGTACTTATCCAGGGAATCATCGACGCCTATCTGGAGGAAGAGGACGGACTGGTCCTCATTGACTATAAAACAGACCATGTGCCGGAGGGAAGTCCGGAACAGGGGGCAAAGATGCTGGCAGAGCGCTACAGAGTCCAGCTGGACTATTATGAGCGCGCATTGACCCAGCTGACTGAGAAACATGTAAAAGAGCGCATCATTTATTCCCTTGCGCTTCAGATGAGTATAAACGTATGAAAGAAGGAATCAGGATGAATCAGAAAAGAGAAATAAGAACCGTATCCCTCATTGGACTGGGAGCCATTGGCTGTTTCCTGGCCAGTCATCTGGGGCCTCTGATGGGAGATAATCTGCGTGTGATTGCAGGGGGCAGCCGCCGTGAACGTCTGGAACAGGAAGGCGTCATGGTCAATGGGGTCCGCCACCATTTCAACATCGTATCCCCGGAGGAAACCTGCGATCAGGATTATCCGGATTTAGCTATTATCATCACCAAGTTTCCTGCCCTGTCCCAGGCTTTGGAGAACATGAGAAACCAGATTGGGCCGGATACCCTTATCATGGCTCCGTTAAACGGGGTGGAGGCAGAGGAAAAGGTGGCAGCGGTATTTGGATGGGATAATCTGCTGTATTCCCTGGCAAAGGTAAGCGTGGTCATGAAGGACGGGTGCGCCTCCTTTAATCCAAAGGCTGCCCGGATTGAAATGGGGGAGAAGCACAATGAGACAGTGTCCCCCAGGGTACAGGCTGTGAAGGAGCTGTTTGAGGGGGCGGGCATACGTACCGTTGTTCCGGAGGATATGGAGCGGGCCATCTGGTATAAATACATGTGCAATGTCAGTGAGAACCAGAGCGCCGCTGTCCTGGGCATCCCCTTTGGGGCCTGGAGCGTCAGCGCAGATGCCAATTTTATCCGTGAGAAGCTGATGCGGGAGGTCATAGCCATTGTGCAAAAGAAAGGAATCGACCTCTCTGAAAAGGATATGGAAAAACAGGCCAGCGTGCTTAAGGATGTGCCTCCTAAAAATAAACCGTCTACCCTCCAGGACATTGAGGCAGGCCGCAAGACCGAGGTGGAAATGTTCGGAGGCACCATCATCCGTATGGGCCATGAGCTGGGAGTGCCTACGCCTTATAACGAAATGTTCTACCATGGAATTAAGGTGCTGGAGCAGAAGAATGAGGGGTTGTTTTAAAGGAAAATGCGGTGTCCGCTAAGAGGGGAGTGGAAGATGGAATTAAGGCAAATAGAGTACTTTTCCGCGGTAAACAGATACAAGAATTATACAAAGGCAGCACAGGAGCTGCATGTTTCCCAGCCTACAATCAGTGTGGCAATCCAGAAGCTGGAAGATGAGCTGGGGATAAAGCTGATGGAGAGGGATAATAAAGGAATCCGCATTACCGGGGCAGGGGAAATATTTCTTGCAAAAGGTGAAAAAGTTCTGGATGAGATAAGGGATCTGGAGGAAATCATGGAAGATTTGAAGCCTTCCGGCAAAAAGCATCTGAAGGCTGCATTCCCTTCCACGGTGGGATCCTGGCTGTGGAAGGTGCTTCTCAGGAAGTTTCCAAAGGAATATCCTGACATTGAACTGGAACTGTCTGATTTGGGAACTATGGATATAGTGACATTGTTAAAGCAGGAAGAACTGGAAGTGGGGTATGGGGTAATTGACCTGATTCATGATGATGAAATTGAATCCAGGGCCATACGGGGCGGAGAACTGAAAATGATTGTATCCTGCAGCCATCCCTTTGCCTCCCAGCCCATGATATCCATTGACATGCTGGAAAATGAGCCGATTATTATGTACCGCATGGGCTCTACCTATACGGAACGTCTGCTTTTGGAAAACATGAAGAGGGCGGGGGTACACCCATCCCTGCGTTATGTCAGGGAACAATCCACTGTGTTTGACATGGTAGCCCAGGAATGCGGAATTGCCGCTGTGCTGGATGACCAGGTCAGTGCCATCAGGGACAATCCCAAGATAACCGCAAAACGGTTTGCCCGGCCAATTGAGTTTGAAACAGGGCTGATGTGGAACCGTAATAAATACCTTTCGGGCAGTGCCAGGAAGTTTATTGATTTTATTGGAAGATATCAGGATAAATAAATACCGCTCTTAACCGGATAATAGCCAAAAACTATCGTGCCATAGAAAGTATGAATTTCTCATGGGCGGTAGTTTTTTTTATAATGGAAAAAAACAGGAAAGAGGTATTTTTATGGAGTATCGTGTGGAACGGGATTCAATGGGGGAGATGAAGGTGCCGGCAGATGTGTACTGGGGCGCGCAGACACAGCGAAGCTATGAGAATTTCAGGATAGGGAGTGAAAAGATGCCGCCGGAGCTTATCCGGGCATTGGGAATGCTGAAAAAAGCAGCGGCAATGGCCAACTACAACCTGGGAAAACTGGATCTCAGACGCCGGGACCTGATTATAAGGGTATGTGATGAACTGGAGGAAGGACGGCTGGACGGGAATTTTCCGCTTTCGGTCTGGCAGACGGGAAGCGGGACCCAGACCAATATGAATGTAAATGAAGTGATTGCCAACAGGGGAAACAGGCTGGCGGGAGAAAGCATGCTTCACCCCAATGACCATGTAAATATGTCTCAGAGCTCCAATGACGTATTTCCATCTGCCATGCATCTGGCCGCAGTTATGTCTATGGAGGACCGGCTTCTGCCTGCGCTGTCAGGGCTTACCGGGACGCTGAGGAGACTGGAAGAAGAAAACCGGGGAATCGTAAAAACCGGCAGAACTCATCTTCAGGACGCGACACCTATTGGATTTTCCCAGGAGATAAGCGGATGGAGGGAAATGACAGAAAAGGGGAAGTCTATGATAGAAGCATCCCTGCCCGGACTAAGGGAGCTGGCTCTGGGAGGCACGGCAGTGGGAACAGGGCTGAATACGCCCCGGGGATTTTCGGAGGAAGCAATAAAAATATTGTCTGAACTTACCGATAAACCCTTTATACCGGAAAAGAACAAATTCCACGGACTTTCCTCCAGGGATGCCCTGGTATTTGCCCATGGGGCCCTGAAGGCACTGGCGGCTAATATGATGAAGATGGCTAACGACATACGGTGGCTTGCCAGCGGGCCCCGCTGCGGCCTGGGAGAGATTACAATTCCGGAAAATGAACCGGGAAGCTCCATTATGCCGGGCAAGGTAAACCCTACCCAATGCGAGGCCATGACCATGATAGCGGTACAGGTCATGGGAAATGATACGGCCGTGGGGCTGGCAGCCTCTCAGGGGAATTTTGAACTCAATGTGTTTATGCCGGTGTGTATTTACAATTTTCTGCAGTCAGTAAATCTGCTTGCAGATGGAACAGACTCCTTTTGCAAAAACTGCGTGTCCGGAATAAAGGCCAACCGGGAACGGATGGACTGGAATCTTCACAATTCGCTGATGCTGGTCACTGCACTGAATCCATATATAGGATATGACAATGGGGCTAAGACAGCAAAGAAAGCGTACAGGGAGAATATATCCCTGAGGGATGCCTGCGCAGAGCTAGGTTTTATGAGCAGGGAACAGTTTGCTCAGGTCATTCGTCCTGAAGCCATGATTTGATATTATTTTATCAGGATAGATAGGAACTATGGTTCCATTAATCATTGATATTGTACAGATTCCGGTACAATAGATATAATAAATATAACTTATCCGGCCGGGTAACAGAGAAACAGATAAAAGAATGAGGGGAAAACATGACAGAATCAAAGCGGGATTATGCAGCGGAAAGTTTAAAAATGCATTATGAGAAGAGAGGCAAAATAGCGGTGGTTTCTACGGTTCCGGTCAGGACACGGGAGGACCTGTCACTGGCGTACACACCCGGCGTGGCGCAGCCCTGTCTGGAAATTCAGAAGGATGTGGAAAAATCGTTTGATCTGACTAGAAGATGGAACATGTGCCTGGTGGTTACGGACGGAACAGCTGTACTCGGGCTCGGCGACATAGGACCGGAGGCGGGAATGCCTGTGATGGAGGGCAAATGCGTTCTGTTTAAAACATTCGGGGATGTAGATGCCTTTCCACTCTGTATTAAAAGTAAGGATGTGGATGAAATCGTAAAAACCATCCATCTGATTTCAGGAAGCTTCGGCGGAGTTAACCTGGAGGATATCTCGGCACCCAGATGCTTTGAGATAGAGAGACGGTTGAAGGAAATCTGTGATATTCCTATTTTCCACGACGACCAGCATGGAACGGCAGTGGTCACTCTGGCAGGGCTTGCCAATGCTTTGAGGCTGGTGGGAAAAAGGCCGGATCAGGTCAGGGTGGTTTTGAACGGGGCAGGAGCGGCAGCCATATCCATCACAAAGCTTCTGCTTAAATATGGAATAAAGGACGTGACATTATGCGACCGTACCGGAGCTGTGTACAAGGGACGGGAACAGGGCATGAATGCCGTCAAGGCGGAGATAGCAGAAATCACCAACCGGGAATGCCGCAGAGGCACTTTAAAAGAAGTAATCGTAGGAGCCGATGTGTTTATTGGTGTCAGCGCCCCAGGTACCCTGACAGAGGAGATGGTGGCCTCCATGGCGGGGGATGCGATTATATTTGCCTGCGCCAATCCTACGCCGGAGATTTATCCGGAGCAGGCAAAAGCAGCAGGGGCAAGGGTTGTGGCAACCGGCCGCAGTGATTATCCCAACCAGGTAAATAACGTCCTGGCCTTTCCTGGCATTTTCCGCGGTACATTTGACGTCAGGGCAAGAGACATCAATGACGACATGAAGATAGCGGCAGCAAAAGCCATTGCCGGTCTGATATCAGAGGAAGAGCTGACGGAGGAATATGTGATTCCCGCTGCTTTTGATGAGCGGGTGGGAAAAGCAGTGGCAGAGGCGGTTGCAAAGGCGGCAAGGAAAAGCGGAGTTGCGGGAAAATAGAGAAAAACAGAACAGGAGAGATTAGGATGGCATCATTTGTTATAGATTCAGATATGTTTAAGGACCAATATGGAACACCGGAAATGAGGGCGGTATTTTCAGATGAACAGCTTATGCAGAACTGGCTGAATGCATGGGTGGCGCTGGCAGAGGCGGAAACGGAGCTGGGAATTGTGCCGAAGGAGGCAGGTGAGCATATCCGGAAGTGCGCAAAATGGGAAAATATGAATATGGATGAGGTGCGAAAGGGTTTCTTTACAACGTCGCATCCGCTGATGCCCCAGATACGCGGATTTGAAAAGGTGTGCGGAAAGAAGGCCGGAGGATACATCCACTGGGGGGCAACAACCCAGGATATCATGGATACGGCCGTAGTACTGCAGATCAAGGACGCTCACAGGATACTGACATCCCAGGTAAAGGAACTGCTGGGGCTCTGTCTGAAACGGGCAAAGGAGAACCAGAATCTGGTTATGGCAGGCAGGACCCACGGACAGCACGCAGTCCCCATTACATTGGGATATAAAATAGCCATCTGGGCCGATGAATTCGGAAGGCATTTGGAACGCCTGGAGGAGGGAAAGTCCAGGTACCTGGTGGGCCAGCTGGCAGGGGCGGCAGGCACGCTGGCATCACTGGGAGACCAGGGCTTTGACGTACAGGAAAGATATTGTAAAAACCTGGGACTTAGTGTGCCGGTCACAACATGGCATGTGGCAAGAGATGGCTTTGCAGAGTTCGCCTCAACGGTTGCAATGATTGCGGGAACAGTGGGAAAGATTTCCAATGAATTCATAAATCTGGAGCGCACGGAAATATGTGAATTGGAGGAGAGCTTTGCCATGGGAAAGGTGGGCTCCAGCACCATGCCTCATAAAAGGAATCCCATGGTATGTGAAAATATATTGGCCACGGTCCGCATCGTGCAGGCCAATGCTGCCTTAAGCTTTGGAGCCATGATTCAGGAGCATGAGAGGGATATGTCGTTTTGGCAGACAGAATGGAGTTATATTCCACAGATATGTATTATGTTGGATGGAGCGATTGCCATGCTGAAAATCATTCTGGAAAATATGATTGTGCATGAGGACAGGATCCGAAAGAATCTCTATATGACAAAGGGCCTGATTGTATCAGAGAGGGCTATGTTAAACCTGGGCCATTATCTGGGGAGGCAGAATGCACATGATGTCATTTACGACGGCTCCATGAAAGCGTTTGAGGAGGACAGGATGCTTTTGGATGTTTTGCTGGAGGATTGCCGTGTCACCAGTAAGATTAACAGGGAGACACTGGAGGAACTGCTGGAGCCTGCAAATTATGCGGGCAGCTGCGCGGCCTTTGTGGACCGTGCCATGGAACGATGGGGAGATGTGGGGTAATCTATGAATATTGGGATTGTAGCATTATTGATACTGGTTGCGGTGATCGCCATTGGTTTTTTCAGAAAGCTGAACGTAGGGGTATTGGCCATGGCTGCCGCGGTTATTCTGGGATATGTCAGCGGGGATTATACCACAAAGGAGATTGTGGCTGGTTACAGTTCCTCGCTTTTCATCACGTTGTTCGGCCTGACCCTGTTGTTTGGAATCATTACCACCAACGGCTGCCTGGAACAGGTTATGCGCCGGCTGATCAATGTATTCGGAAAGATGGTGTGGATGGTGCCTGTCATTCTGTTTTTGTCAGCATGGTGTGTTTCGGCTTTGGCAGGAGGCTTTGCAGGCCTGGCATTTATATGCGGTATTACGATTCCTGTTATCCATGCCACTGGTTATGACCCGCTAATGCTTATGATCATAGGAAATGCAGGAGCGCAGGCCGGAAGGTATACCAGGGTGTCACCGGATGGAAATATTGTATTAAATCTGCTGGCAAAACAGGAAATAGACGGGGGCCTCATGTCTCTTACAATCAATATGACCATTGCCATGTTTATCATTGCATCCCTGGCATTTGTCTTTTTCAGGGGCTATAGGACAAAGAAAACAGGGACTGTACGTCTGGAGATAGAGCCGCTGTCCCCAAAGCAGTGGGTGGCCCTGGGAGGACTTGTGGTAATGATAATCTGCATCATGGCTCTGGGACTGGATTCCGGTCTGGTGGCATTGACAGTCTCCGTTTGTCTGATTGCGGCAGGTGTGATTGATGAAAAGACAGCGTTCCACTCGGTTCCCTGGAATACCATCATCATGGTAACAGGCGTGGGCGTACTAATGAATATGGTTATAACATCCGGAGGAATCGAGATATTGACTAAGGTTATCGCGGCCTTCACGAATTCCGTGACAGCGTCCGGGGCGTCCTGCATGACGGCGGGCGTTATGTCCTGGTTTTCCTCCACACTGGGAGTGGTGGTGCCGACCCTGACTCCAACGGTGGGGGAACTGGTGGAGGAGATAGGCGGAAGTCTTACCCAGATAGGCCTGTTAAGCGCTATGCTGATCGGTTCCAGCAGCGCGTGTTTCAGCCCGGCATCCAGCGTGGGAGGGTTGATTATCTCATCCATAGCAGGCGATCCTATTCTGCGGGATGAGTTTGACAATGAAAAGGCATTTGCCACCATGTTCCTGTGGTCGGTGGCAATGGTGGCGGTTTCCTCTTTGCTGGCATTGGCCGGTATTTATAATATCTTTCATTGATTGGATATAAGATGGTTTAAATAAGAATTGAAGACAGGATGTGAAACGAAAGACGGATGGAACGAGGAGAGGTCCATCCGTCTTTCATATCATTTTTTATTCTCTGGGCTTTTTATCGTCTGTTTCTATGCTTTTCTTATTTCCTGCCTATATAGCCACAGGAATCTTCCCGCTAAAGGTGTGATACTGATAATGTTCCAGCCGGAAGCTGTCAGTGGTGAACTGATAGAAATTCTGGATGGAAGTGTCCATGGACAGGGTTGGACCTGGGTAAGGCTCCCGTTTCAGCAACTCCTCCACCATCGGTATATGCCGGTCGTAGATATGGGCGTCTGCAATAACATGGACCAATTCGCCGGGTTTCAGGCCGCTTACCTGCGCCAGCATGTGGAGCAGGACCGCGTACTGGCATACGTTCCAGCTGTTGGCTGTCAGCATGTCCTGGGAGCGCTGGTTTAAGATACCGTTCAGGGTATTACCGGAGACATTGAAGGTCATGCTGTAGGCGCAGGGATAGAGGTTCATCTCGCATAGATCATGGTGGTTGTAGATATTGGACATGATCCGGCGGCTTAAGGGATTGTGCTTCAGGTCATACAGGATGCGGTCTACCTGGTCAAAATCCCCTTCCTTATAATGGTGCTTTACACCCAGCTGGTAGCCGTAGGCCTTGCCTATGCTGCCGTTCTCATCTGCCCATGAATCCCAGATGTGGCTGTTCAGGTCATGGATGTTGTTGGATTTTTTCTGCCATATCCACAGAAGCTCGTCCACCGCCGACTTAAAGGCAGTGCGCCGCAGGGTGATGACGGGAAATTCCCTGGTAAGATCGTAGCGGTTCACGATGCCGAAGCGCTTGATGGTGTGGGCCGGGGTGCCGTCCTCCCATACCGGACGTACGTCATAGTCTGTATCCCAGACGCCGTGTTCTAATATATCGTTGCAGTTTTGTATGAATATCTGGTCTGCGTAGCTCATGTTCATTGTCCTCCATTTTAAATATGGAATCATTATAACAGAGGACACCTTTTCTTTCAAAGGGTTTCATGATATAATCGGTCAAGACCGGTGATCGGGACAGGGATAAACAGATACCTGGAAGAAAATGGGAGGTATTCACACATGAATCTGATTGTTGCAGTGGATGAGAAATGGGGAATAGGTAAGGACGGCGGTCTCCTTGCGCATCTCCCTGAGGATATGAAGTATTTCAGAGAGACCACCAGTGGCAGGACCGTGGTCATGGGACGCAGGACCCTGGAGAGCTTTCCCGGTGGAAAGCCCCTGAAGAACCGCGTAAATGTGGTTTTGTCCAGAAATGAAGCGTATTCTCCTGAGGGCGTGCAGGTGTACCATAAGGCGGAGGATGTGCTGGAGGCATTAAAGGACTGTAATGAGGATGATGTGTTCATTATCGGCGGAGGCATGATATACAGGGAATTTCTTCCCTACTGCAATAAGGCATATGTGACCTACATCCACAGGACCTTTGATGTGGACACGGATTTTGAAAATCTGGATCAGGATGAAAACTGGAAACTGGAGTCGGTCAGCGATGGCAGGGAGCATGAGGGCATTTCCTTTGAATTCAGAATATACAGAAGGGTAAGGTGAGGGAATATTGAATCTTTGCGTGACAGCGGACAGGCATTGGGCCATCGGCAAGGACGGCAGGCCACTGGTGACGATTCCGGCCGACCGGCAGATGTTCCTTAAGGAGACGGTCGGCAAGGTGGTGGTCATGGGGCGCAGGACCCTGGAGGGACTGCCGGGAGGACAGCCCTTTGGAAACCGGGTAAATATTGTCCTGACCCATGATATGCAGTATAAGGTAAAGGGCGCAGTGGTCTGCCACAGCCTGGAGGAGGCGCTTAAGGCGCTTAAGGATTACGATGAAGATGATATCTATATCATAGGAGGGGAGAGCATTTACCGGCAGTTCCTTCCCTATTGCACAACGGCCCATGTGACCAGTATTGATTACACCTATGACGGGGATGCATACTTTCCTGATTTGGAAGAGGAAGAGGGATGGTATCTGGCGGAAGAGGGGGACGAGCAGACCTATTTTGACCTCTGTTATACCTTCCGGAGGTTCCGAAGAAAAAAGTAATAAAAAAATTGTTCAACACGCTGAAAAAAAGAAAATAATTTTTGAAAAAATTTAAAAACCGGTTGTAACATGAAGCAGAAAATGTTAATATAAAGCTTGTGCGAGGGTAAATTCTCACAAGCTTCTTAAAAAACAGGAGAACGGGGGAATATATAGTGAAACAGGATGGAACATTATTTACACTTGAAAATGATGAGCTTCTAGTTACTGTTGCCCGCCGCGGTGCAGAACTTACCAGGATTTATGACAAGAAAGCGGACCGCGAAGTGCTTTGGTGCGCTGAACCGTCTGTGTGGAACAGACACGCCCCTGTGCTTTTTCCGTTTGTGGGAAAATGTTATGAGGGAGCGTATGTCCATGATGGGAAAGAATACGGCATGACGCCCCACGGCTTTGCAAGGGATATGGATTTTGAACCCCTTCTATGCGATATGGACGAATGCTGGTTCCGTTTGAAGGACACGCCGGAGACATATAAAAAGTATCCGTTCCATTTCGAGGTGGAGATTGGTCACAGGCTGGAAGGCAGAACCATCGAAGTTATGTGGAAGGTTGCCAATAGGGATTCAGGCGAGATGCTGTTCATGATGGGCGGACATCCTGCTTTTCAGGTGCCGGAAGGGAAAAACATATACGATTTCACCTTTGAATTTAACCGGAGAGGGTGCAGGGAGGGACAGTTTACGGATTGTCTCCATTATCTTGCGCCTAATGCAAACGGCTATGAGAAGGAAGAACTTCAGGGAAATTTGAAGCTGTCAGAGGGCCGGGTGCCGCTGACAAAAGGATTTTTCGATACAGCTCTTACATATATGTTTGATGAAGCACAGGTCAGCAGCGTGAGCCTGATGGTGTATGGAAGCCCCTATGTGACGTTGGAATGCAGCGATTTCCCATATTTGGGAATATGGACAATGGAGGCCACCCATCCCTTTGTATGTCTGGAACCATGGTACGGTATCTGCGCATCAGATGGATATAAGGGGGAATTGAAGGACAGAAGGGGAATCATATCGTTGCCCGGATGGGAAAACTGGCAGAAGAGCTACCAGATCCGGGTGGAATAACAATGAATGTCACGTCCGGATGCGCGGCGAAATCCAGCTGAGGACGCGAGTATATATTACTAGGAGGAGAACCATGTATAAGATTGTAAAATCAGAATGCCTGGCAGATAAGATATATCTGATGGACGTGGAAGCACCGCGTATAGCCAGGGCCTGTCAACCAGGCGAATTTGTAATTGTCAAGATGGACGAAGTAGGAGAGAGAATCCCGTTAACCATCTGTGACTACGACCGTGAGAAGGGCCTGGTAACCATCGTGTTCCAGATTGTGGGAGCATCCACAGAGCGTATGGCCGGACTGAAGGCCGGAGACAGCTTCGCAGATTTCGTAGGTCCCCTGGGCCAGCCTTCCGAATTCGTGAAGGATGACCTGGAGGAAGTAAAGAAGAGACGTTATCTCTTTGTAGCCGGCGGCGTGGGAAGCGCGCCTGTTTACCCCCAGGTAAAATGGCTGAAAGAGCGCGGCATTGACGTGGATGTGGTGGAAGGCGCCAAGACCAAGGACATGCTGATTTTGGAAGATGAAATGAGATCTGTTGCAGGAAACCTCTACATTACCACAGATGACGGTTCCTATGTGCGCAAGGGCATGGTAACCGATGTTGTCAAGGATTTGGTGGAGAACCAGGGCAAGAAGTACGATGTCTGTGTTGCCATCGGACCTATGATTATGATGAAATTTGTCTGCAAGCTCACCAAGGAGCTGGGAATCCCAACCATCGTCAGCATGAACCCAATCATGGTGGACGGCACAGGAATGTGCGGCGCCTGCCGTGTAAGCGTTGGCGGGGAAGTGAAGTTCGCATGTGTGGACGGACCTGAGTTTGACGGCCATCTGGTAGATTTCGACCAGGCCATGAAGCGCCAGCAGATGTACAAGACAGAAGAGGGCAGAGCCATCTTAAGGCTGCGTGAGGGTGCTACCCATCACGGCGGATGCGGAAACTGCGGAGGTGAGGAATAATGGACGTATTAAAGAAGATACCCGTAAGGGAACAGGACCCAAAGGAGAGGGCAACGAATTTTAAGGAAGTATGTCTGGGATATAACCAGGAAGAAGCCCAGGAAGAAGCTTCCCGCTGCATTAACTGTAAGAATGCAAAATGTATCCAGGGATGCCCGGTTGCCATCAATATACCAAAGTTCATTGCAGAAGTAAAAGAAGGAAAATTTGAGGATGCAGCAAATACCATAGCAGAATCCAGCGCCCTTCCCGCAGTATGCGGACGTGTATGCCCTCAGGAGAGCCAGTGCGAAGGCAAATGTATCCGCGGCATCAAAGGCGAGCCTATTTCCATCGGAAAGCTGGAGCGTTTCGTGGCAGACTGGTCCAGGGAAAATGGATTCGTACCGGCTAAGCCAGAGAAAACCAACGGCATCAAGGTAGCTGTAATCGGTTCCGGCCCTGCAGGACTTACCTGCGCAGGCGACCTTGCAAAGATGGGATATGAAGTAACTATTTTTGAAGCTCTTCATGAGCCAGGCGGCGTGCTTACATATGGAATTCCTGAATTCCGTCTTCCAAAGTCCGGCGTGGTACAGCCTGAAATCGACAACGTAAGGAAACTGGGCGTTAAGATTGAGACCAATGTTATCATCGGTAAATCCGTGACCATAGACGAGCTGATGGATGAGGAAGGCTTTAAGGCCGTATTCATCGGTTCCGGCGCAGGACTTCCCAAGTTCATGGGAATTCCAGGTGAGAACGCCAACGGTGTATTCTCTGCCAACGAGTATCTGACCAGAAGCAACCTGATGAAGGCCTTCCGTGATGATTACGATACGCCAATCTACCTGGGCAAGAAGGTAGCAGTTGTAGGCGGCGGAAACGTTGCCATGGATGCTGCCAGAACAGCACTTCGTCTGGGCGCAGAGGTGCATGTAGTGTATAGAAGAAGCGAAGCTGAGCTGCCTGCCCGTGTGGAGGAAGTACATCATGCAAAAGAAGAGGGAATTATCTTCAATCTGCTGACCAATCCGGTAGAGATTCTGACCGACGACAACGGCTGGGTTAAGGGAATGGTAGTGCGCAAGATGGAACTGGGCGAGCCGGATGCATCAGGCCGCCGCAGACCGGTAGAGGTTGCCGGATCGGATTACACCATTGATGTGGACGCTGTCATCATGTCCCTTGGAACCTCTCCAAACCCACTGATTTCTTCCACCACAGAAGGCCTTGAGACCAACAAGTGGAAATGTATCATTGCAGATGAGAGCAATGGCAAGACCACCAAGGAAGGCGTATATGCAGGCGGCGATGCCGTAACAGGCGCTGCAACCGTAATCCTTGCCATGGAGGCAGGCCGCGCAGGTGCAAGAGGAATTGATGAATACCTTAATGGAAATAAATAGGTAAATATGGTTTCTGAAATATAGAAAGCCGGTATCCGGGGTATGTCTGTTGTGGACAGAAGAGCCTGGATGCCGGTTTTTTTGTAGTGGGGGATTGGGCGATGGTGTGTGTGGTTTATAGAGTTTGGTATGTGTGGTGTTGGGGCGGGGTGGCTGTTTTTTTTTTGTGGTGGCATTGTTGGTGGAGTGTGGTGATGGCAGCGGTAGCAGGAGTGGAAGACAACGGATTTTACTTTTACATTTCTCCCGCGAAAACAGAAGAGAAATAATTCTGCGGAGAGAAATAAAAACGAGTTGTGGAGAGAAATAAAAATGAGTTGGGTATTGACGCTTTAAGGGTATATATGATATTCTATATAAAATCGCACAGAAGTCTCTGTGCAGGATTCTTATTAGCAGTTTCATGATCGTTTGGCTGGTTCAGCCGTTTTTCACGTAGGGATGATTAAAAAAGGTGGTGATGCGTGTTTTATTGCCTTATTCAGTATGCAGCGGTGTGTTTGGATTATATCTGTAAGTTTCTTAAAATCAGTACTGTTTATCAGTAGTCAGTTGTGTTCGTTAATCAATATTCTTGAAAAATCAGAGGGATTGTTTGTACTTGAAAATTGAATCATATTATTTTGCGCGCCTTGAAACTTCATTTTAGCTAAAAAAGGTGAAAATTCCCCTGCCTTTACAGGTGGTGCATGCGGATGGTGACGGGGGAGAACCGCCAGAAACAAACTTAACAGCAGCAGCGGGCGGAGAAAAACCGGTATCTTTGCTGATATGAGGTCAAACCATGGGCCTTTATAAGATGTGGCGGTGCATTGTTTAATAACCGGGCGCGGATTGAAATATCTGATGATAATAAATGGGGAATGAATCCGCATTTAAGTATTGTCAGGCTCGGTTTGCTGTTATTGCGGGTTCGGTGTGGATTGCAGGCAAGATGATGAAAATGGGAGATGAAATTTCAGATGGATTTGGGAGAGGAAAAATGTTTAGTGCTGTTTTCTGTGAAGAAAAATGTAGATGTGAGTAAAAGAGCGGGATTTTTTGGGAGGAGGAGAGCAGGATAGCAGAAAGAAATGTGGCCCGGAAAAAAATGACCGGGAGAGGAAAGGATGAAAGTGAAAGGGCTGAAAAAGAATAGGCTGAAAAAGGGATGACTGGACAGGCCATGACGAAAGGGTAATTAAGAGATGGGGAAAAGACCGGGGGAAAATAATTGGAGGAGAGATAGCGGGGAGTGAAATAGCAGGGGGTGAAATAGCGGGGAGTGAAATAGCGGAGAGTGAAATAGCGGAGAGTGATATAACGAAGAGTGATATAGCAGGAAGAAAAATTACAGAAAGGGATATAAGGGGAAGTAACATAATGGGAAGAGAAACAACCGAAAAGAAAGCAGTTAAAAAGAAAACCACCAAGAGAATTGATATCAACCGAAAATTGAGACAGAGTACCACAGTACCCGTCCTGTCAGTCCTGTTATCAATCATGGCAGCAATGCCGGTTTATGCCGGTCAGTGGTTGCAGGATGGCAATGGGTGGCGGTGGAAGAATGACAATGGAAGCTATCCTGAGAACTGCTGGCAGTGGCTGGACGGCAATCAGGACGGAATGGCGGAACATTATTATTTTGGCCCGGACGGATACATGATTTCAGATACCACGGCGCCGGATGGACAGCAGGTAAATGAAGAAGGAGCCTGGATAATGGATGGGGTGATCCAGAGGGAGGAGATGACCGGAGCAGATAACAGAACATGGCAGATAAATACGTCGGAAACAGAGTACATACAGTTTACGAATATGGCAAACCGGATAAATGGTAAAAACAGAACATGGGACGGAGAAGAACCGGAACATCAGAGAACTAACTCAACCTCAACAAAAGATATTTCAACAGATGAATCAGCATACCGTATTATTGAATTAGTCAATGCCGAGAGACAGAAAAGAGGGGGAAACGTATTATCCGTTAATCAGGAATTAATGGAAAATGCTGCTACCAGGGCAGAGGAGGCATGTATATATTACAGTCACACGCGTCCCGATAAAAGTAAGTTTGATACGGCAATAACCGTGAAATGTTATTCCTCCGCAGAAAACCTGGCAAAGCTGTATTCCAGGGACAGTATGGAAATGATTACAGAGGCGGCGGTCGAAAAATGGATGGATTCGGAGAGCCATAAGAAGCAAATGCTGGATGACAGATGGACGGAGACAGGAGCAGGTGTCTGTGAGAGCGGCGGATATATCTATATTTCGCAGATATTCGTCAAAGGCGTGTAGTATAAAGTTTTTACCGGAGGAGAAAAAATGAGGATAATGAAGACACTGAAACGCATGATGGCATTGTTCCTTGCAACAGTATTGGTATGTACAGCAATACGGACCACCAGCGGAGCCGGTGATTTGATTAATTTAAATCCATACCGCCAGGTGTTCCGGGGGAAGAATCTGAATGCATTCGGAAGGACACACCGGGATATGAACATTTACCAGGTGGGTGAAGGGGCTGGGGCGCTGCCTGCATTATGTATACAGGAAGGCCACAAACTGCCGGACGGAAGTCCGGCTAAATACGAGCAATATTATGTGGAGCCGGGGAAGCCGGTTCCTGTCATCGGGCCATTTGAACGTTATCTGTCCATGGTACTTGCCTATGAATGGCTGGTATCGGACAACTATTATGTTCCGGCGCGCTACGGGGTAGTCCAGGTATATTACTGGGGATGCATGAATGGATATGAACATAACTGGGCATTGCAGAAGCAGGCTATGGAAAAATTCCAGGCAGTAATGGATGGGGATCCCATGGTTATGGTCTATTATGAGGAAATGAAGGCCCACATACTGGAGGGGGAAGCCCAGTTTAATGGGACGGGCAGTTCTTCCCTTCCTGCGTGGACTGGTTCTGTCCAAAAAATGACTTTGAAAGACGGGCATTATGAGCTTACATTGGATATCAGCAGCTGTCCGCAGCTCCAGGACACTTCCTGGTCCTTTCCGGATAATCAATGGTCATATAAACTTGCGCCGGATGGCAGAAGTGTGACATTTCAGTATAATGGAAACCAGGAGCCCCAGGGAACAATTGTGTCCGCTCAGATCCAGGGCATCGAAAACCGTTTTTATGCTTATATTTTTACCCCTGCTGCATCTGAAAACCTTCAAAAGCAGTTGGGATGGCTGGATTTTAACCGGCCCATGGCATCTGTCTCCTTTTCGGTTGGAACAGATGCGGTTCTGCCAGGCAGCAGTGATTTGGAATTATACCGCCATTCTGAAACATTTCAGAGCAATTACAACATTGATTTGGAGAAATATTGTGCTGAGACGAATCAACCGTTGGAGGGAACGGTGTTTAACGTGTGGGAGGATTTTGATTTTTCTCAGGTAAATGAACAGGGATATGAGGAAGGTGAACCGGATGGGACCAGCGGACAGGTCTACTTAAACTGCATGTCGCCGGAACCGGAAAACGATTATATCTGTGATATATTGACCACGGATTCGGATGGATATGCAAGGCATAGCGATACCAGATATTATAATTACAGCAAAACATACTGTATGGGCCATCCTGCACCGGAATGGATTGAGTGCGACCATGAGGAGGATGAGGATTGCAGCTGTGACGAAGAAAATGACCGGCTTCGCGGACAGTGGAGGGCAGAACAGGAATTGTGTGCAGCCACTTGTGATTTCCATGCCCCGAACAATGATGAGGACAACCGCGAACAGGACACTTCGGCTATGGAAGCCATGCTGGCGGATCGGGATGAGACGTATGAACGGTTTATAGAATTGGAATACAGTTACCATTTACAGGAAAAGACAGCCCGGACAGGATATATTCTCCATGGACTGCACAACGATGACAAGGAGATAGAAACAGTTGTACTGTCAGCCGCCCAGGCGGGAGGAAGCGTGCGGTCAGCTGTATACAGGCCAGGCTCTTTTGTGGGAAAGGCAGTGGAGCCTTTGTACACTTACGTGGCGGCAATGAGGGAAAGAAGAGCTTACAAATATCCGGTTCCGGATGCCCTGGAGATGGAGCTTGGGGAACAGCGCAGCATATTCAGTTTATGGGGAGATGAGAAGGAAAAAAAGAAACCGGAGGTTCCTGCGAAGGGAGCAGCTGCCGGCGGCATTTTCGAGGACCAGGAAAATACTTCCGGCAGTGCGGGAGAGCAGGAGGCTGGAGATGGAACACAGGGAGAGGAAGAAGATACATCCGGGAACGGAGGACAAGATGAGGACGGCAATGGAAATCCGGAAGGTGAGGAGGAGAAAGATGGAGAGCTGACGGAAAAAAATCCGGAGGATGGCAACAAAGAGGATGAGGAAAGCGGAGGAACAGAGACCGGGAACTCCGCAAGTGGAGGCGCAGGACCAGAAACAGGAAACTCCGAAGGGGGAGAAACAGAGACAGAGAACTCTGGGAGTGGAGGCGCAGGGCCGGAGACCGGAAACTCCGGGAGTGGAGGAACGGGGCCAGAGAACACCGGGAGTGGAGGAGCAGGGTCAGAGACAGGGATTTCCGGAAGTGAAGGAACGGGACCAGAGAACACCGGGAATGCAGGCGCAGGGCCAGAGGCCGGTAACTCCGTGAGTGAAGGAACGGGACCAGAGAACATCGGGAATGCAGGCGCAGGGCCAGAGGCCAGGAACACCGGAAGTGAAGGAACAGGGCCAAAGAACACCGGGAGCGGAGGCCCCAAAAGCGACGATTCTATAAGTGAAAAAACAGGAGAGAGCCGTCAGAAAAATGAAACTTCATATAGGGAGGATCAAGACAATGGGAGCCAAAAGAAGGAAGAACAGAAAAGCGGAAACCTTCAGGTCCAATCATATTCGGTGTCCGCATCCCCTATTCTATTAAAATCAAGCCATGGAAAAACCATTCTATTTTCCGGCATTTCATCAGAAGAACACACAGTTAATCCCAAACATCAATCCCAAAACAAACCAGAAGATACAGCAAATGAAAATTTAAAGTATGAAACAGATGAAGATACAAAAAAAGAAATAAATGAAGAAACAAATGAAGAAACAAATGGTAAAGCAGACGCAGACACAGAAATCAATATAGAAATCAGCTCAGAAAACAGTACAGACAACACCACGGAAAACACCACAGACAAGGAAAAGCATGAGATACAAGACAGTACCACAGAAACTGCGGATATCCGGGATGAAGCTGAAGGGAATTCTCATATAGAAAATCAGGACGGCACCAGTCAACGTGATGGGGAGGAGGAGGATGGCGGTCAAAGCCCAATTTATGAAGAATACGAATATGCCAGAAATCCTATTTCACCGTCCTTTGGCATGGCTGCGTATTTCCAGGCAGACACTGGGAACGGAGATGAAGAACCTGAAGAGGAAGGAAACCGTGCAGTGCGGTTTATCAGATCCCTGTTTTCCGGAGAAGAGGATGACGACGACACCATATCAGTATCCCTGCCGTCATTTATGGACGATGATCTGGGGGCCTTGGATGTATCGTCTTATGGGGAACCGGATAGGATTCTTTACACCTTTAAGGTGTGGGACCATCGGACAGAGGGCAGGCTGCATATCAATAAAAGAGATTTGGAGCTGTACCGCGCGGACGGGGATAAAAGTTATGGACTGACCCAGGGGGATGCCACGCTGGAGGGCGCTGTCTATGGACTGTTTGCGGCCCAGGATATCATTCACCCGGATGGAAAATCCGGCACTATTTATAATCAGAATGATTTGACAGCCGTAGCCGCCACGGATAAACAGGGAAATGCCTCTTTCCTGGCGTACACGGAGAAACCAGGCACCCGGCTGAGTGATGATGGAACTATAATCTCACCGGAGAACGCCACCGGACCTGAGAATCTATATAATGGTTCCTCTGTCACCTCCTCGGCCCAAGGATTTGGTACAGTTGTTTATCCTGATTATGTGCTTTCCAATGAAGACCAGTGGATTGGGCGGCCCCTTATTATGGGCAGTTATTATGTGATGGAGCTTAGCAGGTCAGAGGGGTATGAGTTATCTGTCAACGGGATCTCCTTAAAGGAGAGCAACCGGACCCAGGATATAGTAAACCGGATCCATGAGGCCGGGCAGGCCCGCATATCAGGCGGTTTGTCCGATTATAATTCCATGGATGCAGACGGTTCCTGGAATGATTTTATAGTGGAGAGCTATAAGACTGAAAATGGATATGATATCATCCTGACCGGATATCCACAGGGAGCGGAATTTTATGAAATAAGGACCGGGACAGAGACAAAGACGTACAAGGCGGTTTTGGGCAGTTCTCTTCAGCCAAAAGTAGATCAGCAGGGCAGTCCTGTCTATCAGACGGCAAAAGGAGGGGAGTATAAGATAGGGGCTGACGGTAATCCCATTATCCGGCCGGATACTGCTACGGACAGTGACACGGGGGAGCGGACTCCCTATGGGGAGACTCTGCCCTACCGCTTCAGGACAGCCCCATATCCCAGCGGTACGGCTGTACCGGCTGATATGAGTAAATGGGGTCAGGCCATTGAACCTCATTATCTGTCAGAACAGGTTAACGGCATGTTGGGACAGCTTGGGTACAGACCGGTTACAGACATTTCGCCATGGACCAAAATCCGGCTTTCGGGTCAGACCAATGCTCAGGCCGCAGAGGAAATCATGGATTGGTACACAGTCCATAACTTCTTTGACTGCGGGTATGTGGAGGATATATATGAGATGGAGGGCAGCTTTTTTGCCTTGCTTCGTCACGATTATTCATTGGGCCATGCCGGCTTCCCTGCGGTTTATGATTTTGTGAACCGTAAGCTGTATGTCCGAAAGACAGCAGAGGTGTCAGGGGGACCTGCCGGGAAGGTTGGTTACTGGATTGAGTATCAAAAGGGTGAATACAGCCTGAAAAGCGCCGTTGCATCAATAAAAGAAAAAAGGGAAATAAACCAGGTTATTCCTTTTGGGAGTGATATAGAAGCTGCGGTCGAAACCGTATATCAGCCGCTGTATGAGACTTACAGCGAAGGGGATATTGTCCTTGATAGGGAGGGAAATCCCATTCCTCTCATGGAGCGGGTCTATGAGTATGAGGACAGGACAGAGACATACGAAACGGATAAGCCTGAGCCGGTTTCTGCTGTCTATGATTGGGCCACGGGAAACTATGCGGTTCATGTGGAGAATACCATAGACTGGAAGGACAGGACGGAGCCGGAATATACGGAATTCCGGGTAGTGACAAGAGAGAAGACCATTGATTGGGAAGGGGAGGAATTGCCTTACAGCCAGTATCTGACAGACATAGCAGGAGCCGGGGTAAGCGCCTTGGCTGCGGTTCCTCCGTTGGATGAAGGAAGCTATGTTGTATTCCAGGCATTGAATTATCCGGGGCAGAATCAGCCGGTACAGGAAGCGGGCACTGGTTCCAGTCCGCTGCAGGTATTGCAGAGAGTTATAAAGCAGTCCGTAAAGGTCACAAAAGATATTTCCCAGTCATCCTATGACGGAGTAAATACGTACGGATCTGTTCACAATGACCCGATGACCGTGCTGCTGGGATTGTTTAACGGAGGCGGCAGTTCCCAGGGCGCAAAACTGCTGAATCAGTTTAAATTCAAGGCATATCTGAAAAGTAACCTGGAAAATATCTTTGTGGACAGTGCCGGCAATATCATTTCAGAAGATATAGGGACAGCGGATTTCAAAGGAGATGTCCAGAAAATTTTTCTTCCTCCCAGGGATGGAAGCGGACAGCGGCTGTTGGAAACAAAAGAGGACGGAAGCTATGACTACACGAAATTCTTTGATGCCATGTACGCGGCAGTGCAGGTGGAAAAAGGGAAAAAGCCGCAGGAGGCAATACAGCAGTTTGCTGTGGACTACTATGATATAGATGCCTATAAAGCGGAAATTCTTACGGCGGAACCTGGGCTTAACAGCGATACAGCCTACGAAAAGGCCCTTTTTCGGGCTGCGGATGAGGCCGGGAGCTATCTGTCTGTTTTTTCCGGACTGGATAACAGGCTGGCTATTGCCTGGGACAGCGATGCAGGCGGAGGGGCGGATGGTGATGTGACCACGCTGCAATGCAATACCAGGAATGGGAAGGACGATTATTTCAATCATTCCATCATGCTTGCCTACGGTACATACGTTATTGTGGAACAGGTTCCTGCGGATGTGGACCGGGAGCTGGCTAACCGGCATTTTACCAGGGACTATCCCAGGGAAATAACCCTTCCCTTTGTGCCGGATATCGGCCGGGATGAAGGCACAGGGGAAACAGATGTCAACTATCAGACAGGCAGTCCTTATTTCCGGTATGACAGCACAGACACACCGGATGACCTGATTCGTAAATATAAGATACGGTTTAATGAGGAGACCCACATCATACAGGCCAATGGACAGGATGGGAAATTTGAGATATATAAATATGGTCTGGACAAGGATATGCGGCTGGGCCGCAGCCTGACGTCCCAGGCTCCTTATGAAGAAGAGTACATGGATGGCAGAAATGATACTGTAAAGGGATATTATGCCGGATATACCTCCCAGAGCGAGGATGCCGGAATAATGGACGGGGTAATCTACGACGGCTACGAAACAGAGGACGGACAGTGGGAGGTCAGGGACCAGGTGGCAACGATGAAAGGGATGCAGCCCGCTGTTGACGGCAAATTTGCCTCTATGCTGGTTCCGTGGACCGTGCTTCCCCCTGCGGTGGACAGAATTAACCCGGACACAGGAAATGTGGAGACGCTGATTCCCTCCGGAAATGGCCGGGATTTTAATTTCGTGGCGTTTGCCCAGGAGGATTTTGAGGATGCGTATTTTAATTCCAGACTCCGTATTGAGAAACTGGATTCTGAGACCGGTGATTCCATTATTCATGACGGTGCATTGTTTAAAATATATGCGGCCAAGAGAGAGGTGGAAAAAGAGGGAATGGGCACCGTGACAGGGTCCGGAAATGTGCTGTACGGCGAGGCGGTGGACTGGCAGGGAAATCCTGTGGCAGATGCAGACGGAAGAAGGATCCTGTATCCGAGAGTGGGTAAGAACAATGGGAGCACGGACGACCTGCCTGTGCGCCTGGATAAGGATGGGATTCCCCAGTATGACGAAAGCCAGCTGATTAGGCAGGAAGACCAGGAGGGAAATGAGACAGGAGTTTTCAGGGCATATTCCACCATCAGGGAACTGGTCATTGACGGTCAGGTGAAAAAGGTATCCGTGGGATATATAGAGACGTATAAACCATTGGGGGCAGGTGTCTATGTGTTGGTAGAGATTCAGGCCCCGAAGGGATACGGGAAGAGCCGTCCGGTGGCCTTTGAAGTATATGCGGACAACGTATCATTTTACAGGGAAAGAAGAAACGCGGACGGAACCACGGATGGGTGGGAAGAGGAAACAGCTGTGAGATACCAGTACGCCATTCCGGTGGCCGGCAGCACCAATAAAGTCCGTACCAGGACGGTCAGCCGGATAAAGGTGGAGGACTATCCTTCCAGAATGGAAATTCACAAGGTGGAGGACGGGGATTCACTGGTGGGAAACCAGAACATTCTTCAGAAGACCGATGACCAGGGCAGGGTGGAATCAAGCGGAGGTTTTGAGACGGATGTCACGGTAAATGACGCCGGAGATCTGCTGGTTTATAAGGTAAGCGGCCGTAAAGAGAAGCTGGAGGAACGGGGAGATGTAAGGGATATTGCTTACAATCCGAAGACAATGCAGTGGGATGGATACGTGACCAAGTCATTTGACGAATACTCAGAACATATAGTGGAGGGCACGGAGAAGGAGCTTAAGGCCATGTCCGGTGTAAAACCATTGTACCGGCCGGACGGTACCTTTACAGGCAGGGGAATCCGGTTTGACATTTCCGTATCCGGCGCAGTCTTGTCCCTGTACCATGCCATGGAAATTGAAAAAACAGGAGAACATGTCTATAAGGGGGTAAGCGCTTCTGTCAAGGACGGCAAGGTAACGGGGATCACGGACACAAATACCGGTACCCATAAGGAAATACGCGTGGTTGGAGAGGAAAACAGTCCGGACGGTGCCGTGAAAACACATACGGCATCGTGGGATGTATGGGATGCTGTTATTGTGGATAATGACCCTGTAAATCTGTATTTCTATGATTTGACTCAGGTGGATACCAGGGAGGACCCGGATACGGACGAACTGCTGGTACTGGATAAAAAAGGAAATCCGCTGTGCTTTGCGGACTCCGTTACCGGCATGGCATATGTCTATGATGATTATGGCCGTATGCTGGCATATACGGCGGACGATGAGGGAAATAAGATACTGGTCAAATCCATACAGGTATTAAAAGATGAAAATGGACAAACCATCTATGACAACAAAACAACTGTGGATGATGAGAATGGTCTGCCTATCTATTATACAAGCGGAAATGTAGTGACAAAGGATGAGTCCTGGACAACAGACAGCAGCATGGATTCTAATGGCACTCAGGAAACTTCCGGCGCCAGGCATTTGATTGCCCGCCTGCCCTTTGGCTCCTATATACTGGAAGAGCAGGGAGTTCCCTATGACCAGGGATATATCCAGGCCAGATATATGGGGCTTGTACTTCAGGATACAGACCAGGTGCAGAAATATTTCCTGCAGAATGAATTTACCAAGACCGCATTTGCGAAGCTGGATGTGCGGACGCAGAAGGAAATAAGGGGAGCAGTCATGACCCTGTACCGGGCCAGTCTGGACAGTGACGGCAGCCCTCACAGGGAACAGGACGGCATATACAAAAAAGGCCAGGTCTATGCTTCATGGATTAGCGGATATCAGTACGATGATGACGGAAATATAAAATTGGATGAACATGGGGAGCCGGAAACGACAACTAAGCCTCACTGGATCGACCACATCCCGGTTGGGTATTACGTGCTGGAGGAAACCATTTGTCCCTATGAACAGGGTTACGTTCAGTCTGAGGCTGTAAATATTGAAGTCTTGGAAACAGGTGATGTACAGAGCTTTGAGATGGAGGATGATTTTACATCCATAGATATTCTGAAATACGACACAAGAAATGGTGATGTAATCTACGGGGACAGCGAAGCATACCTGACTTTATACCGGCCTATACTGGATGAAAAAGGATTTCCGGTGCTGGAACATGGAATTCCCAGGTACGATGAGACAGGAAGGATATTCACCTTCCGGGCCGCTACCTATAAGGACGGGCAGGATGTGGCAGCAACTGGCCGCGTGGTCCCGGACGCAGGCGGAAATCATCCAATTATGAAGTATGATTATGACTTCCGGGAGATTCCCGGCACATACCAGGGACGGTATTATTATACAGAGCAAGGTACCGTGCGCCTGGAATATCTGCCTGTAGGAAATTATGTGCTGGCAGAGACAGAAAATCCCGAGGGCTATGCCACAGCGGACCCTATACTTATTAATATAGAAGAAACAGGTCACTTAGAAGAGATACAATATTTTCAGATGGGGGATAAGCCTCTTGAGCTGGGGGTTTCCAAGGTGGATATCACCGGCGGCAAGGAGGTAAATGGTGCAAAACTTGCTGTGTATCCGGTGGATGAAAAGGGAAATGTATCGGAAATACCTCTTGTACTCCACCAGCCCTCAGAAGACGGACAATATCAGGATATAGAGGCGGTATGGATTTCGGGGCTGGACGGAAGATATACGGAGGAGGATGGGGAACAGGGGCTTATCCCTGCCGGTTTCCAGCCGGGAGATTTAAAACCCCATACACTGGAGTATATCCCGGAAGGTGATTATATACTCAGGGAGATAATAACCCCGTACGGATTCCTGCAATCTGTAGATATTCCCTTTACCATTGCGGACAGCCAGGTCCTGCAAAAAACAGAAATGACAGATGAAATTCCGGATGGAATTCTCCGTATCATAAAAAGCGATTCAGATAAGCCGGATGAAAAATTAAAGGGAGCTGAGTTTTGCCTTGTGAACCAGATAACCGGAGCCATATGCGGTACCGTGACCACGGACCAGCTGGGACAGGCGCAGTTTGAACCGCAACCCATTGGATACATGGACCGGGATGGAAATTTTAAACCTTATACCTATGTGTGCAGTGAGACAAAGGCAGCTCCAGGGCACATGCTGACACTTGAACCATATGAGTTCCAGTTTCATTACAGGAATGAACTGACAGACATCATTGTCTGGGAATATAACCCCACCAATGATTCCAACCGGGTAATCACGGATAAGCTGTCCGGGGATACGGAGGAAATGCTGGAAGGCGCGCTGCTGCGAATCGAACGCAGGACAGAATCCGGATGGGAGACAGCGGAGGAATGGGTTAGCGGCAGGCAGGGGCATTATACAAAGAATCTGAGTGAAGGACAATACCGTCTGATTGAGGTGAAGGCGCCGGAGGGATATAAACTGCAGGAAACGCCCATTGAGTTTACTATCAGTGATGGTATGACCGAGATTCCCCATCTGGTCATGCGCAATTATACAACCATTATAGATGTGGAAAAGACGTCGGCAGAAACAGGAAAACTTCTGGGAGGCGCCAGATTGCAGCTCATTGATAAGTCTGATAGTAGGGTGATTCGGGAGTGGACATCCGAGGCGGAAAGGGGGCAGCAGTTTTACGGTCTGAAACCAGGCATATATATCATCCACGAACTTCAGGCCCCATCCGGCTATGAGAGAACAGAGGACAGGGAAATCGTGGTAAAAGAATGGTCAGGGACAGAAGGATCGGAGATGGACCAGAAGTCCGGGAATGAATTGCATAACATGGTTCAGATATTCAGGTTTGAGAACCGGACAGCATCCTCATCCGGCGGAGGCGGGGGAAACAGGCCGAGACCAAAGGCAGAGTACATTACATTTAAGAAAACAGATGTTTCAGGAAAGGTACTCCAGGGGGCAGAATTTACATTTTATGACCAGACGGGCCGTGTAATCGGTACCTCTGTCAGCGACAGTACAGGAACATTCCGCATAAGAAGGCCTGACAATGGTACATACACCTTCCGGGAAACAAAGGCGCCGGACGGTTATGCATTAAATCCCGGCATATTCAGTTTTACCGTCAATGGAAATGATGTCATAAGGGGCGCATATGAGGTTGTGGACAAGGAATTGGAGTTTACGGTTACAAAGCTGGATGGAGACAGCGGTCTGCCTCTTATGGGAGCCAGGTTCAGGATAGGGAAGGGAGAAAACCGCGTCTGGGACCAGGAGCCGGAGAATATGGGCAAGGGGACAAACGGATCTGCGGCTGGAACTATAACCGAAGCCGTAACCGGAGCAGATGGTACATTTACCTGCCGTTTGGCAACACCGGGCCTGTATGTCATTCGTGAGACAGAAGCCCCTTTGGGGTATGAGAGGTCTGATAAGGTATATGAGTTTACGCTGGATGCAGAGGGGAGAATACAGGGCGAAGCAGTGACGCAGGGAAGCGTAACCATATATAATTGGAAGGAAAAACCGCCGGTCAGGAAAATTGGAAGCATTACTGCTGTGTATCAAGTTGGCAGCCGGTTTGGAAAAGGGACATATCATTTTGGATCCGGCCCCAGGGATACAGTAAGGACCGGAGACGACCTGCCCGTGGCAGCGGCCGCCGCAATGGCAGTTTTATGTATGGCGGGCTTCAGTATGTGTCTGTGTATGAAACGGAAGAGGGAATGGAGTAAGGGCAGGAAATGGGTGATATTTATTCTGGTTTTGATACCCGTAACAATTTATCTGGCTTTTGATGTGCTGGCGGAGGAAACAGATAGTATATCTGTCTCAGGGAAAATAGTATATTCCTCTATGGAAAACATAGAACCTGTCCCTCAAACCGCCTGGGTACTGGCCAGGGACGATATATCGGGAAAGGAGCGTAATGTCCTTCTGCCTCTTGTGAGTTATCATTTTTCTGATAAGCATTGGGAGGACGGATTTCGGCTGGATTTAACGGTGAGGGATTATGATGCAGGTTTTTATGAAGTTGGCGGTGTAAGGATTGAAACACAGAAGGAGGAGATTAGGGAGAGCCTGATGGACTATGAGGCAGAAATTTTAGGACAGGCAGGTCTGGATTCGGAAGCGTATAGAATTGACCAATTCCAGTGGAATGGCGGGGTATATGAAAGTGATGGAGTGCTATGCCGGAATTTGACAGCAATTGGACGCAAAATGGTCGCGGACTGCACTGCTGTTTATGGAGGGGAGGTAAGCCGGAATGTATTTTTGAATGACAGCGAAGGGGATGAAGAGAGCGGACAGATTGGAGATTCGGGGATTGATGAGAGGTATGTTACTAAAAGTAATGTGCAGCCATTCTTTTCCCTGGGAGTAACTGTGCCTGCGGCCGGGATTTGTTTTGTGGTATTGATTGCAGCTATGGTTCTGGCTATGATAAAGAATACCAGACCTTATGGCATGGCGGCGGTCATGTTCATGTTTTTTGCGGGCGTTGTGTTCAGCATGCATTTGCTGGTGAAGATGGGAATGGATTATGCCGATGGGCGCCGAATATATGGTATGGTGCAGGACGAGGCATATGGAAGGGGGAAGAATGAGAGGCAGGAAGGAGAAGCTGGTGAAGGGAGAGAAGCTGGTGAGGGGAGAGAAGCTGGTGAAGGGAGAGAAGCTGGTGAAGGGAGAGAAGCTGGTGAGGGGAGAGAAGCTGGTGAGGAGAGAGATGTTGATGAGGAGAGAGGTGCTGGCGGAGGGAGAGATTCTGACGCGGAGAAAAAAACGGATGGGGAAAATCCTGATAGGAAATCTCCCTTAAATGAAGAGGCCCTTGCTTCCATCAATCCGGAATACCAGTTCTGGCTGGCTGTACCTGGAACTAACATTGATTATCCGGTGGTGAGGCATGAAGATAATGAGTATTATCTGAATCATAACTTTTATCAGGAACAGCATATAACAGGCTGTGTTTTTGCGGATTCCTCGGCTGTTCCCCTGGCTGTGGACAATACGGTGCTGTACGGACATAACATGAAGGACGGAAGCATGTTTGCAGGGTTGAAACAATATGGTGAGGAAGCTTTTTTCCGGGAAAACCCTGTTATACAGATATTTTACAGGGGAAAGTGGGTGGAATGTCCTGTCTTTTCATGTCAGATCCGTCATCAGAGCGATGCCGGAGCCTACGGCACTAACTTTATGGAAGAAGAGTGGCTGCCTTATCTTGAGAAGATGGGGGCAGCGTCCCTCTATGAAACAGGAATCACTCCGGAAGGGGATGAGAAACTTATAACGCTTTCCACCTGCTATGGCAAAGACCAATATCTGATTGTACAGGCGCTGTTGTACGGTATGTGATGCCTTTTCGCTGAAAGCCAAAGACGTATACGCGTATCCTGACTGTCCTCCTGACTGTTATGCATATTGCATATAAAGCAGATAAATAGTATAGTAATAGAAGCTTTATGCAAATACGATGACAGTAGGTGACATTAGTGAAAAAGAATATAGACTTACTAAATGGAAATATACTTACATCTCTGACGGAGCTGGCCCTTCCTATTATGGCCACGTCTCTGGTCCAGACTGCGTATAATCTGACGGATATGGCCTGGATTGGTATGGTGGGAAGTGATGCGGTGGCAGCGGTTGGTGCGGCAGCCATGTATACCTGGCTGTCCTCCGGCGTTGCAACCCTGGCCAGGATGGGAGGCCAGGTGAAGTCTGCCCATGCCTATGGAGAAGGAAACCGCAGGGAGGCGGTCCAGTACGGAAAGGGAGCCCTGCAGCTGGCTTTGGTGCTGGCGGCTGTGTATGGAATCATAACCAATCTTTTTGCAGGGCCTCTGATAGACTTTTTCCATCTTAATTCAAACCTGGTGGTGGAAAATGCAATTGTGTATCTGAGAATTGCATGCGGCCTTATTCTCTTTGCATTTATTGGACAGACACTGACGGGCCTTTATACGGCTTCTGGCAACAGCAGAACGCCTTTTGTGGCCAACTGTATCGGCATGGGAGCCAATATTGTGTTGGATCCGCTGCTTATCTTCGGCCTGGGGCCAATTCCCGGAATGGGAGTGGCCGGTGCAGCCATTGCAACGGTGACAGCCCAGTTCATTGTGGCTCTGGTCCTGGTTATTTCTATGAGAAGGGACCCTGTGCTGGCATCCCAGATGCGGGTTTGGATTCCCACTCCTCTATCCAATATTAAAACCATGGTGAGGATTGGATTTCCGGCAGCAATTCAGAGTATGCTGTACTGCGGAATCTCTATGGTCCTTACCAGGTTCGTCACTGCATGGGGGGATACGGCGGTTGCAGTCCAGAGAGTAGGCGGACAGATTGAATCCATATCCTGGATGACAGCAGATGGTTTTGGGACAGCTATCAATGCATTTGTCGGGCAGAACTATGGCGCGGGAAACCTGAAGCGGGTAAAGAAAGGTTACATGACAGCATCTGTCATCATGTTTATATGGGGCATTTTTACCACCTGCCTTCTCATATTTGGAGCGGCGCCCATATTCAGCCTGTTTATTCATGAGGCAGAGGTCATACCGGCCGGAGCTGATTATCTTCGGATTATTGGTTTTTCGGAAATGTTCATGTGCGTGGAGCTGATGACCGTAGGCGCCCTGTCCGGCATGGGAAAGACGATGGAGGCATCTGTCATAACCATTATCCTCACAGCTGCGCGTATTCCGCTTGCCGTGATTCTGGGAGGAACAGCCATGGGACTGAACGGCATTTGGTGGGCGCTGACTATTTCAAGTATTGTAAAAGGAATCATTTTCTTTGTGTATTATCTTCATATCATGAAGAGGATGAAGGCATAGGCATAAGCCGGGGTAAAGTTCAGGGGCAAAGTTTAGGGGGCAAAAATCAAAAAAATATGCTTGTAAAATGTCGGATTTTGTGAGAGAATAGAACCAAGTATGATGTGATAAATTTAACGAATGGGCACTGTACTTGATCAAATTCATTTTTGAAAGGAGTTTTAACACATGATTTATTCACATGAAGTAGAAGAGATGTGCACAGTTGCACAGGGCGTTCATCATGGCGCTGCTCCAATTCCGGAAGAAGCAAAATGGGTAAAATCAAAAGAAGTCAAAGACATTTCCGGCCTGACCCACGGCGTAGGCTGGTGTGCTCCTCAGCAGGGTGCCTGCAAGCTGACACTGAATGTAAAGGAAGGAATCATCCAGGAAGCTCTGGTTGAGACCATCGGATGTTCAGGTATGACACACTCCGCCGCCATGGCAGCAGAGATTCTGCCGGGCCGTACTGTGTTAGAGGCTTTAAATACAGACTTGGTATGCGACGCTATCAATACAGCTATGAGAGAACTGTTCCTTCAGATTGTATACGGAAGAACACAGAGTGCATTCTCTGAAGATGGACTTCCTGTAGGAGCTGGTCTGGAAGATTTAGGAAAGGGCCTCCGTTCCCAGGTTGGAACCATGTACGGAACCCTGAAGAAAGGTCCCCGCTATTTGGAGATGGCTGAGGGTTATGTAACCGGTATTGCACTGGATGCAGACGATCAGATCATTGGTTATCAGTTCGTAAGCCTTGGCAAGATGACTGATTTCATCAAGAAGGGCGACGATCCTAACACAGCATGGGAGAAGGCACAGGGCCAGTACGGCCGCGTTGCTGACGCTGTTAAGATTATCGATCCACGTAAAGAATGATGAAGACCGAATAGGAGGAATAAGAAGATGGCATTATTTGAATCATATGAGAGAAGAATTGACAAAATCAATTCTGTATTAAACAGCTATGGCATTGCTTCCATTGAAGAAGCTGAGAAGATTACGAAAGATGCAGGCCTGGACGTATATGATCAGGTTAAGAAAATCCAGCCAATCTGCTTTGAGAACGCTTGCTGGGCATACATAGTAGGTGCTGCTATTGCTATTAAGAAGGACTGCAGAAGGGCAGCAGACGCGGCAGCAGCTATCGGCGAGGGCCTTCAGTCATTCTGTATTCCAGGTTCTGTTGCTGACCAGCGTAAGGTTGGTTTAGGACACGGCAACCTGGGCAAGATGCTTCTGGAAGAAGAGACCGACTGCTTCTGCTTCCTGGCAGGCCATGAGTCCTTTGCTGCTGCTGAGGGCGCTATCGGTATCGCTGAGAAGGCAAACAAGGTCCGTCAGAAACCACTGCGTGTTATCCTGAACGGTTTAGGAAAGGACGCTGCACAGATTATCTCCAGAATCAATGGATTTACCTATGTAGAGACAGAGATGGATTACTATACAGGCGAGGTTAAGGAGCTGTGGAGAAAGTCTTACTCCGAGGGACTTCGCGCAAAGGTTAACTGCTACGGCGCTAACGACGTAACAGAAGGCGTTGCTATCATGTGGAAGGAAGGCGTGGATGTTTCCATTACCGGTAACTCCACCAATCCAACCAGATTCCAGCACCCGGTTGCAGGAACCTATAAGAAGGAATGCGTGGAGAAGGGCAAAAAGTATTTCTCCGTGGCATCCGGCGGCGGTACAGGCCGTACCCTGCATCCTGACAACATGGCAGCCGGCCCTGCTTCCTACGGTATGACTGACACAATGGGACGTATGCATTCAGATGCTCAGTTCGCCGGTTCCTCTTCCGTGCCTGCACACGTAGAGATGATGGGTCTTATCGGTGCCGGCAATAACCCAATGGTTGGTATGACGGTGGCGATTGCGGTTAGCATCGAGGAAGCCTCTAAAGCAGGGAAATTCTAATATAACGCTTACGGAATAAGGCTTTTTGAAGATATAGGAAATACTTGGTGGTTGGGATAACCTAGGCTAGCTGTTGCTATTTATCCCGGTCTAGCCATTTGCAGATAAAGTGGCCAACCATACCTGCCAAGTCTGAGATAAGGAAAGCTATTATGTAGTCCATGTGAGCACCTCCTTCCTGCTGGAAAGAGTCAACAGCATATTGACATTTTTAATTATATGGCGTAATATAATCACAGCAGAAAAGCGAATGTGTTCCAATGATGCACAGACGAACCCTCAGGGAGTTGCAGCTTCCTGGGGGTTCTGTTTTTGAAGAGGAGTAACTTAGGCTGGTTGTTGGTTATTTATCTCTGTCCAGCTGTTTGCAGATACAGCGGCTAACGATACCTGCCGTTAGAAATGAGGAAATTATGTGTGAATACGGTGAGGACCACAGAGAAATATATAAAATAGATTTTAAGGAAAAGTTGAAAGAAGAAATTATCAAGTGCCTAAAAAAAGCTGGAAATGAGTTATATTTAGTGGATAGCAGTCTGATTAATGATAAGACATACTTAGATGTTCATGCCCATGAACGCAGTATTTGTTTTAGATTTGGTACATACTTAAATAAATATATAGAATCAAACAGCTTTCTAAAAAAATATGATTTAGATGCGGAATATAATCGGGATATTGATATGATAAAGCGGCTGCCAGGCTGGCCTAATGGCTGTTATCCGGATTTGATTTTACATAAACGGGGAAATAACCAAAATAATATTTTGATTATTGAATGTAAAGGTTGGTGGTCAAGTGAAGAGGCTATTCAGAATGATAGAGAAAAGATAATGCAATTTTTACACTCAGAAAGATATCAATATTTGTTTGGTCTTCAAATCATATTTTGCAGGGAAGGTATGGAGTTAAAATGGATTTAACAGGTTCTCCGGAAAATGATTTACAAAACAGAGAACTGCAATAAAAATGAATGAGAGGGATAATCCGTCTATGAAATACTATTTAGCGCCCATGGAAGGCCTTACCGGCTATATATACCGCAATGCATATCATGCCTGCTATCATGCCATGGACAAGTACTTCACCCCATTCCTGTCTCCAAAGGCCAACAGTAATCTAAGCTTCAGGGAGTTAAACGACATCCTGCCGGAACACAACCAGGGTATGTACATTGTCCCGCAGATACTCACAAACCAGGCAGGGGATTTTATACGGACAGCAAAGGAATTACAGGAGTACGGATATTCTGAGATAAACCTGAATCTGGGCTGTCCATCAGGCACCGTGGTATCCAAACACAAGGGGGCCGGTTTCCTGGGGCAGCCGGACAGCCTGGACCGGTTTCTGGACGAGGTGTGCGGGAAGATGGATGAGATGGGCATGGAGGTGTCTGTGAAAACCAGGCTGGGGCTGATATCGACGGATGAATTCACGGGACTTTTAGAAATTTACAACCGGTATCCGCTGAAAGAATTAATCCTTCATCCCAGAGTCCGCACGGATTACTATAAGAATACCCCAAATATGCCGGCATTTCGCGGCGGGTTTGACGGCAGCCGGGCACCGGTGTGCTATAATGGGGATATATTTACTATATCTGACTATGAGACATTATGCGGAGATTATCCGGAATTGGATAGAGTAATGCTGGGCCGAGGAATCATATCCAATCCCGGACTGCTGGACAGGATTGCGGCAGGGACGAATTCCGATGGTCCGGGAACTGACAAAGAAACCTTAAAGCGATTCCACCAGATGATATACGAGGGCTACCGCCAAATCATGTCCGGAGACAGAAACGTCCTGTTTAAAATGAAGGAATTGTGGGCCTGTATGATTCAGATCTTTTCCGACAATGGAAAATATATTAAGAGAATAAAGAAATCCCAGAGACTGGAAGAGTACGAGACAGCGGCAGCTGCTGTATTCCGGGACCTGGATATCCTGGAGGGTGCCGGATTCCGCACGTATTAATGGCGGTATCCGGTACTTTCTGCTTTTAATTTGTTCTGCCGTATTTCCTGAATGTTTATCCCGGATGTTTTTGTGAAAACTGCGGGGATGATATTTTCCTGCCATTGTGCTATACTTTTAGATAATCCGCTTTTTCAATGACACCACATCCGATTTTGGTCCCGGAGTTTCCTGAGGGCTGGGATGTAAAGTCGTCGGCATGACTGTGAATGACGATGGACCTGCCGATAATGTCATCTGTGGAGAAGCGCTTGTCATAGAAGGAAAGCCAGGCATAACCTTCGTTTCCAAGAAGGGGAAGCAGGTCGCCTGCGTGGTCCGGATGAGGTTCGCCGGACGGATTGTAGTGGTCCCCTGTTTTGGTGAAGTCATCAGAGCAATCACCGTTCTGGTGGATGTGCATGGCATAAAAGTCTGTGGAGCCGGGTTCCTGTTTGTTGGGCAGATTGAAGATTTCGGCTTCCACCAGCACACCACTGTAAGGAGTCTGGTAGAATTTTACCAGGCCGCTTAAGTTAGGCGCGGCATCCCCGCCTCTGACCCAGGCAATGGCGGCAGGGGCCCGAAAGCGCAGCAAATCAGCAAAGATGTCAGCAGGAGTGACGGATTGGTTGGCCATAATGGTCTCCTGTAAAAATGATTTCTTTATAGCATATGCGCATAAAAAAATAAGTTTACCTGAATCGGTAAACTTATCTTTCATTTGGAGGGGACCGGCAGAAGGGGAGCTGCCGGTCATAGGTATGAAAAAGTGTTTTCCTGTATAGTAAAAGGTCTATCGCCTTACAAGTATTACTATACAGGGAAAATGTGGCCAAAGTTTGAGCACACGCTAAAGAATCAATAAAGAAACTAAAGGGAAAATAAATAATTTATAAAAGCAGGAGACAGATTATGGTTAGACGATTCGGCAGGAGGCAGGCAGACATGAAGGGAGCGGAGAAACCGGGTATGGAGAAACCGAGTATGGAGAAACCGGGTATGAAGAAACCTGGTATGAAGAAACCTGGTATGATGGAACCCGGTATGAAACAACCGGGCATAAAGCACTCAAATATAGGCCGATCAATGATACGGCTGCTGGCAGCGGCATCCGCAGCAGCCTTTTTATTAACCACCCCTGTGTATGCGGGAGCCTGGTCCCAGGCGGACGGATCATGGAGATACCAGAAGGACGACGGTTCCTATGCCAGGGGATGGATGCAGAGCACGGATGGAAAATGGTATTATTTTGACGCAAACGGCAGGATGCTGACGGACACAGTCACACCGGACGGGTACCAGGTGGGACCGGACGGAGCGTGGACAGTTGGAGGATGGGAAGCATCCTATGATGCCAATTACCCTCTGAAGGACTATCTGGACCAGGCCGGGCTTCAATATGTGGACGTTATCATGGGATGGAATGCAAAGGGTGAGCCTGTGATGGAAAGGCGCCTGCGCCAGGATTATAATTATGGGCTGTACAATTATTTTGGGCTTTCCGATGATTTGTGCAAGGCATTGTACGGGGAAAGCGACCAGATAGGAACAGGGGAAATGGCTGTGGACGGCGACAGCCTTCTGGTGCTGGGCCAGGTGGCTCTGTATCAGGAAAATGTGGGAAGCGATATCTATAAACAGCGGCGCAATGCCCTGGCCCTGGTGATCCGGGATTATCTGAACAGCTACCGGTGGAGAGATGTCAGTGAACTGGAACGGGCAAAGCATGCGGCTCTTTACATTGCCTCGGGCTGCACCTATGATACAGGATTGTATAACCGGTTTGTGAACGGGGAGGACACTTCCGGAGACCTGTCCTTCACAGCCTACGGCTGCCTGGTGAATCATAAAGCTGTCTGCGAAGGCATTTCCGTGGCTTACCAGATGCTTGCCAGGTCCATGGGCCTTAACTGCTTCTGTGCGCCGGATGATAATGATAAGGACCACATGTTTGTTTACGTGGAAGCAGGAGGCAATTGGTATAAGGTGGACTTGTCCGTGACAGGGCTGATGCCCCAGACGATGGTGGACCAGTGTTTTAAGACCACGGCAAACCAGGATGTGGAGCGCATTTTTGCCGCTTATTATAATAAGGCCAATCCATATATTGCCCATGTGGATTATGGAAACCTGGCTCCCGGAAATGTGTATGACTTAAGCGCCGGCGGACAGCTCCGGAAATATCCGTAGCCCCAAGGCAAGGCTTAACAGCATGGCGGAGAGAGAATTTTTAAAAATGATTCCGGCGGTTCCGGAAAAGAAAGGACTTAGAATAATAGGATGTATGATAATCTGACAGCCAATGACATAAAGAAAATGCAGGAAGAAATAGAATACCGCAAATTAGTGGTCCGCAGGGAAGCCCTGGAGGCAGTGAAGGAAGCCAGGGCCCATGGGGATTTAAGTGAGAATTTTGAATATAAGGCAGCCAAGCAGGATAAGAACAGGAATGAGAGCAGGATTCGCTATCTGGAGAAAATGATAAAAACCGCCAGAATTATATCCGATAATTCCAGGGAAGGCGAAGTGGGCCTGGGAGATACAGTGGAGGTCTATATTCCTGATGATGATGAGACGGAACGTTATAAACTTGTAACTACTGTCAGAGGTAATTCCCTTCAGGGATTAATCAGTATTGATTCGCCCCTGGGCAAGGCCATAAGAGGCCGCAAGATGGGGGATAAGGTTTATGTGAAGGTAGACGATCATTTTGGATATGATGTGGAGATTCGCTCCATTGATAAGACCACGGAGGATGATGAAGATAAGCTGCGCAGTTATTAACAGAATATCATTATCGATCCATTCTTTATAGATTCAGGCCCGGCAGAAGGTTGAAAAGATTCAAAAGGTCTTGCCGGGCCTTTTGGGCGGTAAGTGTATTTATATAAAATGAGTGTCAGAAGGAGTACCATATGGCGGCAGTTAACATGACAGAAGGCAGCATTACGAAACATCTGGTGGACTATTCCATTCCCCTGATTCTGGGAAATATGTTCCAGCTCACCTACAATGCAGTGGACTCCATCATCGCCGGCAGATTCATAGGAAAGGAAGCGCTGGCAGCGGAAGGTACGGCCAGTCCGGTGATGAATATTGTCATACTCGGCATATCGGGTATCTGTATGGGTGCGTCTGTGCTGATGAGTGAGTTCTATGGAGCAGGACAGAAAGAAAAGCTAAAACGGGAAATGTCTACAACAGTCATATTCGGCTGCTATTTTTCGGTGATAATAGCCATACTTGGAGGATTTTTCTCAGAATCTCTGCTGGGAGCACTGGGAGTGCCGGATGAGATACTGGGCAAAGCGGCTTCTTACCTGTCTGTTATTTTTCTGGGAGCGCCGTTTACTTACTTTTATAACGCGGTATCGGCTGCCCTTAAAAGTGTGGGTGATTCCAAAACACCACTTAAGTTTTTAGCTTTTTCTTCTATATTAAACGCGGTTTTGGATCTGATTTTTATTGGGGGGCTGGGATTTGGCATTGTATGCTCTGCTGTTACCACGGTAGCAGCGGAGGCGGCCTCAGCTGTTCTCTGTATAACATATGTATACAGAAAAATTCCCATGCTGCAGTTGAGACGGGGAGAGTTCACCATGGACAGGCAGCTTCTCAGGCAGACACTGCGTTACGGCAGCATTACAGCCTTGCAGCAATCCTGCCAGCCCATCGGAAAGCTGTTGATTCAGGGTGCTGTCAATCCCCTGGGCGTGGATATGATTGCGGCCTTCAACGCGGTCAACCGTATTGATGACTATGCCTTTACCCCTGAGCAGAGCATTTCGCATGGAATTACCACATTTGTGGCGCAGAACAGAGGGGCGGGCAGGAAGGAACGCATCAGGAAGGGATTCAGGAGAGGCCTTATGCTGGAAGCATGTTACTGGGGGTTTATCTGCATAACCATCACATTGTTCAGAAGGCCGCTTATGGGGCTGTTTGTAACGGCGGGAAATGAAGGAATTGTGGTATTGGGCAGCAGTTATCTGGGACTGATGGCGTTATTTTATGTGTTTCCTGCATTTACCAATGGAATTCAGGGATTTTTCAGGGGAATGGGAAACATGAGCGTTACTCTGTTGGGAACCTTTGTCCAGACCAGCCTGCGAGTGGTGTTTGTATACCTGCTGACGCCCGGAATCGGACTTATGGGGGTTGCATATGCCTGCGCCATAGGCTGGAGCGTCATGCTTTTGGTTGAGGTTCCTTACTATTTTTGGTTTATGAAGGATAAATAATGGAAAAATAAAGAGATTTGTAGTAAAATGTGTTATATGTTAAATAACGCTTTGCTACAAGGGGGATACAAATGAAGGAGGAAGGTACATATTATCCGGCCAGAGACGGGGAAGGCCTGACCGTCTTTATGATGGGAAGCATCATGCTGGAATATAACAGAAAGCCCCTGCAGATTCCCGGAGGACCTTCGGGAAAGGTACTGCAGCTGGTACTTATATTGCTTTATTCGGGTGAGGAGGGCGTACACCGGGAGGAGCTTCTGGATATGCTCTACGGAAATGGTGAATGCTCCAATCCTTCGGGGAGTTTACGGGCTACGGTATTCCGGCTCCGCAAACTTTTGGAGGGAAGTGAGCTGCCGCCACGGGAATATATCCGCACAGACGGAGGAATCTACAGATGGGACGGCGGGGAACTGCCGGTGTACATTGATGCCAGGGATTTTGAGAATACGGCAAAGGAGGCCCTGCGCACCCATGACGAGGCACTCTTAAAACGGGCCTGCAGTCTGTATCAGGGAGAATTTTTAGCCCAGCTTGCAGGTGAGAAATGGGTATCAGTGGTGGGAGTCCGCTATCAGGAGCTGTATTTCAGCTGTCTGCGGGCCGCCAGCAGTCTCATGAAAAAAAACCGGGAATACAACGGACTTCTGGAGATATGTAATTATGCCTGCGAGCTGTACCCGTATGAGGAATGCCAGATTATGAAAATAGACTGCCTCATTGCCATGAAGCGGTTCAAGGAGGCCATGCAGGTATATGACACTGCTGTTTCCCAGTATTTCGAGGAACAGGGACTGCCTCCTTCCGAGAAAATGCTGGAACGGTTCCGCATCATGAGCGGACAGATTCGTTATACATCCGACACGCTTAAGGATATAAGGGACAGCCTTCATGAGAGGGACCGGATTAACGGGCCTTACTACTGTGCATACCCGGCCTTTATCGACTGTTACCGGCTTTTGGCCCGTATGGCGGAGCGGGTGGATTTTTCCAGTGTACTTCTATGCTGCACTTTGCTGGATTCCAAGGGAAAGCCTCTGGATACAGGAGGAGAGCTTTTAAAAACCGCGTCAGAGAAGCTCCACGATGCCATCGGAAAGTCCCTCAGGAAAGGGGATTTATTTACCTGCTATAATCCCAGCCAATATCTGGTTATGCTAAACGGCACGTCCAATGAGTATTGCCTGCGGATTTATGAGCGGATTGACAGGAACCTGCATCTCTGGGATGGAGGCAGGAAGGTGAAGCTTAATTACCAGGTAATGCCGGAGAGCCTGATATAGAGGAATGAGGAGAGGTCTATAAGAGCAGCATATTATAGAACGTTTGAAGAGAAGTTTGCAATAGAATAGATTAGCTGGTATTAAATATGCCGTCGCAGAAGTGAATCTGCGGCGGCTTTGTTTATGATACGGAAGGCATATGGTATCTGTATATCGGAACCATATAATCAATCCGCTAGGCATGTATATTGGGCATGGCCCCGTAACGTCCTTCCAGATACTGCTTTCCATAGGCTTCATCATTACGCGGGATGAGGCCGTTTTCTTTTTTGTAACTGGAGAGAGGGTACAATTCCGTATCCTGCCCCTCCTGGCGGCAGCAAAGCCAGATTTCATCCCTGCGCATCTGTGTTGGCTGAAGAATGGCAGTATTGTGGGCGGTGAATAGCAACTGCGCATTGTGAGGATTTTTCTCACGACTGGCATAGAGAGCAATCAGATAACGGAGCGCGTGAGGGTGCAGAATACAGTCCAGGTCATCAGCCATCATCAGGCTGCCGTCATCCAGGCTGGCCAGAACTGAGGGCAGCAGTGAGAGCAGTTTTTTAGTGCCCGTGGATTCCTCTTCCCATGGCAGTTCATAGGTACAGCCTTCATAAGGACTGTGAACCAGGAAGGCAGCAGGGGATTTGTGGTCAGAGTCCGGTATGATGCTGTAATCTGCTATATCAAGTCCCAAATCCTGCAGGATACCGCACAGCCTCCGGCGCGTATCGGTATCGGAAGGCAGTTCTCTGGGACTGTTGCCCTGTATTCTGCTGAACCAGGAATAGGCAGACTTGGCATGTATGGAGTCCGTATAGGCATTGAGCCATGACAGCAAAGTTACCGATGGAGGTACGGCCGTAAGGGAGAAGGAGATGAGTTCACGCCCGGGATGGATGACGGATTCCTTCCTATTAAAAAGAATACCTGTATCACTTCCACCCAGACTTCCGTAGAACAGATTCTCCTCAGCAATGATTCCCTTTAAGAACTGGAGCTGATAGCGGAACAGAAATCCCTGGCTGCGGAATAACACGTCAAACTGGGTGGGGATGTCTTTGCAGTCTGATGAAAACAGACAATGGACATCTTTAATTCTGGTTGGCACGGTTACAGATGCTGTGACCAGGGAGGAGAGACAGGATAAAGCGTTGAGGACCGTGGACTTGCCGCCGCCGTTGGGACCATAGATTCCGATAAGGGGAAGGATGCATTCTCCGTCAGCCGGGTCCTTCAAAAGAGTGTTTTTATGTTCATTAATGGAGGCAGGTAGGAAATCCAACAAAACTTCCTCCTTGAATACTTTGAAATTTTTAAAACTGAACTGGATTAGCATGATAGCACCTCGATTTGTGAGAAAAAAACTCAAAAATATGTGTCGTTTGTATCTGAAACCATTTTACCATAACATTGGTGATATTACAATTGAAAATGAGGTTTTTTCTCATTGATTGGGATTGCCTTCAACGGTTTGTAATTGGAAAAGTATGGATATAGGTGCATGGAAAAGTTATAAAAAACAGATAGAATTTCAATGATATAAATAAAAAGTAACGAAAAAACAGGGGTAAATAACGCTTTGTATAACGCCCTCTTTGCTATGATTATAGCGAGGGAATCTATAATTACATAATTAATTTAAGAAAAATTTTAAACTTTCTTAAATTGTAACCAGATTGTAACTGCGATTTGCTATACTAGTTTCAGATAGTTGGATTTATCTGGAATCATGTAGAAAGAAAAAATATGAGAGGAGTGTAAGTATGGAAGGACGAAAAAGGTCTGGCATGTTAAAGAAATCAGTTTATAACATGCGGAAACGTCTGGTGGCCTTCGCGTTAGCGGCAGCCATGGTATGCACCAATGTAGGTGCGGACCTGAACGCAGCTTATGCGGCTACATCGTCGTCAGAGTCTGTCACATTCGAAATGACTGGTTCCCAATTGGTGACAGCGATCGAAGAAGCAATCGAAAACGGCAATGTAATATCACCGGGCGATCTCGACTTTACCAATGGAGACATTGCTAAATTTGAGAGTTTGTTCTACGGAGAGGGGAAAGTATTAGAAGTATTCCCTGACCCGGACGGCGGCAGTATGGATGCGGAACTGAGAGTATTCGTACGTTTGCCGGAAGATGCCGATGACATGTATATGGTGACCGGCGATGAGGAGATTATCTTCTTATATGTGAATAACGGGGAAGATACGATCAGCTGCTCCACCAACATCACCAGGATGGAGGATGGTGTAGAGAAGGTCAAAAAGACCAAGCGGATTACTGTAAAGAGCTTCGAGGCGGCATATGGCGATGAAGAGATTAACTACATTTCCAAGCCGGCAGAAGAGACCACAGCTCCCGCACCGGAAGATGTAAACGGACCAGGAACTGAGGAAACCACTGCTCCTGATACCACGGCACCGACGGATGAAGGAACTGTAGATAATACAACTACAGCACCGACAGATGAGAATGAGTCTACCGATGCGCCGACAGAGGAACAGACAACTGCTCCGGAAGAGGGCAGTACGGCTCCGACCGAGGGTGAGACTGAGACATCTTCAGAAGCGGCTCCGACCGAGGAAGCGACTACAGAAGAAGCAATCACAGCTCCGGAAGCCACTGAGGAAAAAACTCAGGAAGCTACTGAAGCAGAAACAAAAGAAACAGAAGCTCCTGAACCGGAAGCAGCAGTTGAACCGGAAGAAGTGTCCGGGGAGCCGGTGGCATCCATTATCCGCCATTACGCACCTGTAGTTGCTGATAATGAGGAAGGTAACGCTGAGGACGCTCCGAAAGCCGAGGAGGCAAAGGAACCTGAGGCTGAGCCGGAAGAAAAGGAAGAACCTGTTAAGGAAACAGAGGCTCCGACGGAGAAAGAGACAGAGGCGCCAACCCCGGCAGAGACAGAAAGCACTACGGAAGCCCAGGAAGGAAATACGGAAGAATCCACAACGGCTGCACCGGATGAGACATCCGGCGAGACAGGCGAGAGCACAGACCCGAGTGAAACGACCACAGAGGAAACTACAACGGCTCCGTCTGAGGGTGATGAGACTACGGCTTCTGAGACTACGGCTCCTGAGACTACCACAGAGGCAGCAGAGACACCAGCTGCAACCGAAGCGGTTCAGGTAGGAACTCCTTCTGAAGTTACAAAACCTGAAGTTCAGCCGGAGGATACAGTTAATAAGGCATCGACAACTGATTTGGTTGGTATGGGATATTGTAGTACTGCAAAGGTTTATACAACTACGATTAATCAGCTGAAGGCTTTGGATGACTTTGATGGTTACAAGATTACTTACTCCATTAATCCGGGAGCCAGCGCACGTATTGTGGATGGCGCCAGGGGCGTGGCGGAAGGTGAGAGTTTAACCTTTGGGGTTAAGAACCAGATTGGGTTTGCGGTTGAGAGCGTTACGGCTAATGGAGAAGTTTTGGTAGCTGACTCGGTAGCAGATAATGAGGATGGTTCGCAGACGGCATGGTATACTGTTTCTGACATATATGAAGAGCAGGAAGTTGAAGTCTATACAGTGGAAACTGACGTGCATCCGGCTTTTGATGCAGAACTTGTAATGGATGACGGAATGGTTATCCACATAATGGCAGAAGAAGGAGTGCTGCCAGCAGGAGTAAAAGCTACAGCTGTACGTGTCAATAATAATGTAGAAGCAGCTGTTCAGGAGATTCTTAGTGCTGATACGGAAAAGAATGTATCTTCAGTTATGGCTTATGATATTAATCTGTGGCTTGGAGATAAACTTCTTGATGCTGAGATGTGGAGTGGAAGTCGTCTTGTAAATGTGACATTCACAGGTAAACCGATTATAGAACAGAGTGCAGAGGCTGATGTTGTTGAGGTTGTATGTGTTGAAACAGTGCAGGATGCTAATAAGGAAGAGAAAGAAAAGGCAGCCAGCCAGGAAAGTGAATTTGCTCCAGAAGATATCGTAAAGGTTGAGACTGTAAGCGAAACGGTAGATGTTCAAGGAGAACAGACGGTTGGCGAGATTTCTTTTGAGGCAGAACATTTTACTATTTATGCAGTGGTGAGTGGTAATAAACAGCTTAAGTCGGTTACGATTGCTGTTGGTGAAAAGTTGACTCTTTATAATGAGAATAGTAGAAATAGGCCGTTAAATGCAGATTGGAGTGTTACTTCAGGTTTCGATGTTATTAAATTTGCGAGTGGCAATACTCGGAATAGGAGTAGTATTGATATAGTTGGACTTGTGCCAGGAACAGCCACGGTAAAGGCAGATAGTGGTTATTGGCAAGAATATTCTTATACAATAATAGTGGCTGGTTCATCTGGTATTAATGCAGAGTATTGGATTACCAACCAGGAAGTAACAGGTTCGGATGGACGACAGTCAAAGAATATTAGTAGTGCAGACCTCAAGCAGTATGGAGATGGTGGTGTCTCAGTAGACGAGATGGCCCCAGCAAAAGGGAATAGGGGAAACGATGAACTTATTTTTTGGCATGCAAGAGTACTTCCGACAAACAATCATCAAACCAATGGTGCAGGCGTTAACCGTGTAAATGATGGGCAGAGAATTGAAAAGTTAAGGTTCTTTAACGAAAATGTTCAATATTATACATCTTCTGGAAGTTGGAAAAACTTTGCCGCAACTGATCAGTTAGTTTTTTATTACTTACAGAGAACTGAATTGGCGAAGCAGGTTGAAATTGCCGTTTCCGACTGGTGGGCTAATACTGGTGGTAATACAAGAAAAATTAAATATGAGCTTATTGATGAACTAAGCGGAAATATTATGGGTTCTTCGTCGACAAGTTATCATGATCAACATCCGGGAGTAAGTGGTATATATATTACTCCTAATTTGGATAATGCATATTCTGTTTCTAAGGTGACTGTCGACAAGGTTGAAATTGATTGGGAAAATGGATTCAGCGTTGGATGGTCTCAATCATCGCAGACGGTAACAGTAAGAATATATATTAAACCGAATGAAGCGAACTTACAGATACAGTATTTAACCGAAGATGGTCAGCCTTTGACGGGAGTAATGGATAGTTCTACGTTAGGTGTACTTACGAAAGAAGGAACTGATTTTGCCGGATACGTCCGAAATGGAAGCTTGCTGAAGACACAGATAGAAGGGTATTATGGTGAAACATATACCATATATACCGATTTAAGAAGCATATCAAGTCTTAAAGAATATGCATTAAGTTATGAGTATTTGAGCGCAGAAGTTAGTGATAATAATACTGTATTAAAATTGTATTATAGGAGTATCTCCCATGAATATACGGTGAACTATTACAAGGACAGCACAAGCGCCAATAATTTTCTTGGAAAAGTTGAGGGAACGGGTGCTGTTGGAGATGCTATACCGGCTGATTTAAGCAAGTTTGCCCCAGCGGGTTACGTAGTACCCGGAACCAGGAGCGGAGCGACGAATATCAGCGCGGACGGCGGAGACGTCGTGAATGTGGTCTATTCCAAAAGGACAGATTTGTCTTATGTAATTCACTATTATAAGGATGTAATAGATGAAGAACATTATCTAGGCGCAAGCAAGGAAATGACCAATAAGACTTTTGGGGAAGGAGTAATCCTTGGTCAAAACCTGCTTAACGAAAAGATACCGGATGGATATAAAAATGGTGTCCAGACGCCAGCAGGGCCATATATAATTAAAGAAAAAGACAATGTAATAGATGTCCTTTATACAAAGAAGACGAACCTGAGCTACACGGTGAATTACTACAAGGACAGCATAGAAGAAGGAAACTACCTTGACAAAGTGGAAGGAACAGGAACCTTTGGAGAAGCAATCCCAGCCGATTTAAGCAAGTTTGCCCCGGCGGGTTATGTAGTACCCGGAACCAGGAGCGGAGCGGAGAATATCAGCGCGAATGGCGGAGACGTCGTAAACGTGGTATACAGCAAGAAGACGGACCTGGTATACACGGTGAACTACTACAAGGACAGCATAGAAGAAGGAAACTACCTTGACAAAGTGGAAGGAACAGGAACCTTTGGAGAAGCAATCCCAGCCGATTTAAGCAAGTTTGCCCCGGCGGGTTACGTAGTACCCGGAACCAGGAGCGGAGCGGAGAATATCAGCGCGGATGGCGGAGACGTCGTAAACGTGGTATACAGCAAGAAGACGGACCTGGTATACACGGTGAACTACTACAAGGACAGCATAGAAGAAGGAAACTACCTTGACAAAGTGGAAGGAACAGGAACCTTTGG
>SKEV01000142.1_pt1 | contig 57865 bp, 62 predicted proteins | sample 4819531 | NCBI WGS metagenome assembly SKEV01 (sample SAMN11008800, study PRJNA524170) | human gut metagenome | biome: Human fecal sample; material: Feces; isolation source: fecal sample from pouch patient p9, p28 | host: Homo sapiens | place: Israel: Tel-Aviv | collected 2016-08-01 | reverse complement strand
GATAAGAAGTCACTACCCTATCGAGCCCTGAAAAATCACTGGCGACTCTTCCAAAAGGACAGCCGTAAACTATCTCTCAACTCTTTTTATTCAAAGACTTTCCGCCAAACTTTAGCACCACATGAAGTTGTTGCGAAGACACTAGTCTTTTCAAAAGAGCTTACTGACTACTATACACTTTATCAGCTTTTGCTTTTTCACTTTCAGGAGAAGAGAGTAGATGAGTTCTTTGAACTGATAGAGGAAAATAGGAGCAAGGTCAATCATTATTTTCAAACTGTCTTTAGGACTTTTCTTAGACACAAGCAATACATCAAAAACGCACTAGAAACGGACTATTCAAACGCGAAACTTGAAGCGACTAATAAGTTGATCAAAGACATCAAACGTTTGGGCTTCGGTTTTAGAAACTTTATCAACTTTAAGAAGCGTGTCTTCATCACTCTGAACATTCATAAAAAGAGGACCTATCCGGCCCTCTCTAGATATTAGCTTTTCGTCACCCACTATAGTTGACAAAGAGACAGTATCTTATTTATATGCTTATTCAGCCTTAGTAATATCTTTACGCATTTCATCAACATTGAATTTAGCAAAGAGATATTGACGGTCTTGAACTGGGAAGCGTTGATCGAGTTGGTCAACTGGTCCAACTTCAATAATACCATTCTCGATAACAAAGTCCATAACGTGACCACCGAATGTCAAGTCATCTGAAATAAAATGGAGATGGTAACCAGCAACACTCACACCGTGGAACATTTCAGGTGTCCAGATACCAACGATTGTACCTGAAATATCATCTACCTCATACTCAGGTTGGCGAGTGGCAACATCAGCAAACTTAATGTCCGCATTTGATTTTGGAATCATGCGCACGTGCATGTGTTTAAAATGACCTTTGATTTTGATTGAACGGAAAAGATTGACCCCATCATAGTATGATTCAATACGATCCTCAAGTTCTTTATCAGTCATTTCATAACGTTGACGGAAGATAACTTCAGCTTGGTGAGGTACGACTGCTGCATAGGGAACTTTTTCATCAGGAGAAACTTCTACCACTTCGACTTTACCTTCAGAGCCTTTAGCTTGGTAGGCTTTACCGTCAAGAACAATCAACTCACCATCGATAGAATCTAATGTTCCGAGACCCAAGTCTCCATGCTCTAACAACTCTCCAACGGTTAAAGTACCTCCATAAAGCCCAGCCATCAAGGCTCCCAAAGTATTATATTGAAATAATTTTATGGCTTCAGACATGTCTACACCCTCTTTTTAGTAAAATTCATCTGGCAAAATAGTTTCGCCGAGTTTAATGTTATCTTTATAGTCAATTGGAACATCAATAAGGACTGGTCCATCTACAGCCTGAGTCAAAGCCTCTTGAAGCAAGCTAGCAAATGCTGCTTTACTTGTTGCACGATAACCTTTGGCTCCAAAGCTCTCAGCATATTTTACAAAATCTACAGGACCAAAGTCAACCCCAGATGAACGACCGTACTTCATTTCTTCCTGGAATTCCACCATATTGTAATGACCATCGTTCCAGATAATATGGACAATTGGCAATTTCAAACGAACTGCTGTTTCCAATTCTTGTGCTGAGAAGAGGAAACCACCATCACCAGAAACAGAAATCACTTTTGTCTTAGGACGAACCAAAGCTGCAGAGATAGCCCATGGAAGAGCAACACCTAGCGTTTGCATCCCATTTGAGAAAAGCAAATGACGTGGTTCATACGATTTGAAATAACGTGCCATCCAAATATAGTGACTACCAACATCAACCGTAACAGTCATATCATCATCTGTTTGTTCTTGCAAAACTTCGATTAAATCTAGCGGATGCACCGTACCTTCATCAGGCTGACGGTCAAACTTAACATCCTCAACAACATTGTTTTTCAAACCTTTAAGATATTCAACCGAACCTTCAGGCAATTTATAACCTTGAATAGCGGGCAAAAGCAAGTTTAAGCTCGCTTCTACATTACCAATCAATTCACGTTCCGGTTGGAAGTAAGTGTCCACCTCGGCCGGCTCAACATCAATAACGATGATACGTGCTGAAATTTCAGCATTCCAGTTACGAGCTTCATATTCGATTGGGTCATAACCAATGGCAATAACTAAGTCGGATTTTTTAAGCAACATGTCTCCGGGTTGGTTACGGAAAAGACCTACACGACCAAAGAAAGTATCTTCTTCAAGGTCACGTGACACGATACCGGCACCTTGGAAAGTTTCAACAACTGGCAATTTAACATGCTTCAAAATTTGGCGAATAGAGTAAGTTACGGCTTCTGATGAGGCACCATTCCCCAAAAGAAAGACTGGCAACACTGCATTTTTAATGGCTTGTGCGAGATAGTTAATATCAGAAACAGATGCTGAACCAAGTTTTGGATCTGTCATAGGCTTAATAGCCTTAACACTGACCGGAGCATCCGTCACGTCTTGAGGAATTGAAATGAAGCTTGCACCTGGTTTCCCTGACTTAGCGTGACGATAGGCATTAGCAACCGTTTCAGAAAGGGTGTTAGCATCATGTACTTCAGCAGCATATTTGGTAATTGGCTCAAGCATAGCAACGTTATTCATTGATTGGTGGGCACGTTTCAAGAGATCTGCACGCTTAACCTGACCACCAATAGCAAGAACAGGGTCTCCTTCATCCGTCGCTGTTACCAAACCAGTAGCCAAATTGGAGACACCTGGACCAGATGTTACCAATACTACACCTGGTTTCCCAGTAATACGTCCAACACCTTGAGCCATAAAAGCAGCATTTTGCTCATGACGGGCAACAATCAATTCAGGTCCCTTATCTTCCAAGGTATCAAAAACCCTATCGATTTTTGCGCCTGGAATCCCAAAGACATACTCAACATCATGGTTGATCAAACTATCAACCACTAAATCTGCACCATACAATTGCTTTTCTTCTGACATGAACACAGTCCTTCTAGCCCTAAAATGGTAGAGCCAACTTTCCTTTCAAGTATAAGTCACAAAGTGTCAAAGTCTGCTCGTTTTTTCACAAACTTTCATCAATTCACAATTCTGTTATCATTATAGCACAGTTTTCAGACAATCTTGTGAAAAAAGGCAGACTAGGTGACTAAAAAAAGACAAACACTCAAAATAGCGTTTGTCTACTTTATAAATTAACTATCTCATTTGCTTGTTTTCTGATTTATAAATATTACTTATCAATGCTTAGTTTTTTGAGGTTTACAAACACACAATAACACAGAAGAATAAACAGAGCAAAAACAGCAAGACTTCTGAAAACTAAAACAAGATGACTACTTAAAAAGGCAAAACTTCCTATTACTAAAACAGCAATGCCTGAAAATACAGAATGTAAGGTCTCCGAGTAAATATATAGTTTCTGTAATTCTTTCATGTTAAGTGACAACTGAAAATAATTGGTTTCGATTATCCCCATCATTGTCTGACCTATCGCTAGAAAAACATAACTCATTAGTACTGTATAAATGTTCGAAGATGTACTAAATAAAAGTAGATATAGAACATAAAATGAAAGACCTAAGGCGAAAGCTTTCATATGAGAACTTATTTGTTTCACGAAGCTAAGAAGGAAGCTCATTACTAAGAATGAAACTGCTAAAAATGATAAGGAAAAGGAATACATAGAATCACTAATACCGAGATACTTTGTTAAATAAACAACTTCATAAGTATCATAAACAACTCCAATTGATCCCACAATAACTCCAGATAATAGAACTAATGCAATTTTTTTGGATCTCAGAATGTTAAATAATGTAATGTTTAAATTTTGTTTTTTTCTTTCTTCTTTCAAATTTAAAGTCGAAATATTTGGTAAAAATAAAAGACTAGTAGCTCCCACTATCAAAAGAAGAGCATAAACTGCAAACAATAAAAAGTGACTTTTATTAATAAATAAACCAACAAACAACGGTGCTAAAAAATAAGATACTGAACCAATGCTTGTATACCTAGCGTTAAACTTAATCAATGAATCCTTGTCTATAATAATTGGTACACAACTATATAATAAACTGGAAAACAATACATTGACAACCTCAATTATGAATACAACTAATAGGACAATTATATGGTTTAATCCAAAACCTAGTAAGAAAAGTAAGATTGCCTTTGTAATTTCTAACAGAATAAGCAGGTATTTTCTGCTCAGTTTACTATTTGAGATATTAATCCTATTTGTAACTATTGCAGCTAAACACTTTACCACCCAAAAATACATAACTAATTGCACAGAAATTCTAGACAATAGAATGTTGATCAAGATAGTATAACCATACTCTGAGATTAACGATGAGAAACGATTAAAATAAATACTCAATGCTGCATATTTTTTTATTTTCAATATTTCCTATATCCTCCTTAATTTTGATTTAACAAATTGAATCATTTGGTAAAAAATGTGAGCATTATCACTTCCAACCATCGGATTGTACTCAACTATATCACAAAAATATACCTTATCAGAACATAAAATTTTGGAAATTATTCCAAGAAAATCGTTCATTTGAAATCCTCCAATAATAGGATATGATACTGAATCAAAAACAGATGGATCCAAAACATCAATGTCTATTGATAAGTAAATATCTTTTGACTCATCAATATAACTATCTAACTTTTTCAAAACTCTACTCTTATTTAACCAATACTCCTCCATTGAGAGGATGATTATTTTATTATCAAATGAACTAGGAAACTCAAAATTCCTTTCCCCAATGATAATTATTTTTTCAAAAATATCGGTTAAAAAACTTAAAAAATTCCAATTTTTTACAACACTTTCAAAGTCTTTGAAGTAATCTAAATGAGCATCTAAAACAATTAAATATGCTCCCTCTCGAACAGTGGCCTTTGCTAATAGATAAGTAACTGAATGATCTCCTCCTAAAGCAATCTGAACTTTAGATTCAGCAATAGTTCGACTTAGACTTTCTAAATCAATAGAAAATAAATCTTGATTACCTAAATTAATTGTAATTATATCAGAATCTTTCCTATCATATAACATCGCTTCTTGATAATATTTTGTGGGAGCAAATCTCGCTCCTGGAATTCTACTTCCACCATCATAAATAATAGATAATATTTTCATAAACTCATTGACTTTGGCTTAATCCCAGTTAAATTATATGCTAACTTGCACTCCTGTATATCGGGACTCCCAATAGAACCTCCGAAAAACTGAGCTCGACTTCTACACCCACCTTGACAAACATAATTTGCAGGGCATTCATTATAATACTTACATCGTACATTTCGAATATGATTGAAGAACTTCGAATTAATCCAAATATCATTTAAAGTCTTTTCATTAATGTTACCTCCACAAAATTTAGTGGAGGATAATGTCGGACAAAATCCAACATCACCTGACGAATTTATAAACACATAAGAATTGCCAGCACCACAATAAAATGATTCAAATGTGGATTCGGATATATTATTACAATTTGCTTGAATATTGGGAATACACAAAATAGCATTATTGAATTCTTCATCACTAATTGATAGTCGATTATTCCTTTCAAAAGGTAAAAACCTATCAAAAGCATATTTCACATCTAATCGATCAAACAACTCCAAAAAATACTTCACTCCACTAATATTCTTGTTATTCAAAACAACATTAACAGTAACAGGTACTCCTAAACTCCTAAAATATTCAATATTCTTAATTGTTCTCTTAAATGTACCTCTTCCTCTAATTGAATCATGTATTGTTTCATTCCAACCATCTAAACTAACTTTTAGTCTTATACCATCATATCTTTGAATCAATATTTTAAAATCTTCAGGAATATATACAGCATTTGTAAAAATTGTTGTACACATTCCCTCTTTTAATACTTCCTCGATAATTTCACTTAATCCCTGTAATAATAATGGTTCGCCTCCAGTGAAATCAACATCCATTACTCCTAGCTGCTTAGCTTCATATACTATACTTGAAATTTTCTTTCTATCGAGCTCCTTTGAATAATCAGGTAAATAACAATGCATACATCTTAGGTTACATTTGTTCGTGACCTCAATCTGTATCACTTTTAATGGTATTTTCGTTGAAAATTCAACAATTTTAGTGTTGGTCTTAGAGAGTGATATTTCATTGTTATTTAGAAAATCTATAACATTTTTTATTACCTGACTCTTTGAATCAGAAAACTTTTTCAATGAAAATTGGTACATAAATTTTAAAGCTAAAAATGTAGCTAAATTTAATGAAAATAGTTTATTATTCCTATTATTCCTGAGTATTCCTTGCTTATTGTACCAATTAAAAAAATCGAGTAAACATTGCTCGTCATATTAATTCCCTGCAATCTTCCAAAAATATTAATATAAAAACCAAAGGATTAGAAATAGACTCTAATCCTACAATCAGTTCTATTAGACAGACGGTGGGCAACGACCTTTGAGTCCATCAATCAACTCTGTAGCAACAGAAGGTTTAATTTCCATAATGTCAATAGATAGACCGCTAGAAACAACTTCTTCTTCTGCTAATTCAATTTGTGCAATAGCATCACTAACTTGCATCGTAATATCCTCCATTATTTATTTAAGAATCAATAAGTACCCATAACAAATCATAGAAATCATTCTTTATCTATAAAATTTAGCTGAAAATGCTTTGAAATTGTCTTATTAAACTGATTTGCAATAATAAAGTATATGTTATCTGTTCGTATATATGATATTTTTTTATAAACATCTTCACAAACTCTCTTGTAAAGATTCCAAAATTGATTTGCTTGTGAACTTGTATAAGATAAGGGTATACTTCCCCATCTAAAATCTAAATAATATATATACCATTTTTCATATTCTTTAAACTCTGTAGTGCCATCGGCAGTCTTTGTTCGATAATACTCTGATAAAGTGTTTTTAAAATTGTTTTGATACTCAATCTCATATTTCAGCCTTTCCTCTGAAACATGCAAAGACGGACTAAAAACTGGCACCCCAGTTTTAATATATCGTAAAACTACATCCTCTATATCCTTGTACCTCTGCCCCTCACCAAGGTTCAGTTGAAATGTCGGACAAGGAGTAAAAGAAACAATATAGAAGTTCTGAATTTTCTTAATATGAAAAGGATATAATTCACAAGTTAATGGCTTGTTCAAGCCTAAATCATTTATCGTACAACCCAATTCAGAATGAAACCAGCACTTTTTACCACAACTCAACAATGAAACACTATCATCACTAACAATAAAATCTTTAAGATACGTGCGTTTTAGAAAACTTGCTGTCTTTGCATCAAGTAATAAAGAATTATTCACATGACAACAAGATCCTCTACACTTTTCACAATTATAAGAGATAATATCATCTAGAAACGTATAATGAATGATATCTTCTGAAATCTGTTCAGGAAATTTAATAATTCTCATATCAATAATATATCATTTAATTTTGACACTGATAATTTATACCATATACACAAATCCAACTACATTTTTAACACTCCAGATAAATGATTTTCAAATTTTATAGCTAAATTCTCACTATTAGCCAGCTTCATTGCAGTAATACACTTCTTCATTTCTAGAATAGCTTTATTGCTCCTATTCTTCTTTAATTCATATAAATTTTTTGAATAATGAAACACTAATTTCTCGTAAATCTCAGTTTCCGTAAAACAACTATGATTTAACTGTTTTTCAAAATACAACGCATCAATATACTCATCTCTTTCAATACTTATGATATAACAATTTAATAGCATTGTTGAGTGTAACCTTCGGTAGTTTGGTAAATCCTTGTAAAATTCTGAACGTTTACACATTTCTCTTGATAAAAGCATCATTGTTTGATGATTCAATACATCTACAGTATTCGCAAATAACAGTAGTTCGTAACAACCCCAATATTCTACAGAGAATAGGTAGTCTGATAAATATTGGATATCAGATTCATCATAGTAACTTTTGTCTGATAAGTCCTGTAAACGAATTTTTATTAAAATAGTATTTAGAGTATAAAAAGTCTCACGCTTTTCGATTTTTTCTACTTGAGAGATTAATAACTTTTCCATACCTGACACGTTCCTTGCTGAAACAAATAAACTAATCTTTTCTAAGATTTCATTAAACTCATCTCTCTGAAAGTCGTTTGCTGCATACATAAACTCATCAATAGGCATATTTATCGCATTTAAAGCTGACATAAACTTACTAATTGTCAAATCTGTATTTTCACGTTCAAAGCGGGAAATATGAGATACTGATACGCCTAACTTTGCGATATCTTTTAAGACTAATCCCCTAGACTCTCTAAATTTCTTAAATAATTTTCCATAATCTTTCATAAAAAGCACCTCTTTTGCATATACGAGAATTTCCCAGATAAACTTAAAAGTATTATATCATATAGTGAGATAGGAGGTTAATTTCTATGAATAAAGAAAGTTTTTTAGCTATCTTACTTCTAATTTTTGAAAGCATTATTGTAATTGCTGTTGGCTAAACAAATAGAAAATAAAGACACCACAAAAGTTAGACTTTCGATGTCTAACTTTTGTGGTGTAGTTAAGGTATGATGTTGTTCTCTAATAAGGGTATAATATAAAAAAGACTCTATGATTTCTGTAGTAGGTAAAACCACTATAGAGATTATAGAGCTTTTTGAGTGTATACAAAAACTAGTTCTTTATTGGAACAAAGTCAACAACTAATCTAGTATTGGTTGCAGCGGCAATTTCTTCCAATGTTTTATATGTTGGATTAGTGGTGCCATTCTCTATACGTCACTTTGAGAAGGTAAATTTTAAAATCCTCTTTATCATAACTTTTTACTAAAATAGCCAGAACATCACATTCTACTATCATTCTTATTTCTCATCTTCGTCCATTGAAAGCACAGACAAGAAGGCTTCTTGTGGTACCTCCACCGAACCAATGGCTTTCATACGTTTCTTACCAGCTTTTTGTTTTTCGAGGAGTTTACGTTTACGTGAAACGTCACCACCGTAACATTTAGCCAAGACGTTTTTACGAAGAGCTTTGATATCTGTACGGGCAACAATTTTTTGACCAATAGCCGCTTGGATAGGAACTTCAAATTGTTGACGTGGAATAATTTTCTTAAGTTTATCAACGATAAGTTTTCCACGTTCGTAGGCAAATTCTCTATGGACAATAAAGCTAAGGGCATCGACCTTATCACCATTAAGGAGAATATCCATTTTCACCAATTGTGAACGACGGTACTCTGACAATTCATAGTCAAAACTTGCATAACCACGAGTTGATGACTTCAATTTATCAAAGAAGTCAAAGACGATTTCAGCAAGTGGAATTTGATAGATAACGTTAACACGATTATCATCAATATATTCCATGGTTTCAAAATCACCACGTTTACGTTGCGCCAACTCCATAACAGCACCAACATACTCTTGAGGAACCATAATTTGAGCTTTGACATAAGGCTCTTCAATGGCATCAATACGTGTAGGATCTGGAAATTCAGATGGGTTGGACACTTCAAGCATTTCACCGTCAGTAGTGTTAACATGGTAAACTACTGATGGTGCAGTCATGATGAGATCGATGTTAAACTCACGTTCCAAACGCTCTTGGATAACATCCATGTGAAGAAGGCCCAAGAAACCACAACGGAAACCAAAACCAAGGGCTTGAGACGTTTCAGGCTCAAATTGAAGACTGGCATCATTCAATTGGAGCTTTTCAAGAGCCTCACGCAAGTCGTTATATTTATTTGACTCAATTGGATAAAGACCAGCAAAGACCATTGGGTTCATTTGCTTATAACCATGAAGTGGTTCTGCGGCTGGATTATCCGCAAGTGTCACTGTATCACCGACACGAGTATCCGCAACTGTCTTAATTGAAGCTGCTACATAACCAACATCTCCAGTCGCAAGGTAGTCACGGCCAACAGCTTTAGGAGTGAAAATACCAACCTCAGTAACGTCAAAGGTCTTGCCATTAGACATCATTTGAATCTTATCGCCCGTTTTAACCATTCCGTTAACCACACGCACTTGGAGTATGACGCCACGATACGCATCATAAACAGAGTCAAAGATAAGGGCTTGGAGAGGTGCTTCCACATCACCTTGGGGCGCAGGAACTTTCTCAACAATTTGTTCGAGAATCTCTTCGATACCAATGCCAGCCTTAGCTGATGCAAGCACAGCTTCCGAGGCATCTAATCCGATAACATCTTCAATCTCTGTACGTACACGCTCAGGATCTGCCGCTGGAAGGTCGATTTTATTGATAACTGGTAAGATTTCCAAGTCATTATCAAGTGCCAAGTAAACATTGGCAAGTGTTTGTGCTTCAATCCCTTGAGCTGCATCTACCACCAAGATAGCACCCTCACAGGCGGCAAGGGAACGTGACACCTCATAAGTAAAGTCCACATGTCCCGGTGTGTCGATAAGGTGGAAAATATAAGTCTCGCCGTCTTTAGCTTTGTAGTTAAGCTCAATGGCATTCAGTTTGATAGTGATACCACGTTCGCGCTCAAGATCCATACTATCAAGGAGTTGTGCCTGCATCTCACGACTTGATACAGTCTCAGTCTTTTCCAAGATACGGTCAGCAAGCGTTGATTTACCATGGTCAATATGAGCAATAATCGAGAAGTTGCGAATCTTCTCCTGTCTTTGTTTTAATTCTTCAATATTTGGCATTTTATTCTTTCCTAATTCTTACTTGTGATTGTTAAAAAACGAACCGTCACCTCCTATTATACAAAAAAGACAGGCATTTGCCTATCTCTAATATCTGCTTTATGACTGCATTTAGTCCTTCTTATTTCTTAAAATTATCATTGTAGTGCTTATTAATAATAGCTGAACGCTTGTTCTCTATTGAACTACTTGAAAATGGAGCTAAACCAAAGGCTAGTACAATAATTCCCAATAGAATAAGACTAAAAAATGGGTGCTCAGCAATATAGTGTAAGATGTCTGATATGGGAATCCACCTTTAAAAACATAATTATTTATAACTATATTATCAGAAACATTATGTTTTATCAAGCAAAAAAAGAGAGCCATTCGCTCTCCCTTTTAACCTTAATGGAATTGCATACCACCATCAACGATGATTGTTTGACCTGTGATGTAGTTTGAGTCAGGTCCAGCTAGGAAGCTAACTGCTGCTGCAACATCTTCAGGTTCTGACAAACGTTTGAGGGTAATATCTTTAGCAAAAGTTTGCATACCCCACTCATCATCTTTACCAGCATTTTACCAACTTCGTGGGCAATGTCAAACATCATTGGAGTCTTAACGATACCTGGTGCATAAGCATTTACAGTTATACCTGAATCAGCTAAGTCACGCGCCAAAGTTTGAGTAATACCACGAACTACGAATTTAGTTCCACCATATACAGTTAAGTTAGAGTTCCCTACGACACCTGCTTGTAAAGTTGCATTGATAATTTTACCACCATGACCAAGTGATTTAAATTGTGCTTGGGCAGCTTGTGCACCTCAGATAACTCCACCAATATTAATGTTAAATGTACGTTGAAACTGTTCTTCAGTAATAGTGTCAAGGGATTTTGTTGGTGCCACACCAGCATTATTAACAACAACATTCAAGTCGCCAAAGTGATCAACTACTTTTTGGAAAGCTGCTGCTACCTCAGCTTGTTTAGACACATCTGCTACAACGGAAAATGCCTTGTCTTCTGACAACTCAGCAACTGCTTTTTCAGCAGTTTCAGCGTCATAGTCCAATACCCCGACTTTAACACCATCTTCAACCAAGCGTTTTGAAATCGCAAAACCAATACCTTGACCTGCACCTGTAACAATAGCAACTTTTGACATACGAAATCCTCCTCTACCAATTGTAGTCACAAGCTTAACCACAAGCCCTATCTCAATTGGAATATGCTAAGTTAATCAAGTTCTGGCAAAGTCATTTTCATAGGCTTTTTCTTAACTCATTTAGAATCTTACCACTTTATGAAAGCGTTGTTAATAATTTGTCATGCTTTTTGAAAGCAAATAAGATCACCACTAGTGACCTTATGTGTATTATTTTTCAAACTTAAACCCTAGTGCTTCCATATCACCTAGGCCACCTAAGGTGGTAACCTTAGTATATCCTCGTTCTTTCAGTACTCCTGCAGCAAATTCAGCACGAGATCCCATTTTACAATAGAGGTAAATGGAGGCGTCTTTTTTAGCTGGAATGTCAGCTGTGAAAAACTGCGTGTGAGGTATTAATAAAGCATCCTTAACATGACCTTCTGCGTACTCTTCTGGAGTCCTGACATCAATTAATAGTCCATCCTGAGCTAATTCTGATTGAATCTGTGCTATATCCATCCTACTCACCAAACCAAATCTTAATTTCTCGAGCCGCAGATTCTTCTGAATCAGAGCCATGAACGATATTTGGAATCATGTCACCATCTGGTGCTGTTGCAAAGTCTCCACGAATCGTTCCAGGAGCAGCATCCCCAGGATTAGTTGCTCCCATCATATCACGCCATGACTTAATAACTCCTGGGCCGGACATAATACCAATAACTGCTGGACCACTCATCATGAATTCAGAAATACTAGGGAAAAAAGGTTTATCAGCCAATTGGGCATAATGTTCTTTAAGACGTTCTTCGTCAAGCATCAGCATCTCCATACGCTCAATAACGAAGCCACGTCGCTCAATTCGATCAAGCACTTGACCAATTAGATGACGTTTAACAGCATCTGGTTTAATAATAAAGAATGTTTTTTGCATATTCCCAACCTTCATCGTTTTCTTTCCATTTTATCATAAGAAGTATCATTTTGCAGAGCTAAACCTTGTATAGTCTAAAACTATATACACAGCAAGAAATTAACTATTTTTCATTAGTTCCCATAAGAAATAATATAGATGTAAATAGACATTTCGAGGTAAATTTAATGACAAAATCTAAATTCCAATTAGTCGGTTCTCTTCTTCGTCCTGCGGATCTCCGTAAATACAAGGACGAAATCGAGCATCGTGACGACATCCAGTATCCTTTCTATGATGCCCTTCCTGGTTATCAAGAAACTGAAACTGCATCTATTAAGCGAATGTGGCTGACCAAAAAGCTAACGGAATTGACATCCTTACCGATGGGAAGTTTGGACGTTCTATGTGGCACTTGGACTTTGTCTGGGGACTCAAAGGTATTGAACGCTACATTGCTGAGCATGGTTATACTTTTAAAGACCATGATGGTGGTCAATATGAAACACGTAAAGATATCGGTATTCGTATCACTGAGCCTCTATCAGGTAAAAACCACCACTACCTAGATATTTACAAATTGGTTAAGGCTGAAGCTGGTGATGAAGATACCAAACAAACTATCTGGGGACCTGCTCATGCCTACACTGAACTTGCTATCTTTGATCGATTGGCTGTTCCTGGACAAGTCTATGAAACAAACGAAGAACTCAAAAAAGGTTTGATTAATGCCTATAAAGAATTCTTGGATGAATACAAGGCTGTTGGTGGTAAAATCGTTCAATTTGACGACTGCCTCTGGGAACTTTTTGACCCATCAAACCCTACAAGTTTCTACTCAGACGGCAATGGTGATTTGGCAGAATTGGCCGATGAATTTGTTGCTATCAATAATGAGGTTGTTGACTATACTCACGAACTTGGTTTAACGGTTTGGACACACAACTGTCGTGGTAATTATGAAATCCGTTCTGCTTCTGAAGGAACTTACGAAGACATCGCTAAGAAATTCTTGGCAGAGCAACACTATGACCGCTTCTTCCTTGAATGGGATAGCGATACAGCTGGTGATATCAAAGCTCTGGAAGCCCTTAAAGACAGTAAAGCTGAAGTTGTATTTGGGCTATTGTCTTCTTAAACGACTGACCTAGATGACGAAGAACGTGTTCTCGATTTGCTTGAAAAAGCGAGTCAAATCCTTCCAAAAAAACGTCTCTTCCCCTTTCACCAATGTGGTTTCGCCTCATGTGACTCAGGTAATGAGCTGGCAACACCTCAACAATGGGCTAAAATCAAACAAGGTCAAGAAATCGCTAAGAAATTCTTTGGCTAATCGATATTTCTATTCGCTCCTCTCTAAAACGAAAAGCCTTCACTCTTGTGAGGGCTTTTTATGTTAGCATCAAGCATCTATAAAAGTTTGCAAATCCTTAAGAGCTCTTTCTGCGATTTTTTCATAACGCTCTTTCTTGTCACGAATACGTGGGCCTTCTAATTCTTTGATAATACCAAAGTTAACATTCATTGGTTGAAAATGTTTGCTTTCAGCATGTGTCACATAATATGGAAGGCTACCGATTGCTGTTGTATGAGGGAAAATAACTTCATCTTCACCCTTAAAGAGACGGGCTGCATTGATTCCAGCAACCAAACCTGAGGCAGCTGATTCAACATAACCTTCAACACCAGTCATTTGTCCAGCAAAGAACAGATTAGGGTTTGATTTTGATTGGAAGGTCTGTTTAAGCAAGTTTGGCGAATCCATGTAAGAGTTACGGTGCATTACCCCATAACGAACAAATTCTGCATTTTCAAGACCTGGAATCATTTGGAAGACACGTTTTTGCTCTCCCCATTTGAGGTGGGTTTGGAAACCAACGATATTGTAGAGGCTACCAGCCGCATTGTCCTGACGAAGCTGAACAACCGCATAAGGTGTCTTGAAGTCACCATCACGTGGACCCATATAATCTTCAGGATACTCCAAACCAACTGGTTTCATAGGACCGTAGAGCATTGTTTTAATACCACGTTTAGCCATAACCTCGATAGGCATACACCCTTCGAAATACTTTTCTTTTTCAAAAGAATTCAAAGGAGCTTCTTCAGCTGTAGTCAAGGCCTCATAGAAGGCCATGAACTCTTCCTTGGTCATTGGACAGTTTAGATAAGCTGCTTCACCCTTATCATAGCGTGACTTAAGGTAAACCTTGTTCATGTCGATAGTTGCTTTATCAACGATTGGTGCAGCGGCATCATAGAAATAGAACCCGTCTCCACCGTTAAGCTCATGAATCTTTTCAGCTAAAGCATCAGAAGTTAGGGGACCTGAAGCAATAACTGTAATAGCATCATCAGGAATTTCTGTGATTTCTTTACGGATAACTTCAATTAAGGGATGACTTTCAATTTCAGCTGTCACTGCTTCTGCATAGCCCTCACGGTCCACCGCCATGGCACCACCTGCTGGCACACGGTGAGCTTCTCCATTACGCATAATGATAGAGTCCAAACGACGCATTTCTTCTTTTAGAAGCCCTACAGCATTGGTCAAGCTATCTCCACGGAAAGAGTTAGAGCAAACCAATTCTGCAAAATTTGTTGTCTTATGCTGTGGTGTTGCTTTGACCCCACGCATTTCATAAAGTTTTACTGGAATACCACGTTTGGCAATCTGATAAGCCGCCTCGGATCCGGCCAAACCAGCTCCAATCACGTTAATATAATCTGCTTTTGATTGAGACATGACACTAATACCTCTTCGGAAACAAGATGAAATCCTGCTCCCACAAATCTTTCTTCATTTTTACTCTTAGTAGTATAGCAAAAAACTCCTCATCTGGCGACTAGGAGTCATCTGTATTTAAAAGGGGTAAAATGATAGTCACTTTAGCACTACCCGTGCCATTGTCATTTGCAAGAGAAAGACTACCATAGTGTAAACGAATAATATCATTGGCAATAGTCAGACCAAGGCCACTATGATTGCGACTCTGTCTGCTTTTATCCTCTTGATAAAATAGCTGAGTAGCGTTTTCAAGAGATTCAAGGGAAAATCCAGGACCAGAATCAAGGCATATAAACTTGAATTCATCTTCTTCTACCCTAGCGGTCAGGAGCAACTGACTGCCACTGGGTGTATGCTCTACGGCATTTGAAACAATATTCATAATAGCTCGATTCAACAAGGGCTTATCCCAATTGCCTATGCTTTCTTTCGCAATTTCCTCCTTGTCAAATACCACATTGATTTGTTTCGTTTGAGCTAATGACAAGGTTTGATCGTAAATGTCTTCAACAAATTCCTTAACTGGAACTTCTTCAAGCGTCAGGGTCTTCTTCAAACTCATTTTGTTGAGTTCTGACAACTCTTTTACATAAGCATCAACCTGTGCAATACCTTTTTGAAAATGCTCTAATAACTCCGTTTGATTTTCATCCAAGGACGTCATAGCTAAGAGTTCCGCATTTCCACGAGCAACTGTTAGGGGCGTCTTTAAGTCATGTGTCAGGGCAGAAATCTGATTTTGTTTATCTTGCTCTGCCTTCCAATTTTCCATCAAAGACTCACGAAGTGCTATACGCATATGATCCAAACCACTTAAAACCTGATTAAATTCCTTAATTGTAGACTGAGAAGTTTGAAAATCCAAATCTTGTTGGGAAATTTTTTCAGTAACCCTTAATATAGGTTTAAGTTGCTGACTCAATTTATTTGCATAATAAAAAGTTAAAATAATAAATATGATTAAGATAGATACAAACATTGAACCAATCATCATAAGATCAGCATTGGGAAAATGCTGGTTCATCCACTCATTACGGTACCGAGGTGATAGTTGATAATTGACAATGACTATGCCATCTGATCGTTCAAAAGACTGAAAATAGCCGTATTTCCCACCGTGAGCATTCTTGAATTGGTAATTTAGTAAGGATTCTTCTTGCAAGTTAACAGGCATGTTAGACTTTTTAAGCTTAAAATCCCTAGTTAAAAAGACATAACTCGTGCCATCAGGTAAAATCTCGGGATTAAAGACCTTAGAAGTTTCAATATCACTTCTCACAGCAGACAAATCACTCTCAACTTGATTTGCTGGAATCACAACTCCAAAACGAAAAGACAAGCTGAACAAATACAAAATAAGAAGACTGCTGATTACAGAGAGAACTGTAAGACTGACGACATAAGATAACAAGATTGTTCTTAGAGAGTGTTCTCGTTTTTTTATTAGTGCCACTTGTAACCAATCCCCCAAACTGTTTCAATAGGATTTTGCCCAACTTCTTTAAGCTTTGCACGGATATTCTTGATATGTTCAGCCACTGCTGCCGGACTGCCTTTATCCTCATAGCCGTACAAATGCGTGTAGATTTGTTCTTTTGAAAAGACTTGGCCCTTATTTTCAGCTAAAAACTGGCAAATACCATATTCCGACTTTGTCAAATCTAACAACTGATTCTCAATATAAAGCTCTTGAGCAGACAAGTCAAACTGAAACTCCCCAAGTGAAAGCTTATGGTGACGCTCACGATGTTCACGTCTCAAGTGAGCTGCAACACGCGCTTGGAGTTCTTTAACCCCAAATGGTTTGCAAATGTAATCATCCGCACCATAACTCAACCCTTGGACAATGTCTGCTTCTTGCGTTTTAGCTGTAATAAAGAGGATTGGGCAATCCACCTGATTTCGAATCTCATGGCAAAACTGTAGACCGTCAACATCAGGCATCATAATATCCAGTAAAATCAGGTCAAATCGAGGTAAAGAGTTCTTATCCAAATCCAAAACACTTGTAAGCCCTGTCACATTATGGTTTTGGAGCTCTAAAGCCTTTACAACCAATTGAACAATATCTTTTTGATCATCAATAACAAGTATTCGAGCCATAGCCTTTCCTTTCCTTCAAAGTTATCTTTATCATATCATCTATAGAAGATAACTGACAAGGCGTAAAGTAGATAAATATGGGTTGGGTAAAAAACATAGAACAAATATTTTGACCCTTTCCCTCTTTGACCGTTATAAGAAAGCATTAAAGGTGCTGAAAATATTTCCATCCATTCAAAGTATTTGAATATTAAATCGTGAAAAGAAGGTCTACTTAAAACAATCGCCATTAGCAGCCAAACGAGACTAACACTCATAAAAGCAAGCACTTCTTTCTTAAGATTCCTATGACAAAGATACATAGCGATACCGGTCAAAAGCAACCACGTTCCTCCATCATTGATAAATGTATGGACTGGCAATACTGTGAAATTGAGTAAATTTAGTAGAAAACCAAACATAGGTTTGTTCACACTTAGCAGATAAAAAGGCACCATTAACCATGGAAGCAACAATGGAAAAAGTAAAGTTGGTATCCCTTTAAGGTATTTCTTTTCTTGAATCCATGCAATCCCTTGAAGAGCAACGAGCAAAATTGCGAATGACGACAGCATCATATTTTGTGGAAAGAAACCATCTGGTCTAACTAGAGGATGTAGAAAATTATAGAATCCAAATTGAATCAGTCCCATCACAATTGCTAAAGAATAAATCTTTAGGAAGTATTTCTTCCGGTTATGGGTATGAATAAAACCCTCAATCACACAAAAAAGGAACAATGGGGCCGCTAATCTACCAATCATAGCAAACCAAATAGGGATTTTCCCTGTATAATCAAAAAAATAATGAATGTGGTCGAATACCATAGTAATTAGGGCTATATATTTGAGTTGGAAACCTGATAAACTTAAACGTTTCATAATAACTCTCCTTTCTTTTCATTCTTAGTATAAAAAACAAATTTAAGGAAAGTATCAGTTTTTTTGACAAAATACAGAAAGCTATCCCAAGTTAAAACTTGGGATAGCTTTCTTCTTTATTTTATAACAGATTCTTTGTAGTCACACTCTTCCTTACTACAGATAACTTGCTTGCCACCACCACGTACTTTCTTCTCCACGAGGTAATCGCCTGATTTAGGACAGTTACGTCCAATAGGGATATCCCACGAGGTAAATTCACAGTCTGGATAGCGATCACAACCATAAAAGACACGATTGCGTTTTGTCTTACGCTCGATAACCTGACCTTGCCCACAGGTTGGACAAGTCACACCAATTTCTTTAGTAATAGCCTTAGTATTGTGACAGTCTGGGAAGTTACTACATGCATAAAACTTACCGTAACGACCTAGCTTGATCACCATTGGATGGCCGCAGAGGTCACAATCAAAACCAGCAGGTTCATCCTTGATTTGGATTTTTTCAATACCTTCTTCAGCTTTTTCCAATTCTTTTTGGAAAGGTTTGAAGAATTCATCAATAACCTTCTGCCATTGTTCCTTACCGATTTCAACTTTATCGAGTTTGGCTTCCATCTCGGCAGTGAATTTAACATCCACGATATCTGGAAAGAATTCTACAATTAAGCTATTAACGATTTCACCGAGTTCAGTTGGTTCAAAACGTTTAGCCACCAATTTGACATAGTAGCGACGTTGAATAACATCAAGCGTTGGTGCATAAGTTGACGGACGACCAACGCCATTTTCTTCCAAAGTCTTAATCAATGTCGCTTCAGAGTAGCGTGCCGGTGGTTGCGTAAAGTGTTGTTCAGGCGTTGTCACAACCTTCTTAATCGTATCACCTTCAGCCATTTCAGGAAGCATTTTATTCTTATCAGAGTCGTTGTAAACGGCCATATAACCGTCAAACTTGATTTGACTACCATTTGCAGTGAAAATGACACCATTTTGAGACAAGGTCACCTTCATCGTATCAAATACTGCAGCCGCCATCTGACTAGCCACAAAACGATTCCAAATAAGGGTATAGAGCTTAAGCTGATCCTTATCCAAATACTTAGCAATACTTTCTGGTGTTTGGAAAACATTTGAAGGACGGATAGCCTCGTGAGCATCTTGCGCCGCTGAACTATTTTTCACCTTGCTTCCATGTTTAGAATACTTAGAGCCAAAGCGTTCTGTAATAAATTCAGCCGCTTGATTTTGAGCCACTGGACTGATACGTGTTGAGTCCGTACGCATATAGGTAATCAAACCTTGAGCGCCTGAACCAAGATTAATCCCTTCGTATAACTGTTGTGCAACCATCATAGTCTTACGTGTACGGAAGTTGATTTTATTAGCAGCATCCTGTTGTAGTGATGATGTTGTATATGGCAATGGCGCATTACGACGGCGTTCTTTTTTCTCTACCTTATCAACGTTAAAGTCGTCACTTATGATACGAGAGAGAACGTCTTTAACATCGTCATTATTGTTGAGCTTGAGCTTTTTACCATCAAGACCATAGAAGCTAGCCTGAAACTTCTTAGCACCCTTCTTAAAGGCACCATCAATTGTCCAATATTCTTCTGGTTTAAAAGCCTTGATTTCATTCTCACGGTCAATAATAAGCTTAAGAGCTACCGATTGCACTCGACCTGCAGAAAGACCTTTCTTAACCTTCTTCCATAGAAGTGGTGAGATAGAGTAACCCACAATTCGGTCCAAAACACGACGAGCTTGCTGAGCATCTACTAAGTCCATGTCAATGGCGCGTGGCTCTGCAAAGGCATTCTTCACCGCGTCTTTAGTGATTTCGTTAAAAACTACACGATTCTTATCTTCTGGCTCTAATCCAAGTATATGTGACAAATGCCATGAAATAGCTTCCCCTTCACGGTCCGGGTCACTTGCGAGAAAGACTTTCTTGGCTTTCTTAGCTTCTTTCTTTAATTCTTTGATAAGGGGTCCTTTACCACGAATATTGATATACTGTGGTTCGTAGTTGTTTTCAAAATCAATAGACATACTTGATTTTTTCAAATCACGGATATGCCCTACTGAAGCAACAACTTTATAGTTGCGCCCAAGGTACTTCTCAATGGTTTTCGCTTTGGCTGGAGACTCCACGATAACCAAATTTTTCTTCGGTGTCGCTCTCTTTTTAGTCGCCTTTTTAGCCTTTGTTTTCTTCGTTGCTTTAGTTTTCGTTTTTGTTGTCGTTGCTGTCGCCATAGACTATTTCCTTATAATGTTATAAACTGGCTGCGCCACTAATCTGTCTAAAATATAGTCACAAGACATTAAAAAATGAAACATCTTGGACCAAGCAACTAACATGATACCGTCCTTTTCTTTAACTGTCAATAAGAAACTTTTTTTCTATAGGAGAAGTTTGATTTTTATGAAAATTCTGAAATGATGTCAAATCCTGTAGTAATGCACTTTGCGCCCTCTTGAATGAGGTGATGGCATCCATCCGATTTTCCATCTAAAATATTTCCTGGTATGGCGAAAACATCTCTTCCTTCTTCCATTGCACGCTCACAAGTAATAAGACTTCCCGAGCGAAGCTTGGCTTCAACCACCATAACCCCTTGACACAATCCAGAAATTATCCGATTTCGTTCAGGATAATGGTATTTAAGTGGCTGTTCACCCGGTCCGTATTCTGTAAGAACTAAATGATTTTTAGCCATATAGTCCTGTAAAGCTTTGTTTTCTTTAGGATAATATACGTCTAGCCCAGTCCCGATAACTGCAATGGTGTTACCTTTATTTTTTAAGGCCTCCATATGAGCGCAAGTATCAATTCCACGCGCCAAGCCACTTACAATAGTAAAGGCATTCCCAAGTTCATGAACAATTTTTCGAACAGACTGTTTGCCTGTTTCAGAACACTTTCTGGCACCAACTACTGCTAACTTGGGTTTACTTAGCAAATCAATATTCCCTTGATAAAAGAGGAGAACAGGAGGATTATAGGAATGTTTCAGCTCAATGGGATACTCCTTATCAAAAATTGATAAGGTCGGAAAACGTTGAAAATCTTCCTTAAGCTGCTTAACATCCAAATTCTTGTATTTTTCCATAAAGAGAACGGCATTTTTAGACTTAGATACCACTGCCATATCACGTAAGCTCAATTTTTTATCTTGATTTTTTTGATAGTCTAAAATGTTAAGGATGTTTAAATTCGTCAATCCAGCAGCTTTTAGTTTAAAAAGTTCAAAGTTATTCATCTAACTACCTCCATTTCATTATTCGCAAGAAAAAACAAAAAAAGTCCCTTTATGGAACTTTTTTTGACTATAAGGCATTTTCAGAAGTAAAATATGATGCTGCTCCTAAGAGGTTACTATCGTTATGGAAATGACAAGATTGAATTGATATCGGATCAAAACCTAATTCGGATTCTTCATTAAATGACTCTTCATAAGCATTAACAAGACCTTCTATCAAAGAATTTTGTCTGCTAATGCCTCCACCAATAACAACTCTATCCAACTTGAGGAAACTCTGCAAATTAAGAATCAGAACAGCAATTTCATGACAATAGTCCTTAAATAGACGTTTTAGTTGTCCAGAGTGATTATCATCTAAAGCGGAGAAAACAGCTAAACCATCGTCCTGTTCTAAACCAAGTATTTGACTAGCTTCATGAACGAAACCTACCGCAGAACCTTTATTAGCGACAAGACTAAATAGAGCATGCTTAAATAGCCCCAACTGGAAAGGGAGAACGGTTTGACCCAAGCTTTGGGGACTTGGAGCACGCAAATATTGGGTAACCGACAGAGGTGTTAACAAGGCTCCCTGTGAGACAAGTCCTAAGCCAACGCCAGTACCCAAAACCAAGGCAGCACCACAATCTAAATCCTGTAAACTACCATATCTTGCTTCAGCCAAAGCTGCCGCATCTGCATCATTAATAACTTTTACAGGCAGTTGAAATATTTTGGACAAGCGTGTCCCAAGAGGAATAGATGTTAAATAAGGGATAAGGCCACCCTTGAAAACAAAGCCATGTTTACTATTAATTTTGCCTGGACATGCAATGGCAATACCAGAGATATCATTCTTAAATGATGAGACTATACTTTCTAAAATCCGCCAAAAGTCGTCAATTGTCGTTGGAGTTGACTCTTTAGATTGACTGCTAATTCTAAAATCATCATCAACTAATCCAAATTTAATAAAGGTTCCTCCGATATCAATAGCTAAAATCACTCCACTTCACCTACTTTTTTATTATTGACTTTATTGGTTCGAAGCTTCTTCTATGAATTGGCGTGACACCAAACTTATCTATGCCAGACAAATGTTCTTTGGTGCCATAGCCTGCATTTTTGGCAAAGGCGTATCCAGGAAACTCCTGCTCATAATCAGCCATCATCTTATCCCGAGTTACTTTTGCTACGATAGAAGCTGCTGCAATAGATAGAGAATTAGCATCCCCTTTTATGATTGAGGTTTGTTCTATAGGTAAGTCCAAATTCATGGCATCAATTAGCAAATGTTCAGGTTGGGGATTGAGTTTTTCAATAGCTTCTATCATGGCTAACTTGGTAGCTTCATAAATATTGACGTCATCAATCACATAATTATCCTTAATACCAATACCGACAGCTACTGCCTCCTTCATTACCTGATTATAGATAGCTTCATGTTTAGATTTTGGAATCTTTTTACTGTCATTTAGACCTTTTATTTTGCAAAGCTTTGGTAAAATGACCGCAGCCGCTACAACTGGCCCAGCTAAAGGACCACGTCCAACTTCATCGACACCTGCGATGAGTTCTATTCCTCGAGCATAGAGTGATTTCTCATAATTAAGAAGCGTTTCTAAACGTTCTTCCTCAGCAAGTTCAGCGAGGATAGCCTTACGGCGTTTCCTAATGGCAGCTTGTACACCAGTCCGACTATCTTCCTCAAAACTTGCCCATCTAGGGTCGTCAAGATCCCTCAAAATAGCCAATTGTTCCTTGACTTCTTTAATTGTCGCCACCAGTATCGACCCCAACAATATCAAGAGTATAACGGCCTAGTTTTCCATCACGAACATCTTTGACAAAAAGATTGTAAAAACGGTCATAATCTTCACGAAAGCCAAGTTTTCGAGTCATTTCCATGATGATTTCTGGTGCTTCTTCTTCAAGGTCAATCCCTTTAAAGCGTTCCTCTAGTCGTTCTGGGTAGTAAGTTTTAAAGTAGTTGAGACCAAAAATCGTGACTTCATCCATTGGTAATAACTGGTCCTTGATGGCACCAGTTAAAGCGAGTTTCAATCCAACCAATTCATCTTCAAACTTAGGCCATAAAATCCCTGGAGTATCAAGAATTTCTAAGTCCTTATTAGACTTCAACCACTGTTGACCTTTTGTAACGCCAGGCTTATTTCCCACAACAGCAATCTTTTTACCAGCTAGGCGGTTCATCAAGGTAGATTTTCCTGCATTTGGAATCCCAATAATCATGGTTCTCAAGGTCTCTTTCTGAATACCACGTTCACGTAGTCGTTGAATCTTTTCAGTCATAAGACTCTTAGCAGCATCTGTTACCAATTTAACTGTAGATTGTTCCTTGGAATTAATGGCCAGGGTTTTAATCCCTTGACTCTCAAAATAGGTACGCCATTCTTTCGTACGATTATCGTCAGCAAGATCAGCTTTATTGAGAATTAAAATCTTTGGTTTATCGCCAACAATTTTGGTCAACATAGGATTCTGACTTGAAAGTGGCAAACGTGCATCCACCAAAATCGTTACAAAATCAACATGCTTAAGATTTTCCTGAACCTGTCGACGAGCCTTAGACATGTGACCTGGAAACCATTGAATAGTAGCCATGTATGCTTCTCCTTTTGTATTCTTAGCAAAATATCATTTAAAATCTTTAAAAAAAGCCAAATCATTGGCTTTGCTTTAGTTATATTATAACAGATTTAGTTTGGGATGCCCAATTGTTATCACTTGGCTAAGCCTCAATAGGCATGAAGTTACCAACAATTTTACCGATGATTCGAGGATCTTCATCATAAGGAGCAAATTTGTCACCATACCGTTTATTAAGAGAAACCAAACGAAGACCATCCTCCTCACGATAAACCTTTTTGATATAGGTTTGACCATCCCAGTCTACAGCATAGACATCGCCATCATAATCAAAACCTGTTTGTTTGATCAGCACGACTTCACCATTTAGGTAGGTAGGTTCCATAGAGTCTCCAAATACCCATGATGCAAAATCATGATCTATTTCTTCATCGTAGAAAACTTCATCATAATTGCCATCACCAAAATAAGTATAACCTATTCCGGCTGATAAACGCTCGAAAACTTTGTAAGAGTAAAGTGGGATAACGGGTGCTTTCTTCTTTTCTGCTTCTTGTTCCTCCAGAAGAGCTTTAGTGAATCGCAAAGCTTCTTGACGATTTTCCTCATTTAATTCCAAGTACACTTCAACAATCTCGTGTTCAGACAGAAAATAGGTCTCGGCTACACCAAATAGTTCAGCCAGTACCGATAGATTCTTTTGATTTGGTTTCGTCTTACCATTTTCCCAGTTAAAATAAGAGGAGCGCGAAATCCCTAGATGCTTAGCTACTGATGCTTGACTCATTCCTTGTGCTTCTCGAATCTCTTTAAGTCTTTGTCCTGAAAACATAGCTACCTCCGTAAGTTAATAAACTAACATAAGTGTATCAAAAAAAGCAGTTGACTTCAAGTGAAATCAACTACTTTTATATTTCTCTTTTGTATTAATCTTTGACTAAAAATCCAAGATTATCGAGTGCCTCTTCAATATAATCTAAATCTTGTTGACTATCAGCTTCAACAAGATGATAGTGAACACCGTTGGTTAATTCAGATAGTGGTCGAAAGTCACTTGACGCTGCTTGTTCTAAAAAATGTCTAACATCTCGACGACAAGTCAACTTCAACAAGGATTGAATTTCACCATAGGCTGGATGATCAATCATGATATTTTGAATACGTCCCCCATTATCGACAATGGCTAGAAGCTCTTCTTCCATATTATTCACCGTATGATTCACTTTAAACAGTCGATGTGCATAAGAATTATCATCACTAGTCTTATAAATGTAACCCCTGTTAGTTGAGATAATTTGAGAACCATCTGCTCGCAGAAGTGCAATATCTTGGACAATGATTTGACGAGTAACACCGAAATGTTCTGCCAAACTCTGCCCATTAATCGCTTCTTTAGACTGCTTTAATAGGGTCAATAATTCTTGCTTGCGATTTAAAGTCATAGACTAAACAACTCCTCTTACAACTATCGAATTTTTCGAATACTTTTGAAAATCGTTAATGCTATAACGTAATCTATCATACTATGGACAATAGTACCAAATCCAACTAAAACAAACAAGATATAAAATAGTTTTTGGAAGTCCTCCCCCGTTACTGAATAAAAAATCACACAAGCAATAACTTCACCTAGAGCATGAATAACCCCTAAAACAAAGTTAAAAATTAAAGATGATTTATGGTTTTCTATTGTTTGAGGAAACTTTTTCAAATAAAGCGCTCCTAAACAACCAAAGATGATATGCGAGAATGCCCTAAAAACAATAACAATCGGATAGCCGGCCATAAAGAAGCCTAAACTAGACGCTAAGATAACAAAAGCTGCCACCCAGGGAGATATAAACATAGCTAGAAATAATGGAACGTGACTCCCTAAGGTATAAGAAGCCGGTGGAATGATTAGTTTAATTGGCATAATACTTGGGATAAGGATAGCAATCGCAGTTAACAAAGCTGCAAAGGTCATTTCTTGAATTCTTTTTTTCGGTTTCATAATCTTCTCCTTTTTCTGTATATACAATAGTATATTACATTGTATATACCTATATGTCAATATGCCATAAAAAAACTAGAGCCATAAGCTCTAGTCCTTTCTTATTTACGTTTTTTCTTAGCTTTCTTCAACTTGTTAGCTTGACGCTTCATCGCATGTTTCATGGCAAATGAACCGATCTTACCTTTAAGACCACCACCAAGCATTTGGCTTAGATCCATATTTCCAAGATCTGGCATACCAGTGCCACCCATCATGCCTTCAAGAGCAGACATGTCCATATTCCCCATATCAGGCATATTTGGCATGTTTTTGGGCAGATTATTTGGGTTAAGACCCATTTGACGCATCATTTGCTCCATATCACCAGACATAATGCCTTGCATCATTTGTTTTGCTTGATTGAAGTCTTTAATAAACTTGTTTACTTCGATGAAGGTATTCCCTGAACCATTGGCAATACGGCGACGACGACTTGGAGTCAAGAGATCTGGATTTTCACGTTCTTCTGGTGTCATTGATAATACAATGGCACGCTTGCGAGCAATCTGCTTTTCGTCTACTTTAACATTAGCCAAGGCTGGATTGTTAGCCATACCTGGCAACATCTTTAGTAAATCCTCCATAGGACCCATATTTTGCACTTGGTCTAATTGGTCGATAAAATCATTGAAATCAAAGGTGTTTTCACGCATCTTCTCAGCTAACTCAAGAGATTTTTTCTCATCATACTCCTGAGAAGCTTTTTCAATAAGGGTAAGAAGGTCACCCATACCTAAGATACGGCTTGACATACGGTCTGGGTGGAAAGTCTCGATATCCGTAATTTTCTCACCAGTACCTGTAAATTTAATCGGCTTACCAGTGATCTCACGAATTGAAAGAGCCGCACCACCACGTGTATCACCATCAATTTTAGTAAGAACGACACCTGTGATATCTAGTTGTTCATTAAACTCCTTGGCAACGTTAGCAGCTTCCTGACCAATCATGCTATCTACAACCAAGAGAATCTCGTTTGGATGAGCAAAATCTTTGATATCACGCAACTCTTTCATGAGGGTTTCGTCAATCTGCAAACGACCAGCCGTATCAATCAAGACATAGTCATTTTTATTAGCACGCGCTTGTTCCAAACCATTTCTGACGATCTCAACTGCTGGTGTCTCTGTTCCCATATCAAAAACAGGAACATTGATTTGTTGTCCCAAAGTTTTCAACTGATCAATGGCTGCTGGACGATAGATATCTGCAGCAATCATCATTGGACGAGCTTCTTGTTCTTTAATCAGTTTATTAGCCAATTTACCTGCAAAGGTTGTTTTACCAGCCCCTTGAAGACCAACCATCATAATGATAGTTGGAATCTTTGGAGATTTCTCAATCTCAGATGTTTCAGACCCAAGAATTTCTGTCAATTCTTCATTAACAATCTTAATGATTTGTTGTGAAGCATCAAGAGTATCAATGATTTCGTGACCTACAGCACGTTCACGAACACGTTTGATAAATGTCTTAACAACTGGTAGAGCTACGTCTGCTTCAAGAAGTGCCAAACGAATCTCTTTAGTGACTTCTTGAACTTCTTTCTCTGAAAGTTTTCCTTTACGTCTTAAATTTTTGAAAACGCCTTGCAAGCGTTCCGTTAAGCTTTCAAAAGCCATATGCCATTTCCTCTCTTACTTTCTGCTTGAATCTAATCTCTATTATCAATGCTGCTCAGGATTGCAATTTGTTCCTGGAGATAGCTATCGTCTGCGTATTTTTCCATGATATCATCAAAAATTTGGCTACGGACGATGTAGTCTGAATACATATGTAATTTCATCTCGTAATCTTCTAAAATCTTCTCAGTGCGCTTGATGTTATCATATACGGCCTGACGACTCACACCAAATTCCTCGGCAATTTCTGCCAAACTATAATCATCCGCATAATATAGCTCAATATAGTTCATCTGCTTATCTGTTAACAAAGCTGCATAGAACTCAAAGAGGGCATTCATGCGATTGGTTTTTTCAATTTCCATAAGCTACATTTTACCATAAAATCATGGTGTTAGCACCATACTTGTGCAGAAAAAAGCAGTGACTTCTAATTGTTCTCCAAATAAAATTCAAAACGGTCGCCAACATAGTAACTTCGTACATATTCGAAAGCCTGCCCGTCTTGGAGAAAGGAAATTTGTGTCAGACTCAAAAGAGCATCACCAGTCTTAACCTTGAGGTGCTTGGCTAGACTACTATTGGCCAAACTTGCTGATATTGTCTGCTGACTTTTTCCTATTTCATAGCCATTATCAGTTAATGTCTTGAAGAAATGTTCGGTAATTTCTGATTCCTTAAAACCTCGGATAATTTTCTCAGGGATACTGGCAATTTCATAGGCAACCGGAATGTCATCAGCAAAACGAACACGTTCCATACGAATGACATGGGACTGTGGCAAGACACCTAAATTCTTGATTTCAAACTCATTTGGATGTAGACGTTGATACGAAATAAGCTCACTAGATGGCTTCCTCCCTTGGGATTTGACAATCTCAGTAAAACTCGTAGTTCCACGCATCTTTTCCTTAACTCGACTACTAGCAACAAAGGTTCCACTGCCTGGTTTGCGTTCTAAAATCCCCTCATCCACTAAAAGTGTTATCGCCTGGCGCACAGTCATCCGACTCACATCAAAAGTCTCGCAAAGATCTCGCTCGCTAGGAAGACGTTGCCCAATTTTCCAAGTACCATCATCAACATCTTCCTTAATCTTATCATGTATGCGAATATACGCTGGTAACATCCAATCCCCTCCTTTTTTCCCTATTTTACAAAAAAAGTGACAAAATTGTAAAGATAAGTAAAAGACTTACAGTTTCTCGTATAAATCTAGGTGCTAAGTCCATAAATTTGTGATACAATGATTGCATAAGAAAGAATCCATATGTGATGCAAAAAGAAAGGGTAATAATGACTAACATTTCTACTTTGAATGATGTGCAGAAAATCATTGTTCTAGACTATGGTAGCCAATACAATCAGCTGATTGCACGTCGTATTCGTGAATTTGGCGTTTTCTCTGAATTGAAGAGCCATAAAATTACTGCTGATGAAGTACGTGCCATCAATCCCATCGGGATCATACTTTCTGGTGGCCCCAACTCTGTTTATGCCGAAGATGCATTTGGTATTGACGAAGAAATTTTCGAGCTTGGTATCCCAATTCTTGGTATCTGTTACGGAATGCAACTTTTGACCCACAAACTCGGTGGTAAAGTTGTTCCGGCTGGTGAAGCAGGTAACCGTGAGTATGGCCAATCAACACTTCGCCTTCGTGCCCAATCAGAGCTCTTTGCTGGAACTCCTGAAGAACAAGTCGTTCTGATGAGCCACGGTGATGCTGTTACAGAAATTCCAGAAGGTTTCCATCTTGTTGCTGACTCAGTGGATTGCCCATTCGCTGCGATGGAAGATACTAAGAAAAACTTTTATGGTATCCAATTCCACCCAGAAGTTCGTCACACTGTATATGGTAACGACATTTTGAAAAACTTCGCTTTTAGTATATGTGGTGCCAAAGGTGACTGGTCAATGGCTAACTTCGTAGATATGCAAATTGCACAGATTCGTGAAACAGTTGGCGACCGCAAAGTCCTTCTTGGACTATCAGGTGGAGTTGATTCATCTGTTGTCGGTGTCCTCTTGCAAAAAGCTATTGGTGATCAATTGACATGTATCTTTGTTGACCACGGTCTTCTCCGTAAAGGTGAAAGCGACCAAGTTATGGAGATGCTGGGAGGTAAATTTGGCCTTAACATTATCCGTGTTGATGCTTCTAAACGCTTCCTTGATCTCTTGGCTGGTGTTGATGACCCTGAGAAAAAACGTAAAATCATCGGTAACGAGTTTGTTCACGTTTTTGATGACGAAGCAAGCAAACTTAAAGGTGTTGACTTCCTAGCTCAAGGAACACTCTACACTGATATCATTGAATCAGGTACTGAAACAGCGCAAACAATCAAATCTCACCACAACGTTGGTGGTCTTCCAGAAGACATGCAGTTTGAATTGATTGAACCACTTAACACTCTCTTTAAAGATGAAGTGCGCGCTCTTGGTACTGAACTGGGAATGCCTGACGAGGTCGTTTGGCGCCAACCATTCCCAGGACCAGGACTTGCCATCCGTATTATGGGTGAAATCACTGAAGAGAAACTTGAAACCGTTCGTGAGTCTGATGCTATTCTTCGCGAGGAAATCGCTAAGGCTGGTCTTGACCGTGATGTATGGCAATACTTCACTGTTAACACAGGCGTACGTTCTGTCGGTGTTATGGGTGACGGACGAACTTACGACTATACTATTGCTATCCGTGCTATCACTTCAATTGACGGTATGACAGCTGACTTTGCGAAACTTCCATGGGAGGTTCTCCAAAAGATTTCTGTTCGAATCGTTAACGAAGTTGAACACGTTAACCGTATCGTCTACGATATTACAAGTAAACCACCTGCAACTGTAGAATGGGAATAAAATAGTGACACTTTATAACACCAGAAACGTTGATTTTACTGCATTTAGCTAAAACTCGAGTGACGTTCGGAGACTCAAAATGATTTGAATTGTCTCCAAAACTGTCGCCAAAAATCCTCTCACTGAATGGTTGTCGGTGGGAGGTTTTTTTGGCTCTTGCTAACACGTGTAAGGTGTTCAATGCTATAATTTAAGAGATAAACTATTAAGGAGACGACACAGATGGCAAAAATTGAACCGAAAATTTTTGACGAGTTGAAAACGGCTTTGGTATCTTTTGGCGACAAATATTTTGTCGGAGAAGAATTGAACCGTTCCAAACTCGCGGATGATTTACGAAATTATGATGAAGCACTTTTAAGCAAATTGTTTGATGAAATTGACCGTTGGCTTCACAAAGAATTGGCGAAAAAATATCGTTAATGGGAAGCAGATAACCCAAAATATAATACCCAATCTCAGTTTTTTCCCGAGGACCGCAAACCTATTTTTTCAAACATATTCTTTAAAAATAAAAAAAATAGTAAGGAGTAATAAATGCAAGAAAAAATTATTTGTGAAAATAACTGGTAATATTTCTATCTCATTCCCCTCAAAAAGTTTAGTAAAATTCAATGGAAATCAAAAAATTTTAAAATAGTAACAATCACCACCATCTAGTCCACCAAAATAAGTAAATCTTTCTAAAATCCCAATATGAAAGGATTTTAGTGGTATAGATTACTATTGAGTGGAAATAAAACCAAAAACATCAAAAGCGCTGAACGCAATCGTTCAACGCTTTTTTGTTTTATATCTATATGAGGTTTTAGACCAATAAAAATTCTATCAACACAAATAAATCACTGGAATTTTGTTCAGAAATACTACTTTCAAAAAGTAATTTAGCCAGTTTTAGGCTACCCAACTCCTCATATAGTCATCATTGTAGTCATTGACAAATGTATGTTTACTTAGTGAAATCAACTACCTTACGTCCTTGAATTTCACCTTTTTCCATTTGATCAAATACTTTTACAGTTGTATCGACAGGAACGGTTTCAACAACTGGTACTACCAAGCCTTGTGCACCGAAGTCAAAAGCTTCTTCTAAGTCTTTACGCGTACCTACAAGAGATCCAACAACACGGATACCATCTAGAACTGTTTTGACAATTGAGAGCTCCATGTATTCAGATGGGAGCCCAACGGCAACGACCGTACCACCGGCACGTACTCTATCGACAGCCTGGTTGAAAGCAACCTTAGAAACAGCTGTTACAACAGCACTGTGTGTACCACCAGTTTTCTCTTGGATATAGCCAGCTACATCTTCAACTTCTTTACCATTTACCACTAAATCAGCGCCAGATTCTTTAGCCAAATATAGTTTATCTTGATTGATATCAACTGCTACTACTCGTGCATTGAAAACCTTCTTAGCATATTGAATAGCCAAATTACCTAGCCCTCCAGCACCATAAATAGCTACCCATTGACCAGGTTCAACTTTAGCCTCTTTAATGGCTTTATAAGTTGTAACTCCCGCACAAGTAATAGATGAAGCTTGAGCGGGATTGAGTCCGTCTGGAACTTTCACAGCGTAGTCAGCAGTAACCAAAGCATAGTCACTCATACCACCATCAACACTATAACCAGCATTTTTTTTACAGACCGACAGAGTGTTTCACGTCCAGTTGTACAATATTCACAGTAGCCACACCACCCTTCGAAGAACCAAGCGATTGATACGCAATCACCTTTTTTTAGTGTTTTAACCCCTTCACCAACTTCTTCAACAATACCAATTCCCTCATGGCCTAAGATACGACCTGGAACTTGACCAAAGTCTCCATGGGCTACATGAAGGTCAGTATGGCAAACGCCACAGTATTCAACTTTAATCAAGGCTTGACCATGAGCAACTAACGCTGGTTTTTCATGGTCCACAACTTCAATACCTGTGCTTGCTTGATTAACAACAACTGCTCTCATCTTAATCACCTCCATATGATAACTTTTAACACTCTCAGAAACAATATCAACGTCAACGCTTACATAAACGTTTTCTAGTCACTGAAAAATTTCTTGAAAGCTCTGGCTAGCAATTAAAGAAATACTATTTCTCCTGCTGGATGTGATATGATTTAATCATTTCCAAGATACCTATACTTGTCTCACGAGTGTCTTGAAATCCAAAAGACTGACTCAAAATGGAAATAATGATTGCGTCCGTCTCTAGCATTCTCTTTATTTAATAGAAAATAATTATTTTGACTGATATCCATCTCTCTAAGAATATCATCCATCAAAAAGGTTAAGGGAATATCCATAGCAGACTAGCGATAAAAGTCTTCTTCAAACTTTAGATAGCTATCAGAAAAATAGTCAATTTGAAGTTTATCATCATAAATTTTTCTCTTCTTCATCTATGTTTTTCAACCTCCAAACTAATTTCTAATATGTCCTTTGTTCGAATACGTTTATGTCGCTTGGAAGATTTTATAGTAACTTAATCAAAATCCAAGTCAACCACATAGCCACTAAACCTACAGCGCCTACCTTGATCCTTTATCTGGAAATTCCCCAATAATTGACCCAAATAAAGCTGGTTCAATAAAGTAAACTTCTCTAAATCATCCAAATGATTAGTTAGATTTTCTTTAGTATTATCTTCATGTAGTGAACTTGTGTGTTCCGACAAGAAATATCACATCCACCTCATCATTCCCCTATCTTGATGTTCCCTAGCAGATTGAAAGGGAAGGTAACTATGATCTATCATTTTAAGCCATCTAATCCTCCAGTTGAGTGTCCACCAATAAGCTTACTTTGAGCAATACTCCTAGGTGCCTCCTGTAAAGCTGTTGATTTTTGAATGGTCGTAAAGCCAAATTCCTGACGAATACTATCTATAGCTGACTGAAGCCTTTCTTCTTTATCAATGTCATCTGGATTATCAAATAAAGAAAGAATTTGAATCTTTTCATCTACAAAATTTGCATAAGAAACACTGACACTTCTAACAGCCCCTCCTTGATATTTCTTCCGAAAGAGTGAGATGACATGCCCTATTAGTATTTTTGGATTATTGGCAGGCTCAATCTTCATCTGTGCTTGTAGCGAACGCTTGCTCTCTAACTTTGAAAATCCAATGCTAATGGAAACTTGACAAGCTTTCTTATGGACTCGTCTTAATCTAATAGCCACCTGTTCTGCTATCTCTTTCAGAATCAATTCAATATCAGCTTGCCGATCATAGTCTCGTGGTAATATTTGCGAATTTCCTAAACCATGTGACTTTGTTTTATAAGGTTTATGAACATTACTTTCATCAATACCATTGGCATGAAAAAAGAGGTCTAAGCCCACAATACCTAACTCCTTTTTAAGAGTATCAGGGTTGCTATTAGCAAGTTCTCGACCTGAAATCATATCTAACTTATCTTTTCTAGTAACAGTCCTATCGGGAATAAAGTAATTTAATGACGATGTGAGATCAATGAACCCCTCATCAATAGAATAGGAAAGAATATCGTCAACACTGGCATAATTCTGGAAAATGTGTTGATTCTGAATATTCTTTTTGATATAAAGATCCATTCGAGGGAAACACTAAAGGTAACCTTGGCCCAAGATTCTATAAAATCAACAAAATCTCTATCAGTTGGAAGTCCCTGTTTTTTGGCATTATAATAATGAAACTTACGAGAATAAATATCAAAAGGTAAATCATAAGATCGACTAACATTTGACTTGCCAAAAACATGCTTAAATATAGGGGAAGACGCTAATATTGAACCATTAGCGTTTTCAGCTCTACTCATCATACATAGAGAAGTCTTAAGTGGATGTAACCCACGCTCAACACACTCTACACTAGCATAGAAAGATTTCATATCTACAAAAGCAATATCACTTTTTGGCTCTCTTGAATAATCGAAATATCCATGCTTGTCCTTTTGTCAGTTTATAAACTAACATTAGTATAAATTATAACTTGTTATATCTCAAGTGTTTTTCACAAAAAATAACAACATTCTTTCTAGAATGTTGTTATAGTCTTATCTTTTCCCTTTAACTTGGTCTGTTGCGACATCTTCACCAAACCACTTGTTAGAAATCTTTTGGAATTCTCCATTTTTATAAAGAGTTTCAAATCCTTGATTGATTTTTTTTATTAGTGTCTTATCTACCTTACGAGCACCTACAGCAAAGCTTTCTCCCTCGTAACCAGCAGGCATAACATTATACTGATCCAGAACTCCTGATTTTTCTAGGTAGTAATTAGCGTACACACGGTCAATCAATAGGCCATCAATACGTCCACTATTAAGGTCAATCAAAGCTTGTGTAAAAGTCGAATATTGGACAACTTTTTGATTAGCAACGACATCCTTTAAAATTTTTGGAGAAGCATTGAATGCATCATAACCAGACGACCCAGCTTGAGCACCTAAGGTCTTACCTGCCATTCCTGCAACAGAATCAATTCCTGAGGACTTTTTGGTTACCAGTACTTGTTCATTTACCATATAAGGTTCCGTAAAGTCTGCAGACTGCTTACGTTCATCTGTAACCGAGTAACCATTCCAAATAAGATCAATCGTCCCATTCTTCAACTCAGTTTCTTTCATATCCCAGTCAATAGCTTGCCATTCAACATCAATGCCATATAATTTAAAAACTGCATTAGCCAAGTCAATATCAAAACCAATATAGCTACCATCCTTTTCCTCATATCCCATAGGAACAAAGGTTGCATCAAAACCAATTTTGATTTTCTTTTCTTTGGTATAAGTTTGCCACTGGTCTTTCTGAGTTGCAAAATGTGAGCGCGAGCTACAAGCTGATAGCGCAAACAAAGGCAAAATAACAAGACAGGCTAGCAAAACTGTTTTCACTATTTTTTTCATAGAAAATCCTCGCTATTTTGGATTGATAGTGACAATCTCATCAGCGATGTGCTGTGCAAATTGCATATCGTGAGTAATAACGATTTGCGTAATCCCAATCTCACGATTCTGCAAAATCAATTTCTCTACTTCTTGACGCAACTCAGGATCAAGAGCTGAAGTTGGTTCATCATAGCCGACGATTTTCGGATCAATCATCATGGCACGAGCAAATGCAACACGTTGTTTTTGTCCCCCAGAAAGTGAATACGGATAAGCATTTCCATGTGATCCAAGCCCTAAACGGTCAAGTAGAGTCTGAGCTTTTTTCTGGGCATCTTCCTTAGACATTCCCATCGTCTTAATTGGCGAAAGTGTTAAGTTATCTAAGACAGTCAAGTGCGGAAACAGTTGAAAATCCTGAAAGACAAAGCCTAGCAAGTTACGACTTTCCATCTGATCCAAGGGAATCTCTTTATTTTCATAAATAATTTGCCCTGAATCAATAGTTTCAAGTCCTGCTAGCATACGCAAAAGAGTTGTCTTACCACCACCGGATGGTCCAACGATAGCTAAGATTTTCCCCTCTTCGACAGTTAGGTTATAGTTATCAAAAATTTTGTGTTGACCAAATTGCTTGGAAATATTTTTTAATTCTAACATAAGGTCTCCTATTTATAATAGTTGAATTTCTTTTCGATGTTTTTCGAAGCCACAGTCACCACACCCACAAGGATAAGATAAATAGCTCCGGCCACAAACATCGGTGCTAAGGTCGCATCACGGTTAGCAGCGGTACGACTTTCCAAAAGAAGGTCTCCAACCCCAAGAACATAAACCAATGATGAATCCTTAACCAAGTTAATAATCTCGTTAAAGATACTTGGCAAGACAATCTTAACCACCTGAGGAAGGATGATATAGCGTATGGTCTGGAAAGGACTAAGTTTAAGCATTTTAGCTGCTTCGTATTGTCCTTTTGGAATAGCCAAAATTCCTCCACGGAAAATCTCTGCAAAATAAGCTGCATAGTTAAGCGTAAAAGCAAGAATAGCAGCTGGTAGACGATCAAAGACAATCCCAACGCTTGGAAGAACGTAATAAACGAAGATCAATTGTAAAAGGAGGGGCGTTCCACGCATAATCCAAACGTAAAGGGTTAATAACCAATTTAAAGGTTTGAATCTAATCTGCATTAAGAAAGCAAGTACAATCCCTAATGGAATCGACAGTACGATAACAATGAAAAATACTTGAAGTGTGACTACCGCACCGTTCAAAAGGGCTGGTAATACTTCCAAAACGTATGACATATAAACTCCTATAATTATTTAGTGTTGATGAATATTATACCAAAAAAAACAAAAAAATAGTATAAGATTTTAAAAATACTAAAAGGAGTGAGACTGAACCCTCTCTAAAAATTGAGTTCTAATTCCCACTCCTCAAGGACTTAAATAATCTGGAAAACTGTAGGTCTTAAAAAATTTCCTACTTAATCCTTATTTTTAGATTTTCTTAACAAATTCTGATTTAAGTTTCATGGAACCAAAACCATCAATCTTACAATCAATGTTGTGATCACCTTCAACCAAGCGAATATTTTTAACACGTGTTCCTTGCTTGATGTCTTTCGGAGCACCCTTAACTTTCAAATCTTTGATAACTGTAACAGTATCGCCATCAGCAAGACGTGTTCCATTGCTATCAAGAACCACAAGTCCTTCTTCTGCAACTTCGTTTGGATCCCACTCATAGGCACATTCCGGACATACTAGCAAGATTCCATCTTCATAGACATACTCTGAGTTGCATTTTGGACAATTTGGCAATGACATAATTCTCTCCTAAGATTGTAATACAGATACTATTCTACTTTAGATTACTTAATTAAGCAAGAGTGAAAACAAGAAAAACATATACCCCCCTTACAATGTAAGAGATGTTAGTATTTTTATTCAACTGTAACGGATTTAGCTAAGTTACGTGGTTTATCAACGTCGAGTCCACGATGAAGCGTCGCAAAGTAAGCAATTAATTGTGTCGGTACTACCATTGAAATTGGTGATAGGTAAGGGTGGACATTATTAAGAACGATGTCATCACCTTCCTTAGCAACGTTTTCCTCAGCAATGGTCAACACTTTAGCACCACGCGCTACCACTTCTTGGATATTACCACGAGTATGACTAGCAAGAACAGGATCTGACAGGAGGGCAATAACTGGTGTGCCATCTTCGATAAGAGCGATTGTACCATGCTTCAACTCACCTGCTGCGAAACCTTCACATTGGATATATGAGATTTCTTTTAATTTAAGACTTGCTTCCATAGCAACATAGTAATCTTGACCACGACCAATATAGAAAGCATTACGTGTTTCTGAAAGAAGAGCTGCCACCTTCTCATCAATCACTTCTTTTTCAGAGAGCGTTGATTCGATAGATTGTGCTACAAGTGACAATTCATGTACCAAGTCGAATGCTTTAGCTTTTTCATTACCATTAGCTTCACCGACTGCTTTAGCCAAGAAGGCAAGGGTCGCAATCTGAGCTGTGTAAGCTTTAGTAGAAGCTACGGCAATTTCTGGTCCAGCATGAAGAAGCATTGTGTGATCAGCTTCACGAGAAAGAGTAGATCCCGGAACGTTTGTCACCGTCAAACTTGGAATTCCCAACTCGTTAGCTTTAACAAGAACCTGACGACTATCTGCTGTTTCACCTGATTGACTAATAAAGACAAAGAGAGGTTTTTTGCTAAGGAGTGGCATACCATAACCCCACTCAGAAGAAATACCAAGCTCAACTGGAGTATCTGTCAACTCTTCAAGCATCTTCTTAGAGGCAAAACCGGCATGATAAGAAGTTCCTGCTGCGAGGATATAGATGCGGTCAGCTTCTTGAACAGCTTTAATAATTTTAGCATCTACAGTCACTTGACCCTTGTCATCAGTGTAAGCTTGGATGAGCTTACGCATCACTGTTGGTTGCTCATCGATTTCTTTGAGCATATAGTATGGGTATGTCCCTTTACCAATATCAGAAAGGTCAAGCTCAGCAGTATAGCTATCACGTTCTTTAACATTCCCATCATAATCTTGAACTTCGACACTATCAGCTTTCACGATAACCAACTCTTGATCGTGAATTTCCATGTATTGATTTGTTTCGCGAATCATAGCCATAGCATCTGAGCAGACCATGTTATAACCACCACCAAGACCAATTAAAAGTGGTGATTTGTTTTTAGAGACATAAATTGTTGATGCATCTTCAGAATCCATGAGGGCAAATGCATACGATCCACGGATAATGCGGAGAGCCTTCTTGAAAGATTCAATAGTTGACAAACCGTCTTCTTCAACAAATTTACCAATCAAGTGAACAGCAATTTCAGTATCAGTTTGACCTTTGAAATGATGACCAGAAAGGTATTCTTCCTTAATTTCAAGATAGTTTTCAATAACACCGTTGTGAACCAAAACGAAACGTTCTGTTTCTGAACGATGTGGGTGAGCATTGTCTTCCGTTGGTTTCCCATGAGTCGCCCAACGAGTATGTCCGATACCTGCAGTACCTTCTACACCTTCAATTTTAGCAGTAAGTTCCGCAATACGGCCAACAGCTTTAACCGATTGACTAGATATTTCACCAGCTACAAAGATACCGGCTGAATCGTAACCACGGTATTCTAGCTTTTCAAGTCCTTGAATCAAGATATCAGTTGCATTTGTGTTACCTACAACACCAACAATTCCACACATATTTTTAATAATAACCTCAAGTCAAAGAGGTCATGTCTCCCTTCATTTAAAATTGGTATAGTCAATAAGCTCTTTGAAAAACTTAACGAAGACAGTATATTCCATATATTCAACATTGTCAAGCATAAAATTGGTATAGTTTCCAAAAGACCTTTTAATTGCTTCTTATCCTAAGGAATAATACTTAAAGTATGCTATAATAAGGCTATGCGAATTCAACAATTACATTATATTATCAAAATCGTCGAAACCGGCTCAATGAATGAAGCCGCAAAACAACTTTTCATTACACAACCAAGTCTTTCAAACGCTGTCCGAGATTTAGAAAGAGAGATGGGAATTGACATCTTTATTCGTAACCCTAAAGGGATCACCTTAACCAAGGATGGTGTTGAATTTCTATCTTATGCCCGTCAAGTAGTAGAACAAACTAATCTCTTAGAAGAACGCTACAAAAGTCACACAGAGACACGTGAATTATTTAGTGTTTCTTCTCAACACTACGCTTTTGTCGTCAATGCCTTCGTCTCACTTCTCAAGAGAGCTGATATGACGCGTTACGAGCTCTTCTTACGTGAAACTCGTACCTACGAGATTATCGAAGACGTTAAGAACTTCCGTTCAGAAATCGGTGTTCTCTTCCTTAATGGCTATAACCGAGATGTCTTGACTAAAATGTTTGACGATAACAGACTTACCTATACTAGTCTCTTTAAAGCTAGACCTCATATCTTTGTCAGCAAGTCAAATCCTCTGGCCAAGCATAAAGTGGTCTCATTGGAAGATTTAGAGGACTTCCCTTACCTTAGTTACGATCAGGGGATTCATAATTCCTTCTATTATTCTGAAGAGATTCTCTCACAAATCCCCCATAAAAAGTCGATTGTGGTTTCAGACCGTGCAACACTTTTTAACCTATTAATTGGTTTGGATGGATACACAATTGCCACTGGTATCTTAAATAGTAATTTAAATGGTGACAATATTGTCTCTATTCCACTAGATGTTGATGATGAAATTGATATTGTATACTTGAAACACGAAAAGGCTACTCTCTCTAAAATGGGAGAAAAATTCTTAGACAACCTTGTTAAGGAGGTCACTTTTGATAACTAATATAAGAGCTACTCAGTCCCTATCACATAAGGTTGGAATTTTTTATCGTTCAAAAAAGAGCCCTTTGTACTGACCCCAAAAAGTTAGACAAATAATTTATCCAAAGGATTTAGTTCTGTATTGCACAGGACTGAGTCCTTTTAGTTTTACCTTAATGCGTTTGTTATAATAATTAATATAGTCTACAATAGCTTGTTTCAATGTTCAAGTGAGTGAAACGTCTTCTCGTAACCATAAAACATCTCAGACTTAAGAATGAGAAAGATTCCATCATACCATTGTCTGGACTATTTCCCTTACGTGACATAGACGGTTGGATCCCTTTATCCTCCAAAAAATGATGATAGAAATCGTGTTGGTATTGCCAACCTTGGTCGCTATGGAGAATTGTGTTTTCATAATGGTCTTCTGTAAAAGCTTGTTCTATCATAGCTTTCACTTGTACTAAATTCGGCGACCTAGAAAGATTATAAGCGACTATTTCACTATTGAAGCCATCTAATACTGGTGATAAATAGAGCTTTTGGCTGCTTGCTGGAACTGCAAACTCTGTCACATCTGTGTAGCACTTTTCCATTAGTTTGGATGCTTCAAACTGCCGTTGAATAAGGTTATCTGCTTTCTTGCCAATTTCTTCCTTGGTATGAAGAATACTTGCGTTTACGACCCATTTTAGGCGGTCTCCCTCTCGTTTTCTCAACAATAGTATACCCATTTTTGTATTGTGCTATCCAATTGTTAAGCAATCCTTGATTTGAGAGGCCATAGTCCAGGCAAACACTTTGTTGAGAACAACCTTCAAGTAGAACTTTATCAATCATTTCTTGTTTTAATTTAGGAGAATAATAACGATTCTTTCCCTGCTTTCTCAGTTCATATATTTGAACTTTATCTTCGTAAGTCAATTTCATAATAAAAACACCCCAAAAGTTAGATTTTTTCTGTCTAACTTTTGGGGTGCAGTTCATTTCGGCTCTTTTTATTTATAATTTTTATAACTTGCCCAAGCCACATCTATAGATAAGGTCTCAGCATCTGTGTATGATCCTCTATAATTATTCCAAACTAGACCGCTACTCGAACTTGTTGCCTGGGTAACTGGGGCTTGGTCGTAGATAGTAAGCCCATAGTATGCAATAATACTATTTAACTTAGAAGCATAAAGACTATCTGTAGCATAGGTTCCTGTGAGTGTCTGAGTAGCATCCGCATAGCTGCTTGTATTTGATTTCCAAGTACCTGAATAAGTGGATGACGTCATTAAAGCAGCATAATCTGCTAGGGAATCACTCAGACTTCCATATGAATGGAAGGGCTCGTCAATCTCGTAAGTATTTCCTGTACCGTCATTTTCCCAAGTACGCATTGTAACAGAGTTCCCATTATAAGAACCCTTAATACCAAAGAAGTTGTAATAAGGAGCTTGACTCAAGCCTGACTGACCTGAATTTGATTCCAAAATAGCTTGAGCAATTAAAACAGAGGCATAGATATTGTAGTCCTGACCAATCTGTCTCGCAGTCTCTCCGATACTATCAATAAAAGCCGTCGTAGTTTGATTGTAGGAAGCTTCAGCTTTAGCAGTAACACTGTTATCATTTTTTCTATCTGTTGTAAATGCCAACACCAAAAAAAGTGAACAAAAAAAAGCCCCCACTATAAAAACAAAATACTTCTTTAAAAGACGACACATACAACCCTTCCTTCATAAAAAATTAATCATAATGTTTTAATACTACTCTATCAAAAAAACTAACATCCCGCAATCTTCTTAGCTAGTTTTTGCTGAGAATTAAGGCATAAGTCACCTTTACATCGTATTTATAATAAGCTATAATATAGCTAACTTTTTAGGAGATGACTTAATGAAAATAAAAGAATTATTACCTGGAATAAGTATTTCAATACTTATATCACTTATAGCTTGGTATCTTGGAAACTTATTTCCTATTATTGGTGGGCCCGTCATTGGACTTTTTATCGGACTCTTATTAGCTAGTCTACTTATAAATCAAGAAAGATTTATAATAGGGATGCAATTCACATCGAAAAAAGTATTGCAATACGCAGTTGTTCTTCTGGGATTTGGATTGAATCTTTCTCAAGTCTTCAACGTTGGTTTAACATCTCTACCCATTATTTTAACTACTATTGCTACGGCACTGATTACTGCTTATGTCATCCACAAGCTATTTAAATTAGATAGTGAAATCGTAACTTTAGTAGGAGTAGGATCATCTATCTGCGGTGGTTCTGCTATTGCAGCCACTGCGCCTGTTATCAAGGCCAAAGATGAGTCCATTGCAACTGCAATCTCTGTTATTTTCTTTTTCAACATTTTGGCAGCTCTACTTTTTCCTCACTTAGGCTCTTGGTTAGGCCTCAGTAATCAGGGCTTTGCTATATTTGCTGGAACAGCTGTTAATGATACATCCTCTGTAACTGCTACCGCTAGTTCATGGGATAGCTTACATGGAACATCCATCCTAGAGCAGGCAACGATTGTCAAACTAACAAGGACACTTGCTATTATTCCTATTACTCTAGGACTCTCTATTTGGCAGTCAAAAAAAGATAATACAAAGGAAAGGTTTTCTCTGACCAAAGCAATTCCAAACTTTATCCTTTGGTTCCTGTTGGCTTCACTCATTACAACCGTAGCAATGTCTATGGGGGTCCCAGCAGCTATCTTTGCTCCTTTAAAAGACCTTTCAAAATTCATGATTATCATGGCCATGACAGCTATCGGTTACCAAACAAATCTCAAAAAACTAATTACTAAGGGAGGTTCTGCTCTATTAGTGGGAGGGCTTTGTTGGCTATTAATTAGTATCGTTTCACTCCTCATGCAAAAACTATTAGGATTTTGGTAAAATAAATAGAAAACTCACAAACTTACTTAGTTTGTGAGTTTTTTTATTGTGTAGTTATTTTTTATATTCAAAGATATAGGTTTGAATAACCTTATCTCCCTCATTTGTCACTCTCAAGTCAACATCATAGTTATTAATTTCACCACTTATGTCTTGAACCTTATAAACACCATCCTTCTTTACTGAGGAAGGAGATACTTGACCAGAATAATGGTTTACTTCAAGAACTGAAGTGCTCTCTGGAGATAAGGAAATGAAACCATTTAAAGAATAAAAACCATAAAAAATAAAATCTAGAAGGCTCAGTGAAGCAAGGCTCCCAAGATAATACTTAAAAAAAGCCCCCGATTTCAACCCCTGTTTACTTACTTAGTTATTATCTTCCTTTAACTTAACATTATTTTTATTAGAATATCTTTAAATTTTATTTTACACATATTGGGGAATTTTGTCAAATTATTTGATATTTAAAACATAAACTAAATTTCTTGACATATCAAAAGCCGTTAGCAATCTAACGGCAATTTTTTATATCTGAGATAACGTATTCAAGACGGTTATAAAGACCAAGCAATAAGTCATAACTTCGATTTTCATTTTCTTTCAAAACAGAATAGACTGTTGTACCGTAACTAAATTCAAAGAAGTCATCTAATTCTTTAAGCCAGTCATCAATAACCCCTAAATTTTGATCGATAATAGCAAATAAACTTGGTTGATACCAGATTGTACCTTCGATATAAAGGTTTTTGTCAGATAATTTAGATAGTGATACTTTTAAGTCAGCAAGCTCACGTTTAGCAAGATTGGGATCAATCTTGAGATCGAAAAGCAAGCGTGCATCATGATTAAGAATATTGAGTTCTGCTTGAAGCAGTTGAATATAGTGTATCGCTACTAAATACTGGTTCATAGGTCTCTCCTGGTCTTATGAAAATCGTAATATTATTGTACCACTAAAGAATGAAAAAAGTAGTAATTATTTAATATTTTACGTGATTTTTTTAGAAATATTTTTATATTGAAAGTTTTATTTTAAAATAATTACACTATCTGTTTTTCTAATACTATAAAAAATAATAATTTTCAAAAAATAAAAAAACACTCAAATGAGTGATTTAATACTCTTAGTGACTGACCATTTCTTGTGCAATTTCAAAGCCGCTAAGTTTTCCAGGGTAGTAAGTTGGCCAGTTGTCCATTTCTTTTAGAATTTCTTCTTGGCTACTATTACCAAAGAAAATGTGAAAATGTGCTGAGCTTGTTGGATCTATTTGATGATCAGAGAATTGGACATACTGGTAAGGATTATCTGCCGCTTGACTGTCAGTTGCCGTAAAGAGATAACGAACACCCTTTTTACCAGAAGAATAGGTCAAAATCTTATAACCATCATAATGATAAGTGTGTGTCACACTGCTTCCATCAGTCTTAGTGAAAGTCATGGTCATCTTTTTCCCATCAATGGCAATTTTAGAAACATCTGTTTGATAACCCTTGGTATAGTATTCTTTGTACTCTTGTGCTGTTTTATCCTTATTCAGCATAGATTTGTATTCAAATACTTGATCTAATGTACCATCTTGAAGGAAGGGATAAACCGATTGCCACTCACCTGACCAATCTGACAGTTCTCTGTCTTTAACATCTTTGTCATCAAAGTAACCATTTTGAACAGTTTTCTTATCATTGCTTCTATCTTCAGGTTGAATATCTTTACCTTCAACATCTGTTGTCAAACGAAGACTTTTTAGATTTTCAGTCATAACACTGACATAATCTTCACCTTTTTTCAATTGATCCTTAGTTAGGGATTCAATAGGGTTTAAAACTGCTGTCTTAACTCCTACTTCATTGGCTAAGGTTTTAGCAATACTACTAGAAGCATTCTCTTCAAAGTAGATATACTTAATGTCATATTCTGAAACATACTTAGAAAGGCTAGCGATACGTTTTGCAGATGGATCAGATTCAGCTGAAACACCTGAAATTGGTACTTGGGTTAAACCATAATCTAAGGCAAGGTAGGCAAAGGCAGAGTGCTGTGTAACAAAACTCTTCTGTTTTGCCTGACTAAACGCTTCTGTATATTCCTTATCCAAATCTTGTAATTTTTTTAGATATTTTTCTGCGTTGGTCGTAAATACCGCTTTTTTATCTGGATTTTGAGCAATCAAACCATCTCTAATAGTTTTCACTAATTTTTGAGAACGTTTTGGTGAGAGCCAAACATGGGGATCGTACTCATGGTAATGTTCTTCACCACCATGATCGTGATCTTCTTCCTCTGTACCAGGCAAAAGAATCATTCCTTTACTTGCCTTAATGACTTTGGTATGTTTGGTGTTAATGTTTTTTTCAACCTTTGGAACCCATGTTTCCATATTCTCATTCAGGTAGACAAAAGTGTCAGCCTTCTCAATATCAGCAACATTCTTAGTAGAAGGCTGAAAATCATGGACCTCACTACCTGCAGGGATAAGATAAGACACCTCCCCCTCATCTCCAACAACCTGTTTGGTGAATTCATAAACAGGGTAGAAGCTCGTTACAACCTTCAAATCACCATTTCCCTTTGAATCGTGTTGACTAGTCGTATAATAAATACCTACACCAGCTGCTAGAACAACAGCTGCTAATCCTGCTAGGCCAAAAATGCGTTTCTTTTTCATGATATTCCTTTCAAAATACTTAACCAGTTAATAGTTTGCTGGTTAAGTATATCACACTAATTTTATTTTGCAAGTCCCTAAATAAAAAAATGAAATATTTCGAAGAGAAAAAATGATTCGATATACTGGAAGTATCATTTTGAAAGTAGGTTACACATGTTTCGAAAACTAACCCTATACATTTTTCTATTTTGTCAGCCATCGGCCTTGACCTATGATACACAATCATATACTTCTGTCGCTTTGTCTGGCTCGGCTTATGGAATTATTGGGCTATCAACTCTTATTGCTCTCTGCTATATCATTCCAGCAATATTTCTGATTCAGTTCTTAGGCAGGAAATGTCAGGTGAAACCACTTGTTCTCGTATTTGCTCTAATTGGCGGATTCTTTATTACAGGTTGGTTAGCAGGTTATGCTAATACTTTTTTCCATGAATGGGTGACTGCCCGTCTTTCTTCAAAGAATTTCTTCTACCGATTTGAGGATGCTATAATGACACCACTGGTTGAGGAACCTCTCAAACTAGCAGCATTTATCTTTGCTGTCTATGTGGTTCCAACAAAAAGTTACAAAGGGCTCTTACTCGTTGCTATTACAGCAGGTCAGGGCTTCCAGATTAGTGAAGACTTCTCCTATATTCTTTCAGATTTGCCTGATGGTTTTTCTTATACAATCTCAGGAATTCTTGGTCGAACTATTGGTGCTGTATCGTCTCACTGGCTTTACACATCCTTCCTCGCTATGGGGCTAGTCCTGATATGGCGTTCACGTCAAAAACTCATTAGTTCTAAATACAGTCTTATTGATATTTTATGCTTGTGGTGCTTTTGCAGCACACTTGCTTGAAATTTACCTCTTCGAAATTTAGAAAGCGATTTGCCATGGGCATCAGGTCTTCTTATTTCACTCAATTTTTTCTTCCTCATTACACTTTATCAGATCCTCTCGAAACTGGATGAAGAAAACAAGTAATGTTAAACTACGAAAAAAAAACTTTCCAATTTTATGGAAAGGCTTTTTTGATGACTTTAATCACTCATAGAAAAACGATTGGTCATCAGATTACTAGCATCATCTAAGACTTTTGCCAATAGTTTATCTGTTCAAGTATTCATAGATATCTGAAATGGTGTCCCCTCCTGTAGAGAGATCAAACTCAGGGGGCAGAGAGTAACTCAATCATCGAGATCATAACACTTGCTCGAGCTTGCGCATTACTTCCTAAATCAGAATTATCAAAACGCATCCCATCAAAGATGCCTTCAAAATCATCTTTAGCTTCAAACGCAATTTGCTGATTAAAATGGCCAAATGTATCTGAAATCATTGGAATGTTAAATCGTTCTTCATGAATGGTAGCTTCCCAATCTTTAAAAAATTCCTTAGGCTGGATGGCATAACCGAGCTTTTGTTTCATATAGTCTAAGGCTCTTACAGGATCTTGACCATAAACATTTTCCCAAGTGTCTCCTCGTAAAACTTCTCCCAACCATTGTGTGGCCTTTTCTGATAAATATTTATAAAATAGTAAGCCAAAAATGTAGTCTTTATAGGCGGTTAAACCAATCTGTCCTCGGGTTTTATTTAAGAGGGCCCACATTTTATTTTTTGTTCATTTGATAATGCCATTTTATTCGCTTCTTATTTCTTGCGAGTATTTTTAATTTTTTATAGTGAATTGAAGAAGCTCATTAATGCAGTCTCAAATTCTGAGGCTCCAAAAAAGCTTAAATTTTTCTCTGCTTCAATTTCTGAAAATTTATTTTTAGGAACCCCAATGTGATATAAGAATTCTTCGCATATTTCACGATCAGTACAGTCAGTAATTTTTTTAGGAATATAATTTCCGTTACTGTAATACATAAATGGACCTCCTTTGTATAAACACTAAATAAACGTCCTTTCGTTTTTGTGTCTTCCTAGACAGATTATAACACACAATTTTCTGTCCACTTTTATAGTATAGCTCTAATAACAAATACATTGATATTTCAAACAGTATAACAAACTGAATAGTTCCATGGCAATTATTTGGTTACGACTATAAAAATCAAGACTTGGCTAGGATAATTGATCTTTCAAAAGAACTGTTTATTTCTAAAGTGGGAATGGGAGACATACTCATACTTGATTCTTTCAATAAATATTTAGAAACACTTCCAAGGGATAGAAACTATCCTTCAACACCATTTGACAAACTTCCAAAAAATAGCCTCAGTTGAAGCAACTGTGACTAAAAACCAAAAATTTATCACTCTTTCTACTATAGTAAAGGATTGTTTAGGCTATCTTCCAAATTGTACAGCATAACAAATTCCATTGGTTGCCAAGAAAACTGTCCCTCGCAGTAGTGCTCCAAAGGTTTTTTAAATCATTTTGTGAATTTCGTTAATGAAAAACTCTAAAATTTTACTGACAGAAAACTAGTCAGTAAATTAACTCACAAAAAAAGCCGTCAGTTTACTGACAGCTTTTTTATTATCCTTTAGATTTTACAATTGCAAGTAAAATTGCACCTGTTACGAACAGAACACTTCCAATTCCAACATAAACCAATTCTTTTTTGGTTTTCTTTTCACCAAGGAAGAGAATTCCTCCAATAGTTGAAATGATAACACCTAATTGTGCGAATGAAAAGGCAATTGCGTTACCAGCAGCGCTTGCAGCCATAAGCATAAAGATATTACCTACACCAAACATTACTCCATCAATTATATTTCGATAAACATATTTTTCCATTTTAATTTTGAAACGACCCATCACAAGTGCTCCAAAGATCATTCCAACTGACATTGGCAAGATAATTGTCAGTGTATCAAAATGAACATTGAACCAAAGTACTGCTAAGTTATTAAAAAGAATAACATAGAGAACATATCCCAAAGTTGAGTAAGTTAAAGCAATCAATCCTTTAGTATAATTACGTCCTTCTTTAACAACTGCATTTTCTGGGTCACGTTTAGCTGAGAAATAGAACCCAACTACCAAAAGAGCCATCGCAATAAATCCGATAATAAATTGAATTTGTTTTGTCCATTCGTGGAAAGCAAAAACCCCAAGCAATACACCAAATACTAATTGACTTCCTGCTGAAAGTGGACTCGCTACTGAAACACCCATGTATTTCATTGAATTAAACTGACCAAATTGTCCAATTACCCAAAACAATCCACCAATAAATCCAATTAAGAAAATTTGCCATGTCAACGTTGGCATGCGGAATAAGGAAACAATAAGTGCAACAACAAAAGCGCCCAAAGTCATTCCCAGTGTTTGTTGATTAGGATCACCACCAAGTATATTAGCTACCAATCCGACAGCACCCCAAGCAAAAATTGGAACAAGCGCGAAAAGAACTCCTTGCATGTTTATATTTACCTCTTTAAAATAATTTTTTACCTAAAAAATTAAGCATAGCTCTATATTACTCTTATTTCGGGAAAAAACAAGAGATAAAAAAATACACAAGAACCATAACTGTGGTTCTACGTCAACTGGTGTTGAATAATAAATTTATCATTTGAGGCGGTTCTCCATTTGGGGAGCCGTCTTTGTCATGTTATGGCGTGATTTGGTAGATTCGTTCGAAGAAGTTCAGCTGATTCTTGAAGCCAAAACAGGATCGTTTGAATGACTTGATGAGGCGGTTAATCCCTTCGATTGGACCGTTGGAATAAGGGATGGTGACAGCGGCGAGAACAGCGACTTTGTGTCGCTTAAGCGTCGCGATCGTCATGTCCATTGCCGTACCGTTTGGCTCGTAAGTAGCTAACAGGTTTGCCAGTTACGCGGGATGTTTATTCACCATCTAAGCATCATGAAGCGCTAAGTAGGTCTCGTAGGTTTGTTTGAGCTTGGGCTCAGTATCAAGTGCGATATCGATGACCCTCGATTTCGTGAATATGGCATTGCGCCAAAAACTAAAGCGGAAGATTCTTTCTTGTCGCATTGTTTGTACCATACCAAAGAGAGTGGCCGCGTGGCCATTACCCTCCCACACGGGGTCTTGTTTAGAGGTGCTGCGGAAGGACGGATTCGAAAAGCTTTGATTGATAAACATCAAATTGAATCGGTAATTGGTTTTCCAGATAAACTCTTTTTGAACACAGGTATTCCCGTTTGTGTCTTAATTCTTAAAAAGAATCGAGCAAACTCTGATATTCTTTTTGTGGACGCAAGTCAAGGCTTTGAAAAGATGAAGAATCAAAAGCAATTACGCTCAGAAGATATTTACAAGATCACTGAAACAGTCATTCATCGCAAGGCGGTTGATAAATATAGCCACTTAGCAACGCTTGAGGAAGTCATTGAGAATGATTACAACTTAAATATTCCGCGTTATGTGGATACCTTTGAAGAGGAAGAACCGATTGACTTATCGGATATTCAAGGTCAAATAGATGAAGTAGACGCAGAGATTGCGAAAGCTAATCAAACCTTAGCAAACCACTTTAAGGAACTGGGAGTGCTAAAATGAAGGAAAGATTAAAGGCTCCAGAATTAAGATTTGATGGTTTTACGGATGATTGGGAACAGCGTAAGTTTGCTGATTTTATTGATGTTAAGTCTGGAAAAGACTACAAACATCTGAATGCGGGATCAATACCTGTCTATGGAACTGGTGGATATATGCTAAGTGTAGATAGAGCGCTATCAGATATAGATGCCATTGGGTTCGGAAGGAAAGGGACAATTGATAAGCCTTATTTATTAAAAGCGCCTTTTTGGACTGTCGATACCTTGTTTTATGCTGTTCCTAAACAAAATATTGACCTTCAATTTTCACTATCTATTTTTTAAAAAATAAATTGGAAAAAATTTGATGAATCTACTGGTGTACCTAGTTTATCGAAAACTGTAATTAATAGTGTGGGTGCTTTTGTTCCCAGTTATGAAGAACAACAAAAAATAGGTTCATTCTTCAAACAGTTAGATGATACTATCGCTCTCCATCAACGTAAGTTAGATTTGTTGAAAGAACAGAAAAAAGGCTTTTTACAAAAGATGTTTGTTTAGGGTCTATAATTAGATAATAACCCCTCACAAATCCCATTAAAATAGCCCCTAAGATCTAACCTTTATATCTTAGGGGCTATTTTTTTGTTATAATGATATAATAACTCTAAAAGGAGTAAGCAAATGAATAATGTTTTTAAACCCATTAAGTATTTAAGTATCATTATGCTTGTTGTTATTATCTCGGCTGTAATAACTTATATTGTCAATCCTAATTTCTCAGATACATTAAATTCTGTATCAAGTAATATTTCCAAATCGGTCTCACAGAAATCAGGATTAAATTTAGTTGTTGCTTATATTTTTAACAATGGATTTAAAGTCCCAATGGGGATGTTATTTTTTTCAATTATACCTGTTCGATTTTTATATTGGATTCAGCCACTTTTCACAGCCATATTACCTGGAATTTTATTTGGGATAGCATTTAGATACTCGGTTGCAAAAGCTTTTATTATATTAATTTCTTCGCTACCTCATATGTTATTAGAGATATTCGCATTTTGCTTATGGATGGTCGCTCTTGATCGTTTTAACAAATGGATTAGATACAAAATATCTAGGAAAAAACAAACAAATACTAAGTTATTTTATGAATTCAAGTTAATATTAATCTCATATGTTAAGTACGTTATCCCATTAATTGTTATCGCAGCTTTTACTGAAACTTATGTTGCGGATTGGATTAGTCATATATTAAGTTAAAAGAGGAGTGATAATATGGTTCAACAAATCGTTCTACCCATCAAAGATTCAAATATCTTAAAAATGGTGCAGGATACACTACTTGATAGTTTTCGTGCTGGTCGTCGCAACTATACGATATTCCAAGTGGGGAAAGCGACCTTGTTGAGAGTTAGCGACGTCATGAAACTAAAGAAAACAGATGTCTTTAATTCGGATGGAACAGTCAAACAAACTGCATTTATTCATGATCAAAAGACAGGTAAAGCGAATACTTTGTATTTAAAACCTGTACAACAAGATCTAGTGGTCTATCATGATTGGATGGTCCAACAAAATCTCAATTCAGAGTGGTTATTTCCTTCAACTTCTCGTCCTGATCGTCCTATTACCGAGAAACAGTTTTATAAGATTATGGCACGAGTTGGTGATCTTTTAGGAATTAACTATCTAGGAACGCATACCATGCGTAAAACAGGCGCTTATCGGGTCTATACCCAGTCAAACTATAATATTGGCTTAGTTATGCATTTATTAAACCATTCAATTGAAGCCATGACCTTAACGTATCTTGGATTAGATCAAGCTAGTCGAGAAACGATGTTAGACCAAATTGATTTTGGGTAATGAATGTTTAGAACTTAGTAGTCGTACAAAAACGACTACTTTTTTTGTTGAATCGTCCAAGGACGATTCAATGCTTTTGACTTGTAAGAACAGGATTGAATGAAGCCATACTGTTCGCATATTTTTAGTGGATGAACAAACAAAATACGAGAGATTTTTTGTTCGTTCATCCATGGTTTTAGAAAAAAGAGGGACGATTTCGGAAGAAGAAAATCGTCTCTTTTTTTCTTCTTTTTGTATGACAAAAAGAAAGATCTTTTGCCCATTTTATTTTTATAAAATGGGTAGGTGGCGTTTGCGTAAAGCAAATCGACACAATCCAAAGGGGATAAAAGGGGAAAGTGAAACTTCCCCCTTTTCAAGCCACATTGTAATACAAGAACGAAGTGATTTGTATTACAATGTGATAGCTTGCAGTATTTATGGTTTTATATGGTCTATTTTGTTATAATGATTGTAACCGAATAGGGCGCAATGCTTATTACAAAATCAATGACAAAGGGCGATTGAGGAATGAGCGCTGGGGCATTTTATCTTTGAGGAGGCTATTTATGGATCATAAAGAAGTATCACAAAATCAAACGAAGTACATTCAATTTAGATTATCTGAAGAGCAATATGAAAAGCTAAAAATATCAGGAGAAACGTATGGACTCTCTCCAAATCTTTATGCAAAAAAATTAGCTCAAAAATCCCATCTAAAAAAACCTTATCTCGAACATGACCAAGCAAAATCTTTATTGTTAGAACTATCGAAACAAGGAACGAATTTAAATCAAATCGCCAAGAAACTGAATCAATTCGATCGAATGGAGAACCAAGATAAAGAGCTGATCGAGGCTTTACGCTATACATATGGTGTGCTCGCCCAAGCTCAAAAGGGGTATCAAGAGTTATGGCAACAATTGCAAAAATAAGCAATGGCGCAAGTGCAGCGAGCGCCCTTAATTATGCTTTAGGTCAAGACAGACCCATGCATGAAAAAACTGAACAGTGGCTGCAAGACAATCAATTGGAACGTCCTGTGGAGCTGACAAATTGTCGGGCAGTTGCCGTGGGTGGAACCAACGGGATTGATCCCTTTATCGCCAAAGAACAATTTGATGTTGTTCGACAACTTCATAACCAAACGAAAGAATCCAATCAAGTCTTGCGCATTACGCAATCTTTTGCCTTAGATGAACTGAATCCGAAAGTACAAAATGACTGGCAAAAAGCCAATGATTTAGGCGTTGAGTTAGCAGAAAAACTTTATCCCAACCATCAAAGCGCTGTATATACGCATTTAGATGGAAAAAATCATGTCTTACACAACCATATCATTGTCAATAAGGTAAATTTAGAAACAGGAAAGAAATTAAGAGAAAAAAAAGGGGAAAGTGTTCAGCGAGCACGAGAACTGAATGACCAAATCGCTTTTCGAGAAAACTGGTATATTTTAGAACCACCAAAAGAGCGACAAACAGATACTGAGAAAGAACTGCTCGCAAAAAATGAGTATTCTTACATGGATGATTTGAGAGGAAGAATCAACCAATCGCTTCAAGACGTCTCTGTGAGCTCATACGAGACGTTTAAAGAACGCCTATCTACTTATGGTGTAATTCTATCAGAAAGAGGCCAAACGTTCTCATACGCCTTTTTAGACGCCAATAACAAGCAAAGACGAGCACGAGAGACCCGTTTGGGCTCTGACTTTGGAAGGGAAACTATTTTACATGAGTTGGAAAACCGAACAAGACAAAACGAATTTAGCGCTTTTGAACAACGAGAACCAGCGATTACTCCGCTTGAGCGAGACACTCAACAAAGAGAATCAGAAATTGTTAGCCTTGAACAAGCAATTGAACCAAGAAAATCAGAAGCTCTCAAGCGAGAATCAAAAATTAATCGATTTATTGACACAATCAAACAGCTTGCAGGACGAGTACCAGAACTTACTCAACGCGTTACAAGAAAATTAAAGCAAACCAAAGAGAAAATACTCGATGATTTTGAACGTCGCTTTTCAAAGGACATGAAAAATTACAAGCTAGAACAACAGAAAAGCCTAGAAAAACAAGCGAATAGAGACGTACAGTCCGAAAAGAAACCAACAAAAGATCATGATCGGGGGATGAGTCGATGAATAAAGATGAACAACTCGTTGTTCAAGTATTAAATGCTTATAAAAATGGCAAAATTGATTTCAGTAACGTTCCAGAACTAGACAGCTTAGTCCGTCAAGAAGTTAATAAAGACTTTCGGGACTACCAAGAAAAAATAGAAGCTGTTGCGAATCAAAAAATGGAGTCTGCCATTCAAGAACAACTCCATCGTTTAGAGGCAGAAAACTTAAAAGCGACCATACTGAAAGACATTCAAGTTGAAAAACAAGCATTACTCGCTTTGAAAAAAGAACTGAATGAACAAAAAGAGCAGATAAAAGCAGATCGCAAACGTGAGATTGTCGAACGTTACTGTATTCTGATTGCGAATATTGTTTGTCTTTTGTGTTTCTTGGTTGTCGGAATTTTAGTAGGAAGATGGATTTATACAGGTATCTGGGATGGTTGGGGCTTGCATATTTTGTATGATACGGTGATTGAGATAAAACCTAAACATCCTTATGGCGCAGTCGTTTTTGGATTAGGTGGTTTTGGTTTAATTAGTGCTGGAATTTATGGCAGTTTTCGATTGATGTATACAGCGACAACATGGTTAGATCAACGTCCAAAAATTTTCAAAAGAATCTTTCCTAAAAAATAGAGAGTGAGGTAATCCTGTGGTTTTAAACAATAAATTAGGTTTAACAAATTCAGCAGAGTTAGCTAAGCAAGAAGAAATCTTAACGAAAACGAGAGCCAAAGAGTTGTTTGAATCTGGGAAACTGGATGAACTGGAAATCGGGACGTTTAAAGGCTTATCTGATATTCATCAGTTTCTATTCCAAGATATTTACGATTTTGCAGGGAAAACTCGAGAAGTGAATATTGCGAAAGGGAACTTTCAATTTGCGCCACGTATTTTTTTAGCGCAAACACTAGAGTATATTGACAAATTATCTCAAGAAACATTCGATGAAATTATTGATAAGTACTCGGATATGAATGTAGCCCACCCGTTTAGAGAAGGTAATGGCCGTGCAACTCGGATATGGTTAGATCTAATTCTTAAAAATAAATTAGGTAAAATCGTAGATTGGAATCAAATTGATAAGGATGAGTATTTAAATGCCATGATCCGTAGTACAGTCAGTACCAATGAATTAAAGTATTTGATTCAAGAAGCTTTGACCGATGACCTAGGTAAAAAACAATTCTTTAAAGGAATTGATGCCAGTTATTATTACGAGGGTTATTACGAGATTAAAACAGAAGATCTATGAACATGATCTAAAAAAACAGACTGAGCAATATCCAAATTGCTCAGTCTGTTTTTTTGTTACTGGTTGATTTTGACCTTGATTTTCATTTTTCAAAAAAAATAAGAAGTAGGCTACGCCTATTCTTTATTTATCTTATATATATTTATCTTTTGTTCTTTTGCGTGAAAAAAAAGTCAGTGTTTACAATGGATTAAAGAATTATATAAGGGAAAAAAACTATGTATATAAGGGAAAAAAACTATGTACATAAGGAAAAAAAACTATGTATATAAGGGAAAAAAACTACTGAGTTACCCTATGTTGTGGTATAATAAAAGCATAGAGAAATATCACGACTAAATGTTTTTCTCTATGCCAACCAAAATCATTCACAAAGGAATAACTTTATATACCTATTATAACCGATTTAACAAATCCTAACAAGAAACAGGTGTGCCATATGGACGAAATCCAAAAAAGAAAAGTTGTACAGCACAACGATTTAATCTCATCAGTTGCGAAAATGGACAAAATACCGTTAAAGATTTTTGAGTTAGCAGTATCTTGTATTGATACGGACAATCCACCAAAGGATAATATCATCTATCTTTCAAAATCGGAACTCTTTACTTTCTTTAAAGTGAATGATAGCAATAAACACAGTCGCTTTAAGCAAGCAATCGAAGTTATGCAGAAACAAGCCTATTTTAATATTAAAGCAAATAAAGAACTAGGTATCGAATATGAAAGTATCGTGCCAATCCCTTATATCAAATGGACTGATTATACTGACGAAGTAATTTTACAATTTCAACCTCAAATTATGCCCTATCTGATTGAGTTAAAGAAGAATTTCACGCAGTATGCCTTGTCTGATGTTATGGAGTTGAATAGCAAGTATTCTATTATCCTCTACAAGTGGTTATCTATGAATTATAACCAATACGAGCATTACAGCTTTAAAGGTGGACGGAGAGAAGAACAGCTTGAAGTCTATCAAAATCCGTCTATTTCAATCAAAGAATTAAGAATAATGACAGATACAATTAACTTGTATAAAACATTTAAAGATTTTGATAGTTATGTATTGAAAAATTCTTTAAAAGAAATAAACGAACACACGCATTTTAACGTGTCTTATGAAAAACTCAAAGTAGGACGTTCAATCGACCGTATACAGTTTCATATTTCTAAAAAAGAGCAACCACAAGAATTAAATGGCGAGTATAAAGCAAGAGAACAAGACCCTGATTATTTACAAGATAAGATAAATAAGGAAGTGAATCAACAGGCTTTATTTGCTGAAGCAATGCAAAGTCTCTATACCACTAGTCTTTTAGAAAGTAGTTTATTATCTCCATTTGATATGCAAGATATTACTTTAATGGCTAATCTTCAACTTGAAGTTTATCCACTCTATAAACAACTTGAAGAAATAGTAGGATTACAAGGTGTCAAAAAACACCTAGAATACGTTTCAAACAAGAAATTGGACTATTCTAAACCAAACCTTGTTAAGTACCTTAAAACGGCTGTTATGCGCTATCTCGATAGTGGTGATACAAAACAACATGAAATTATTAAGACAAAGTTTGTTAAACAGTCTCAAAAAACGGTTGAAGCAGTCGCAAAAGATTTTATGACGGAAAATAACGAAGAACTCTCACAAGCAGAATTAGATAAGATTAAATCGGATATTTTAAAACAAATGAATGGTGAGGGCTTAGACCATGAGTGAAAACTTGAAAACCATTAAAGAGTTGGCTGATGAGTTAGGAGTTTCAAAGCAAAATTTGCAGTATCATGTTAAATTTTTGCCGACAAAAAAAAGGCAAAAAAACGAAAGTGGCATTGTAGTATTAAACATTGAAGAGCAAATGTTTATATCAGGTAGAATAAAGAAAAATAAAGCTAAAGATATAAATGACGAAACAAAAAAAGGGCAAAAAAATATAAATGACGAAACAAAAAAAAGGCAAAAAAATAATGATGTTTTTGCCTTTAACA